>Ga0308309_10000167_pt1 | contig 52970 bp, 53 predicted proteins | sample HubBroMetageWFT5_FD_192491 | JGI IMG/M metagenome (GOLD analysis project Ga0308309, IMG submission 192491) | Warmed and freeze-thawed soil microbial communities from the Hubbard Brook experimental Forest, New Hampshire - Hubbard Brook CCASE Soil... | ecosystem: Environmental > Terrestrial >...
TCGCATCCTGCCAAGCCGGTTGAAGATTGAAGACGGCCATCGCCAAAATAGTGATGATGATCGCGATGACAACCGCGAGCTCGATCATGGTGAAGCCGCGCTCTCGGTTCGCCAAACGTTGCCAATGCCCTTGCCGATGTTTCACGCTTACACCCTCGAGTCGCCCTGAAAAGGCGCGAGCTGACCGTAGAATCTGCTATCGCAAGTGCACTTGGTAGGCCATGCCCAGGCCATGCTAAGACAATTGGTATGTGTATGTTGCGGGGATGGTCATCGATGGCGTACGTCGAGGGCGCTGATTCCGGGGTGAAAATGTTACCGTTGAGGAGGCGGGCTACCGGACCAATTTTGTCTCTCGAGGTTGCGGAAACTCTCTTTAGTTGCGGCTCCGCAGTTTCGAAAGCAAGCGAAGGATTTCAAAGTACAGCCAGATCAGCGTGATCATCAAGCCGAAGGCCGCGTACCATTCCATATATTTCGGCGCGCCCGCCCGCACGCCGCTCTCGATGAAATCAAAATCCAGGACCAGGTTGAGCGACGCGATAATCACCACAAAAACACTAAAGCCAATTCCGATCGGCCCGGCGCCATTGATGGTAGTGAAGTGCACGCCAAAAAACCCGAGAACAATTGTCATTAGATAAAACAGCGCAATCCCACCTGTCGCCGCCACGACTCCCATTTTGAATTTCTCAGTGACGGGAATGAGTCCCGAACGGTAGGCCAGCAACAGCACGACCAGCGTGCCAAACGTCAAACTGACGGCTTGAATGGCAATCCCCGGAAAACGCAGCTCAAACATGGCGGAAATCCCGCCCAGCACCAAGCCTTCAAGTAACGCGTAAATCGGAGCCGTCACCGGCGCCCAGGTTTTCTTGAAAATGGTGACCAGCGCAAAGATAAAGCCGCCAATGCCGCCGATGATCGCAAGACTCATCGCAGATTCCTGCGAATGAGAACGCAGGAAGATATTCCAGGTCCAGGCGGCGGTGGCAATCACGCAGAGCAGCAGCACGCCCGTCTTATTGACGGTGCCTTGCAGCGTCATCGGTTCGCCAATGGCGACGCCCGCGCCTCGAAATACCTGATCGTTCAGAGCCGGGTTAGAAGTTCTCATTAATTGCGCCAATCCAATTCTCCTTTAGTCGCTCGCAGCGCGGAAGGACGTCTGCGCCTTCCTCGTGAGCCTTCGTCAGGTGGTCCGCTTTCATTCATAGTAGCTCCAATTACGCTATCACGGGCACGCACCGTTGGGAAGGACCTGCGTGCGTGAGAGCCCGGCCTCTAGGCGAGTCTTTTCTGGATAGAAAGCTCATCGGTGTACAATCGTAGTCGTCTCCGAATTTAAGGCGTCTTCAGGTGGTCATCATGAACATGCATCGCAGCTTTCGATTTTGCATTTGGATCGGACTTGTTCTCGCGCTCGCCGGACCGCTCTTGGCGCAAAACGCGTCCACCAAACCTTTGGTCGTGAACGGCAAGACCGCCGACGCCGCGGCACTCCAGATCGGCAGTCATTACTACGTGGACGTTGAAACTCTCGCCCTGCTCACCAACGGTACTTTTGTCGCCGATCCTAATCACGTCGAGCTGCACATTCCGGTCTCGAACGCTCCGGCCAATGCCGCCGCTGCTCCCGCCAGTTCAGCCAGTGCCGCGCCCGCAGCCAAAACCGCCGACAGCACTACTACTGGACCCGCAGTCACCATCGCCGCACCTCCCGCGCCTGCCGCCACGGCTGCTACACGCGCAGCTGCCACGGCGAGTGAAGCTGCTTCCGAACCAGCCGCTCCGGCCCAGCCGCCGCAAGGAATTTCTCGCGCCTTCGCCGCCGCTGCAATCGCCGCGTTAGCTGACATGCGCGAATGGCGTGGCGCCACTTCCGCCATGATCACTCATGGATTGGCTCTCGGTGACGCCTGGGCCACAAGTTATCGCGACCAGGCCCAGGCCGATCTCGCGCAGGCGGAACTGGTTGCCACGACCGACGCCGATCGCAACGCTCTGGCTCTACTCCGCAATGAATGGGGAAACTTGTCGAGTTGGTGGGACAGCGTCCTGGCTGCGCGCCAGGATCTGAATGGCGCGGCCACCATTGATCCAGACGCTCTGAAGAACGATTCCGCACTGGCGAAAATCCGCGCGTGCAGCCAATTCCTGAATTCCATGCTGATAAGCGGCGACTTCGCCGACAACTCCGCCTGCCACTAGCCTAACCGCCGAGCAAGGGTGATAATGGCGCCGCCCTCACGAAGGATCATGAATGCTTGGCGCAATCGCAGGCGACGTCATCGGTTCTGTCTTCGAAGGCAGCGGCTTGAAAGCCAAAGACTTTCCTCTTCTTTCGCCGGACAACTCCTTCACCGACGACACCGTTCTCACCGTAGCCATCGCTTCGGCCATTCTGGACCACGCCGACTATGCCGACACTCTTAGAAAGTTTGGCCGCCGCCATCCGGGACGAGGGTACGGCGGAAATTTCCGGCAGTGGCTCGATAATGACTCGCTGGGTCCATACAACAGTTGGGGCAACGGCTCGGCCATGCGTGTTTCTCCCGTAGGCTGGGCCTTCGATTCTGTGGAAAAAATCCTGCTGGAAGCGAAACGGAGCGCGCTCGTCACCCACAACCACCCGGAAGGCGTTCGTGGAGCTCAGGCGGTAGCTGTGTCAATCTACCTTGCTCGCGGCGGCGTAGGGAAGCTTGAAATCCGGCAGGAAATCACAGACCGCTTTGGCTACAATCTGAAACGAACCGCTGAGGAGATTCGTCCGTTATACGAGTTCGATGTGTCCTGCCAAGGCTCCGTTCCCGAGTCCATCGTCTGCTTTCTCGATTCGGACAGCTTCGAAAGCTCCATCCGTTTGGCGATTTCGCTTGGGGGTGACGCCGACACCATGGCCTGTATAGCGGGATCCATCGCCGAGGCCTACTATGGAGGCGTCCCCGGGCCCGTTGAATCGTCCGTTCGTGGTCGTCTTACCCCAGATCTCCTCGAAGTCCTGGACCATTTCCGCGCCAAATATTGCTGACCGCTTCGCCCCACCACAGCCAACGCACTTGTTTTTCCACTGCCTTGCCTCGGGTCTGCGCCGCGGTGCGCAAAGGGTAGAGAAATATTCCAGAATAAAAAAGGGCGGCCCCAAAGGACCGCCCACTTATGAATGGAATGAAGTTTTCTTATGCAGGTAGATCTATCTCGATTTTCCCGGGCAATTCCGTTCGTGTTCCCTCGCTTCTGACGACGAGGAGAATGACTTTCCACACCTGCTGCAAGTATTTTGGGCTGCCATTTTTGACTCCTTTGGCGCCTGTCCGACCCCGGACTTCGATTGAGATTTTGCCTCACCTTGTGCCGTCTGGCCATACCAGAAAGGTTGTAAATATTTCCGGGAAGATTTGTAGAGCTGCCAACATCTTTTATGGCCCCGTCCCCGCCCGTGGATGTTTTTCTAAGCTTCCCTTCGCGATATGCTGCAACCGAAAACGGGCGGCTTAGGCGAAAGGAGCAGCTCAGATGAAACTAAACATGGAGAATCGGATCATTATCTTGTCGAGCATAGTGGTGGCGGCGCTGGTGGGCTGGGGCATTTTGTACCGGCCGCAATCGTCATCATTATTCAGTCTGCTAAGCAGCGACCTGCGATGGTTCTTGCAATGGCCGCTATTCACCATCGGAAAAGTGCCGGTGACGCCGCTGTTCCTGATCAAGTGCACGGCGTTCTTGATCGCGCTTTCGCTTTTTTCGCGATTGTTCCGCAACTTCCTGAGCAACAAAATCCTGACCCACACGACGATGGACCGCGGGCATCAATACGCATTCGTGCGCGCCTCCGGGTACATTATTTTTCTGCTGGGCTTGATCATCGGACTAGACACCACCGGGCTAAACCTGCGGAGCCTTTTGGTGTTGGGCGGCGCGCTGGGTGTAGGCATCGGATTCGGGTTGCAAAACATCGTGGCGAATTTCGTGGCCGGCATCGTGATTTTGTGGGAAGGGCCGGTGAAGGTCGGCGATTTCATCGACGTCGGCAACACGCACGGAGAGGTGATTCGCATCGGAGCGCGCGGCACATGGGTGCGCACGTTCGATAATGAAGTGATCATCGTGCCGAACTCCGAGTTCATCAACAACCGCGTGGCCAACTGGACGGCCAACGACCGCACGGTGCGATTCACAATTCCCCTGGGAGTCTCTTACAACAGCGATTTGGAACTGGTGCGCGAGGTCCTGCTGAATATTGCGAAAGGCAACCAGCACGTCCTGGCGGAGCCCGCGCCCGGCTTCCTGGTTACGGGCTTCGGAGACAACAGCGTCAACATCAGCTTGCGAGTTTCCACCACAGCCATGACAGACCGCACCGGCACGCTGAAGAGCGATTTGTTTATGGAAATCTTTCGCGTGTTCCGCGAGAAGAAAATCGAAATACCATATCCGCAGCAGGATGTGCGCGTGCGCTCGATCGATGCACCGCTCACGATTGCGAATCCGCCGGGAAAAACGACGTAAGCAGCTGCGGGAGAAAATGCGGCGTGGGCGATGCCAGCGAAAGCTTCCGCCAAGCGTTGGTAAAAAAGGACGAGTACGTTAAACTCTAAAAAGCGAAATAACTCCCCGGCGCTATGGTGCAACGGTTAGCACGCGGCCCTTTCAAGGCTGAAATACGGGTTCGATTCCCGTTAGCGCTACCAAGCCTCGATTTTTGACTTTTTTCATTCCGACACAAATCAGATTCTTGTGCGCGACCGGACCAATTGCTCGAAGCGTGGGTCGTTGCGCAGCGGGTCGTAATTGGGGTCGGCTTGGAGAGCCAAGGGCCTGTAGAACGTCGCTTCCGAGCTACAGCTTGGCCGGGCCGGAAGCAAGGTAGCTTCAGAATACTTGGCAAGTACGATCGGCCGCCCGATGCGTTATCGCCAGGCGTTGCGTTCGCGCAGGGCGGTGATGTGCGCGACGTGATGTTTTCCATGCCAGGCGTAGAGGGCCAGTGTGTCGTCGAGAGACATAGGCTTCGCCCAGTCGGGATGGCCGTATTTCCGCGACCAGTCCGCGGGGGCCAGCGAGTTCAGCAGGAGCACCCAACGCTTGTGCAAATTTTCGAGAATGGCAAGGGAGGGCTCGATGGGTGAAATTTTCCCATCGGGTAATTCGGCCCAGCGCGCTTCGTCGTAAGGCTTGACCGTGGGTAAGTCTTCGGTGAGCGCGAGTTTCATGCGCACGTAGGCGTTCATATGGCTGTCGGGAACGTGATGCACAAGCTGGCGCACAGTCCATCCGCCGGGGCGATAGGGTGTGTCGAGTTGCTCGGCCTTCAGATTTTCTACCGCGGAGGTCAGGCGAGGAGGGGCTTGTTCGATTGCGTCAATAAATTCGCGGCGCTGGTCGGTGGTCAAGGCCGCTTCGGGACGGCGAAATTTTCCGATCGGGTAACGCAGGTCTGATTCCATTGCAGTTCCCTCCTAGTTTCAGGTCGAGATTCTCGCCAAACGAGGTTGCACCGTACATTTCGAGTATCGGATGTCGCCGGAGAAAATGGGATTCAAGAAAACGAGATGGGAAAGAAGAACTAAGGAGAAAGCAAGAGCGGGCTTCGACGCGTGATTATCCCTGGCTGTCTTGAAATTCCTGGTGCCAAGCCATCTGGATAGACTCGAGTTTTCCTTCGTTGGATAGCTTGGGATCGCCGATGAAACCCGCTAGCTCGGTGACCCATTTGTGCAGGTCGGTGAAGCGGACGGTGAGCGGATCGACGCCTGGATGTTTTTCGGCGAGTTGGATGCCGATTTCTTCCGGGTTGTCCCAATCGAATGTTGGCGGCACGGTTTCTCCTGAACACCAGACTGCTGATTTGACGCCCGCAAGTACTTCGCCGACCTAGGGGTCGCCGCTACATGGGCGAAATCTCTAGTGCTCGGCTTCTTTCGCGTAGTTTTTGTTCCACTCGGGAATTTCGACCACTATGTCTTTTGTGCCGTCAGGGACGCATTGGCAGCCCAGGCGCGATTTCGGGGTTACGCCGGGGGCTTCGTCGAGTTGGTCCAGTTCGGCGTCGGTGGCTTCGTTACACGTTTCCAGACCTTCGTGAACGATCACGTGGCAGGTGGAACAGGCGCAGACGCCGCCGCAGGCGTGATCCAGCCCCTTGTGATAGCCCTGAGAAATATCGAGGATGCTGCCGGGAAGACCGTCGTGTCCGTAGGGAATTTTTTCGGGATCGACTTCGACCGGCTGGCCGTCCTTGACGAAGGTGATTTTGTATTTCTTGGTCGCCGCCGTGAACTTAGTTTCTTCGATGTAAGGATTCTTGCCGCCCATTCTTAAACGCTCCTTGCGCTAAGGCTAAACATCTTCGAGGCGCTTACCTTCCAGCGCGGTTTGCAGCGCACCATTCATTAGAATTTCCGCCAGATGCATGGTGGTTTGATTTAATGCGTCGATGCGTTCGCGCATCAATTTGTAGTCCGATCCGGCCATTGCCGCGCGCAGTTGCGCTGCAGACTCCTCGATTGCGTGGCGTTCGTCCGGCGCAAGCTCGCGGGAGCGAGGATGGGCCAGGGTCTTTTCGGTAGCTGCGAGGATGGTTTCAGCCTCCGTGCGCGATTCAATCACTTGGCGCTCAGAAAAATCCTGTTCGGCGAATTCGATGGATTCTTCGAGCATGCGTTCGACTTCCTGGTCGGACAAGCCGTAACTCGGCTGGACTTCGATGGTGTGCTCGGCGTTGGTGCGCAAATCGCGCGCGGAGACCTGGAGAATGCCGTTAGCGTCGATCAGAAATTTTACTTCGATGCGCGCCAGACCCGCGGGACCCGGAGGCACTTTTAGTTGGAACTTTGCGAGCGACCGGCAATCTTTAGCGAGTTCGCGCTCACCCTGGAGCACGTGCACGTCGATGCCAGTCTGATTTTCGACTCCGGTGGTGAAGAGTTCCTGAGCGCTCGCGGGAATCGTCGAGTTGCGGGGAATAATCTTTGCGACTACGCCGCCCATGGTTTCGATGCCGAGTGAAAGCGGCGTCACGTCGAGCAGGAGCATTGTTTTCACGCCGGACTCAAGGATGTCGGCCTGCACGGCGGCGCCCAGAGCGACGACTTCATCGGGATTGAGCTCGCAATGCGGAGCGCGGCCGAAATAATCGCCGACGGTTTTGCGTACGAGTGGAATGCGCGTGGAGCCGCCGACGAGCACGATTTCTTCAATTTGGCCGGGCGTGAGTTTCGCGTCCGCCAGGGCCATTCTCACGGGCGCCATCGTGCGCGCGACGATCGGTTCTATCCATTTCTCGAACTCGGTACGCGTGAGAAGCTCTTCGAATGCTTTGCCGCCTGGGACATTGAAACGGAGCGTCACGCTGTCTTGTGCTGAAAGAGCATGTTTTGCCTCGATCAACAGTTGGCGGAGCTCCTGAATGCCTTCCTGGCGATTTGTTAGATCCGCGCGGAATAACTCGAGAATTCTTTCACGCGTTCTGCGCTGCATCTCGTTGTCGATGTCGTCGCCGCCGAGGTGCGTGTCACCGTTGGTGGAGAGCACCTGGTAGATGTCGCCTTCGGTGGTGGAAACGAGCTTCAGGATCGAGATGTCGAACGTTCCGCCGCCAAAATCGTAGACCGCCACATAGCCGCGTTTTTGTTTGTGCAAACCATAGGCGAGCGCGGCGGCGGTGGGCTCGTTTACCAGACGCAAAACTTCCAGGCCTGCGATGCGGCCAGCGTCTTTGGTGGCCTGGCGTTCGGCGTCGTTGAAATACGCAGGGACGGTGACCACGGCGCGGTCCACCGGTTCCTTAAAATAATTCTCGGCCCAGGATTTCAGTTCACGCAGGATGAACGCGGAAATTTCCGGTGGTGTGAACCATTTGTCGCCAAGGCTGACCCGGATTACGTTGCCGCCAGCGGGATCGATGCGGAAAGGAAAAATTTTCAGCTCTTTTTGAACGTCAGCGACGCCGCGTCCCATCAGGCGCTTCACGGAATAAATTGTGCGCTCGGGCTTGGTGAGCAGAAGGGCGCGGGCCGGTTCGCCGACGATTATCTTGCCATGCTCCCCGACACTGACTACCGATGGGCAGAGCGTGGAACCGTAGGGGCCGGGGATACACTTCGGCGCGCCGGTTTGCGGATCGAGGTATGCAATCAGGCTGAAAGTTGTGCCCAGATCAATGCCTACTACGCGTCCCATTTTCCCTCTAAGTAAGAATTCGTTGGCGAACGTTTCATGAATGCTTGTTGTTGCAAAGAGCAGATCCCTGGTCCGCCGCGGCGGACACCGGAGGACCACGAAGATTCTCAGACTTCGGCTAGCTCTTTTTGCACGCCGGCTACCAGGTTGCGGATGTAACTTCGGCGGTTCAGCGCTACGTTCATGCGGGCCAGCAGGGCTTGCTGCTTCGCTTCATGCGCACCTGCATCGAGAAGCGCATCCCACTCCTTGCCGATTTGCGAAAGTTCTGCGTCCACTTCTTCCAACTTCTTCTGAAAATTCTTGTGCGCTGCACCGAGCCGCTCGCGTAGCGCCGCCACCTCGGCGCCTCCGGCGCGCGCTTCTCTCAATTCGTCGAGAGATTCGTTCAATTCAAAAACTTCTTCGAGCAGTTCGGGCGGCGCCTGTTGCTTGGCGGTGCCCTCTTTTCTGAGGCCGCGGCGCAACAGGAGGTATTCCACGCGCGAAATCGGCTCGCGCAATGTGCGATAGGCGTCGTTCAATTCGGAGGAGCGATTGAGCGAAAGTTCGCGTTCGAAATCGCTGGAGCGCACGAAATTATCCGGATGGAGCTTCCAGCTCAGCGTATGAAACTCGGATTCGAGCTGCGTATCATCGAGCGACAATTTTTCGGGCAAGCCGAAAAAGGCAAAATAATCAGCGCCAGCCGGTAGCGGCTGAATCTTGCCGCACGCGGCGCAGAAGTGCGTTCCCGTGACGGCGGCCTGACAATTCCAGCACTTCCTGCCGGAAGCCTGGCCAGTTTCGTCGCGTTCTGTTTGGGTGACACTCATATCGCATTTAGCAAATGGATTCGGCTGGGCCCCCGGGGCGCTGCGGACAGTAGCGCGGATACCACTCATCACCAATCTCAGGCGGTGAAGGAGCTTCCGCAACCGCAACTCCGCGTAGCCTGGGGGTTCTGAAATACGAAACCCTGCTTCATCAGGTCTTCGAGGTAATCAAGCGTGGTGTTGTGAAGGTAGAGGTAGCTCTTGGGGTCCACAAAAATACGAGCGCCATTCTCTTCGAAGACCTTGTCGCGGTTGCGCGCTTCGGTGTCGAGGCGCATGGCGTAAGTCAATCCGGAGCAGCCGCCTCCCTGCACACCCACCCGCAACCCGCCCGAGTCCGTGGGTACGCCTTCCTTTGTTAACAATTCGCGGATTTTCGCCGCTGCTTTTTCGCTTACATGAATCATACGTCAGTGTTCCCTTCAGGACCGGCGTCGAAGACTCAGCCCAGAGACTTAGTGGCTTGCTGCCGCTGCTGGTTCGGCCGGCTTGGCTTCCGCGTCGCCTTGTTTCTTTTTCCAATCGGAAAGAGCGGCCTTGATCGCGTCTTCGGCGAGAACAGAACAGTGAATCTTCACCGGAGGAAGCGACAGCTCACGAACGATGTCCGTGTTCTTGATGGCCAGCGCTTCTTCAACCGTCTTGCCCTTCACCCATTCGGTGGCGAGCGAGGAGCTGGCGATGGCCGAGCCGCAGCCGAAGGTCTTGAACTTGGCCTCTTCGATGATGCGGGTCTCCGGGTTCACTTTCATTTGCAGCTTCATGACGTCGCCGCATTCCGGAGCGCCGACCATGCCGGTGCCGACGTTGGGATCTTTCTTGTCGAGCGAGCCAACGTTGCGCGGATTGTTGTAGTGCTCGATTACCTTATCGCTGTAAGCCATTAGTTGATTCTCCTATTCAAAGTAATAGTGCTGTCCAAACCTTCGTCAAAGATCACTTCATCTGAAAGAACGATATTTTCAATAGACGCCGAACGTCCTTTGCGGACTTCGTCGAGCGTACGGGTGACGACTTCATGCTTCACCGCGAGGGACTCAAGGAACTCGCCCAGCTCTTGCAGCTCACGAAACCGCCGCGAGTTGCAGGCGCTCTTGTTCAAGTTCGGCGCGAAGAACACGTCAAAAACTGGCGTGTCTTCGCTTACCGTGGCATGAACTCCGATGGTCCCTTGATATTTCATTTTAGTGCTCCGCGCTTACCTGCCAGGTCATTTTGCTAACGTCCACGCCCTCTTTGGCCATTTCATATAGAGGAGAAAGTTCGCGCAAGCGTTGCACGGTTTCCACCACGCGATCGGCGACATAGTCAACTTCCTCTGCGGTATTGAACCGGCCGATGCCGAAACGGATGGAGGTATGAGCCAAATCTTCGCCCACGCCGAGCGCCTTCAACACGTAACTCGGTTCGAGCGTGGCGGAGGTGCAAGCCGAGCCGCTGGAAACTGCGATGTCGTTGATGCCCATCAGAAGCGATTCGCCCTCCACGAAAGCGAAACTGATGTTGATGTTGTGGGGCAGGCGATGCTCCATCGAGCCGTTGATGAATGTTTCGTCCAGGCGCGACATGATGCTTTCTGTCAGCCGGTCGCGAAGTTTGCGAAGCTTTTCGCTTTCCGCCGCCATTTCGTTCTGACAGAGTTCGCAGGCTTTGCCGAGTCCCACGATGCCAGTAACATTCAACGTGCCGGAGCGCATACCGCGCTCGTGTCCGCCGCCATCAATTTGGGCAGCGAGCTGCACGCGCGGATTCTTGCGACGAACGTAGAGCGCGCCAACACCCTTGGGGCCATAAATCTTGTGGCCCGAAATCGACATCAGATCGATACCGTCCTTCTGAACGTCCACGGGAATCTTCCCGACGGCCTGCACGCCGTCGACATGGAAGAAAACGCCTTTTTCCTTGGCCATCTTGCCGATCTCAGCGATGGGCTGCACGACGCCGATTTCGTTATTGGCATACATGATCGAAATCAAGATGGTCTTTGGCGTGATCGCTTTGCGCAATTCTTCCAGGTTGATGCGGCCATCCTTCTGCACTGGGAGATAGGTGACCTCGTAGCCGTTTTTTTCCAGGCGCTTACAGGTGTCGAGCGTGGCTTTGTGCTCGGTGACTTGCGTAATAATGTGATTGCCCTTTTCCCGATACATTTCCGCGGCACCTTTGATTGCCAGGTTGGTGGATTCGGTAGCGCCGCTGGTGAAAATGATTTCCTTGGGAGTGGCGTTGATCAGCTTGGCGATTTGTCCGCGGGCGTTTTCAACGGCTTCTTCCGCTACCCAGCCGAATTCGTGGTTGCGGCTGGCGGCGTTTCCAAACTTTTCCGTGAAATAAGGCTGCATTGCTTCGACAACGCGCGGATCCACCGGAGTGGTTGCGTGATTGTCCATATAAATCGGAAGCTTGATTGCCATTCTATTCTCCTAAACTCTTAACTCGACGACCTCCGACATGGGAGCTTCGTCGGTCATCTGTGAAATGGTTACCTTCCCAAGAACTTCCAAAATGCTGTCGTTCACTCGTCGCAGCGGCTCGCGAACTGAACACGTGGTGGTAACGCCGCACGCGCCGCGCGATGTGATGCAGGAGGTGATGAACAAAGGCCCGTCAATCGCGCGAATCACATCGAGCGCTGAAATCATCGAAGCATCGCGCGCCAGCGTATAACCCCCGCTCGAACCGTGCCTTGCAGCAACCAGTCCGGCCTTGGCCAACTTCTGCAGCACCTTGGCCATTAAAGGCGTGGACATCTTGTAAACCTCGGCGATATCGGATGCGCTACAAGACCCATGGCCGTTATGAATCGCCAAATGCTTCAAAGCGATCAGACCGTAATCCGCCTTTTTCGAAAGCTTCATCATTTAGAGTCAAATACGACTGAATTAGTCGCACTTGAATTGTAAGTCCGCTGCTTCAGCTTGTCAAGTTTAGATCTGCCCGCAAGCCTTAGAGGCGCAATAGGTTAATACACGACCATTCTAGTCGTCTTAGTCAAACTTCCTACAGCCAATGGCTGCGAACGGTGGCTCAACGGCGAGATCGCTGATTGAACGGTGGTCGGAAGCGGCGGTGCGCCTGGCTCGCCGCGAGCCCGCTAGATTCGTTGCTGCTTCCATCGACCCTGTTTGAATAGCACCACGCTTGCGAGCGCGATGGCCGCTTCGGCAATCACAATGGAGTAAAAAACGCCGCTCGAACGCATTCCCATCCTAATTGCCAGCCAGTAAGCCAGAGGAATTTCCAGTAGCCAGAAACCGAAAAAATTCACGATGGTCGGCGTCACCGTGTCGCCAGCGCCATTGAAGGCCTGCAACATGACCATCCCGTAGGCGTAACCGATGTTGCCGTAGCTCAGTATGCGGAGGCAGGATGCGGCCAACGGAACGACGGCGGGATCCTGAGTGAACAGGCGAACTACCGGTTCGGCGAATACGATGAAAATCACTCCGACGCTCCCCAAGAAAAGCATGTTGTAGAAAGCGGTGCGCCAGACAGACGTCGCCGCGCGCTCGGGCTGGTTGGCACCGAGATTCTGGCCGACGAGTGTTGCGGCGGCATTGCTTAGCCCCCAAGACGGAAGAATGACGAATATGACGATGCGGATCGCAATGGTATAACCGGCGAGAGCTGTCGCTCCAAACATGCTTACGATGCGCACGAGCCCAATCCAACTTGTATGAGCGATGGCGAATTGCAAAATGCCGGCGAGCGACACCCGAAGAAGGCGCACAAAAACGCCGAGGTTCAAGCGAATTTGCCGGCGCAGGATGCGGATGCGCTCGGTGCCGCGCAGGAGCCGATAAAATTGGTAGACCACGCCGATGCTTCGGCCGGTGAAGGTGGCCAGAGCGGCTCCCGTCACACCCATGCGCGGAAACCCTCCCCACCCAAATATCAGGCAAGGATCCAAGACGAGGTTGATGATGTTGGACAGCCACAGCAGTCGCATGGCGATGGCGGCGTCGCCCGCACCTCGGAATATTGCGTTGTTCAGGAAAAGCAAAAGCACAACTCCGCTGCCGCCCAGAGCAATCTTGGTATAGCCGCTGCCCAACGACACGATGTCTGGCGAGGCACCCATTAAGCGGAGCAAGTCCGGCGCGAAAAAGAAACACGGCACGCCCAGCAATGTTGAGACTGCCGCTCCTATGGCGATGGCCTGTACTCCGGCAACCGCAGCTCCCTGCGGGTCTTTCTCACCGATGCGTCTGGCCACCATGGCGGTGGTGGACAAGCTCAGCCCCATGGCCACAGCAAACACGAGGCTAAGCATCGATTCGGTCAAACCGACGGTGGCCACGGCATTGGCGCTGATGCGTCCAACCCAAAAGACGTCCACCACGGCGAATAGCGACTCCAGCACCATCTCGAGCACCATGGGAATCGCCAGCAGCAGAATGGCGCGGTTCAAACTGCCGGTGGTGAAGTCCTGGTGCGATCCTCGGATGGCTTCTCGGATCGAGGACCCCAGCGAGGGCTGCGATATCGTTGCTTCCATACTAGGTCGTGACCTCTGCGCCAGCACCATCGACAAGACGAAGGACAATATTGCTAGACTAACTTAAAAATGCGGATTGTTTGCCTGAAAGCACCTCGTGCCAAAATGGATTTCCACGGCGGATTTTTTGTCACGGCAGGCCGGGAAAATCTGGGTTAGAATGGCGCATCCAATGGCTTTGGAAAGCAATAAACCAGTGATCGCCATCTATCCGGGTTCGTTCGACCCGGTTACCAATGGCCATCTCGACTTGATCGCGCGCGGAACAATGATCTTCGACAAGCTGATCGTCGCCGTCGCCCACAACCTGGAAAAAGATCCGCTATTCGCGGTAAAAGAGCGCATCGAGCTGCTCGAAGCGGTTACCTTCGACTGGAAAAACGTCGAGGTAGACGTGTTCGACGGCCTGTTGATGGATTATGCGCGCTCGAAGAACGCGCGCGTAGTGGTTCGCGGCATCCGCGCCGTTTCCGATTACGAGTATGAATTGCAGATGGCCATGATGAATCGGCATATCGAGCCTCTGGTGGAAACCGTATTCATGCTGCCGGCGCAACAGTACAGCTATCTAAGTTCGCGCCTGGTAAAGGAACTTGCGCGGCTCGGCGGAAACATCAAGGATCTGGTTCCGCCGATGGTAGAAGAACGGCTACGCGCCAAAGTCAGCTAAAGGACGGAAAATGGAACAGGCCACGGGGAGAAAAATGGAAGACGTCTTCCAACTTGCAGACCGCGTGAATCGCATCAGTGTTTCGCAGACCATGGTCGTGCTGCAGGAAGCGGAGCGGCTGAAGGCGCAAGGAATGGACGTGGCCGACTTCGGTCCCGGTGAGCCGGATTTCCCGACGCCGGACCATATCAAGCGCGCTGCGATCAGGGCACTGGAAGAAAACCGCACGAAATATACTCCGGTAGCGGGTATAGCGGCTCTGCGCCAGGCGATTTGCGACTGGCATGGTGCGCAATTGGGATCGTCGTATCAACCCGCGGAGTGTGTGGTGAACTGCGGGGGCAAGCATTCGATTTTTAATGCGGTTTGTTCGCTGATTAATTCAGGCGACGAAGTCATCATTAGCGCCCCTTACTGGGTGAGCTATCCGGACATCATTAAATATGCCGGCGGAAAACCGGTCGTGGTTCCCACCCGAGCAGAAGATGAATTTATTTTGCACGCCTCTGAAGTGGAGAAAGCAATCACTCCGCGAACGCGTATGGTGATTGTCAATTCTCCGAGTAATCCGACTGGCGCGGTGATCCCGCTTGATGAATTCGCCAAGATTCTGGATGTTTGCAAACGGCGGCATGTTTGGCTGCTTTCCGATGAATGCTATTCGCATTTCACCTACGGCGAAGCGAAGCCGTTCTCGATTGCGAGCCTGGCGGGTGCGAAGGAACACACCATTATCGCGGGATCATTTTCGAAGACTTTTGCGATGACCGGCTGGCGCATGGGCTACGTGCTGGCGCCGAAGCCGTTGGTGGATGCCGTCGCGAAGTTACAGAGCCAGTCCACTTCGAATCCAAATTCGATTACGCAGTATGCCGCGTTGGAAGCCATGCGCGGGAGCATGGACACGGTCACGACGATGCTTGCGGAATACGCGCGGCGCCGCGAAAGTATTCTGAAGGGATTGCGCGCCATTCCCGGAATTACATGCGCCACGCCGCACGGCGCGTTCTACGCGTTCCCAAGCGTGGCAGCTCACCTCAACAAACAAATGCCGGACGATGTGGCGGTGGCGAAGCAGCTTCTGGAACGCGAACACGTCGCCGTCGTTCCGGGCGAACCGTTTGGAGCCCCCGGGCACATTCGCATTTCTTATGCAACCTCAATGGAGCGAATCCAGGAAGGCCTGCGGCGGCTGGGGCGCTTCTTCGGCAGCGCGGCGTGAAACTTTGTCCGGCGCGTTTGGAGCCGATTTTCAGCCCTCGGCCCTGGGGCGCGCTTTCTCTTGCGCCCTGTTTCCCTGAAAAAACCAATTTGAGCGAGCCGCTTGGCGAAGCGTGGCTAACCGGGAACGATTGCGTGTTCGCGACTGGACCGTACAAAAGCAAGAGGCTCGCCGACGCCTGGAATGAAATGCCGGTGGAATGGACAGGCACTTCGGTCGGACGCGAAGGCGGGTTCCCGCTGCTGGTAAAATTTCTGTTCGTCGAAGACAAACTCTCCGTGCAGGTCCATCCGGATGATGATTATGCTGCGCGGCATGAGCAATCCGCCGGAGGGCGCGGCAAAACGGAGATCTGGTATGCCATGCGGGCGCGCCAGGGCGCGGCAGTAATGGTGGGTCTCAAGCCGGGCGTGGATCGCGAGAAATTCCGGCGCGCGATTAGTGAGGGAAGGGCGGAAGAATGTCTTCCTTCCATCCCGTTACGCGCCGGAGAAGCCATTTTCGTCCCAGCGGGCACCGCTCACACGATCGGACCCGGGCTGGTCCTCTGCGAGATCCAGGAGCACTCCGACCTTACTTATCGCGTCTATGATTACAATCGGCGAGACGCGAAGGGCCACGCGCGCGAGTTGCACGTCGAAAAAGCGCTGGAGGTGATTCGATTTGGAGAACAACCGGGCGGAAAAATCGATCCTATCCGAGTGGAACGCGATTCAGTGACGACAACGTACTTTGCCGCTTGCCGATATTTTGTCACTGAAAAATGGGAATTCGATAAAAGTATTGATCGGGAAGTATCCTACAAGCGTTTTGAACTGTTGATCTTTCTGGAAGGTACCGGCGAGATTCGTTGGAGCGGCCAACACGCGCGGTACGGACCAGCGCAAGTTTGGTTGTTGCCTGCGGCGCTTGAGAAATATGAATTGAAACCCAGTTCGCCGACGGAGCTGTTGCGCACCTACGTTCCGGGTGACCTGGAGGAATATAGGCGAAGTTTGAAGGCCCAAGGAATCAGCGAACAGCAATTGTTGCGGCTGGTGCATTGGTGAATCGCGCGAACGAGAAACTCGCCAGGCAGGAGCCTCTTGTCACCTGCGCGGTGCTCCTTGCCGGAGGACGCGGCACGCGATTCTGGCCGCGCAGCCGCTTGCGCGCGCCGAAACAATTGTTGAACATCGTGGGCAACAAAACGATGTTAAGCGAAACTGTCAGGCGGCTGGAACCGATCGTTCCGCTGAAGAATTTTTGGGTGGTAACCAACGCCAAGCAATCCGCCGGAGTGCGGCAAGAAATTCGAGGTGTTCCGGCTTGGCAAGTTCTGGCTGAACCTGTAGGACGCAATACGGCTGCGGCGATTGGTCTGGCTGCGATACATCTGGCGCGCAAGCATGGCGACGCGCTCATGGCTGTCCTTCCTGCTGACAGCTATATTGCTGATGCGCGGCGATATCGCGCGCTTGTGCGCGCGGCGCTGGATATGGCGAGTGCGCCTGGAAACATGATCGTGCTTGGCGTGCCGCCGACGCGTCCGGAAACCGGCTATGGCTATATCGAGCGAAGAGACGTCTTGGCCCGGCCTGGCGGCGTTACCGCTTATGAGGTTCAGCGGTTTACAGAAAAACCATCGCTTGCGGTTGCATACAAATATGCGGAGTCCGGAAAACATCTTTGGAATGCGGGGATGTTTTTCTGGCGCGCTTCAACTTTTCTGGAGGGCTTGCAGCGTTTTCTCCCCGCAACGCATGCGGCACTAACCGAATTAGCGAAAACCATTGGTACGCGTCGATATCAGTCAGCGCTGCGTCGAATCTATCCGCGCCTTGAAAATATTTCCGTGGATTATGCCGTAATGGAGCCGGTTACGCAGTTGCGTTCCGGTAAGGGCGGAAGGAGGGGGAATGCGTTCGCTCGTGTTTCCGTGATCCCGGCGAAGGTAGGTTGGAGTGACATCGGATCGTGGGCGGCGGTATACGAACTACTGGCTCCGAGACCCGGCGCGAACGTTTCGGCCGGGCCAATGTTTGCGGCCGATGCCAGCGGAAACTATTTGTGGAGCCCGAAGAAATTTGTCGCTGCCATTGGTGTGCACGACCTGGTGCTCGTTGAGACCGAAGACGCCATCCTGCTTTGCCCGCGTGATCGGTCGCAGGACGTAGCTACAATTGTTAAATGGCTTGAGCAACAGAAGCGCAAGCCCTTGCTGTGACCCGAATGACGGCGGTCTCCCATTTTGGCTGGTTATTTCCCGCCTGGTTCTGCAACAGTTCCTTTCCCGCGCAAAATCCATCGCTTATACTCTGAACCGTGACGCAGATTAAATTTGGCACGGATGGCTGGCGCGGCGTTATCGCCGACGACTTCACCTACGAGAATGTCCGTACCGTGGCGCATGCCATTGCGCGTTATGTCGTCCGCGCGGAAAAACCGGGAGCGGGAATATTGGTGGGATTTGACACGCGTTTCGGATCAGAGCAATTCGCGCGAGTTGCGGCTGAAACGATTTCGGCGGCGGGCATCCCTGTTTCACTCGCGGCCGAGGCGTGTCCCACTCCCGCGCTTTCATTGCTGGTGCGCATGCGCGACGCCGCTGGAGGAATTCAAATCACGGCCAGTCACAACCCGTATCGATGGAACGGGGTTAAGTTTAAGGCAAGCTACGGCAGTTCTGCTTCGCCCGGAATTGTCGCACAGATTGAAGCTGAACTCGCGAAGGTCCAGCACCATGGTATTCCTGCGCTTCCGCCGCGCCAGGATCTGATTCACTCGCTGGATGTGCGCGCGCCCTATCTGGAAACGTTGCAAAAGCTTGTTGATTGGGACCGCTTGCGTGCGGCGAAATTTCGTTTTCTGATCGACCCCATGTATGGCGCCGGGCGTGGCCTGTTGCGCGACCTCTTTCGCCGCAATGCAATCGAATGCGAAGAAATTCGCGGCACACGCGACCCTCTTTTTGGCGGCGTGAATCCCGAACCCATCGAACCGCACGTGGAAGCGCTGCGCGTGGCACTGCGCGATGGAAAGTATGATGCGGGCTTTGCGTTCGATGGCGACGCCGACCGCATCGGCGCCATGGACAGCGACGGAACCTTCATCACCCCGCACCAGATTTTTTCTATTCTGCTCTGGCATCTTGCCGGAACGCGCAAGTTGACCGGGGACGTGGCCAAGACGTTTTCCACCACAAAGATGATCGACAAGATCGCGGCCGCTTTTGGGCGGAAAGTTTGGGAAACGCCAATTGGGTTCAAATACATTTGCGACCGCATGCTCGAAAGCGACATTCTTTTGGGCGGCGAAGAAAGCGGCGGGATCGGCACGAAATTATATCTGCCCGAGCGCGATGCGACCGTGAACGCGCTGTTGCTCGCTGAGGTGATGGCATGGCATGGCAAACGCCTTGGCGAATTAGTGGCGATGCTCCATGGAGAATTCGGCGAGCACTATTACGGCCGCGTAGATCTGGACGTTCAGGATGGTCGGAAGAAAAAAGCGATGAGCTTCTTCGCGGATACTAAGTTGACGAAGCTTCTCGATTGGCCGATCACGCGACGAGAGGATCTCGATGGTCTGAAAATGTATCTTTGCGATATTGGCTGGGTGATGGTGCGAGCTTCGGGCACTGAAAATATGCTTCGCGTTTATGCCGAAACAACCCGGGCGGAGACCACGCGGCGAGTTCTCGATGAAGTTACCGCGCAGGTCAAGGACCTTCACTGAACATTTGCAGGGAAACGCAAAAGGAGAGCAAACATGGAGGTTGTGAATCTGAACGACAAACTGTCGAAAGTGAAGGAGTACTGGAGCCCAAAGATCGTCGGCGAAGTGAACGATACGCTGGTGAAGATCGTGAAGTTCACGGGCGAATTTGTTTGGCACCATCATGACAATGAAGACGAGCTTTTTCTAGTGATCAAGGGACGCCTTCGCATGAAATTTCGCGATCGCGAAGTCGTGGTGGCTCCGGGTGAGTTCATCGTGGTGCCGAAAGGTGTGGAACATCTTCCGGTGGCGGACCAGGAGGTTCAGGTGGTTCTGATCGAGCCCAAGTCCACGCTGAATACGGGCAATGTACGGAATGAGCGAACACTCGTCGAACTCGAACACTTGTAAATTGGAAAAGCAGTGCGCCCGGTTTGGGCAAAAGGCAGAACTATGAAGCGGCGACTTTATACAGTAGATGTTTTTACCACGAAGCGCTTTGCCGGAAACCCTCTCGCAGTAGTTACCGACGGCGACGGGCTTTCTGCCGTAAAGATGCAGGCCATCGCGCGCGAGATGAATCTTTCAGAAACGGTGTTCATCCAAAAGCCCACAAACAATCGCGCGCTGGCCCGCTTGAGAATTTTTACGACCACCAAAGAGCTGCCATTGGCCGGGCATCCCGTGATCGGGACCTGGTTCCTGCTCGCGGAGCTAGGTGTAGTGCCGGCGTCTGAGGGAAGCGTTCATATATTGCAGCAGACGGGCGCCGGAATTCTGCCGGTTGAATTCACATTTCACAATGGACGGCCGGTGTTGGTAACCATGACGCAGAAACCAGCAAGTTTTAAGCGAGCTCCTTTTTCACGGGCGGCGCTGGCCGGAACATTGGGACTGAAGCCGAGCGATTTGGCGGCTTCGCTTCCGATCGAGTTTGTGTCCACGGGAATCTCGAATTTGATGGTGCCCGTTAGCCGTCGCAGCGTCCTGTCTCGCATTCATATGAATATGCGCGCGCTGGCCCAGCTGATCTCGCCGAGCAGCACCATGGCATATTGCTTCGCTTTGGGTGGGCGCGGACGCGTGTTCGCTCGGGGCATGCTTCCGTGGGGAATGATGGAGGATCCTGCTACGGGCTCCGCGGGGGGATCGCTCGGCGCTTACCTGGTACAGCACGGGCAACTGCGCGCATCCGAGGAGCTGACCATTCTGCAGGGGGTTGAAATGGGGCGGCCTAGCGAGATTCGTGTGGAAGTGCTGGCGGAACGCGGGCGGTTGACCCCGAAAGTCAGTGGCTCGGCGGTGCGCGTCTTTCAAGGCGAAATCGAAGCCTAATGGCAAGGCAGGCTTCTCGATTCGAGCAAAATCCTCAAACCACGAGATCCACTTAGGCTTCTAGAGATTTGTAGGCAGCGTCCAAAACTCCATTGAGAAATGACGCGGAGTCGGCAGAAGAGAATTTCTTCGCGAGTTCGAGGGCTTCGTCGATCACGACTTTCGGCGGAGCGGTGCCGAAACGCAGCTCGTAGATTGCTAGCCGCAAGATGCTTCGATCTACCGCAGCCAAGCGCTCCAGCTTCCAGTTTTCGGATAGTTTTTGAACCAGCTTGTCGGTGGGCTCGGCTTCCGCAATGGCGCCTTCGAATAGCTGATTCGCGAATTTTCGAGTGGAATCGGCGGCGCGGGCGGACTTCCAGAAAAGTTGCTCCACGCGCGAAGCTGTCTGGCGCGTCACGTCCCATTCAAACAACATCTGAAGCGCGAATTCACGGGATTTGCGGCGGAGTGTCATTTACGGGAACGTGGGCGGGGCCGAGTCATGTCCCGACCAGGATGCTTCCACAGTTTGCGCGACAGGCGGGCCATTTCGATAGCGGCAAGGCCGGATTGGTGGCCCTTGTTGCCGCTTTTGAGTCCAGCGCGGTTGATCGCTTGCTCCAGGGTGTCGCATGTCAATACGCACAGAATCATGGGCACGCCAGAATCCAGTTGAGCGAGCTGAATGCCGCGAGCGGTCTCCGACACGACGACATCGTAGTGCGAAGTTTCTCCGCGCAAAATACATCCGACGCAAATAATTGAATCGAAACGGCCGGTGGCGGCGAGCTTCTTTGCAACAATTGGAATTTCAAACGATCCCGGCACGCTGACAACTTCGATTTGTTTCTGCGCGGCTCCAGCACTCTTCAACGCATCGAGCGCGCCGGCAAGCAACCTGTCTGTGATGAAACTGTTGAACTGACTCACGACAATTCCGAAATGCAAACCTGCCGCGTTCAGTTCACCGCGAATCTGGGATGGTTTGGATTCTCCAGCCATTTCAGCGCCCCTGAAATTTCGCCGGCCGTTTCTCGATGAATGCGCGGGTGCCTTCGCGCATGTCTTCGGTAGCGCAGCACAGGCCGAAAAGCGTAGCCTCCAGAAACAAGCCCTCTTCTTGAGGCATTTCCGTGCCGCGCTCGACCGCTTCCATTGCGTATTTCACGGCGAGTGGAGCGTTGGCGATAATTTTCTTCGCGATGGCTTCGGCCGCAGAAAGCAGTTCCGCCGAATCGACCACGCGATTTACGAGTCCGATGCGCAGAGCTTCGTCGGCCGTGATCATCTCACCAGTAAGAATCAATTCGTGCGCCACGCCTTTTCCGCACAGACGCGGCAGCCGTTGCGAACCTCCATAGCCGGGAAGAATGCCGAGCTTAACTTCCGGCTGACCGAGCTTGGCATTGCGGCTGGCGATACGCATGGTGCATGCAAGAGCAAGTTCGCAGCCGCCGCCCAGCGCGAATCCATTGATAGCCGCGATGGAAGGCTTTCCCAAAGTTTCCAAGCGATGGATAATTTCCTGGCCGAACAACGAAAAATCTTTTCCATCGATAGGCGTGCGCTGCGCGAGCTCATGGATGTCGGCTCCGGCGATGAACGCTTTCTCGCCAGCACCTGTCAGGATCAGGACACGAACGGCGTCATCGCGCCGCGCTGCGTTGAGACACTCGCCCAATTCTTCGATGGTTTTGCGATTCAGCGCGTTCAGTACATTCGGACGATTGAATGTGATTCGCGCGATCTGGTCTTTCACTTCGAACAGCAGATTTTCGTAAGCCATGGCTTCCCTTGCTAAAAATGATGGATTGTGGCCTCGCCATAGTAACTGAATTAGGTCTGCTTGTGCAGGAGTGCGCGATTCCGCTTCAGGCGAGTGATTCGATGATTACAGCAATTCCCTGACCTCCGCCGATGCAGGCGCTTGAAACGCCGTAACGCGCGCCGCGCCGGCGAAGCTCGAGAAGAAGGGTGAGCAGGAGCCGCGTACCGCTCGCGGCCAGCGGATGCCCGAGCGCGATCGCGCCGCCGTTGACGTTGGTTTTGTCGCGCGAAAGGCCAAGAACTTTTTCCACCGTGAGGTACTGTGCGGCGAAGGCTTCGTTTACTTCGATCAAATCCATTTGACCGAGCTTTAATCCCGCGACCGAAAGCGCCTTGTGTATGGCGGGAACCGGGCCGATGCCCATGATCTGCGGGGGAACCCCGGCCGTGGCCCAGCCGACGATACGTCCTAGCGGTTTCCATCCGCGCTCTTTCGCGATTTTCGAGTGCGTGACGACAACGGCAGCCGCACCATCCACGATGCCACTGGCATTCCCCGCCGTCACGATGCCGTCCTTGCGAAAGGCGGGCGGAAGGGCTTGCAATATCGCCATGGTGGTTTCGGGGCGGCGGTGGTCGTCTTCGGCTACGACCACGGTCTTCTTGCCTTTTTTTACTTCCACCGGAACGATTTCATCTTTCATGCGGCCGTCGCGTACCGCGGCCTCGGCCGCCTGCTGGCTGCGCAAGGCGTATTCATCGCATGCGACGCGCGTGATTCCATGTTCGGCCGCAAGATTTTCCGCGGTCTCGGACATGCTGAACCCGCAGTAGGTGTCGTAGAGGCCCGACATCAGGGAATCCTCGAGTTTGCCTTCGCCCAATCGAAAGCCCGCGCGCGCTCCGCGAATCACATGCGGACATTGCGACATATTCTCCATGCCGCCTGCGAGTACAAGCTTCGCCTCGCCTAACAAAATACGCTGCGCGGCCTGGGTGACCGATTCCATTCCCGAGCCGCACAAACGATTCACCGTCACGGCGGGAGTCTCTATGGGCAGTCCGGCCTTGAGTCCGACATGGCGCGCGCCGTAGAGGGCGTCTGCGCTGGTCTGCATCACGTTGCCGAAAATCACGTGATCGAATTCCGACGGATCCGTGCCGGCCCGGCGAACCGCTTCCCGGCCAGCCGCTGCGCCTAATTCAATTGCGCTGGTGTTTTCAAAAGAGCCCATATAGCGCGCCATGGGGGTGCGCGCGCCTTGCAAAATGACAGCGTCGGTTATAAACATGTCACCTTTTCCTCAGGGAGTTGCGAGCGATACAAGCGTGTTGCCGCCGTGCTGCCTTGCTTCGTCCAGGCCGGCTTCCGCGCGATTAATCCATTCGGTCACGCGATCTTCCGATTCGTCTCCGGGGCGCGAGGATGATTCGGCAACGATCGCGCTGATCGTCAGATCTGCTGCACCCCAAGATGGTCGCGCTGTGGAGGCCACCTGGCGAAGTTTTTCGGCCAAGGTTTGCGCACTCTCAAGCGAAGTGTCCGGCAGAATGAATACGAGTGACCAGGCAGAATATTTTACAGCAATATCGGTCTGACGTACGGCCGAGGAGAGGGTGCGCGCCAATTGCTCGATATAGTGCTCGACTGCGGCGTCACCGTGCTGGCGGAGCAACTCCCCGCCACGATCTACGTGAATGATCACCAACGAAAGAGGGCTATTTTGCGCGCGCGCGCGGTTGGATTCGGCCAGCAAGCAATCAATGTAGGCGCCCCGGTTCAGCAGTCCGGTCCTCTCGTCGGCCACCGCCAGCGAGCGCACCAGCGATCGTAGCCGCGTATGATTGACCGAAAGGACCAGTTGGTCTCCGACCGCCTGGAGAAAGAAACTCTCATTCGGTTTCCATTTTCTGGTATGCGTCTCGCCCACCAACAGCGCGCCGGAGGGGGCTTGGGTTTCTTTATCGGTGAGCAAAACGCCCAGTGCCGATTCCAATTCGAGTTGGCGTAGCGCGGGAGTGCTGGAGGCTTGGAGTTCAACTCCTCCAAGCGAGTCTGGCGATACTCGCGACAATAAGCCAACGATGCTAGAAATGCCTGCAGCGCCCAGGGGCGGCAGTCCTATTGCGGAATATTCCGCAGTGGCTTGCGGACCTTCGCCGGGCGTGCCAACGGCCATGAGACAGCGGGAGACGCGCAGATGTTTTCCGATTTCCGTGGAGGTCGTTGATAAAACTTCCTGCGGCGTGGGCTGGCGGTACATCAGCCGGTTGATCTCCGCAATCGCGGCAAGATCGCGATGTGTTTCTGCTGCGGTGGGTGCGGCCACCAGGGATGGAGCGAACGACTCCGCCGCAGGTACCGCTGCCGGTGCGGGTTTCAGCGCGGACTTCACCGGCGCACCTTTAGGCCACCAGTTCGCGCGCTCGTACAGCGTGCGCAGGCGCTCGTTTTTTTCTTCTTCTCCGGGGAACAGTTCGGCAATACGCTCCAGCCGCTCGACCGCTTTCATCTGCAGAGAATATTGCAAGAAAATCTCCACCTGCACGACGAGATCCTCGAGGGCCTGTTGGGCGCGTACTTCCTCGGGGATCGGTCCGGATGCTTCCGAAGTTTCTCTGCCCGCGCCGGTAAAGCCGTCGGTTCGAGTTGAAACCGTGGCTGCCTTAGCCGCTCGCGCAAGGATATTTTGCAAGAATGCCGGATCGACTTTGCCTTCGAGTTTCGCGATACGTTCCTGGTTGCGGTAATCGTACGGATCGATGTCCACCAAACGATCCAGTGCTTCGCAGGCCTCTTTCATTTGGCCGGCCGCCAGATATAAATCGAACAGGCGCACAAGGGCGTCAAAATACTTTGCTTCGCGGTTCAATTCCTCGTAAAGCCGGGCAACAACTTCCGCCAAGGCGATCGAGGAGGGATTCAGAACCGCAAGACGGTCCATCTGTTCGACGAGCTCCGCTTCTTTGCGGCTGGCGCGCATCCAGTCCTTGGTCTGCATCAACAGCACGGCCGCTTTCGAATCTTGTCCGGCGCCGATGTAAGCTCCGGCAACATCAAAAAGTTTTCCAAAGCTATCGGCCTTTTGCCTGTAATAGGACTCGAAGGCGTCTTTGGCGCGATCCAGTCTTCCCGTGCGCAGGAGAGCTTCACCGTAGAGCGCGAGGAACGTCGCATCGTTGGTGGTTGAAGAGAGCGGATCAAGAAGCGTTACAGCGCCTTCCGCGTCTCCTTTCCTCACCTTGGCTTCCGCCAACAGCAGCGCGCCGCTGCGATCGTCGGGCGAAAGCTGGTGGGCACGGCTAAAATATTCCAGCGCCGCATCGAGCGAGCCAGCGGCTTGTATGAGCTGTCCAGCGCGAAGGTAACTACGGGAGGCCATGTCGGAATGCTTCAGGCGCTCAGCTTGTTCGCCAAGCACGGCATGGCGCGCCGGATTCTCGGGGTCGAGCATCGCCATGCTCTCGTAGCAGGCCAGCGCTTCGATGCCTTGTCCATGTTGCTGAAAAAGTTCGGCGGCTAACCCAAACTGTTCGATTGCTTCGGAAGGGCGGTTTTGCTTTTGAAGCAACGTGCCATAACGCATCAGGCGGTCGGCAGGCTGGGGATGAGGGCGGAGAAATCGAACGAAAACGGCCGAGGCTTTGGCCCCGTCGCCGGCTTCGATCAAGCGGTCAAATTGAATGCCATAGTACTGTGCGGCGAGGGCCGGTTCATTCAGCCTGGTGTAAATGTCAGCGAGGGCTTGCAGGGATTCCTGGTGCGAGGGTGCCTCTTCGAGAACCGCCTGATACTCGGTCACCGCCTCGCGGAGCTTGTTCTTTTCGAGGTTACGTCGAGCGCGGTCGAGATGTTTGTTTAGGTCCTGAGCCATGGGAGTTCGCGTCTGATTCGGGCTTGCTGGGAAAGCCGGTCTGCTGGCATCGGCAAAAACTCGCCGGAGCGAACCTGCGCAGCTGAACTACAACTATATAACGGACACAGAGCATGGCCCAAAATCTAATCGGGAAAAGGTGCAAAGAATAACGCATAAAATGCAGGAATTATCCCAAAGCCAGACTGGTTCTAGGTTGAACACGGCGCGGAACCACGCGTCTGGCTGGGCAAATGGGTTACCGTTTCGCGCATAGACTTGAGCGAGAGTCCGCTACGCAGAAGCGCCGCAAATCCGAGGAACACAAACGGGATCGTCAGCGCCAGGAACGCAAAAAATGAAAAACCGGTGGCCGTGGTTTTGTCCACCTGAAAGACACTCAGGCCCAGCACGCAGAAAAATTGGTAGGAGCCCACGTTCGCGGGCGCGTTGGGAAGCGAGACTCCCAAATTGATGATCAGCAAAACGACAATGGCGGCCAGAAACGGCAGATTGAGATGATACGATTTCATCATCGCCCACAATCCCATGACCTGACAGAAGGGCATGAAGAGCGACGCAAGCACTGCCAGGTAAAAGCTGGGCGCCGTTCCCATGGCGTGCAGACCGAGAAGGGCCCGCATCATTTTTCCAGGCAACCTGTGCGGACGCGAACCCAGCGAAGGATCTTTCCCCAGCTTTATTTCGAGATAAAAAATCATCACGACGATAATGGCGAGCAGAACCAGAGTTACGACGCCGAGCGTATCGGCCACACGTTGAAACTTCCGTGGCAAATCTACCATCAGAGAAACGACGGCCAAGGAAGCCGTTGCGATTACGAGATCGACGAGGCGCTCGACTCCCACTGACCCGGCCACCAGACCGATGGTAATGTCTTCGGAATCGGAAATGAGATAGCAACGAAGCAGCTCGCCCGGGCGCAAGGGGAAAACCAGGTTGGCAAAAAGACCGGCATAGACGGCGCGAATAGCGTGGGTTAACGGGATTCTCCTGAACGGGGTGAGCAAAAACTTCCAGCGGAGCGCCTGAACACCGTAGCTGATTACATCAAAAGTCATCCCGATCAGCACCCACTTCCAGCTTACGTTCGAAAAGTCCTTCATGGCCTGGACGATGTGGAAATCGTGCAAGACCCAAATCAGGCATGCGATCGAAAGGCTATAGCCGAGGATCAGGGGAACTTTTGACCTCTCGGGTTCGGCGGTCTGGAAAAGAGTTATCAATTCAAAGGTTCCGGTGGTCCTGGGGCGATGCTCTTGATCATGGCAGCTTGCAAGACGGCCTCGGTAAGTTCCCCGATAGACCCGCGACGGGCGAAGGGAACCCGAAACCCGGTACAGCCTACGATAACAGGGCTCGGGGAGGCAATCCGCGAGTTGCATCCGTTTGCCAGAAATCGACTCTCAGTCAAACGCGCGGCAAAAAATAGCGTCCGAATAGGACTGGATTTCCGCCCCGAGGATGGCGAGGATTGCCTTCGCGGGGATGGTAACGCTACTGCCGGCGGTTACATACAGAGTTCACTGTATTGGCTAAGGTCGAAACGATCGGCACCATCGGGGGTTGAGGTACAGGAGCAGCAAGAATGAGTGCGACCAAAATCCCAGCCTTTGACCCTTCCTCGGTTGCCCCCGTCGCGTCCTGGCGCGAACATGATCATGATTCTCACGGTCACGTGGTTCAGTTTTATTCCGAAGACCACTCTCTTTTGGAGACATTGGGGCGTTTTATCGGATCCGCTCTGGAAGCCGGTGATGCCGCGATCGTGATTGCCACCGAAGCGCATCGCGATGGGCTAGCTCAGCAACTGAAATCCCGGGGTCTGGACGTCGCAAGCACCATTCAACAGGGCCGTTACGTTCCGTTGGATGCAGTCGAAACCATGGCTGAGATCATGGTCGCTGGTTGGCCGGATGAGACTCGATTTGCCAATCATATTGGTCGAGTCATAACACGCGCTCGAAGGGCAGCAGAAAAGGCCATACAGACCGACACTTCGCTCTTGGTCGAATCGCGAGTCGTCGCCTTCGGAGAAATGGTCGCTCTGCTGTGGGCGGAGGGAAAGCATCCATCGGCTATCCGCCTCGAACAGCTCTGGAACGATCTGGCGAAAACGCACTGTTTCTCGCTTCGCTGCGCTTACCCCATGGGCGGGTTTCACAAACAGGAGCACAGTGAACCCTTTCTCAAAATCTGCGCCGAACACTCCGCGGTGATCCCCGGCGAAAGCTATACCTCCCTGAAAAGCGAGGCGGACCGGCTGCGGAATATTAGCCAGCTGCAACAGAAGGCTCAGGCGCTCGAAGCTGAAATAGCACAGCGAAAGGAAGCTCAAGAATCGCTTCGTCAGCGAGAGACGGCGCTTCGGGATGCGGAGCAGCACGCCGCGATGGGAAAGCTCGCCGCAATCATCGCACACGAAATCAATAATCCGTTGGAAGTGATAGCAAATGTATTTTTCCTTCTTCGAGATCATCCCTCGCTCGATGACGATGCGCGCGGATTGGCGCGCATTGCCGAGGAAGAAATTTCGCGTGTACGCCACATTGCCAATCAGACCTTGGCGTTTTATCGGGAATCCGAGAAACCAATTTCAGTTTCTTTAAATCAAGTCCTCGACGGGGTTCTGGAAATTTACGCCCGCTCGATGAAATCGCACGGCATCGCGGTGGAGAAGAACTATAGCGGCAACCGCGAGATTCTGGCCCATCCGGTGGAGGTACGCCAGGTATTCGTCAATCTGATTGGAAACGCGCTGCAAGCCATGCCGGATGGCGGGATTCTGAGGGTGGGGATCCACGATTCGTCCGAATCCATCCGCGACTCGCGGCGTACGGGCATTCGCGTCAACATAACTGACACGGGCGTGGGCATTCCGGCAAGATATCGCGATAAACTTTTTCAGCCTTTCGTCACCACCAAGGCGGAGAAAGGTACGGGCTTGGGGCTGTGGGTCAGTCGTGAACTGGTGCAAAAAATGGGCGGCACGATTCGGTTCCGCAGCGGGTCGGTTCGCGGTAAAACCAGGACTTCCTTCTCGGTCTTTATTCCGACCGGCTTAGTAGCGCGCGAGCGCGTTTCTTAGACTAAATACTAGTAGCCTCCTTAATGTCCAAACGGTCTTCCATAAGAACCGCGACAATACTCTGCATCGATGATGAGCCGACCGCGCTCAGCGTTCGCCGGATGCTACTAGAGTCGGCTGGCTACCAGGTGGCCACCGCGCACTCCGCTGAAGAGGGCATTCAAATTTTTAAATCCCGGCCGATTGACGCAGTAATCATGGATTATTGGCTTTCGGGCATGGATGGCATCGAGGCGGCCCGGGCTTTGAAACGCATTAGGCCTGCCATACCGATCGTGGTTCTCTCCGCGCTGACAGAATTGCCGGGCGAAAGCATCGGGGCCGCGGACCGCTGGCTTCTCAAAGGCGAAGATCCGGCCTATTTGTTGAACGCGATTGACACTCTACTTGAATCTCGAGCTTAAACCCTGAAAGCTTCGGCTTATTGTCGCGATCCACGCGGTTAACGGCGATGTCTGCTATTTTCCGGCAGTTCTTTGAAGATAGGTGTCGATGGCGGTTTCCCACTCGTTCCCCATATTTCGATCTTCCTGACCCAGTTTGGAGACATGAGCATTCAGGCCTGGATTCAACGCCGTGCGCTGGTAGACGACTTTCACACCCGTCGTGAATGGATCTTGTCGTTCGAGATGGATATCGATCAGAACCGCCTGCGCATCTGGAATCACGTACACGTATTGGACGTGGCCGGTATCCAAATCGAAGGCAGTGTTCACCCAAGTACTCCGCAGATGACCGTGCGCGACAGTAAAGACTTCTCCGAAGGTATCTCGCGCCGGCGAAGGATACAAAAACTGCGGGTTCCAGTGATCTGCCCAGGCACTTTCCGTGAACGCACCGAATAGCGGAGCTACGGTCTTGTAGGGTCCATGCACGGTAAATTCAAATCCATTTTCAACGTGCACTACCGGCCCCGGTAGCGTTCGCGGCGAACGTAGGTGATAAAAAGCGAGCCCCACGATCGCTGCCAGCGCCATTAACGAGATCACCACGAATGCGCCTCTCACTTTCGCCGCTCCTTTAATTGATGGCTGTCCGACGCCTTCAACCTCAACCCGTAGATTTTCTTGAACTGCTCTATTTCTCTGAGCGTTGGCGGCGAGAAAGGAGCCAATCCTTCGAATGCATGCAGCACCACGCCTTCCAACAAATCGCCCAGAGACATGTCTTTCAGTTCCGCGACGGCTTTTAAGACCTTGAGTAACCGTTTCTCCAAGCGCACTCCGGTTTGCACTCGTTCTACTTCCACGGGGAGCTGATGGTTTGCCGGTTTCATGGTACATATGTACTATGGTACCACCAATGGGACAAGCCATTTTTTGGTGGAGAGTACCGAAGCCTTCGACAACATGCCGATACCGAAGGCCTGGCTGATTTTTCCCCTGCGGAGCCTGCTTCTCCACCGAGTCTTGGCGGTGGCTGGACGTGTAAATCTATGGCACACTCGGTAGTTTGAAAGGCGCGCAGAGATTGCGCTAAAGCGGCCTCGCGCAGCGCAAAAAGAGCCATGGATCCCCAGTTCATCCGGAATTTCTGTATCATCGCGCACATCGACCACGGCAAATCCACGCTGGCCGACCGTCTGCTCGAACTGACCGGCGCGCTCACGCAGCGCGAGATGACCGCGCAAGTGCTCGACTCCATGGACCTCGAGCGCGAGCGCGGGATCACGATCAAAGCGAAAAGCATTCGCCTTCATTACACCGCGCGAGACGGCCACGAGTACCGGCTGAATCTGATTGATACGCCGGGCCACGTGGACTTTTCCTACGAAGTTTCCCGCGCGCTGTCGGCCTGCGAAGGCGCTCTTTTAGTCGTGGACGCAAGCCAAGGCGTGGAAGCGCAGACTGTCGCCAACGCGTTTTTGGCTTCGCGCCATAATCTGGCGATCATTCCGGTAATCAACAAAATCGATCTGCCGGCCGCGCGTCCCGACCATGTGAAAGAACAAATCGAGAATGTTCTCGCCATCGCCGCCGACGAAGCGCTAGCGATCAGCGCGAAAAGCGGGACCGGAGTCGAGGATGTGCTGGAAGCGATCGTCCGCCTAGTGCCCGCGCCGAAAGGTTCGGCGGACGCGCCGTTGCGGGCCCTGATTTTTGATTCGTGGTTTGATTCTTATCGCGGCGCGGTGGTTTTGGTACGCGTAATGGAAGGCCGTCTCACCCGGCATATGAAGATTCGACTTGCCGCGAGCGACGATGTGTATGAAGTGGAAGATCTTGGCGTGCTAACGCCGAAGCCGATTGTGCTGGAGGAACTGTCCGCTGGCGATGTGGGCTTCATCATCGCGAACATCAAGCGCGTGGCTGACGCGCGCGTGGGGGACACAGTCACCGAGGCGAGCCGTCCGGCGCCGCCGCTGCCCGGCTTTGAAGCCATCAAGCCCATGGTGTTCGCCGGACTGTTTCCCGTGAACGCGAGCGATTACGAAATGCTTCGCGATGCGTTGGGGAAATTGCAGCTCAACGACGCCGCATTTTTCTACGAGCCGGAAAATTCGGTTGCGCTTGGTTTCGGATTTCGGTGTGGCTTCCTGGGCTTGTTGCACATGGAGATCGTGCAGGAGCGTCTCGAACGGGAGTTCGGCATCGACCTCATCACCACTGCTCCGAGCGTGCAATATCGCATCACTACAAAGGCCAATGAAACAATGGAAGTGGACAATCCCACGAAGTTTCCGCCGCCGGGATCGATTCAAAAAATCGAAGAGCCCATCTTGACTGCCATGATCATTACGTCGGAAGAATCGGTCGGCGGGGTTCTTTCGCTGTGCGAAGAGAAGCGTGGGGTGCAGAAGAAATTCGAATATCTCTCGCCGACGCGAATCATGCTGACCTACGAAATGCCGCTGAACGAAATCGTGCTGGATTTTTATGACCGGCTGAAGAGCGTCTCGCGCGGCTATGCTTCATTGGATTATCACTTGTCCGGGTATCGCGAGTCCGACCTGGTGAAGCTGGATGTGCTGGTCGGCGGCGAGCCGGTGGACGCGCTCACGATCATTTGTCACCGCGAGCAGTCCTACGAGCGTGGCCGCGAACTGGTCACGCGCCTGCGCAAACTAATTCCGCGCCAAATGTTCGAGATCGCGGTGCAGGCCGCCATTGGCAGTCACGTGATCGCGCGGGAAACCATCAGCGCCATTCGCAAGAACGTAATCGCCAAGTGCTACGGCGGCGACATCTCGCGCAAACGCAAACTCCTCGAGAAACAAAAAGAAGGGAAAAAACGCATGAAGCGCGTAGGTCGAGTGGACATCCCGCAGGAAGCCTTCCTGGCTGTGCTGAAAGTCACTAGCTCTTCCGCTGACGACGAATAGTATGGAACCAGCGGAGACCGGCTAGTTAAATTCCACAAAGATTACCGATGCCAGGCTACGGCTCCCATACCTTCTTGTTGCGAACGGCGGCACCGAGTTGGCCGCGAGCCAGACGGACAGAAATATCGTCGCCCAGCGCGACTTGATCCGGCGAGCGTAGCACTTTTCCCGCAGCATCGTAGGCAATCGCGTAGCCGCGTTCGAGGAGTTGGAACGGGCTGCGTTCTTCAAGCCGGAGCGCTGCGGCTTCCAGCCGGCGCCCTTTTGCAACCAACGCGCGAACGAGACGCACCTGCAGCTCGGTGGAGCACTGATCGAGCTTGCGGCGCAGACGTCCGAAGCGCGCTTGCAGGTCGAGCGCGGCAAACTGCACATGCGCGGCAGTAAACTGGCGGCGTTTGCGCGTGACGAGGCGAGTGAGCGCGGCTTGCAGCGCGTTTCTTGCTCGTTCGATGCGGCCGCGAAGCTCATGCTCGCGGCTTCGCAAATCGAATGCAGCGATGCGATTGCTCGCTTGCACCAGACGCTGCCGCGAAGCTACCAACCTCGCTTGCAGACCGATCGCAAGAAGAGACGAGAGTTCGTCCACATGCTGGCGGCGCCGTCGCAACAAAACCTCCGGTTGCCGGAAGGCGCGATGCGTCTGCAAATCGCGGGCGCGGTGGCGCAATTCCGACAGCTGGTAACGCATCTGCTGAACCAGGCGCCGTGAACGCTCAGCGATATGGTTTTCCAGTTCCTGGCGCGAACGCACGACGATTTCCGCGGCGGCCGAAGGCGTAGGAGCGCGGACATCGGCTACAAAATCAGCAATGGTGAAGTCGCTCTCGTGGCCTATGCCGGTAATGACCGCGATTTCCGAGGCGACAATCGCGCGCACCACAATTTCTTCGTTGAAGGCCCAAAGGTCCTCGAGTGAGCCGCCACCACGCGCTAGGATAATTACCTCCACGGATTTCGCCTGATTAAAATGCCGCAGCGCGGCCACGATTTCGCGCGCGGCAAAATCACCTTGTACCTGGACCGGAAACAGCACCACATGCGCGTTTGAGAATCTTCGCTTTAGGACGCGCAAGATGTCCAGAATAGCGGCACCGCTGGGCGAGGTCACCACGCCGATCGAACGCGGCAGAACGGGCAACGGCTTTTTTCTTTCTTCGCTGAAAAGGCCTTCCTCCGCCAGGCGTTTTTTCAGTTGTTCGAAAGCGAGCTGGAGCGCGCCGGCACCGACCGGCTCCATGTGGCTTACGTAAATCTGATACTCGCCGCGCGGCTCATACACGCTGAGCGCGCCTCGGACAGTGACGCTCAATCCGTCTTCCGGGCGAAATTTCAGCCCGCGAACCTGATCGCGAAAACACACGCAACGAATCTGAGAGCTCGCGTCCTTCAGAGTGAAATACAAATGCCCGGATTGCGCCGGGCGATAATTTGAAACTTCGCCTTCGAGCCAAATGTCCGGCAGCGTAGATTCCAGCAGCTCGCAAATGCGCGCATTGAGCTCGCTGACTTTCCACACACGCCGCTCGGGCATCAGGTTGAACAGATTCGCTTGGCTCATAGATCAGCGCCTAAAAAAATTCACAATCCACATCAAAACGGTCAGCGCCACGCTCACGATAAGGCATGTGACGATGGGAAAATAAAAGCTGCGGTTGCGGCCTTGCATCACGATGTCGCCAGGGAGGCGGCCGAGCCGAAGTGGAAGTTTTGCTCCCAACATCAGCAATGTACCGGCACTGACGAGGACAATGCCAATGATGAGCAGGATTTTTCCAATCTCGCGAAAGGCATCCATGGCAGGCTATTCTACTCGACTGGCCACACGAAAGCCTTCCGAAGGGATGCAGCGGACGCTCCAGGAGCAATCCACAGGAAGAAGATGTTACTCCTTATGTATGCAGCCGTTTGCCTCGGACCATGGCATTTGGCCACGCGCTGACGCCAGAGGACTGCGACCACGGCGTAAAACATCTCAAGCAGACGCGCGACGCGATAGTGGCGGCCACCAACGGACTCTCGCGTACGAATGGATACTCTTCAGCGGGGCGCACAGCGAACGTCACACCAAGCAGATTCTGGAAGTGAAAGCCGCGCCGGATTTTCCGAAGAAGTAACGGAATTTAGCCGGGAATAGCTCGCGGCCGGTTATCTGCCTCGCGCGCTAATGGCCGGTCCGCGTAGCGGTATTGATCCAGTTCAGCTCCCACGTTTTGCCTCCATCGTCGGAGAAGGATTGCTCATCACGAGTCGAATCGGGAGAGTCGACGGAGAAAGCAAATCGAACCAAAATGGTCCTGCCATTAAACGGTTCCTGATCGTAAAACTCGCCGCGGCCGTTTTTGAACTCGCCGATCATGGGCACGCCGAAGGTACCGCTATTGCTGCTGGCGAAATGGAGGCTCCATTGATGAGCTTGGGGATTGTAGAGGCGCAGTGACAGAAATTCGAGGTGGCCTGACGGACCATCGGTCACGATCTCTGCCAGATTTGCACGGCCATCCCAAATTTTGCGAACGACAACCGTACCGTCTAATTCCGTCCACTTGGTTGAGCCTGTCAGCGGATGTTGGAGGCGCCGCATGTGAATTTTCCAGGTTCCGAGTTGCCAATCAAAATCGTGTTGGCCGTCCCGCAGCGTTGCGGTGTCGCTCTGCGCAGGTGTTTCGGTTGTGGATGTTTGCGGGCCGGCCGCGAGAGAAGGCACGAGAAAACCAAGCGCGGACAAGAAAAAATAAATTGTAATGCGACGTGGCGGGTTCATTCTTTTACCCGCGTCAAGGTTGCGACGAAGTTCGGCTCCCAAGTCTTGCCTCCGTCATCTGAGAATGACTGCTCAAATCGGTGCGAATCCGCAGAAATGTCGGACCAGATGATTCGAACCAGAATGGCTCTCCCATTGTAGGGTTCCTGGTCGTAAAACTCGCCGCGCCCGTTCTTAAATTCGCCGGTCGCGGGCGGACTTAAAGCGCCGTCAGTGCTGCCGGCAAAATGAATGGTCCACTGGTGCGATTGCGGATGATAGAGAAACAAACTCAAACTCTCGTGATGACTTGCCGGGCCATCGGCCTCCACTTCCTCGAGCTGCGCGCGGCCATCCCAAACTTTCCGAACGACAACAGTTCCGTCGAGGGTTACCCAAGTGCTCGAACCCGTAAGCGGATGCTGCAAGCGTTTGATATGTGTCTTCCAAGTGCCAAAGTTGAAGTCAAAGTCGTGTTGTCCATCGCGTTGCGCCGAAACTTCTTGAGATCCTTTTTTCTCTGCGAGTGAGCTCGTGCGTGCCGGCATCGAAATCGATAACACCATAAGGATGGCGGTACCTGCCAGGAAGTGACTCCGAACATGTCGTATTGCAATCATTTTTCTTTCTCCAAAGCCTCGTCCAGTTGCGGGCCGCGATCCGAATCCGCGCCGCTGCGGACCCGAGGTAACCGGCTTTCAGCATGCGAGAGTATGTGATATTTTAAAAGGTCCACTTTCCATGCAATTCGTAATACCACTTTCAAACCAGGGTGTACCCCTCTTTCGCCAGGTTTACAGCGGACTGCGGCAAGCCATCCTCTCCGGCACCTTTCGCGCCGGCGACAGCCTTCCGTCCACCCGAGATCTGTCTCAAGAACTGGGTATCTCCAGAACGGTTGTGCTGCTGGCTTACGATCAATTGATTGCCGAAGGTTTCGCGGCCGGTCGCGGCGGTTCAGGGACGTATGTCTCCCAGGGATTGCGCAGCAGCAGGACGAAAAGCCCGGAAAACTGCGCCAAACTGAAACTGTCGCGCTACGGCTCGGCGGCCGCCGAGGTTGCCTCGGCTGTCGATTTTCCCGGCCGACGTTCGATTCCACTCCGCTACGACTTTGTGTATGGGGGACGCGGCGACGTGGAAACCTTTCCCTTCGAGATGTGGCGGCGCATCCTGCTGCGGCATGTGCGAAAAGCGCCGATTCGTCAGTTGGACTACGGCGCGGCAGCCGGCAGCTTTGCCCTGCGCGAAGCAATTTCGGTCCACGTGCGGCGGTCACGCGCGGTGAACTGCGATGCCTCGCAGGTCATCGTCGTTAACGGCTCGCAGCAGGCACTAGATCTCGTTGCGCGCGTATTCATCGAGCGCGGTGATCCGGTGGCCATTGAGGATCCGCAGTATCAGGGCGCAAGGGAAATATTTCGGACCGCTGGAGCTCGCCTGCGCACCGTGCCGGTCGATCGCGAAGGATTGAATCCCGCCAAATTGCCGAAAGATGCGGTCTTAGTTTTCCTGACGCCTTCCCACCAGTTTCCAACCGGCGCCATTGTTCCGCTCGCCCGGCGCCTTGCGCTCCTCGATTGGGCCCGGAGTGAAAATGCTGTCGTGGTTGAGGACGACTACGACGGTGAGTTCCGCTACGAAGGACAGCCGTTGGAATCTCTTCAAGGTCTGGACACCGAAGGGCGCGTAATTTACATCGGAACGTTTTCGCGCACGGTTTTTTCCGCGCTGCGCATTGGTTATTTGATCGTGCCCAAATCACTCGCCCTCGCGTTCACTTCGGCTAAATGGCTCTGCGATCGGCACACCGCCACGCTAGAACAGGAAACGCTCGCGGAGTTCATTTCTACCGGGATGTACGAGCGTCATTTACGTCGGCTGCGCCGAAGAAACGCTGCACGTCGCGAAGCGTTACTTGACGCCATCCGGAAGTATCTGGGCGATCGCGTCGAGCTAACCGGTGAGGGCGCTGGAACTCACATCGTACTGTGGCCCAGAAGACCTATCTCGGAACATGCCGTTATCCAGAAAACGGCATCCCGAGGAGTTGGGATTTACGGGATATCCCGATATTTCTTAACGCGCGCTTCGAGAAGCGGCTTCATGCTGGGCTATTCCTGTTTGAGAGAGGAGGAAATTCGTGAGGGCATTCGGCGGTTAAGCGAATTCCTTTGAGCGCGAGCTGTTAAACCAGCTCCGAGCCGGAGAAGAAGTAACTGATCTCGAAGGCGGCTGTTTCCGGGGCGTCAGAACCGTGCGTGCAGTTATACTGAATGCTAGCGCCCAATTCCTTTCGAATCGTGCCCGCGGCCGCCTTCGCCGGATCCGTTGCGCCCATCGTGTCGCGCCATTTTGCGATTGCGTTTTCCGCCTCGAGCACCATTACAACTGCTTTGCTCGTGCTCATGAACTCCGTCAACTCCTCAAAAAAAGGGCGCTCCCGGTGGACGGCGTAAAATCCTTCGGCCTCTTTCTTGGTCAGACGCCGCGTCTTGATTACGATGATATGAAATTTCGCTGCATGAATGCGGCTCAGTATTTCGCCGGTGAGTCCGCGGCCCACTGCGTCGGGCTTGATGATTGCGAGTGTTCGCTCCATTGCCATTCCAGGTCTCCCGTCGAGAATAAATTTGCTTTCGAAGACTGCTAACTTTTTCTTTTGCTTTTCTTCGACTTCGGTTTCGCTTTTGAGTTCGGCCTCGAACTTCTGTTTTTCTTGCCTAGCGCGGCGGCAACCGTGTGACCGATTTCGGCAGGGCTCTGCACCGTGTGAATCCCGGCGGCTCGCATCGCCTTATATTTCTCCGCGGCGGTTCCCTGCCCGCCGCTAATAATTGCGCCGGCATGACCCATGCGGCGTCCCGGAGGCGCGGTCTGACCCGCAATAAACCCGACCACCGGCTTGCGCACGTGCTTCTTAATGTACGCAGCGGCGACCTCTTCCGCGTTGCCGCCTATTTCGCCGATCAACACGATCGCATCGGTGCCAGGATCTTCATGGAACATGCGTACCGCGTCCAGAAAGCTGGTGCCAATGATTGGGTCGCCGCCGATTCCGATGCAGGTGGATTGCCCGATGCCCAGCTTGGTGAGCTGATCAACCGCTTCATAAGTCAGCGTGCCGCTGCGGCTAACCAGGCCGATATTGCCGCGCTTGTGAATCGAGCCCGGCATGATTCCGATCTTGCATCGCCCCGGAGAGATGATCCCTGGACAATTCGGCCCGATCAATCTAGTTTTTGAATTTTTCAATGCTGCCGCCACCCGCACCATATCAAGTGTCGGAATTCCCTCCGTGATGCAAATGACTAGCGGCAGACCCGCATCAGCGGCTTCGAGGATGGCATCGGCGGCAAAGGGCGGAGGCACAAAGATTACCGAAGCGTTTGCGCCAGTGGACTCCACAGCTTCAGCCACGGTATTAAAAACTGGAACGCCCAGGTGCTTCGTACCGCCTTTGCCGGGCGTAACACCGGCGACAACTTTCGTTCCGTAATCAAGCATCTGCTGCGCGTGGAAGCTGCCTTCGCGGCCGGTGAGGCCCTGCACCAACACAAGAGTGTTCTTATCGACCAGCACGCTCATCGCGCACCTCTGGCGAGCTTCACGACTTTTTCGGCGCCGTCTTTCATGCCGTTTGCAATGGTGAAGTTCAGTCCGGAGTTGCGCAAGATCTGCTGGCCTTGCTCGACGTTCGTACCTTCCATGCGCACAACCACGGGAATTTTGAACTTCAGCTCTTTCGCCGCATTCACTACTCCGCTGGCGAGAACATCACAGCGAAGAATCCCTCCAAAAATATTCACGAATACCGCCTTGACGTTCGGATCGCTCAGCAAAATCCGGAAAGCGTTCTTCACTTGGTCTTCCGAAGCGCCGCCGCCAACATCCAGAAAATTTGCCGGGCTTCCGCCGCTGAGCTTGATGATGTCCATGGTGGCCATAGCCAGGCCCGCACCGTTGACCATGCAACCGACCGTGCCGTCGAGCTTGATGTAGTTCAACTTGAACTTCGAGGCTTCCACTTCGAGCGGCGTCTCTTCGTCGAGGTCGCGCAAATCCTTGTACTCAGGATGCCGGTAAAGCGCGTTGTCGTCAAAAATCACTTTGGCATCAAGCGCAATCAAACGACCGTCGCCGGTGACCACACACGGATTGATTTCAATCATGGACGCATCCGTTTCGATAAATGCGCGATATAGAGCTTGGAAAAATGGGACGGCGGCGTTCACAACCTCGGGCGCAAGCCCCAATCCGAATGCAATCTTGCGCGCCTGGAAAGGCTGGAAGCCGCTGGCGGGATCAATCGCCTCGCGCAGAATCGCTTCCGGATTGTCCTTCGCGACTTCTTCAATCTCCATTCCGCCCGCGGCGCTGGCCATAAAGACTGGTGCGCCGCTGACGCGGTCCACCAGAACGCTGACATAAAGCTCGCGCTTTATGTCCAGGCCTTCCTCAATTAAAAGCCGGTGGACGATGCGGCCTTCTTCGCCTGTCTGCGGCGTGACGAGTTTCATTCCAAGTATGTGCTCGGCGTGGGAGGCAGCTTCATCCGCTGACTTTGCCAACTTCACGCCGCCAGCTTTTCCGCGACCGCCGGCGTGGATTTGAGCCTTAACCACGACCACCGGCGCGCCGAGACGTTGCGCGACCGCGCGTGCTTCATCCTTTTTTGAAACCATCTCGCCGCGCGGGATCGGGACACCAAATTTAGCTAGGATTGTTTTCGCCTGATACTCGTGGATTTTCATGTGGGCTGGATCGCTCCGAAGCTCGCGCGTTGAACGATGCGGAAATTTGAGTACAATGAATCAGAGAGTTTACCTGTAAGTGCAGAGGCGAGCAAGAGAGCGGCCAACTGCTATCCCGCCCAATCCAGAGCAATTGAGGCGCCGGACAGGCGAAACACAGATGAAGACCGGCTGCGGGAAGTGCGCAAAAGCTGCCCCGGGATGAGGCAGCATATATCTGCTCGTAGGAATGCGCGTTTTCCGCGGATGCAGTTCGCAGAGGAAGCACGTGTCTCCGAACTGCGGAGCGAAGTCAATGAAATGTCCGCGGCGCAAGAGCATTGCTTCGACTGCGAAGGGCGGGTCCGCAGGAAGAATCCAACGGCAATTACCATGATCGAAGCAGTCTTGAAGAAGATCACCGCGGGAGATGATCTGGCGCGCGCAGAAGCCGATGGCGCGATGGAGCAGATTCTTTCCGGCCTTGCGACCGACGCGCAGATCGCTGAGTTGCTCGCCGCACTGCAAATCAAAGGCGAAACAGTAGAGGAATTGGTCGGATTCGCCGCCGCCATGCGCCGCTATGCAGCGCGCATTTTTCCGGGCGATCGTTCGCGGCGCGCTGAACCACTGGTGGACACCTGCGGCACCGGCGGCGATGCCAAGGGGACCTTCAACGTTTCGACTACGGCGGCATTGGTAGTCGCCGGCGCGGGCGTCCGCGTGGCAAAACACGGAAATCGCTCGATCAGTTCGAAGTGCGGCTCGGCGGACGTGCTCGAAGCGCTCGGCGTGCGGATCGATCTCGAACCTGAACGCGTAGCGCGTTGTATCGATGAAATTGGGATTGGTTTTCTCTTTGCACCGGCAATGCATGCGGCCACGCGTCATGCCATGCCGGCACGACGCACGCTGAGAGGCCGCACGGTTTTCAATCTCCTGGGACCGCTGACCAATCCCGCGGGAGCTTCGGTCCAGGTCGCGGGGGTATATGACGCGAATCTTACGGAGCTGATGGCGCGGGCGCTCGGTGAATTAGGCGGGGAGCGCGCGTTGGTGGTACACGGGGCCGACGGTCTGGACGAAATTTCAATCGCCGGCGAAACTACCGTTGCCGAACTGCGCGACGGAACCGTGCGGAGTTATACCGTCGTGCCTGAAGATTTCGGATTGCCGCGCGCACCACTTGAATCAATTCTGGGAGGCGACGCAAAGCACAACGCACAGATCGTCCACAAGGTGCTGGGGCGTTCCTTGCTTTACAGCGAGCACGGAGCACATCGCGATATCGTGCGCGCAAATGCGGCGGCTGCGCTCGTGGCCTGCGGTCGAGCCACCGATTGGCTCGACGGCATACGAATTGCCACAGAATCGATCGATTCGGGCGCGGCGCGTGAACGGTTAGAGGCGTTGGTGGCCTTTACGCAAGCCGAAAAGGGCGGTGCTATCGGCGCGCAGTGAAAGATTTTCAAGATATCGCTAAAGCTTAGGGACGGCCGTTTGACGGATCGGCGGAAGTTGCAGAATCGAGATCGACGTAGATCATATTCGCGCCTCCTCCCAGCGAGGGATAGCAATTATCGTCGCGGCCGTAGTTGTGGCAGGAGCGCGCGAAATCTTTTCTGCGGGGCGACTGCGCAAACTGCCAAATTTCCGCGAAAGCTATTCCGCTTGCGGATGGAAGCGGCGTATTTTTTGAATTCGCGCATCCGGGAGATGGCGGGCACACGTCGTTGTAAACAAAAAAGAGTATCTTCCGGCTGCCTGCATGTTCCCGAATATCGTCGGCTGTCGAAATGGATTCATTGCCGGCTTCTTTCACCGGAATTCCTGAACAATAGACGCCCGCGCGAAATCCCGCAGAGAGTATTGCGTCCGCCCAGGCAAAAACGTATATTTTCTGCTCGGGCAGGAGGCGTCCTCCCTCTTCTTGATCGAGAAAAATTACAGTACCCGGTGAGAACCCCTCGCGGCGTGCACGCTGTATTGCGCTCTGGGCGTCTAGCACCGCCAACGCGGCTGGATCAGCCGGACGCTTCAGCTCTCGCGACGCCCGTCCGTTGAACAAGACGAGAAAACCAAAACCGGCGTCGCGAAGTATTGCGCGCTCGCCTTGCCAGCTATTTGTCTTTGCGCCCGGAGGGTTGTTGAGCCAATAACCTGCAAACGCGAAGGACTGCTTCAGTACAGGCAAGCTAGCATCTCCTGGATAATCGTTGCGATCAAATCCGAGATAGGCCGGCGCTGATTCCTGCGGAGGTTGCTGGCTCGAAGCAGCCGTGTGTTCTAACAGCAATGCAGCGGCAAGCGCGCAGCCACACAGAATGCTCATGAAGTCGAACTTTGAATGTTTCTCGGCGCGTCTCATCCGCCCTGCTCGACTTTAGAGGTCCAGAAAATTCTTGAGGAGTTGGAAGCCGGCCGTCGTCAGTATGGACTCCGGGTGGAACTGTACACCTTCCACCCGCAGCTTTCGGTGACGCAAGCCCATAATCGTGCTGTCATCGGTTTCGGCAGAGATTTCCAGGGCGCGCGGCAGCGATTTGCGTTCGACGATCAGCGAATGATAGCGCGTGGCGATGAAAGGTTGCGGGAGGTCCTGAAATATGGTCTTGCCATCGTGCTCGATTTCGCTGGTCTTGCCATGCATCAGCTTTTGCGCGCGAATCACACGGCCGCCAAACGCCGCGCCGATGGCCTGATGGCCGAGGCAAACACCGAGAATCGGAATCGTCCCGGCGAATCGCTGGATGAGCGGCACACTCACGCCGGCTTCGGTCGGGGTACAAGGGCCGGGAGAGATTACGATATGTTCAGGGCGCAACTGCTCAATTTCGTCTAGCGTTATTCTGTCGTTGCGGCGAATTTCGACTTCCTGTCCCATCTGGCCGAGGTACTGGGCTAGGTTGTAAGTAAACGAGTCGTAGTTGTCGATGAGCAGAATCATTTTTCTTTCCTGCTAAACTGCAGAAACCTCACAACTTCTGGTGCTTGCTGCCGGCCAGGCTGGCGATTTCAAGCGCAGCCAACACCGCGCGAGCTTTATTGATCGTCTCCTGATATTCGCGTTCGGGTACGGAGTCCGCTACCACGCCGCCTCCCGCTTGGATATAGGCGCGGCCGCCCTTGGCCACCAGCGTACGCAGAGCAATGCAGGAATCCAGATTGCCGGCAAAGTCGAGGTACAGGATTGCGCCACCATACAAACCGCGCCGGGTGGGCTCCAGTTCGTCAATGATTTGCATCGCGCGGATTTTGGGCGCTCCGGACACGGTGCCCGCCGGAAAGCAAGCCATCAGCGCTTCAAAACAATCTACACCAGTGCGAAGGCGGCCGCGCAGGCTGGAAACCAGATGCATCACGTGCGAATAGCGTTCTACAGACATCAGGCGTTCGACAACCACCGACCCGTATTCACACACACGTCCCAGATCATTTCGCCCCAGATCGACAAGCATAATGTGCTCGGCGCGCTCTTTCGGATCGGCGAGCAGTTTCGATTCAAACTCGCGGTCTTGGGCTTCGTTGTGCCCGCGCGGCAGGGTACCTGCAATGGGTCGATAATGTGCCTCACGGTTCTGCACCTTCAGGAGCATCTCGGGCGAACTACCGACGACGGAAACATCGTTCAGCTTCAGAAAATAAAGATAGGGGGATGGATTCACCACGCGCAACGCGCGATAAATTTCGAAAGGGTCGGCGCTTGTTTCCGCGAAGAACCGCTGGCTGGGCACTACCTGGAAAATGTCGCCGGCCCGAATATAGCTCTTCGCTTTGCGCACGGCTGCAAGATATTTTCTTCTCGTGAAATTCGATTTGATTCGTAGCGAACTTCGTGACCGCGCCGGATGCGGGCGCGGCAGGGCGCTTGCTAACAGGCGGCGAATGCGGTGAATTTCCCGGACTGCTGCGTCGTATTTCGCGCGCAAAGTTCCGTTGCCTTTGGTGTACACATTCTGAATGATCCAGACGCGATGCCGCAGGTGATCGAAGGCCACCACCCCGCGGTAAAACATCATTACGCAATCGTCCAAGGCCAGGTCGTTACGGCCGCTCGCGGGAATTTGTTCCACCAGGCGCACCATATCGTACGCAAAATAGCCGATGGCGCCGCCCGCGAGCGGGGGAAGTCCTGCAATGCGGACCGGCTTATAGCGTGCGGTTAGTCGCCGCAAATGGTCGATGGGATCGCCTTCGAAATGGCTCGCATCGCGCCCGGTCTCCAGCGAACATTGGTAGCCTCGCGCACGAAAAACTTCTTCCGGATTCGCTCCAGTAAAAGTGTACCGTCCAATCGCCTCCCCGCCTTCGACGCTTTCGAGCAAAAACGAATATTTGGATTCCTGTGCAAGGAGAAGATGAGCGCCCACGGGCGTGAGCAGGTCTGCTGTGAATGTCTCGTAAACGGGCACGAGATTTCCCTGCTTTGCCAGTTTACAAAGTGCGGTGAAGTTCGGCTGAATCACGAGTTGGCTCGCAGGGTCTTTCTACCTTCCGTTCCAAGAGCATCGAGAACGGCCTTGCGCATGGTTGCAGCCGGTGCTCGCTCCCCAGTCCAAATCTCCCACTGCGCAAGACCCTGGGCCAGAAACATATCCACTCCCGACACGGTTTCGATGCCACGCCGCGAAGCAAGTTGCAGAAGCTTGGTTCTAACTGGACGATAAATCAGGTCAAACACGAGGCGGCAATTCAACTCATGGGCCTTCAACGGCGAATGTTCTACGGCGGGAAACATGCCAATCGGCGTTGCGTTTACGATTGCGTCGAAGAATTCCGTTTTTAGCCGAGAGCGTGCTACCGCTTCCCCGCCGACCGCCCGCGCCAGCTTTTCGGCTTCCTGCGGCCGCCGCGCGCAGATACATGCCAAAGCGCCGGCCTGCGCAAGAGCAAATGCAACAGCGCGCGCCGCTCCGCCCGCTCCAAGAACCAAGACCCGGCTGCCGGTGAGCGCGACACGCGCTTGAAGAGCGCTAAGCACGCCGACGTAATCCGTGTTGTAGCCGTAAAATTTTCCGTCACCGCGGACGACGACCGTGTTCACCACCCCGATAGACAGAGCCAACGGATCGCAATCATCCAAATGGCGCACGATTTTCTGCTTGTACGGCAACGTAACGCTAAACCCACGAATGCCCAGTGGTTTGACGGCAACGAGAAAATCCCGGAGATCGTGGACTAAGAAAGGCAAATAAACCGCGTCCATTTTTCGAACCTGGAAACCGGCATTTTGTAATTGCGGCGAAAGCGAATGGGCGATTGGGTTTCCGATCACGCCGTACACAGAGGTCTTGCGGCTTATCCGATTTGCTCTGTATAGATTTTTCAGATCATCGAGCGATACCTGGCCGGGCGCGGTTGCCATTTCAACCGGGGCATAAGAGAGTGCGCTGCCTTCACGTAGCGCAAGGCATCGCAACGGCATCGCCACATCGCCCATGGGCACGGTGATGATGTTCCGCTTGCCCCGGGAAAGACGCAACAGGCGGAGACCTTCGGCGAGCGAGCTGCAGTTTGCGGCGATTTTGATCGCATCCGGGCGAGTTTGCCGAAGATCGGTTGCGACCCGCTGCAACTTTGCGGGCCTTCTGCCGAAAAAGTGCGCGGATGCCAGCCGGCGGCCTTCGCCTAGCAAAACATCGATCAATTCGGGCGGACACTGGGAGGAGCTTTCGACCTCAAGGTCGAACCATGCGCATCCAGCTCCTAGCGCCTGGGCCAGAACGAGGAATTGGCTCGCAATGGATCCGCGGAAGCGCCCGCCCGCCTGGCGTCGGCGGCACGTAGCGATGAACGTCGCTCTTGGCCGTTCCTTTGCAAGTCGCCGAAGGAACTGGTGAATGGCCTTTTCCGTGGGGAGCCAATCCAAGCGCAATTCCATGGTGCGGGTCCGGCGCAGGGCCTGTTCGAGCTGTTTCCACATGGAGCGCGGCTGGTCCGCAGCGACAACCGCACAAATTTTGTGTTTGCCAATCATTCCAATGATGACAGTGGTCGCGGTAGGCCCCGAGAGCTATGGCAAGGGTTCAACACGCGCCCCGTAGTCGGTTCGTGGACTACAAGATAGCTGCACTGACGAGCCCGAAATAAGGAAACCTGCCCCTCAGTACAGGTAAGTTCAGGCTTCTACCATGCGGTACACAATGTGTAAAGCGCAGGCGACCAATGTGTTGACGGGGTCTAGTACGTCTATTAAAGTCGGGTCATAGTCATTTCTACAGGAAGGCCCATGAAGGGCCTGTGTTTTAAAGGAGCAAGCGTTATGCGTGGGAAAATTGTCCTTGCTGGTTTCGTTCTAAGCTTGTCCGCCGCGATTGCGCCGGCACAAGGTCAGACGGGGGTGCCCATTGCAAATGATCTGTATTGCTCGGGTATCGTCTCAAGCGAGGCAATCCCGCGCGATACCTTCATCGTTTCGGGCGAGGGTTCGAACTATAAGGTGACTTTCCAGGAAGGCGACTACGTCTACATCAACAAGGGAGCGAGCCAAGGTGTAAAAGTTGGCGACGAATTCTCCGTAATACGTCACACGGAAGATGCCCTTAAAGCGGAATGGACAAAGTGGCAATTTCTGATTCTGCGCAAAATGGGCACCGTGTGGGAAGATGAGGGGCGGATCAGGGTGGTCGTGGTCCATCCCGATACCTCCGTCGCTCAGGTCGAGAATTCCTGCAATTATGTGCAGCGCGGGGACATTCTCTTGCCCTTTGCTGTGAGACCCGCTCCGCCGCTGAAGTCGGAGGATAAGTTTGACCGTTTTGCCCCTCCCTCGGGCAAAGCGACGGCCATGATCATCACGGGCAAGGCTTACATCTCGGAGCTCGGCAACAATGACATTTTTTACGTCAACCTGGGCAGCGCGCAGGGCGTGAAAGTCGGCGATTATTTCAGAATTTTCCGGTACACCGGCACGCAGCATGAGTTCGCTTATCAGACGGAACGATTTGCTTTTGATGTGGACGCCTGGGCCGGAGTGTACGGGTTCGGGAGCGTGCCAGCCAGATACAAGTGGGATAACACACCCCGCGAAGTGATTGGTGAAGGGATCGTTGTGCGCACGGCGCCGAACTCCTCTTCGGTTCTGTTGACTTTTGGATTGCGTGAGGCGTTTGCTGGAGACTACGTAGAGATTGAGTAGAGCGTTTTCGCCGGGAACCGGCTCTATTACCCGTCTGGAAAATCGGCCTCACTGAAAACTTCAGCTGTGAAGGTTTGGACCCGGGTGGCCTCCTGTTTCCAGGCGTTCCGATCCAGTCCCGCTTTGGTACAGGTTTCTTCAAGAAATCGCTGAGCATTCCAACGAAATTGGGCGGCCACTTGAGGCAACAGCACTCCACGCTTGCTCCCGCAGCTCACTACCAGCCCGTGTTTTCCCGGCTCGATCTGCTCCGCATGAGCTTCGGTGAGTTCGGAAAGCACCGAAAGTTCAATCTCGATCCCGGGCAGTTCATCGAGGCAAACCTTCTCGAACCGTGGATCTTCGAGCGCGGCTGATTTCGAGCAATGCACGACGACTTCAGCAAGGGAGACGCTTGAAGGAAGCTGGCCAACGCAGCCGCGCAACTTCCCGCGATAGTGTAAGGTCACAAACGCTCCGCCAGGCCGCCGCAATACCGCATCATTCGGAAGGACTTCGCGGGCTTCGCGTTGTTGAACAGCTAGCACTAGAGAGCGGCGTGCGAGCGCCAGAAGCAACCGCTTTTCCGGACTACCGAGAAAGGACATCCTGGGGTTTTTCTTCCGACTTCACAATTACCACGCCTCGGCGCCTCTGCTGCACGCGGAAATTTATCTGGCTCCAAAACATTTGGAAGTAGTGCATCGCGGAGGCTATCGCGCTGACTACCACCAGCCACAGCAGCGTGGTACCGAGAGGTTTAAGCGCAGGATGCTTTGCCGTCAAAATTACAGCGCACCCCGCGAGAACTTGAAGAATCATTTTTGTTTTGCCGAGGGCTGAAGCTGGAATGATCAATCCTTCAGCCGAGGCGATGTCGCGCAAACCCATGACCACGAATTCGCGCCCGATGATGATCACCACCATCCAAGCCGGCACAAGACCCATCTCTACCAAGGAAATAAAACCCGCGGATATCAACAGTTTGTCCGCAATGGGATCAAGCAGAATTCCAAGCGTGGTAACTTCGCGCCGCTTTCGAGCAATATAGCCATCCATTACGTCGGTGGCCGCGGCAACCAGCAAAATCAAAACGCCCCAAACCTCAAAATGAATGGGAAGGCCTTCGATATCCCAATTGGGCTGGCGAGTCAACAGAACCACCACTAATAGCGGGACGAAAAAGATCCTAAGGGTCGTGAGGCTGTTTGGCAGGTTCATAGTAATTTCTGCAGGAACCTCGGCTGGCCCTCGAGCAGCCACCCTTCACTCGTCTCACTATAGTCTCGCAACAGAAACGAGTCAACGCCCCGCATGCAGGGATTAAATGCTCTCGCAACATTCATTTTGCGGGGAGGATTTTTCTGGAATTCTGTGGAAATCCTTGTGGAAAAGGAGGGAGTTGGAAGCTCTATAAATGAGCCGTGAACTGTCGCGCGAGGGTTCCAGGAATGGTTTTCAGTGCACGTAATCTACTGATAACAAGCGGCTTACCACCTCCGAGCTGGTTGCAGCGACCTGGCCGGTGGCCAAATCCGTATTGATTAACGGTCCGTAGAATTTGCACAGGTTTGAAGCAATCTGTGCGCTAAGAGCCACTAGGAATTGGAGTTGGCGTTCTTGCCTTTTTGCCTCAGCTGGCAATCTTTGCTCTGCTGGTCCCAAGAAAGGCGGAGAATATCGGGATTTTTAGCAACAGAAATTTCGCGCCTAACACCCTGGTGCAAGTGCATGCGATTTCTTAAAGCGAGGCTTCCGTAGGAGGCCAGACAAAATCTTCAAGTCGCCGAGCAAGGGATTCCGGGAGTTCGGCTTCCAGATCCATGTGGCCATTGAGGACGTGAGACTGAAGCACCCGCCCGCAAGCGTGGACCAGCGAAAGGTGGCGTCCGTCGGAAACAGGGATTCGCAGGTGCAAGTGAACCAGCGGGTCGACCGGCATCACCGAGTCAATTCGAGCCAGCAGTTCATGCAATCCCTGGCCTGTCATCGCAGAAGTAAAAACGGTGTTCTCGCGCTTCTCGTTCGATCTCTTCAGCGCGGCTAGATCGTCTGGCGGAATCCGATCCGTTTTGTTGAAAACATTCAGGCGCGGACGATCTCGCACGCCTAGATCGTCGAGGACTTTCAAAACGTCGGCATCATGTTCGGCATGATGCGGATTGGAGATATCCGATACATGAATGACGAGCGCGGCCTCTTGAACTTCTTCCAGCGTAGCTCGAAATGCGGCGATCAGGTCCGGCGGCAGATCCCGCAAAAACCCTACCGTGTCTGACAGCAAAACTCTTCGACGCGACGGCAGGCGAACCGCGCGCACAGTAGGGTCGAGTGTCGCAAACATTTTGGGAGAAGTCAGCACATCCGCGTGTGTCAGCGCATTGAACAGACTGGACTTTCCCGCGTTCGTATATCCCACCAGCGCGATCATTCCAAGTGGGAGGGCCTGACGCGCTCGCCGTCGCGTGGTGCGCTGCCGTCGGACAGTTTCGATGGATTCTTGAATTTTTCGGACTCGATCGCGGATGCGACGCCGGTCAGTCTCTAGTTTTTGTTCACCGGGCCCGCGCGTTCCGATTCCGCCACCAAGCCGGGATAGCTCTTCACCGCGCCCAGTGAGCCGCGGAAGCAAATAGTTCAGTTGCGCCAATTCCACCTGCAACTGTCCTTCACGCGTTCGGGCATGAGTAGCGAAAATATCCAGGATAAGTTGCGTGCGATCGATTACCCGCCGGCCCACTCCCTTTTCAAAGTTGCGAAGTTGTCCGGGTGTCAGATCGTGGTCCACGATAACGAGCGGAACATGGCGCATCTCAGCCTCGACGCGGATTTCCTCGAGTTTTCCGCGGCCCACCAGAGTCGCAGGGTCTAGCGCATCGCGAACCTGCAAGAGCGAGCCTTCAATCTTCGCGCCGGCGCTTTCGGCCAGTTCTTGAAGCTCCTCGAGCGAGTCCCGCCCGGCTGCGGTTGGATCGCCGGCGCGTCCGCGCGCTGCTTTCTTCAGGCCAACGCCGACAAGCAAGACTCGTTCGCGGTTATCGACTAGTTGAGCTGTTCTCATTCGATTTTGCGATGTGGTGTCGCGCAGTGGCCTGAGGACCGATTTTCATCTGAGGTTCATTATACGCCGCATATCTATCTCCGGGAAATGCGAAGGAATGAGCCTTAGCGATCCAGGGGGGCGGAAGCAGCGAGAATGAGATCGGACAGAAATTCACCGAGTTCTCGGCCGGCGAGTTGGAATTCAGGATCCCGCGTGGTCTTATCCATCCATCCCAGGCAAACAAGCCACGCGACTTCGGACCACCGATCAGCGGCGGCCGCGGTGAAACCCACGTTACGAAGGACGCTTAGAATATGCCCGCGTCGCTTCGCTTCCACCACTGCAACACGGTCGGCAACGCGGTCGTCTTGCCGGGCCCAATCGCGAAGCGCAGCTTCCAGGCGAACACGCCCGGGCTTTGAAGTGTAAGCGACGAAACGAGCCCAGCGGGCAGCCGCTCCGATGTTAGCTTCGCCGGCCTCCGCCAACCAGCGACTTTCTTCGTCTTCCCAGCGAAATAGCATGCGCGAGAGCAGGTCTTCGCGGTCATTGAAATGCCAATAAAAGCTGCCTTTTGTGGCACCCAACTCGCGAGCCAGAATTTCTATCCGCACGGTTTCGATGCCGTGCGCCGAAAGCTGCGAGAAAGCCGCGTGGATCCAGTCCTCGGGTTGAAGCGGGGAGCCTCGAAGTGGAGCTGCCGTGGCCATCGGTGGCGGTCCTTGCCTACAAGATACCCCAACACGCTCTGAGGTCAACCGGTTATACGAGTACGCAACGCTTTCCCTGGCGATTCCAACCCGTTGGCGTTTCGTATAGAATCGTTCGATTGCGCGATAGAGAAACGTGCCGCTGTGATCCGCGCCAATGACACATAAACTTAAGCGCTGAGGGAAACGATGATCCTCGACATTAACGGGATCCAGAAGATTCTTCCGCATCGCTATCCATTTTTACTGATCGATGCCATCGAAGAAATGGAACGATGGAAGCGAATTGTTGGAATAAAGAATATTAGCATCAATGAAAGCTTCTTTCAGGGCCATTTTCCCGGCAAACCCATCATGCCAGGCGTGCTGATCATCGAGTCCATGGCCCAAACCGGCGGACTATTGCTGCTTCAGGAAGTGAAGGACCGGGAGAACAAGCTGCTCTATTTCGTTGCAATTGATAACGCTCGTTTTCGCAGGCCTGTTATCCCCGGGGACCAGCTGCGAGTGGAGGTCAATGTGCTCGCCTGGCGCGGTACGTTCTGCAAGCTAGCAGGTAAGGCTTCTGTCAACGGGGAGCTTGCGGCCGAAGCCACGCTGATGTGCAAAATGGTGGATTTGGAAATCGAAGATCATCCTGCTGTGGTTCCGGGTGATAAGCCTCAATGAGCGAAATTGATGCGCGGGCTGACGTTTCCCCGACCGCGCGTATAGGACGCGACGTTAGAATCGGAGCTTTCGCGGTGGTTGGCGTGGAAGTTGAGTTAGGCGACGGTTGTGTGCTGGGCCATCATGCTGTGGTGCAAGGTCCCGCGCGACTTGGACGCGGCAATCACGTTTACCCGTTTGCTGTGGTCGGTGGCGATCCGCAGGATCTAACCTACAAAGGCGAGCGCGTATCACTCGAGGTTGGAGACGCAAACGAGTTTCGCGAGTTCTCCACCGTGAATAGGGGAACAGTGAAGGGCGGAGGTGTCACGCGAGTTGGCAGCCACAACCTCATCATGTCGTATGCACACATTGGTCACGATTGCTTGATCGGCGATCACACGATATTCGTGAATGGTGGGACGCTCGCAGGGCACGTGACCGTAGAAGACTACGCTACGGTCGGCGCATTCTGCCCGGTGCAGCAATATTGCCGCGTTGGAAAATATTCCTACATTGGAGCGCATACCGTGATTACGCAGGATGTTCCGCCATTCTCGAAAGTGGTGTCACCGCGAGATTCCCGATGTTACGGCGTAAATACGACTGGCCTCGAACGCCAAGGGTTCTCCGCTGAGCGCATCGAAAGTATTGAAAAGGCCTACCGCTTCTTGCTTCGTTCCAAGTTGAACACCTCACAGGCCCTGGAAAAAATGCGTGAAACCCTTGCCGGCTCGGAAGACGTCTTATCATTAATTCGATTCATCGAATCGGCCGAGCGCGGCCTGATCAAATAGGACGCCGTGGCCGCTCCTGAAACTAACGCAGCGTCTAACTGGGGCTTGATTGCCGGCAACGGGGATTTTCCTTTCTTGGTTCTCGAAGGCGCCCGGAGCCGGGGTATCGAAATGACCGTAATCGCGATTCGCGAAGAAGCTTCACCGGAACTGGAGCGCGTGGCGAAACGTCTTCATTGGGTCAGCTTGGGCGAACTCAGCCGAACCATTGAATTGTTGCATCAGGAGGGTGTGAAGCACGCCGTAATGGCCGGCCAGGTGAAACACAATAAAATTTTCAGCGCCATCCGGCCTGACTGGCGTCTGGCGAAACTGCTTTTTTCTCTGCCCGCGAAAAACACGGACTCGCTGATTGGCGCCATCGCGCGCGTGCTGGGGGAAGAAGATATCGAGCTCGTTGATTCGACCAAATTCCTCGGCCCGCTCTTGCCGCAGCCGGGCGTTTTGACGCGGCGCGCCCCGAATGAGTCGGAGGCCGCTGATATTGCTTATGGCCACAAAGTCGCCCGGCAGATTGCCGGCCTCGACCTTGGACAAATGGTCGTCGTGCGTGACCGCGTCTGCGTTGCGATAGAGGCTATGGAAGGCACCGATGAGACAATTGAACGTGCCGCTCGCATTACGGGCGGACAAAAACTGGTGGTCGTGAAAGTAAGCAAGCCCATGCAGGACATGCGCTTCGACGTCCCGGTGGTTGGTCTTAAAACAATTGAAGTAATGCGCCG
>Ga0308309_10000168_pt1 | contig 52961 bp, 40 predicted proteins | sample HubBroMetageWFT5_FD_192491 | JGI IMG/M metagenome (GOLD analysis project Ga0308309, IMG submission 192491) | Warmed and freeze-thawed soil microbial communities from the Hubbard Brook experimental Forest, New Hampshire - Hubbard Brook CCASE Soil... | ecosystem: Environmental > Terrestrial >...
CCAAACGGATCTTCGAGCGATGGACTCTGCGGCGTGAACAGTTCCGCGCCATTATCCGTGATGTGCATGTCATCTTCGAGGCGGATGCCGAATTCGCTGGGAATGTAAATTCCGGGTTCATCACTGAAAGTCATATTCGGCGCGAGCAGCGTAGTGTTGCCGCGCACTAGATAAGGCCACTCGTGGCCGTCCATCCCGATGCCGTGGCCGAGGCGGTGCGAAAAGAATTTGTGGTCTGGTCCGTAGCCGGCGTCGGCGATGACTTTGCGCGCGGCTGCGTCCACCGCCTGGCACTCGATGCCGGGCCGCGCTGCTTTCAGTGCCGCAGTTTGTGCGCGGTGAACGATGTCGAATACTGCCCTCATCTTGTCGGTGGCTTTGCCGAGGACAAAGGTTCGCGTGATATCGGAAACGTAACCCTCGACGGCGCAGCCGTCGTCCAAAAGGATGATTGATCCGTCATGAATGACTTGCGTGGTCACCGAGCCGTGAGGAACAGCCGTGAACTCGCCCACCTGCACACTCACTTCGCCGGAGAAACCGATACGCTCGTATGCGGCGACAATCAGATCCTGCAATTGACCTCTCGTCATGCCTGCTTTCAACGCGCGGTACGCCGCTTCGTACACGGTTAGCGTGACCTTGGAAGCCAAACGCATTAACGCGATTTCGTGGTCGCTTTTTACCTTGCGGCATCCGGCCGTGACCGGGGTCGCGCTGGTCAGCTTTGCTTGGGGCGCAGCTTTGGCGATTCCCTCCTCGAAGACAAATCGGACAGTCTCTTCCAATCCGACGCTCCCGGTGGCGATGCCGCGATCTTTGAATCCCTGGGCCACACGCTGATACGGATTCTGGTCCTCATGCCAGACACGCAGATCGGCGTGTTCACCGTCGGGCGCTTTCGCTATTTGCTCTCGAGCCCTCGCCTCTTCAAACGCCGGGCACACGCAAAACGCCGCACCCTTCGCGGGCAGCACCATGGCGAAGAAGCGCTCACCTCCCCACCAGCGAATGCCGCTGAAATATTCGAGAGACGTCCCCTCCATCAGTAGGACGGCATCGAGATGATTCGCCGCCATCAAGCGGCAGGCGTTCTCCTGGCGAGCCAGACGTTCTTCCTTTGTGATGGGTACAGCCTGGTCTTTCCAGGATTTCAAACTGGCGATGGAAGGCGGCAGCGGTGGACAAGAATCTTTACTGGCGGCTTGTGCCAGCGGGCCTGCGGCGAGAGCTGCCCCGGCTGCGCTGCCGGCTTGCAAGAAACGGCGTCTAGAGATCATTGGCTCCCAAAGCGGTCACTGCCCGGACATTATAGTGTCTGTTTTTGAAAGGTAAGATGTTTTCATGGAATCTGGCTTCCAATGCGCAGGCTGCGGCGAGTGGAACACGACAATGGTAGACGACTCCGCCGGCCGCACCCTGTCCTACGTAGAAGACTGCCAGGTCTGTTGCAAACCCAACTTGCTGCATATTGAGTACGATTCCGCACAGCGAGAGTTTGTGATTACCGCCGAATTGGAATAGCGTATTGCGGAAGGAAACGAAGCTCACTTGGAGGAGAAAGCGATGAGCACCAACTATGTCGGCCCCGGTCGTATGGTTGCCCACAACATGGTGACGACGCAGTTTGAACTGGATGGCTTTCGCGTGACCCGTACATTGGGCGTGGTTCGCGGGATCGTAGTGCGCTCGCGCTCGATTTTCGGGACCATCGGCGCCGGCTTGCAGACCATCCTCGGCGGCAATATCACCTTGTTGACCAATCTTTGCGAGAAGACTCGCTCTGAGGCTTTCGACTTAATGCTGCAACACGCCGCCGAACTGGGCGGCAATGCCGTTGTCGGTGCCCGCTACGATGCGACCGAAGTCATGCAAGGCGTGACCGAGGTGCTGGCGTATGGGACAGCGGTGTTTGTCGAGCCGGCGAGATAGGATTCTTCCTCTCACGAGTTGCCGTGAGATGTCCCGCTGGACAAGCCCACTTACGATATAGTCATGCCAGTGTGCCGCCGATTGCTTCGACTTCTCGCGGTCCTCCTGGGTCTTTGCGTTGCCCTCCCCTGCAGCTTCGCCGCCTCCTACCAATACATCCGTCTGGGACAGAAGGCCGACCTGCAGACTCACCCCTCGCCGGGAATCGCCATGATGGGCGGCGGCAGCGATCAGGATGAAGCCTTCCGCTGGTTGTGCGAGAAGGCCAACGGCGGCGACTTCCTGGTCTTGCGCGCGCGCGGCGACGATGGCTACAACCCTTACGTCAACGGTCTTTGTAAAGTGAATTCGGTCGCGACCCTGATTATTCCCGATCGGGAGGCTGCCCAGGATTCCGCTGTGGTTGAGATCATTCGCGATGCCGAAGTCGTGTTCATCGCGGGCGGCGACCAGTCACGCTATGTAAACTTCTGGCGGGGAACGCCCGTGCAAGACGCGATCAACGCCAACCTTGCCGCCGGCAAGCCGATCGGGGGGACCAGCGCGGGCCTAGCCGTGCTTGGCGAGTTTTGCTACGGCGCGCTGGGCGATGCGCCGGACGATGAGGATTTGAGCTCCAGCGAAGTTCTTCACGATCCATATTTCCGCAGGGTAACGCTGGTACGAGGCTTACTTGCGACTCCAAACCTGCGCTACGTCTTGACCGACAGTCATTTCGCCAAACGCGACCGTATGGGCCGCAGCCTCGGCTTTCTGGCGCGCATCATGCAGGACGCATGGTCCAGCACTCCACGCGAGATTGCCATCGACGAAGGGTCCGCCGTGCTGGTAGAAGCGGACGGCAAGGCAACCGTCGTCGGCCCCGGCAAAGGTGCTTACTTCCTGCGCCCCACCCATGCTCCTGAGGTCTGCCAACCGAAAAATCCGCTCACGTTTCGTAACATTTCTGTTTACCGGGCCCCAGCCGGAGCGCATTTCAACATTTCTACGTGGCGCGGCCAGGGCGGTGCCATCTATTCGCTCTCGGTAGAACAGGGAGTGATTGATTCCACTCAAGCCGGAGGCGGCATTTATTGACGGCTGACCAATGGGTCATGGCCGCTCGAACCTGCGGAGAGTCTTGTACTCGGACCGAGCTTGGTTTTAACTAGACAGGACTTGCTTTCGTCGGGGGACGGTCGCGGGGGACTGAGCATTGGGCGAAGATCCAAAGTGGGAGCTGGCCATTCTGGCCACGGTCCAGGGTTTTTACGAAAAGCTGTTGCAAGACCACCTTGGCGGCGAAGTGCCAGTACCAGCCGGGTTGGAAGCAATCTCGCTGCAGGATGACGATGTGCACGGAACTCTGTCGAGCATGCACCGCTGGCTGCGCTTGCTCGACCTGGCCATCACTCCCGCAATGTTGCGCCGGGCGCTCACGCCCGAGACCGATGCGGAAATCGCAGAGGCCATGCTCCGCTATTTCACCCGCAACAAAGATGTCAGTGACGCCAACCGCGACAAGACTGATCTGGTAGCCACGTTTCTCTATCGTCACCCGCGGGTACCCGGGCAATGGGAACGCCGGGGCTACGGTCTCGACGGGTCGCTCCCCCTCGCCCCGTTCGAGATTGCGATGCTGGAAATACTCGCGGATGCCGACGCACCGGCACTGTCAGAGGAGCACATGCAATTGCTGCGGCACTTCGACCGCTTGCAGGATGAGGCGGGAGAGTTTCGCGATCTGAATGCACTGCTGGACTCAGGAGTTATCGTGCGCGTCCGCGAACTCAAGCAGCTATTCGATACGTCGTTTTACCATCCCAGCGTGCTGGGCACGATTGCGCCCTACAACACCGCTTTTGGACGGCGGTTTGACGAGCTCTTCCTGAGGGCCGCAAAGGAAATCAGGAGTTTCGCCCGCGAACTCGAGGAGCAGGGAGGCAGTATCCTGGGCAATGTGGATGGAGTGGACGTCACCGTAGAGCACGTGTCCGCGCTGCAGGAAAGTGAACTGCTGCGAATTGACTACGGCACGGCTCTCGAGAAATTCCGCCGCGTCTCCAGGCTGCGAAAAACCTTGCAGGAGCATCCCCCGGTACGCCGCGTGCCGCCAGTTCCAATAAGAACGAGCGGCGCGGGCGTGAAAGCTGCTACTCCACTCCGCTTACCTGATCTTGAGGCTATGCGCGCCGCAGTAACGCCGCAGCAGATTTCGAGCGAAGAGGGCAAGCTATCCAAGATCGAGGAATCCGTTCGCGCCTTCGTGCAGGTGGCCGATGCCAGGTTTCGCCATGTGGTTCCCATGCGTTATTTCAACCTCATTCTCACTCCCGTCGAGGTTGCCGCATTCTGCGCGGACGATCGCGACGAGAAGAACCTGCAGGCGAGCGTAACGCACGCATTGTTGCGCATGGTCACGGTCGGCGCGCGCATGACTACAGAACTGGAAGAACTGCGGCGGACACAGAATTCACCATCTTTGTGGAGGCTGCACGCCGATGCTCTGGTGGTTTTGCTGGAAATTGAGCGCAGCGTGCAGGAGAACGTGAAACGCGTGCTAGTATCCGTCGAAACCGAAGGCGGCGCCCAAACCGAAGCGATCCAGGCATCACGGAAGAAACTCCACGAATGCACCGCCTTGGTGTGGCAGACGCTCTCGCCGGCTGACAAGGTTGCGGGCGCTACGGGCGGCCGCTGACACCTCGATCTTCCGATCCCTCACATGTAGCTCAGCCACCAATCCTTCCGCCGCTGCTTGAGCGCGGCAAACCAGCGGCAGGGGAAGTACAAAATCACAACGACGATGAACCACGTCAAGTAGACAAAAGGCAGACCATGCCCGTAGTCATCGGGAGTACCACCAAAAAACGCCCCACGGAACAGCCAGTCGACCGGTTGGTGAAACAGCGGTGCCATGGCGATGGCGAGCAGATGAATCAAGTAAAGATGCAGTACGTAAAAGAACAGCGGCACGCGGCCGAAGGTCACCAGCACCGAAGTCCAGCGCGGCAGGTTCGATCTCTCGAGCCAGGCGAGCAACAGCAGTGATGGCCCCAGTGTCATGAGCAAAAACTGCAACGATGGCGGATACTTTTCGACGTCCAGAAACAAGATGACCGTCTTCTCGACGGTAGGCTGGACATGCCAATCACCTTGCGAAACGCCTCCCAATCCAACCGGGGGGTTGCCGTAAAGATTGGTCGCTCGCAGGAGAATGAAGGCAATGGTTAGAATCATCCCCAGCTGGACCAGAATTTTATTGCGGCGACCGCTTTCGAGCTGGTAGAGCCAGCCAAACGCGTAACCTGCCGCCATGACTCCCACCCAGGGGACAATTTGAAAAAGAACAAATTTCTGGATCTGGAACGGCAACATCACGCCACCGCGTACGTGGAGGATCGTCCAAAGCCATGCGAACGAGCCGAATTGCCGCGGCCGAACTCCATCCAGCAGGTCATGAGTCACGATCATCGCTGTCGAAAGAATGGCGATCCACCGCAACGGCAGCCGGACCACTGGTGCCATGATCACCATCGAAGCGCCTAGCGCCCAGATGACGCCGAAAAATCCTCCCGAGACCAAGAATGTCCACGCAAATCCGATCACGGTGAACTCCAGAACGATCAGCCACAAGCCGCGCGTCCACAGAAAATGGCTCAGTGCCTGCGGAGTTCTGCTTCGTCCATAGAAGTACGCCCCGGTGCCCGCCAGGAAGAAGAACAACGGCGCGCAGAAGTGAGTGATCCAGCGGGTGAAGAACAGGCTGTAATATGTGAATCTCAGGTCTTCGGGCGCAAACGGCACATTGGTGAAGAAGTCACGGGTGTGGTCGATCGCCATGATCACCATCACCAGGCCGCGCATGATGTCGAGCGAGGCCACGCGTCCGGCGCCCGGTGCCGATCCGGTACCGGCGACCGTAGTCGTGGCGGGTGAAGAAAGTGTGGAGGATGTCATCGCATTCACCCCCTGAAGCTGGAAGTATATACGGCGACGCAGCAAGTCTTCGTCCTTAATCGCTATTGCAGGGTTAGACGTACCGAGCCGAGGAATGGCTCGAAAACGGCAGGGGCGGGCGTCAGTCGGCGACTTTGTAGTCGCAGGCGTCGCGGCAAGGCAGGCAGTAAAAGAGACCGTCCCGGCACAACCGAATGTCCATCTGCGCCTGGCACAGGCAGCAATACCTCTCACAGTCGCAGCGGTCTTCGGTCCTTTCGCACTGCATACAGCGATACTTGCTCTTGGCGGTGCTGGTAGCCATGGGGGAACTGTAGCGCCGGGGGCGGCTGCGGGGAAAGTACCGTTGGTAACTGCCCTTTGGGCCGCACTGACCCTCGGTTGCCGCCTTCGTCGCCAGCATGTTAGGGTAATGAGTCTCGCCAACCAAGCAGCCCAAGCCACTGCTTTTTGACTGAGGAGAAATTGTCCGCCGCTGAAACCACCACGCCGGTCATCCGCAGGACCGCTCTGAACCCCGTCCATCGCCAGATGGGTGCCAAAATGGTGGACTTCAATGGCTGGGACATGCCTGTGGAATACCCCTCGGCAGGCGGCATCATCGCCGAGCACACCGCCGTTCGCACCGGTGTAGGCATTTTCGATGTCAGCCACATGGGGGATATTCGGCTGCACGGGCCCGAGGCGCTCGCGGCGGTCCAGCACATTTCGATGAACGATGCTTCGCGGCTGGCGGTGGGACAAGCACAATATTCGGCGATGCTCTATCCGCAAGGGACTTTTGTAGATGATGTGATCGTGCATCGCCTGGGCGATGACGATTATCTTTTGGTCATCAACGCCGGCACTCGCGAGAAGGATGTCAACTGGGTACGCGACAACACTCGCCAGTTCAAGTGCAAGGTTGAGAATCTCTCGGACGACTTTACCCAGATCGCTATCCAGGGGCCGAAAGGCGTGGATCTGCTGCAGAAACTGAGTGACGCGGATCTCTCGACGGTGAAATTCTACTGGGTGACGCGGGGTACGGTTTGCGGGTTGAAGAACATCCTAATCGCCCGCACTGGTTACACCGCCGAAGATGGCTTTGAGATCTACGTTCCCGCCGACGAAGCCACCAGCGCGATGGTCTGGAACGCGGTTCTGGAGGCCGGCAAAGAATTCGGAGTCGTCCCGTGCGGGCTTGGGTCACGCAATACGCTGCGGCTGGAAGGAAAGCTGCCACTCTACGGACACGAGATTTCCGATACGATTAATGTTTGGGAAGCCGGACTCGACCGCTTCTGCAAGATGGAGAAACCGGAGTTCGTCGGCCGGGCGGCTCTGGAAAAGGCGAAAGCGCTAGTCGTAAAGCGCACGCTGGTTGGCCTGGAAATGGTCGAACGCGGCATTGCGCGTGACGGCTACAGAGTTCTGGACGACGGTGGTCGTGAGATCGGCTGCGTTACCAGCGGATCGTACGCTCCGTTCCTGAAGAAGAACATTGCGCTGGCCTACGTGCCGCCCGAGTTCGGGAGTGGCGGATCGACGGTGAGAGTCGAAATCCGCGGCCAGGGCGTGAAGGCGCAGGTGGTCCCGACGCCGTTTTACAAGCGGCCGAAAAAAGCTTAACCACAGAGGGCACAGAGGGACACAGGGTTTAGGCAGAAGCCAGGAGCGAGAAGCATGTCTTATCCGACCGACTTTAAGTACACCAGGGAGCATGAATGGATTAAGTCCGATGGCAAGACCGCGACCATCGGCATCACGGACTACGCGCAGGGGTCGCTAGGCGACATTGTCTTCGTCGATCTGCCGAAGCCCGGCACGGAGCTTACCGCGGGCAAGACGTTTGGCTCAGTGGAATCGGTGAAGGCAGTCTCAGACCTGTATGCACCGGCCACCTGCACCGTGACCGAGGTCAACGGTGAGTTGGCGACGGCTCCGGAGAAGATCAATAAAGACGCCCATGGCTCGTGGATGATGAAGGTGACGTTGAAGAATCCCGGCGAGTTAAACGGACTGCTGTCTGCGGCCGATTACGAGAAATTTGTGGCTGAAGAAGGCGGTCACTGATCATTCCGGACGCCACAATCGAACTGGCTGCCGATTACATCTAATACTTCTTCTATGCGCTATCTACCCAAATCTCCTGCGGACCGCGAAGCCATCCTCGAGGCCATTGGCGCGCGCTCGATTGACGATCTGTTTGCCCCTATTCCCGCCGAGTACCGGCTGAATCGCGACCTCAAAGTTCCACGCCAGATGGCGGAATCGGAAATTGTCGATTGGTTCCGCGAGCGCTCCCGGGAAAACGGCGACAGCTACGCGATGTTTCTCGGTGCCGGGGCCTACTATCACTATCGCCCGGTCATTATTGATTCGTTGATTTCCCGTGGCGAGTTTTTGACAGCTTACACTCCCTATCAGGCAGAGATTTCCCAAGGCACGCTGCAATCGATCTTCGAATTCCAATCCATGATCTGCGAACTGACCGGCATGGAAGTGGCCAACGCCTCCATGTACGACGGTTCCACCGCCGCCACAGAAGCCGTAATGATGGCTGTGCGTCTGACTGGACGCCGCTCGGCAGTGGTAGCTCGCAACGTGCATCCTGAGTACCGGGAAGTTCTGGCGACGTACGCGTTTCATCAGAACATGCCGGTGACGACCATCGGATTCGCGGATAGCGGCAGAGTCGATCTCAAAGAGCTCGAAAAGTCGGTCAATCAAGGCACGGCCTGCGTTCTGATACAGTCGCCTAATTTCTTCGCCACCATTGAAGACGTGAACGCGGTTGCCGAAATCACCCACAAGAACGGTGCCATGCTGGTGGTTTCGATTTCTGAAGCGGTGTCGCTGGGTATCGTGGAACCTCCGCGCCAAGCCGACGTCGTGGCTATGGAAGCACAGTCGTTCGGTGTGCCGTTGGGGTTTGGCGGACCTTACTGCGGTGTGATTGCCACTCGTGAAAAGTATGTCCGGCAGATGCCCGGCCGCCTCGTCGGCCAGACCACCGACAGCAACGGCAAACGCGGATTTGTGCTCACCCTAGCGACCCGCGAGCAGCACATTCGCCGCGAGAAGGCCACGTCCAACATCTGCACCAACCAGGCGCTGGTCGCCTTGATGGCCAATATCTTCATGACGGTCTATGGCAAGGTTGGCTTGAAAGAACTGGCCAAGCAGAATCTGGCGAAGACTGCTTATGCCGCGCAGCAATTCGGGAAGCATGCCAAAGTCCTATTCTCAGCTGCTCCGCGCTTCAACGAGTTTGTGGTTCAGACCAGCGAAGACCCTTACGCCATCAATAGCAGGCTTCTGGGACAGAAGATCATCGGGGGCCTCCCGCTCAAGAAGTTTTATCCGGAACTGGGCAACGCCGCTCTGTGGTGCTGCACTGAGCTTACTACCCGCGCCGCGATTGACGCTGCTGTAAATTCGGTTAACGAGAGCCAAGGTTTGGCAAAACCCTCGCGTGAAATTGCGGAGGTGACCCGATGAAGCCGAAGCCCACCATCCGCAAAGCCACTCGCCACGTCAATCAGAATGAAGGCCTGATCTTCGAAAAATCTTCGGCCGGCAAGGGCGCCTGGAGACTGCCGCCGCTCGACGTCCCGGAAGTCGACACCGCCAAGCTGCTGGGTTCGGCTGAACGCAAAGACCTGGGCCACATGCCGGAGGTGAGCGAGATTGAAATCATCCGCCACTTCACCCGGATGTCCACATGGAACTACGCCATTGATCTGGGAATGTATCCGTTGGGTTCCTGCACCATGAAGTACAACCCACGAGTAAACGAGGTTGTTTCTCGCCTCGACGGTCTTGCCAACGGTCATCCTTATCAGCCCGAGAACGTTTCGCAGGGTGCGTTGCGTATTCTCAAAACGCTTAGTGATTGTCTGATCGACATCACCGGCATGGACGCCATCACGCTGCAACCGGCGGCCGGCGCGCACGGCGAGTTTACCGGGCTGCTGCTGGTGCGGGCGCACCATCAGTCCAAAGGTCATGCGCGGAAGAAGATCCTCATCCCTGACTCTGCTCACGGCACTAATCCGGCAACCGCGGCGACCGTCGGATACGCCGTCGAAAATCTGAAGTCGAACTCGCAAGGCATGGTCGATGTAGCGGCGCTGGCATCGCAGATGAACGAAGATGTCGCTGCGCTCATGCTCACCAATCCCAATACGCTCGGCGTATTTGAGCAGGAGATTCACAAGATTGCCGACATCATGCATGCAAGAGGCGGCTTGCTATACATGGATGGCGCCAACATGAACGCGCTGGTCGGCAAGGTGCGGCCCGGCGACTTCGGCGTCGACTTGATGCACCTGAATCTGCACAAAACGTTTTCCACTCCCCATGGCGGGGGCGGACCAGGTTCCGGCCCCGTAGCGGTAAAGAAGATTCTTGAGCCATATCTACCCACGCCAGTCGTTATCACGAGAGCCGACGGAACTTTGGGCTTCGAATACAACCGTCCGCAATCGGTGGGCCGGGTGCGCGCCTTTTACGGTAACTTCGGAATGTTCGTGCGCGCGCTGGCTTACACATTGGCGAACGGCCCGGATGGCCTGCGTCAAACGACGGAAGACGCGGTGCTAAACGCCAACTACATTCGCAAGGGCCTCGAAGGCGCGTACGATCTCCCCTATGCAACCCCGAGCATGCATGAGGTCGTATTCAGTGACAAGCTTCAGGCGAAAAAGGGCGTTCGCACCATGGATATCGCCAAACGCCTCATCGACTACGGATTCCATCCCTACACCACGGCGTTTCCGCTGATCGTGCCGGGTGCGCTCATGATCGAGCCGACCGAGAGCGAATCGAAAGAAGAAATGGATTTGTTCATCGATGCTATGAAGTCGATCGCGGAAGAAGTGGAAGAAGATCCGGAGATGGCGCTGGCCGCGCCACATACGGCGCGGGTGTCTCGGTTGGACGAAGTTGGCGCAGCGCGGAAGCCGGTGCTGCGGTGGAAGCCGAGCTAAGCGGCTCCTGGTCGATGAGGGAAATCGTCTGTGGGTGTTGAAAAAGTCGCTTTCCCCTCAAAACGGCCAAAAATTAAGTGATGGAAAATGTCTAGCCGAGCAGAGAAAACCGTTTATAGGGCATCCTGACGCGATCTGTTTTTCGCGAATTTGCGGAGAGCGAGTTTTTCAACAGCCACGCCTGATTACAACAGTGTGCGTTCTCTGAGAAATTACAGAGTTTTTCCCTTGAGTTGGTCTGCCAATAGCTGGCCACCGCAAGAGTGAACTTGTTGTGCTCTCTCGCGGATTCGGTTTTCTGGGATTTCTCAACCATTCTCGATGAGCTGAGGCTCAAAAACGTGGAACTACCGAAAGGTAGTTCCACGGAAGCTCTTGCTGCGAGAACAAATTCTGTGGCGATGCTAAGGCGTAATGTGAAACACCGTCCCGAAGCCAGAGAAGCCGCCCATCATCATGCTGCCATAGACATCGTCCGCCGAGCCTAAGACTATGCCCATCGGGAAGAATCCGTCTTCGTTGAACCCGGCGACTTGCTCCTCAAAATCGAAAAGGTCGGTATAGTTTCCTTTAATATCAATTCTGAACAAACATCCCGTATTGTTGGCCCCGCCGAATTGGTCGGCGCCATATAAGTTGCCTTGCGGGTCTCTCGCCAGGAGGCTGGCAAAGTATGCGCCAGAACCGAGGAGGTTGGGAGGACGAGTAAACACCACGCTGAAGACGCCGGTCTTGGTGTCCAGCTTGAAAATGGTCCCGTAGCCATATGGGTTGCCTTCGTGGTTTCCGCCCCCTGTTGCAATGCCATAAAGGTTGTCTTCCGAGTCGATAATCACACCCAGAGGGCCCGCGCCGTCTTCGTGATTGCTGAACGTATGCAGTACGGTGTACTTGCCGTGAACATCGACCTTGAAGATAGTTCCGCAGCCGGGGGAATTATCACGACCGTTGCCGACGGCCCGGCACGAGCGGATGCCGCCAAAGACAGCAGCGCCGTACAGGTTGCCCTTGGTGTCCCGCACCAGACCACTCTCAGGAAACATTCCGTCCGTTCCGGTAAAGTTGTGGATTATGGTGAACTTGCCGTTCGGCCTCATCACAAAGAGAGCCCCACAGCCCAACCCATGAAACTCCCAACCGCAATTGGGAGTCCCTCCGTAAGGCTCCATGCCGTAGAGGTTGCCTTTCGCGTCCACGGTGACGGGAGAATCTAAGGAACCGATCGACGGGGGAGGAATGAAGGACGTCTCCTGCCCCTCCGGAGTGAGCTTGAATACCACGGATAGGTTAAAGGTGCCGTTGCCTTGAGTCGTTCCATAGAGGTTGCCACTCTCGTCCCGTGCCAAGGCCGCAATTGGATAGGCGCCATTGTTCCCGCCCGCGAGGTCGTAGAGCACGGTCTGGTTTGCCGGCGGCGTCGATCTTGTACACCATTCCACAACCGAAAACGCAGTTGTTGTCGCTGCCACCGGCTTGAGCGGTGCCGTACAGGTTGCCTTCCGCGTCCCGGATTAGCGGGCTAGGATTCGTCCCATCTGGTGAACCCGTGAACGTATGTAGGACAGTGTAGACTTGCGCCTTCGCCAGCGGCGTGGCGTTCGCAAACAGCGCGACTGCGAGTAAGGTGCTAGCCAGCATGTGTGGTTTTTTCATGGTTCGCCTCCGTCGACTACAGCCACTCAAAATGACTAAGTGGCCATTCGGCAGCAGACAGTAACACCGCGGCACAGTCAGTTTGTCAACAAAATGTAAAAGTAAAGTCGGAGAAACTAGGTAATTGTCGGTTGGGCGCACATGGCCCATGCCGCTAGTCGGAGTGATGCCCCTCCCGCAGTCGCCGTCAACCGTGGGGGGACACATGCGAAGCTGTAAACCGGGGGGAACCCAACCGAATGAGCATATTCCCGCCGGTATCCACAGACCCTTCAGCCGACTGATGCGTCTCGTCAATTGGCGTAATATCGCCATTACAGTCATTGGCCGACCATTTGGCTGTTCGCCAAAACCCACGAGCAACTGCCAAGAGCCAACCAAATTACCTTGGTTTCGCCGTTCTCTCTGTGCCCTCTGTGCTCTGTGTGTTTAAATTCAGGTGTTGGCATCTCCCGCGACAATGCGCGTCAGCCCGTCGGCCAAGCCCGATGCGCTGTTCTCCTCTCCAGAGAAGCGTTCCTTTGTTCTCGGTCTTCTTCTCGTTGTCGCCACTCTCGCGCTATACAACCCGCTCATTCATCATCCCTTCGTCAATTTCGACGACGACCGCTACGTTACCGACAATATTCACGTTCGCGCGGGCCTGCACTGGGACACGATAAAGTGGGCGTTCACCAGCTTCGATGAAGCCAACTGGCATCCGCTGACATGGCTATCACACGCACTTGATTGCCAGTTGTTCGGACTGAATCCCGCTGGACACCACTACAGCAACGTACTGCTCCATGCACTGAACGCTGTTCTGTTGTTCTGGGTTCTATGGCGGGCAACCGGTTCGACCGGCCGCAGTTGGATGGTGGCCGCGCTGTTTGCGCTTCATCCCATCAACGTGGAATCGGTGGCCTGGGTCGCGGAACGAAAAACCGTTCTCAGCATGTTGTTTCTGCTGTTGGCGCTCGCAGCTTACGGATGGCATTCGCGCCGCCCGTCTATGGGTCGTTATTCGGCGGTGGCGGCGCTGTTTGCCTGTGGCCTCATGGCCAAACCCATGGTGATCACGTTTCCATTTTTGCTCTTGCTCTGGGATTACTGGCCGCTGCAACGGAACCAGGGTTTTATGAAGTTGGCTCTAGAAAAGGTCCCGCTGCTGGCGCTCTCGGCAGCCAGCGCGGTAATCACAGTAAAAGCCCAGCAAGCCGGTGAAGCCATTGGCAGCATGGTGCAGTATCCACTTTCCATGCGGATCGAGAATGCCGCCATCTCCTATGTGCGGTATCTGGGAAAAGCGTTGTGGCCATCGGCGCTGTCACCACAGTATCCCTATCCCGAAGGTGTACTGATATGGCAAGCGATCGGAGCCGCGGTCTTATTGCTGGCGATAACCACTCTGGTTTGCGCCGCGGGAAAGCAACGCCGCTATCTGGCAGTGGGATGGTTATGGTTCTTGGGCACGCTGGTGCCAATGATTGGGCTGGTCCAAGTGGGCAGCCAGGCCATGGCTGATCGCTATGCTTATCTCCCGTTCGTGGGACTCTTCACTCTGATTTGCTGGGGTCTCGCTGACTTGGCTGGTGAGAAGACGGCTTCGAAAATTGCTTTAGTTGTGGCCGGCTGCATCGTGCTCGCAGCACTGTCGTTTGTGACCTTCCGCCAGATCGGTTACTGGAACAACAACCTGACCTTGTGGTCGCATGCTGTCGCGGTAACTCCCGGCAGCTTCATCGCCCAAAACAATCTCGGCGGAGCATTGTTAAGTGAAGGGAAAGAGGAAGAAGCCATGCCACACTTCCGCGCAGCCGCTGCCCTCAATCCCGCCGATCCCATGAGCCGGTTGAATCTTGCGGCGTACGCGCAACGCCAAGGCCATCCGCAGGAAGCTATCGATCAATACGCCGAAGTGTTGACTATGACACGCGACCCCAGGCTGCGAGCAACGGCCTTCAGCGACATGGGCTATGCCTTGCGCGACTTAGGGGATTCCGAACATGCCAAAGCCAGTTTCCGGGCAGCGGTGAACCTGAGACCTCGCACCCTGCGCGCCTGGCTGGGTCTCGGACTGTCCGAGCAAAAATCAGGCAACTACGCCGAGGCCATCAAGGACTACGCTCAGGTTTTGGCGATCCAACCCTGGGACCTGGGATATTTCCTGATGGGGCGCGCCTTGCAGCAAAACGGGCAGCCAGACGCAGCAAGAGCCGCCATGGACCAAGCCCGGCGGCTCTCGGAGAACTTCGACGAACTTCAGAAGACGGCAGAAACTCTATTAGCCAAGTAAACGCTTACTTGGACTCGGTGATTTGCACCGACGCCTGCGTGTTCTCCCAGCTGATGTTCAGCGTGCAGGCCTGATCGAACGCAATGGTAAAGTTTTCGACCGCTGACGGCGTCTGCGAGACCTTCATACCTACCCGCGCCAGTTCATCGGCTTCATACTTGTAGGGGATGCCCCACTCGCCAGTTTTCTTGTTGATGATCAGAGTCCACTTGTCTTTATCGGGGACGGTGAAGATCGTATAGCTGCCCGCCGGAACGCTCTTGCCACCAACCTGGACCTTCGCCGTCGTGACGAACGTAGTCGCTTCGTTCGCTCCGGTGCGCCAAACTTCCCCGAAAGGAACGAGGTCGCCGAAGATCTTGCGGCCTTTCATGCGCGGACTGGAGTAGTCGACGGTGATGCTCTTGCCGTCAGAAAACTTGCATTGCGCCTGTGCCGCCGGACTGGGTTTCTGGGCACAAGCGACGGTGGCGATGGCGAGGACTGATAGGATAACGACGGCAGTTTGCTTGACCATGATGATCTCCTTTGACATTTCAGTGGTAGCACTCAGCATTCAGCCAGCGAAGGCCGTGCATAGCTCCACTACCAGGACGCTGAGGGCAGGTTCTTAGACTATCGGAGGCCTTCGCAGGATAGCAAACTCCCAACTTAGCCTGGATGCTGATTGCCGAATACTGAATGTTTGGAGGGTACAATCTCCCTATGCCAGTATTCGACGAGAAGCACGAAGAATTGGAACATTACGAGACCATGATGGGCGTGCCGCGTGGGCGCCTCGCCGTCACCATGGATATGATCACCGACGCCATGGCCCTGGTCGGCCAACATGGCGTCTATTGCCAAAGCACCCGCTGGCCGGGCAAGCCGGTAATGGACATCCAGATGGTGATGAAAGACCTGACCGACGCAAAAGAGTTGATTCAGAGTGTGATGGAGGGTCTGAAGAGCAAGGCTTAACCACAGAGGGCACAGAATCACACAGAGGCTCTTTGCCCTGTGTTCCTCTGTGCTCTCTGTGGTTAATTTTTGGATTTATGTCAGCGAGTACTTCCCCCGCTCCATCATCCTCAGCGCGATCTGCTGGCGCAACTCGATGGTGTTGAACGGCTCATGCTTAGCCAGACGGCGCAGAATCGCAAGCTGAGTACGCAGCATGTCACCCTCTGCAACAGCGGCAATGACTTTCTTGGCAGCCGCTTCAATCTTCTCCATCGCCTGCGATAGATAGACCCGCGTCATGGCAATTGGCAGTGCAGCCGCAGCTTCTCCACCACGCTCGACGATCTTTTGTGCCCGCAGCACCGCCGACTCCATGGCGTAAGTTTCAATCACCATGTCTGCGATAGCGCCCATGACTTCCTGCTGGTCCTGAATGGCCTGCATATACTTCTGCGTGGCCGCGCCAGAGGCGAATAGTCCGAGCTTCTTGGCACTTGTCACCAGCTTGCGCTCTTCGGCAAGGGGGCCTTCGAGGTCTTCGCCCATTGAAGGACCGGAAAGCACTTCGTCCATCAGCTTCTTGATCGCCGGCATAAGCGGCAACTGGCCACTCATCGCCCGCTTCAACAGAAAGCCAGTGATGATCAGCCGATTGATTTCGTTGGTGCCTTCGAAGATGCGGTTGATGCGGGCATCGCGGTAGGCGCGCTCCGCCGGATACTCTTCGACAAAACCATACCCTCCGTAAATCTGGACCGTCTCGTCAACCACGTAGTCGATCATTTCCGAACCCCAGACTTTGATGATCGAACACTCCACCGCATATTCTTCAATCGCTTTGCGGGTCTCTTTCATCGCGTCGGCACCGGACTTATCGACCTCGTTGAGGGCGACGTCCATCATGCCCACGGTACGATAGACCAGTGATTCGCCCACATAGAGCAGCGTAGCCATGTTAGCCAGTTTTTCGCGAACCAAGCCGAAATCGGCAATGACTTTGCCGAATGCCTTCCGCTGTTTGGCATAGCCGATGGCATTTGCGATCGATATCCGCGCCCCGCCCACGCACATGGCGCCCAGCTTGAAACGTCCCACGTTCAGAATGTTGAACGCGATCACGTGCCCTTTGCCGATTTCACCCAACACATTTTCCGCGGGGACTTTGCAATCGTTCAGAATGACGGGGCAGGTAGACGAACCCCGAATGCCCATTTTGTGCTCTTCTGCGCCGATGGAGAATCCAGGAAAAGTCTTTTCGACGAGGAATGCCGTGAACTTCTCGCCATCGACTTTCGCAAAAACCGTAAACAGGTCGGCGAAGCCGGCGTTCGTAATCCACATTTTCTCGCCGTTCAGAGTGTAGAACTTGCCGTCTTTGGATAGCTCGGCACGGGCGCGGCAATTCAGCGCATCTGATCCCGACGAAGCTTCAGACAAAGCGTAAGCGCCTATGATTTCTCCTGCCCCAAGTCGCGGCAGATATTTTTTCTTCTGTTCCTCGGTTCCGAAGTAGACGATGGGCAGCGTGCCGATGCCGGTGTGTCCACCCCAGGTGGTGGCGAAGCCGGCGTATTTGGCGATGTGGTCGGCAATCACCGCGGCGGTGACTTTGTCCATTTCCAGGCCGCCATAGGCCTCAGGAATCTCCGCCGAACTCAGGCCGAGTTCTCCAGCTTTCTTGAGTAGATCGCGAGTGACGGAAAAGTCTTTGTGTTCGATCTTCTCCGCGTTAGGCAGGATCTCATTGACGGCAAACTCCTCCGCCGTCTGGCCGATCAGTTGATGCTGCTCGGTAAAGTCTTCCGGGGTGAAGACTTCGTCCGGTCGCCGATCCTCGAGCAAGAAACTGCCGCCAGAGATCTTGGTGCTGGACATCGCAGTCGTAGCCATGAGACTCCTTTTGACCACATAGGGCACAAAGGTTCACAAAGCAAAGCCTTTAGCAAGCAGTCTCTGTGTACCTTCGTGTCCTTTGTGGTTGATTGCTTTCATTTCCAGCCGGTACCGTTCACGAATCGTCTGATGCCATCTTTTAGATGTACAACATTGAAGTTTATAAGCAGTCCAAGCGATTTGCCACTGAGTTTAAGGTACGAAAGTAGCTGGGCCTGATGTACTGGCGAGATGGCGTCCACCGACTTGATTTCAACGATGACCAGGTCCTCAACCAACAAGTCGATACGATAGCCAAGCTCCAGCCTGGTGCCACGGTACACCACGGGCAGGCCAACTTGGGCGACACCCAGGCACCCTGCCTCCCGAAGTTCGTGCTGGAGGCAGGCGGTATAGGTGCTTTCCAGCAACCCTGGGCCAAGCTCTGTATGAACTCTCATCGCAGCGGTGATGATGGCGTGGCTAACCTGCTGGGCCGTGATTTTGCGAACGGGAGCTGTGACCATGCTTAAGAGTGTGCCCTAATGGCGCCGCAGAGCCAAGGTCATCCGTCACACGCCCTTGGGAGCTTTTCCCTTCGTGGAACTTCGTGGTAGACGGGATTTTGAAACCACAAAGGACACGAAGGCGCACGAAGGAAAGTGTGAATCTCTACGATTTCCTTTGTGGACCTTTGTGCCCTTTGTGGTTGACGCCTTTGGGGTTAAAGCCGCTCGAAGATGCCCGCCGCGCCCATGCCCCCGCCCACGCACATGGTCACCATGCCGTAGCGAGCCTTACGGCGCTGGAGTTCGCGAATGATGGTCGCCGTTAGCTTCGCCCCGGTGCAGCCCAACGGATGTCCTAGCGCAATCGCCCCGCCGTTGACATTCACCCGGGCCGGATCAAGCCCGGCTTCTTTGATTACGCCTAGCGATTGCGCCGCGAAAGCTTCATTCAATTCAATCACGTCAATATCTGAAAGTTTGAGTCCCGCCAGCTTCAGCGCCTTGGGGATGGCAAACACCGGGCCAAGTCCCATTTCTTCCGGCTTATACCCAGCGGTCGCGAACGCAACGTAACGCGCCAGCGGTTTGATGCCCAGAGCCTTGGCGCGCTCCGCGGACATGACCACCGCCGCCGCCGCACCGTCGGACATCTGCGATGAATTGCCGGCGGTCACCGTGCCCTTGACGTGAAAGGCGGGCTTTAACGCGAGCAGTGCTTCGAGTGAAGTATCGGCACGCGGGCCTTCGTCAACTGTAAAAGTGACTTCCTGCCGCTTCGGCTTCGAGCCGTTGGGAGTGGTAAAGCTCACCGGCACGGAAACCGTTTCGTCGCTGAACTTTCCGGCTTGGATCGCCGCCAGCGCCTTCTGATGGCTCTGATAGGAAAACTCGTCGGCTTGCTCGCGCGTGATTCCAAAACGCTGCGCCACTCGCTCCGCCGTCAGACCCATCGAAAGATATGCGTCGGGATAATGGTCCACCAGCCAGGGGTTGGGCGAAATCTTGTGGCCGCCCATGGGAATCATCGACATCGATTCCGTCCCGCCCGCGACCATGACTTCAGCGCCGCCGCTTCCAATGCGCTCAGCGGCCAAGGCAATCGCCTGCAACCCGGAAGAGCAGAAGCGGTTGATGGTCAACGCCGAAACTTCGACCGGCAGCCCGGCACGGAGCGAAGCAATTCGGGCCACGTTCATCCCCTGCTCAGCTTCAGGCGTGGCGCAGCCCAGAATGACGTCTTCGATCTCATTCACATCGAGTTGCGGCACTCGCTCCAGTGCGCCTTTGATGGCAACCGCGGCGAGTTCATCGGGACGTGTTGCGCGCAGCGTGCCTTTGAAGGCGCGTCCAATCGGCGTACGAACTGAAGAAGCGATGACGACTTCACGCATAGAAGCTCCCTGTTACTGATTGTCCACCAATATGATGCTAGTGGTTACCGGCTGGCTTCATAAGCTGAAACCTTGGATTCAGCGAGTTGGCGCAGGAGCGTAGAAGTAATAGTCCGCGGTGTAACTGCTCTTGGTCTCCGTGTCGCGGTGGTCGGCATCGCAGCCCCGCGCCGGCGGCTTGCCGCCGTGGGTGTGAATGCGTTGAATAGCCGTCACGTTGTCTAGCAGACCGTTTCCGGAATGGCTCGTCACGGTTACCAATAGCCAGGGGACAGAGTCGGGATCGGGAGAATCTGCATGTGCCGTGGCTTTGCCCGTCACCGCGCTGCCATCGTTCAGCTTCCAGGTGGGCCCGGCAAAATGCCTGCCGATTACGTGATCATTCTGATCGCGCAGCTCCGCGTCGGGAGCCTTGAGAGTCCAACTAAACTTGCCGTCCGCGCCGGCCTGACAGGTATAGATCTGCGATCCCGATGCGCGGGCTGACAGGGCAACTGCCTCCCCAGCGGGAGCCCGAATCGGCTCCGGAACCTGCGGCGATGGATCGTTGAGCTGGGCACTGGCGAGTGCGGCCCCAAGAATGACGGCAGTCAGCCCGAAGGGAGTAAGCAGAGTTTTCGGCATGAGGAAATTGTAGCGTAAGCCTATTCTCGTTGGTTCGGGTTTTATCCCCTCTCTCCGCGTCCTATGCGGTATTCTTTAATGTTCTAGGGGTTCCCCATGCCCATCACTCAAACTCGCGAAATCGCCGCCGCCAGCCGCCTGGACAACGTTCGCTACGCCATCCGCGACCTCGCCTGCATCGCCGACGAAGTCGTCAAAGGGGGACACAAAGTTCTTCCGCTCAACGTCGGCGATCCCAACGTGTTTGGTTTTGAAACTCCCGCGCACCTGATCGAAGCCGTATACAAGGCCATGCGCGACAACAAGAACGGCTACGCACCCTCGCAGGGAATCAAAGAGGCGCTGGACGCGATTCGCGGCGAGGCCGCGCGCAAGGGAATTTCGAGCGTTCAGGATGTCTTCGTTACCACCGGCGTGAGCGAGACGGTCGATCTCTGCCTGACAGCGCTGCTCAATTCCGGGGAAGACTTACTGACGCCCTGTCCGGATTATCCCATGTATTCCGCGGTGCTGGCCAAGCTCGGCATTGCGCTAAATGCGTATTACTTAAGCGAAGAAGACGCCTGGCAGCCCGAACTGGCCGATATCAAGAAGAAGATCACGCCGCACACTCGCGGCATTGTACTCATCAATCCCAACAATCCTACTGGCTCGGTCTGCACGCGAAAGATGCTCGAAGAAATCGCCGAACTGGCGAGGCGGCACAACCTGGTCGTATTCGCCGACGAAATCTACGACAAGCTGATTCTCGATGACGACGATCACGTCGCGTTTGCCTCCGTCGCGCCTGATGTGCCAACCGTGACTTTCGGCGGACTGTCGAAAAACTACCTTGCTCCCGGCTGGCGCATCGGCTGGGGCATTGTGAGCGGCGATGCAGCCGCCGTGAAACCGTACTGCGAAGGCATTCATCGCCTGCTGCGCGCACGCCTGTGCGCAAATCATCCCGAGCAATACGCCATCAAGCCCGCGCTCGAAGGCCCCCAAGACCACTTGCCCGTAGTCTGCCAGAAGCTGCGCAGCCGGCGTGACCTTACCGTAAAAACCTGCAACTCGATTCCTCGCATGAGTTGCGTTTCACCGCGCGGCGCATTCTATGCCTATCCCCGAATCGACATTCCTGATGGCGACGACATCTTTGTCAAAGACCTGATTCTCCAAAAGCACGTGATGGTCGTCCACGGCTCCGGCTTCGGCCAGAAACCCGGTACCAAACATTTCCGTATCGTGTTCCTGCCCGATGAACGGACGCTGGCGAAGGCCTACGCCGCGATCGCAGAGTTCATGAAGGAAAGGTACGGATAGACGGTCCGAAAAAACAACTTCGTCGGGAACACTTAACGATGCACCGAACTAGTCCGCTGACATGGTCGCGGGATTCACCACCGGTGGGCGGCGGCGCTCGGGGACGTGCGGGCGTTCCCGCTGTTCCATCCACCTGCGAATTTCGGGCAGCGCAGCCCGGGTCACAATCTCTCCCGCGCGAATCAGCTCGGCGCTATGTTCGAAAGCGTCATACTTGTAGCCATTGACGTTGGGTTCAATCACCAGGTCGGCGGCTTCCTTCCACTGCGTGCTGTTCATCTCCTGGGCAATCGAGAAGCACTGGCCGATCACGTCGAACAAATGCCGCGGACCTTCGCCGCTGATCCATCTTCCCTTCAGATGCACTGCCAACACGCGCTCTGCCCCCATCTGCCGTAAAGGAACTGTGGGTACCGTGTAGGAGAGCATGCCGTCGATCAGCAGACGTCCGCGAATCTTTACCGGCAAAAACATGCCTGGATAAGCGCAACTGGCGCGCACCGGATCGACCAGCGGTCCGGAATGAAAAACTACCCCTTCACCGGTGGAAAAATCTGTGGCAGTGACGGCCAGCGGAATACGCAATTCCTCAAATGTCTTGACCTTCAGCACGCTGTTGAGGAACCCGATCATGCGCTGGTTGCTGGCGAACCCGTAGCGGGAGAGAGTCCAGCGCGCAAAGTGTTTGAAACGGACATGGGCGGCTAGTTGCTCCAGTTCCGCGATGGACAATCCGCTACAGTAAGCGGCTCCGATGAGCGCACCCACGCTGGTGCCTGCAATAAAGCGGATGGGAATGTTCTCGTCTTCGAGAACCTTAAGCACGCCGACGTGGGCCAAGCCACGAGCGAACCCACCGCCCAGAGCCAGACCGATGCCAACCTCGCCCTGTGTGGATGCAGCCTGCGCGGAATGGCCGGAGAGTTCGCGTCCAAACGCCTGTACTGACCGGATTATCTTGCCTAAGCTCTTCACGGATGACCCCATACGCAGCCGTGCTCGACCTAGTATTCCAAAAAGATAACTAGCAAATTAGATGCCAGTAGACAGAAACAGGTAACTATGCGAAACAGATCGAGTCACCTCACGCAGGTTACCTTTTTCAATCTACCCAGCAGCGTGACTAATCTCCTTTGTTCCTGTTAACTTGGGCGCATGGAGCGCGAGATCTCGGCGGGCGGCGTAGTTGTGCGGCAATCGACGCCGGGCTGGAACCTGGCAGTAATCGAGCCGCGGAAAGAACCCTCCGCGGCAACGAGTAAGGGAAAAAGGTGGCAAAAATTGTTACTCGCTTTGCCCAAGGGTTTGGTGGATGCGGGCGAGAAGCCGGAACAAACCGCGGTGCGCGAAGTCGCGGAAGAAACCGGGTTGACCGCGGCCCTAGTCGTGAAGCTCGGCGACATCAAGTATGTCTACCTGCGTTCCTGGGGAGATCGGCAGCGGGTGTTCAAGATTGTCAGTTTTTATCTGTTGCGCTATGAAGCGGGAACGATTGACGAGATCGCAGACGACATGCGCATCGAGGTAAAACAGGCGCTTTGGATTCCCCTGGCCGGGGCGGAGCTCAAACTTGCCTACAAGGGTGAAAAGGACATGGTGCTGCGCGCGCAGAAATATCTGCAAGAGCATCCGGAATTCTCGCAACACCAACCTTAACGACAGTGCCAGTTCCAGGGATTTCCTTTGTGTCCCTTTGTGTCCTTTGTGGTTGCTGGGTTCTTAGGGACTAGCCGAGATCAGCGCGGCGCAGCTAAACTGCCTTATCGGACCCTTGACATTTCGTCGATGTCGATGTTCCCGGCAATAGGAAACAGCGGAGCTATGTCCTCATGAAAATGATCCACAAAGTCGCAGTGCTGGGCGCCGGAACCATGGGCGCCCGTATCGCCGCCCACTTCGCCAACGCCGGCGTGCCCAGCTATCTACTCGATATCGTTCCGCCCGGCGCGCAGGGACCAGCGCGCAACCAGATCGCCAGGTCTGGGTTGGAAACCGCCAGGAAGGCCAAACCCGCCGCGTTCATGGAAGTCAGCCTGTCACGTCTTGTCACCGTCGGAAATTTTGAGGACGACCTGAAGAACCTGGCCGAGGTCGACTGGATCATCGAGGCAGTGGTCGAGAATCTCGACATCAAGCGCGGCCTCTTGAAGAAAGTTGAGGCTATTCGCAAGCCTGGGACAATCATTACCACCAACACCAGCGGTTTGCCTGTGGGCAAGATCGCTGAAGGATTCTCCGACGACTTTCGCCGCGCCTGGTTCGGCACCCACTTTTTCAATCCTCCGCGCTACATGCGGCTGCTGGAGCTGATTCCCACTCCTGAAGCCGATCGCGCGGCCATCGACGCCGTTGCCCACTTCTGCGATACCCGTCTCGGCAAAGGCTCGGTGTTCGCCAAAGACACGCCCAACTTCATCGGCAATCGCATTGGTATATTTTCGGTGCTCAACGTAATGCGGCTGATGCAGAAGATGGATCTTTCAGTCGAAGAGATCGACGCACTCACCGGGCAGGCCGTCGGCTGGCCCAAATCTGCAACCTTTCGCACTATCGATCTTGTCGGCCTCGACATTCTGGGGCATGTGGTCGCGAACATGACTCATAACGTTCACGACGAGCGCAGCGATTTGAAAGCTCCTGAGTTCGTCCATCAGATGCTCGAGCGAAAACTGCTGGGCGACAAAACCAAAGGCGGTTTTTACAAGAAAGGTAAAGACGACGAACGCCTGGCGCTCGATTGGAAGACGCTCGAATACCATCCTCGGCAGAAGCCGAAGTTCCCTGCCCTCGACATGGCCAAGAACGTCGAACAGACGGGCCCGCGGGTAAAGATGCTGCTTGGACTTGACGGCAGCGCACCGCAGAAGAATGACAAAGCCGGCGCGTTCTTGTGGTCGGCGCTGTCCGATCTCTGGACTTACTCCGCCAACCGCGTGCCGGAAATCTCCGATTCCATCGTCGAGATCGACCGCGCCATGCGCCTCGGTTTCAATTGGGAGTTCGGCCCCTTCGAGCTTTGGGACGCGGCCGGCGTCGAAGCAACTGCCTCCCGCATGAAGAAAGAAAACCGCCCGGTCGCCGCCAACGTCGAACAGTTGCTCGCTTCCGGCAAGACATCCTGGTATGCGGAAGATCCCGCGGCGGCTTCAGGGAGAGCATATTTCGATCTCGCAAGCTCAAGCTACAGGCCGGTTCAGGTTTCGCCCGGCGTTTGGTCGGTCGAGGTGGCCAAGAAGTCCAAAGGCGTCGTCAAGAAGAATTCTGGCGCGTCGCTGGTCGATCTCGGCGACGGCGTAGGCTGCATCGAGTTCCATTCCAAGATGAACTCCCTTGGCGCCGACATTATTTCGCTCATCAACCAGACCCTCAAACCCGGCGGCCCCGGTGACGCTTTCGACGCCTTCGTCATTACCAATGATGCCACCAACTTTTCCGTCGGCGCAAACCTCATGTTGCTGCTGATGTCGATCCAGGAAGAAGAATGGGACGACATCGACCTCATCATCCGCCAGTTTCAGAGCATGACCCAAGCGATTAAGTTCTCGCCCAAGCCGGTCGTGGTCGCCCCGTTTGGATTGTGCCTGGGCGGCGGTACGGAAATCTCCATGCACGCGCCCGCGCTGCAACCGCACGCCGAGCTTTACATCGGACTAGTCGAGGTCGGCGTCGGGTTGCTACCCGGCGGTGGTGGCTGCAAAGAAATGTTGCTGCGTGCGGTCGACAGCGCCGCCTCGATTCGCCCCGGCGGCCGCGGCGAATCAGTCGAATTGATGGAAGCCATGAAGAAAGCTTTCGAGACAATTGCGACGGCGAAAGTGGCAACCTCGGCGCATGAAGCTCGCGGCCTGGGATTCCTGCGCGACTCCGACCGCATCACCATGAACCGCGAACGCGTGTTGACCGACGCCAAGGAGCGGGCGCTGGAATTGGTGCGTGCCGGCTACGAGCCGCCACAGCCGCGAATGGATATCCCCGCTCCCGGTGAAAACATCCTGGCGGCTCTGAAGCTCGGCGTCCACATCATGCGCCAGGGCGATTACATCACCGAATACGAAGTGAAGCTGGCAACCAAAATTGCAGAAGTCCTCTGCGGCGGCAACGTCTCGCCAGCCACGCCGGTGAGCGAACAATACATCCTCGACCTCGAACGCGAAGGCTTCAAATCACTCTGCGGAGAAAAGAAGACCCAGGAACGGATTCAATACACGTTGAAGACGGGGAAAACTTTGAGGAATTGAGGGTTTTCTAGGCTCAAGATTGTTTCTTCCATAAACCCAAGCGCTTAGGATACAATACGGATGCCGACAGTTCTTAGATACGAAGGACTGCGGGTTGTGATTTATCCCAACGATCACAGGCCAGCTCATGTGCATGTGATCGGTCCGGGTTGTCAAGCAGTGTTCAATTTGCACAGCTCGACAGGACCGGTGGAACTTCGAGAAAACTATGGATTCTCGCGACGCGAACTAAGACCTATCGAACGCGTCTTGACGAACCATCTGGCGGCGCTTTTTAGCGAATGGGAAAGGATTCATGGCAACGTCTAGCAATTTCGCACTGGCGAACCGGCGGGCGAAGGAACTGGAATCGTCCATTCCGAGAGCCGTCGGCGCCCGCTACGACCGGGCCAGCCGACGCATTGTGATCCATCTCAGTTCTAAGCTGGATGTGAGCTTCTCGCCGCGCGATGCGCAGGGACTGGAACACGCCAAGCCTTCGCAGCTCGGAACAGTCGAGATCAGCCCATCCGGTTTCGGCATTCGTTTCCCCAAACTGGATGCTGACCTCTACCTCCCCGCTCTGCTGGAAGGTTTTCTTGGCTCGAAACGATGGATGGCGGCAAGGCTAGGTCAAGCAGGAGGCAAAGCCAAGAGCCCAGCCAAGCATGCCGCCGCACGAGCAAACGGCAAATTCGGCGGAAGACCAAAGAAAGCGGGTTGAGTGCCAACACCGATTGTGCCACCAACTGCGCATCGCAACTGCCAACGACCAACGACAATCCCTACTCTCCCCGATCGATCTGCGCTCTCTGCAACGTATCCGAATAATCCACGTAAATCGCCTTCCATTGGCTGAAGAAGTCGATGGCACCTACGCCGCCTTCGCGATGCCCGTTGCCCGTGGACTTCACTCCCCCAAACGGAAGATGCACTTCCGCCCCAATCGTGGGAGCGTTGATGTAAGTAATTCCAGCCTCCAGATCGCGCATCGCGCTGAAAGCTTTGTTGACGTCCTTGGTATAGAGCGACGACGACAATCCATACTCAATCCCATTAGCGATCTCGATCGCGTCCTCTAAATCTTCGCAAGGGATAATCGAAACCACCGGCCCGAAGATTTCTTCCTGGGCAATGCGCATCTTAGGATCAACGTCGGCAAACACAGTCGGCTCCATGAAGTAGCCGTTCGCGTACTCTCCGCTGGTCAGCCGATTGCCACCGCACTTCAACCGCGCGCCTTCCGCTTTGCCAATGTCCACATACTTCAAATCAGTATTCAACTGGTTCTCGTTGATCGCCGGCCCCATCTCGACCGCTTCATCCATTCCATTCCCGACTTTCAGACGCCTGGCGCGTTCGACATAGCGTTCCACGAACTCGCTGTAAACGCCTTTCTGGACAATGATTCGACTGGTCGCGGTGCAGCGCTGGCCGGTGGTTCCGAATCCACCCCACAAGCCGCCTTCGATGGCGAGATCGAGATTTGCGTCATCGAGAACGATCATCGGATTCTTCCCGCCGAGTTCCAGCGAACAATGCTTGAAGCGCTTGGCAGCAACCTGCCCCACAATCCGCCCGACTGCGCTTGATCCGGTCAGCGAAACCGCTTTCACTTCAGGATGCTCGGCCAGCGGCCCACCCACCTCAGGGCCAAACCCGGTCACGATGTTGATCACGCCCTTGGGCAGGCCAGCGTCAACCAACGTGCGCACCAGGTTGAAAGTGGAGAGCGGTGTGTCCTGCGCCGGCTTGATGACGCAAGTATTGCCGCAGACAATTGCCGGTAGCAGCTTCCACGACGGAATCGCCATGGGAAAATTCCACGGAGTGATCATGCCGCAAACACCTAGCGGCTGGCGGACGGCCATGGCGAACTTGCTGGGAAGCTCCGATGGCGTAGTAGGGCCGAACATGCGGCGGCCTTCACCAGCCATGTAGTAAGCGGTGTCAACCGCCTCCTGCACGTCCCCGCGAGTTTCATCCAGCACCTTACCCATTTCACGGGTCATGTCGCGGGCAAATTCCTCTTTGCTGCCCAACAGGATTTCGGCGGCCCGATAAACGATCTCCGCTCTGCGAGGAGCGGGCACCAGCCGCCACTTCTTGAAGGCATGTTTGGCGGCTTCGACGGCAGTCTCCACGTCAGCCGGGCCGGACTTCTGGAAAATGCCAACCACATCACGAGTGTCGGCGGGATTACGATTCTCAAAGGTCGCGCCAGTTGAAGCTTCGACCCATTCGCCGTCAATAAAATTCTTGTAGACCCTGGTTCGGGTGGCCGTGCCGATAATGGTGGGATTGGTCAAAATGTCGGTCGCCATAAAGCCTCCTGGGAGTGCGGAAAAGAAGATCACCGGGAAAACTGGTGATAGATCCATGCTACAGGCCGGGGAGGACAGCGGCAAGGGAAGGCCCGGCCCGTACGGGCTCTTGAAACCACACGCCGTCCATTATTCTCGGCGAATCCCCCAGAAATGGAGTATGCTTGCATCGTCTCCAACGCTAGGTAAGGCTCGCCTGGAGGCTTCAGCAGTGACCAGCCGAATGAATTCCAGAATCGGCGCAGGCGCTATCGCGGCCAAGACGGCTGCCGTTTGCCTGATATGTCTCTGTGTAGCGTTCGCCCAGTCCGGCGCCAGTCCGGCGCCCCCGCCCCAGCAATCTTCTCAGACGCAGCAATCTACTCCGCCGGCGACCAACTCCGTGGCCACCGCAGGCGGGAATCCGGCCGAAATGGCTTCCCATGATGCTCCGACCTCTTTCAAAGTGAGCGTCAGGCTGGTCTTGATGCGCGCGGTAGTGCGCGATACTCATGGCCGGGCCATCGGAACTTTGGGGAAAGACGACTTCCAGCTTTACGACAACGGCAAGCCCCAGGTCATCAAACATTTCGTCGTGGAGCAGTCCAGTACGCCGCCGAAGCCACAGGAATCCACTCCCCAGCCCGGTCAAACCGCCACCGCGATCCCACCGCCGCAAGTACCGGATCGCTTTGTCATCTACCTGTTTGACGACGTGCATTTGCAAACCAAGGATTTGCTGCCGACGCGAGCCGCCGCCGAACGTCACCTGGCGACCTTGCGGCCTACCGATCGTGCTGCCGTTTTTGCGACCTCTGGGCAGGGCAATCTCGATTTCACCGATGATCGCACCCAGCTGCATGAAGCTTTAATGCGCATCCAGCCGCGGCCCATTCTGAATCTTGGAACGGCGCAGTGCCCCTTCATGACTTATTACATGGCGGACCAGATCATAAATCTGCATGATCAGGACGTGCTAAACGTGGCGGCGCAGGATGCGGTTAATTGCACCGGAGTGAATGTGTCGAGTACGCAGCAGGCTGGAGCCGCTGCTGCCGCGCTGCAAGCCGCGATACAACAGGCGGCGTCAGCAGCCCAGCAAGCCTATAGCCTGGGAGACGCCGAAAGCCGATTGGTACTGGAAGCGTTGAAGGATACGGTGAGAAGGATCTCGGTGACTCCTGGGCAACGTACTCTCGTACTTGTCTCGCCTGGGTTCATAACGCCGACCTTGGAAGACAAGGTCAGCGACATCATCGAAAAAGCTGTGCGGAACAACGTTACTATCAGCGCACTGGATGCGCGCGGGCTCTACACCCTTGGCGCTATGAGCGATATCAGCCAGCAGGGCGGCGCCAATTCCCTGTTGCTTCAACAGGAATTCATGTACGCAACCTCAAGTGACACGTCGAACCAACTGGTGTTGGGAGAACTTGCCGACGCCACCGGCGGCATCTATTTCCACAACAACAACGACTTGGACGAAGGCTTTCGCCGCGTTGCTTCCGCCCCGGAGTATTCGTACGTGATCGGTTTCTCGCCACAGAACCTCAAATTGGATGGCCACTATCATAAGCTGAAGCTCACACTCAGGGACCGCGAGGAGTTCACCATCCAGGCGCGCCGCGGATACTACGCTCCCAAGCACATTCTGGATCCCGCCGAGCAGGACAAGCAGGAGATCGAAGAGGCTCTGTTCTCGCACGACGAATTGCACGATATCCCGATCGAGCTGCACACCCAGTTTTTCAAATCCAGCAGTGACAATGCCAAGCTTACCGTCGTCGCTCATGTCGACGTGAAGGGTTTGCATTTCCGCAAAGCGGATGGACGCAACCGTGACGATCTGACCATTGTCTCGGCCTTGTTCAACCGCAACGGGGACTACATCCAGGGAAGTAAGAAAGTCCTCGAAATGCGATTGAAAGACGACACCCTGGAGCACAAACTGGGATCAGGGATCACCATGCGAACAAGTTTTGATGTAAAGCCGGGCGGCTATCTGGTCCGCTTGGTGGTGCGCGATGCCGAAGACCGTCAGATGTCTGCGCAAAGCGGCGCCGTCGAGATTCCGTAGCAGGGGACGGTTTCGGAACGAGATTTTAGGACTGAAGATAGAGAGGCTCAGTATGCGATTTCACGGGTTGAAGCTCTCGCTCACAGTTGTTTTGCTTCTCGTTGCTGTGTGGTTGCCGGGGCGCAATGCCCAAGCCCAACAACAAACCGCTGGCGCCGCGCCCCCCAACGTTCCGACCATCAAAGTGGAAACGCGCGTGGTTCTGGTTGACACAGTCGTCACCGACAAGCAGGGCAACTACCTTCGCGACCTCACTATGAAAGACTTCAAGGTCTGGGAAGACAACAAGGAACAAACGATAACCAGTTTTTCATTCGAAGACGATGCCGCCTCGCCCACCAGAGCCCAAAAGCAATATCTGGTGCTGTTCTTTGACAACTCGACCATGGACGCCGGTGACCAGGGAAGGGCCCGGAAAGCCGCCGCACAGTTCATCGATGCCAACGCCGGTCCAAACCGTCTGATCGCGGTGATCGATTTCGGCGGCACTGTGCATGTTTCGCAAAACTTTACCGCCGACGTGGAGCGATTGAAGCAAGTCGTGGCCACGGTCAAGGGTTCCTCGGTTTCTCCGAATTCTCCCCCTCCGGTCCAGATTGCATCTCTCGGAATGCCCACTTCGTTGCCGCCAGGCTCCCCTTCGCTGGGCAACTCCGAAGCGGATTTCGGTGCCCGCAGTGTGTTGCTGGCTTTGCGAAGCCTGGCTAAGAATCTGTCCGCCGTCCCCGGACGCAAGACGCTGGTGATGCTGACCTCGGGCTTCGCAATGAACTCGGAACTGCAGTCGGAATTGACCGCAGCCATCGACGCCTGCAATAAATCCAACGTCGCGGTGTATCCCATCGACGTTCGCGGTTTGGAGGGGCCGGCCTTGGGCAAACTTCGATTGCCTGACAGCTCTGGAGTCAGGCTCGCCACCCAGACGCACTCAGGTCATCTGGTCTTCACCACTCTTAACACCGGCACGGTTCCGCAGGCTCGCCTGTTGTTAGTCCAGCATGGTGGCGGTGGTGGTGGTGGCGTAGGAGGAGGCGGCGGAGCCGGTGGTCACGGAGGTGGTGGTACAGGCGGCGGGACCGGCGGGACTGGTGGAACTGGCGGCGGCCGCGGCGGCGCACCGGGCGGCGGGGGCACGGGCAGTCCGGGCGGAAATCGCGGCACTTCCGGCACTTCCAGCACTCCAAACCCCAACAATGGTGCGGCGATGATGTCCAATTTCTACAATCAGAACTATCAACCACGCGACATCGTTCCCCAGTTTCCTCCCAGCGCCACCAGCAATCAGCAAGTGCTCTACCAGCTCGCCGACGGGACCGGAGGGTTCGTCATTCTCAATAGCAATGACGTACTGGCGGGCCTGCAAAAGATCGCAAAAGATCAATCCCAGTACTACGTTCTCGGCTATACCCCGTCCAACGCGGCTGAGGGAAGCTGCCACTCGCTAAAGGTTAAAGTGGAGCGGAGCGGCACCGTCGTCCGCTCCCGCAGCGGCTACTGCAGAGTCAAACCCCAGGACGCGCTGGCTGGCAGTCCCGTCGAAAAGGACTTAGAGAGCCGGGTCGCCGGCGAAATGGCCGGGAACGTTAGTGCAACCATGCAAGCGCCATTTTTCTACACCTCGAATAACACGGCCCGGGTCGACCTGGTCATCGAAATTCCGACCAGCGCGTTGAAATTTCAGAAAGTGAAAGGCAAGCAACACTCGTCGCTCAACGTACTCGGGATCGCCTACAATCCCGACGGCACTATCGCCGCGCGCTTCAGCGACACTATGGATCTCGATTTCGAGGACAAAAAGGAATTGCAGGAGTTTCAATCGCATCCCTTTCACTACGAGAATCAGTTCGAGATGGCATCTGGCCAGTACAACCTGAAAGTGGTCTTCAGCTCGGGAAACGAAAGTTTCGGCAAACTGCAGACGCCGCTCACCATCGGCCCCTACACCAATAAACAATTCAGCCTGAGCGCCATTGCCCTGAGCAACCAATTGCATCGCGTCTCCGACATGGGTACGGGCCTCGATGCCGAACTGCTCGAAGACAAGCGGCCCCTGGTAGCCCAGGGGATGCAAATTACTCCTTCCGCCACCAACCGGTTCAAGACCTCCGACAGCGCGGCTATTTATGTGGAAGTCTACGAGCCGCTTCTGGCCGGCCCCAATCCTCCCAAACTCGGGCTGGAGTTGAAGGTTCTCGACCGTAAGAGCGGGGCGCAGAAGATCGACGCTGGTTTCACCAATACCGCGTCGGCCATCAGCGCCGGCAATCCCGTCGTCCCACTTGGGATGAAGCTGCCCGTAGGCTCATTGCCCGCAGGCTCGTATCGAGTCGAAGTCACAGCCCTCGATTCCGCCGGCAACTCCACCAAGCCCAGCTCGGCCGATTTCGAGGTGGAGTAGGAGCGCGAAGCGCAATTCTTGGTATGGACTGGGCCAGCAATCGCTCCGTCCATGCACCAAGGTAACCTCCCTATTTCATTCCTTGTTCTAGCAATATTTGACCGTGTGATAGTCTCGAAACTACTCCATATTATTTGGACTGAGTGGGTCGAACTGTGGCCTTGGTGTCTCCGAACCGCAAGCCGGGAATCCACATCGCGTGGAAGACAGTCACGTACCGCAGCGTGGCGCTGCTGGTATTGCTGGGCCTGGTCGTGTTTTTCCTGGCCCTGCGTCTAACCTTTCCGCAATTCACTGACAATGGACTCAAGGTAGCCAACAGTCTGGGCATGCGGGCTCTGGAAGCAGTAGCCGGGGCAGGCCCCGCCAAATCCGGCGCGCTGAATTCCCAGCAGGCGCACTTCACCGCGCTCGATGGCACCGTGCGTGTCAAGAAGTCGAACGCCAGCAGTTGGGTCACGGCTGACTACAGCGTGCCGCTCGACAAAGGCGACGTGGTGCAGACCAGTTCCGAGGGCATGGCTAAGATCGTCTTCGACGATGGCACCAACTACACCGTGAAACAGGATTCGCTGATCGTGATTGAGGAAAACTCTACCAACGACCAGCAGCAGACCAGCGTGGCAGTCGCGGTCAGCACCGGCACCGTCGATCTGGCGACCGCAACCTATGTACAAGGGTCGAAGTCGCAAGTCATCGTGGCAGGTGCAACTGCCTCTCTGGCGCCGGAGAGCGCCGCCATGGTGCACAACGACCCCAAAGCCGATCAGCACGAAATTCTGGTCAAGAAGGGTACCGGAGACATTTCGCGTAATGGCCAGACCGTCCGCTTGGCGGATTGGGAAAAGGTCAATTTTCAAGACCAGTCTGCCAGCATGGAAAAGGGAAAGGAAATCGGCCCCCCGACGCCCATCTCGCCCGCAAACATGATGCCGCTTTTCGTGTCGCAGGATCCCAAGCCGGTTGAATTCTCCTGGACCCCCATGGCCAACGCCAAGGGATATCGACTGCGCATCTCCAAGAATCCATATTTCTCCTCGACTATTGTCGACCGTGCGGTCAAGACCGCGGACGTGATGGTCTCGGGCCTCGGGCAAGGCGCCTACTACTGGCTGGTGTTGTCCCAGGACGCCGCCGGAAAAGAATCCGTGGAAAGCGAGAAAAACCGGTTTACTATCATTCCCAAAGGTCAGGACACGGAAGCTATCACTCTGAACATTGATCCCTTCATTCAGCATGGCCACGTCATCGAGATGACGGGCAAGACGGAAACCGGTGCGCGGGTGATGGTGAACGGTCGCGAGGTACCGGTCATAGGTACCGATGGTGGGTTCCATTACTTCACACCGCCCTTACCAGCGGGAGAAAGTGCCATCACCATTACGGCGCAGAACGCCAAGGGTGGAGTGAATACGCTGCAGAAGAAAGTGGTGATTCAGTAGATTGGTGCGCCCTCAGGACTTGCACTCCTGAGGGCAAGAACTTTCGTGTTAGGCAGAGAACGGGTAACCTCCCATAGAATAAGGATGGCGTCCCTGGTTACGAAGGTCGCTGTCGAAAACTTGGGAAACATCTAGACAGAGAGAGAAAACAGTCGCGCGTATGTCAGGCAACGGCTTTCATTCCGGTTCATCGCATATTCATAATCTGCGGTCGCTGTTCAGCATTTTCTCCAGCGATCTCGCCATCGACCTGGGCACTGCCAACACGCTGGTTTACGCGCGCGGCAAAGGCATCGTGGTCAATGAGCCTTCCATCGTGGCCATCAACAAGAACACCGGCGAAGTGGAAGCAGTCGGCAAAGAGGCCAAAGAAATGCTGGGCCGCACTCCGGGAAACATCGTCGCCATCAAGCCCATGAAAGACGGCGTCATCGCCGATTTCAAAGTCACCGAGAAAATGCTGAACTATTTCATCCAGAAGGCGCATAACCGCAAGATGCTGGTGCATCCGCGGATTGTGATCGGTGTGCCTTCGGAAATTACCCAGGTGGAAAAGCGCGCCGTCATGGACTCCGCCTACCGCGCCAAGGCTAGCGAAGTGCATCTGGTGGAACAAGCCATGGTAGCGGCGATCGGAGCGGGACTGCCCATCACCGAACCCAGCGGCAACATGGTTGTCGACATCGGCGGCGGCACCACCGACATCGCCGTAATTTCCCTGAGCGGCATCGTCTACTCGCGTTCCGTGCGCATGGCCGGTAATCAGATGGACGAGGCCATCATGAATTACCTCAAGCGGAAATATAACCTGCTGGTCGGCGAACGCACCGCCGAGCAGATCAAGATGGAGATTGGCTCCGCGTACCCGCTCGACAAACCGCTTACCATGGAAATCAAGGGACGCAACTTGATCGAAGGCGTACCCAAAACCATCACCGTGGATGACAGCGAAGTCCGCGAGTCTCTGAGCGAATGTGTCTCCACCATTATGAATGCCATCCGCGTGGCTTTGGAGCGCACACCGCCCGAGCTTTCCGCCGACATCAGTGATCGCGGCATCGTACTCACCGGCGGCGGCGCGTTGCTCAAGAACCTCGACAAGCGCATTCGCGAAGAAACCGGCCTGCCGGTTTCCATCGCCGACGATCCCCTGTGCAGCGTGGTGCTGGGCACCGGAAAGATGCTGAGCGACTTCAAACTGCTCCGCAAGATTTCGATCGAGTAAGGCACTGTCATCCTGACGCGACGTGTCTTTCGTCGCCGAAGAGCCTGCCCTGAGCGAACTCCGAGTGTTAACGAGGAGGAGTCGAATGGGATCTGGGCGAGCCGCGCGAACAGGTCGCGTTCTGTGCGACCCGATAAATCGCGCGTTCGGTTCGCTTCCTTATCTGCGCCCTGAGACTTGCAACTAGAAATCAGAACCTAGAAACTGTTCTCATGGAATCGGTCCTCGGCCGCTATCGCAACCTCACCATCCTGGTGGGAATTCTCTTTCTCCAGGTGCTCGGCCTCGCCATCCAGGTCAAACGCTCCTCCGAAAACGAATCCAGCCGGCTCATTCGCGTTTGGGCGGTCAACGCAATTACTCCTTTCGAAAAAGGAATTGTGTGGGTGCAGCACGGCAGTAGCAATCTCTGGCATAACTATTTCTACCTCCGCGGGGTACGGCAGGAAAACCGCGACCTCCGGCAGCAGATCCAGCAAATGGAAATTGACCGGGTGCGCCTCAGTGAAGACGCCAATCAGGCGCGCCGCCTCCAGGCCCTCCTGGGTTTCAAGGAGCAGTTCATCGCCAGGACTGTGGCCGCGCAGGTGATCGGTTCGAGCGGTAGCGAACAATCGCGTTCCGTTTACATCGACAAGGGCGCGAACTCCGGACTGAAGCCGGACATGGCCGTCATCACCGGCGACGGCGTCGTGGGCAAGACCTTGCGCGTGTTCCAGAGCACGTCACAAGTCCTGCTGGTCAACGATCAGACCAGCGGCGTAGGCGCAATTCTCGAAAAGTCGCGTCTTCAGGGCATATTGCGCGGCACCCCGGCAGGCGAAATCGTCCTCGAGAAAGTCATGTCCGACCAACCCGTCCAACTGGGTGACAAGGTGCTGACCAGCGGCGGCGATCAGATTTTCCCCAAAGGCCTTCCGGTCGGAACCGTTACTAAGATTTCCCCTGGCTCGGAACTTTTTCTCAGTATTCGCGTGAAACCCGCCGCCGACCTCAGCCGCCTCGAAGAAGTGCTGGTGATTACCCAACAGGAAGAAAAAGAACCGGTAGCGGCGGACAGCGCGCCCCTGCGCGCCGCCGACATTCTCGCCGAACGCCTGCCCAAGGTTCCACCAAAACCTGTGCTCGATCCCAACAAACAATCTGCGGCTGCCACCACTCCCGCAACCACGGGCGCGAAACCAGCGGCTGGAGCTTCAACTCAGCCTCAGCTCACCAAGCCAGCCGGGGGAACTCCGGCAAGAGTCATGAATACCGCGTCGCCGAAACATAACCCTGCCATAGCCCCAGCTACCGAGGATCCGTCCAAGGCGGCAGCCGGCCAGGAAAAACCCGCTCAGAACGCCACCACCAACGCCGCGCCCGCCAACCCTCCGTCCACTATCCCAGCGCCTCAGCCGCCGCCCAATCAACCTCCGGCATCGCAGGACACCCCTCACTAGCGTGCCCATCACCTACACATCGAGAGAGCAGGTTGAGGTTTACCGGTTCAACCCTGCGGCAGCCATTCTGATCCCATTGATCGCACTCTTCCTGCAGGCATTCATTCCGTTGCGCCTGCACTTCTTCACCATCTTCGATCTTCCCTTGTTAGTCGTAATCTTCTTTTCTGTGGCGCGCCGCAGTCAGGTTTCCGGAATGCTAACCGGAGCGACCATCGGCCTGATCCAGGATTCGCTGACCCACCAGCCTATCGGAATTTACGGCATCGCCATGACCGTAGTCGGCCACGGCGCATCGTCTCTCGGCGTAAAGCTCGACGTGGAGAACGCCGGCTCACGATTCTTGGTCACACTCTTCTTTTATGGGGTGCATGAAGTCATCTATTTCGCCGTCGCCCGCGGATTAGTAGGCCTAACTCTGCAATGGAGCTGGCCTCACGAATTAGGTTCCGCTCTAGCCAATGCGGTAGTAGCCGTCCCCCTATTCGCCCTCCTGGACAAGTTCAAACAAAGAGCCTAGAACCAGGCACCGTTCAAGCTCCGGCTTGTCTTAGCGACCCTTGCGATTGCGTCCTTTGCGGTCAAAGGCTTTTTGCCCTCCTAACCCCATCCCTCCACTCCCCGCCACAGACACCGCATTTGACCTCGAGACAAGGTATAATTCCGGCGCGCCAGTTTGCCAGGCCAACACGTTGCTGAGTAACCCAGGGCGATGTTTCACCAAGGAGCTCTCATGAAAACCCGAACCATCCGTTGCTGCATCGCTCTAATCGCCGGCATCATTCTTACTTCCACCGCGTGGGCCCAGTGGCCATCCGACCCCTCCCTCAACCTGGCGTTGACGAATGGCATCGGCGACCACGTACAACCCAAGCTGCTGCCATTAGCTACCGGCGAGTGGTATCTCAGCTGGTTCGATAATCCGGCTCACGGTTACGGCGTATACGTGCAGGCCCTCGATGCCGGCGGTGTGAATTTGGCGCACCCGAACGGAATACAGGTGGCGAATCTGGGCCTAAGCTCGACCGAGGATTACGGCCTCAGCGTCGACACCTCAGGCAATGGATTGATCGCATTCCTCGACGATCGCGAAGGCTCCAACGTACAAGTTACGGCCGCCAAGATCAGCCCTAAGGGGCAGATGGTCTGGGGAAAGCTCGGCATACAGCTCACCAATGACCAGAATTCCAACAACGATCCGAAGATTGCCGGCACCAGCGACGGCAACGTGGTAGTGGGATGGTCCAGCAACAGCAACGTCGTCTTGCAGAAACTCGATCCTAACGGCGTCCCTCTGTGGGGAAAAGGCGTGGTGCTCACCCAGTCCGGTGCAAGCTTTGTGCTGTCCGATCTGCATGCCAGCGAAAATGGATCGGTGATCGTCTCCTGGGTAAGCGGCACGGGATTCGGCTCTCCACAGATTCTGCTGGCGACCAAACTCTCCAAGAACCACGTGCCGCTATGGGGAACAACGCCAGTGCATGTATTTGACGGCGGATCGCTCCAGTTTGGCGAGTTCCCGTATTTCATTCCCGACGGCAGCGGCGGCGCCGTGTTTTCCTGGTACAGCAACTCGCCCACGCTGCAAGTCTACGCACAACACATTCTGTCGAACGGCGCCGAAGCCTTTCCGCACAATGGCTCGGTTGGATCCAACAACACCAACAACGTCCACGTCTCGCCTTCGGCCGCCTATCTCAAGAGCACTGGCGAAACTTTCTTGTTCTGGGAAGAACAAGACTCGCTGCAAGCCATGTCCGGCGTCTCCGGACAGAAATTCAACAGCACCGGCGCGCAACAGTGGGGTTCGGATGGCTTGACCATCGTTCCCTTGGGCAACGATCAGCAATTGTTCGTGCAGACAGTTCAAACCGGCACCGGCGCGCAGATTTTCTGGGTCGATGAGCCGAGTTTCGATTCCGATACCATGAACGCGGCGCGTCTCGATGGTTCCGGAAATCTCACCTGCCCCATCACGCCGATCTCGACCGTAGTCTCGGGCAAGTCGCGCCTGGCGGCAGCCATTGCTCCCTCGGGCCTGTCCGCGGTCGTGTTCGAGGACGATCGTACCAGTAACAACAATATCTACTTACAGAATGTAAACACCGACTGCTCGCTCGGCTATTTGCCGATTCAGTGCTCCGAGTTGCACAGTGCCTCGGCCCAATGCGTGAACGGCAATCTGAATGTAGAAATCACGCTCAAAGACCTGAGCAACGACGGCAATTCACTCACCCTGCAAGTCAATTCAATCGATCACACTCTGCCCATTCAGAGGAAGCATGCAACGTTTTCGACTCCCGGACAAGGCGCGAATACTCTGCTGCTCACCAACCCGGCAGGCTGCGCCCAGCAAAAGATGGTGCAATGCCCCTAGAGAATTTAATCATGTAGGCGCGGGCGTCCTAGCACGTGCAAGAGTCGGCTGAGTCATTCGCGATGAACGTCACCGATTTCCGCCGGATTGCTCTGAGCCTCGAAGGCGCAGAAGAAGGTTCGCACATGGGAGCCGCCGACTTTCGCGTGCAAGGCAAGATCTTCGCCACCCTTGCCTCGCAAGACGAGGGCTACGGTAACTTGAAGCTCACACCCGAACAGCAAGCCGACTTCGTGCGCGAACTGCCAGATGTTTTTCTTCCTATTCATGGCGGATGGGGAAGAATGGGTATGACCCACATTCGCCTGGCGAAAGCCACCGAAGACGTCCTGGCCGGTGCTCTCCGCACCGCGTGGAAGCTCAGAGTAGAAAAGAATACAAAGAAGAAGAAAAAGAAGTCTGCTCCCCGGCGTTAAAGGCGTGCGACAAACCGATCAAGCAATTAAAACAAAGGACGCCCGCGCCTGCATCTCGTGTGTGCGTTGACTTGCTGCCGGGGTGGCAATATCAGCCAGTGCTGGAGGATATCCCCCGAGTTTCTCGACAATGCGATCGTGCGAAATAGTTTGGCCACTCACTCGAGTTCATCTGCCATTGCAGCACTCACCGCTAAGCTCTACTTCTTCAATCCTTCGGTGAAATTGGTCACCACTGTGACCGACGGGCTGACCTGCTGCGCTACGCGCGACACCAGAATCTTTTTGCCATCGGGCGTAACACTAAAAAACGGGATGCTCAGAATCGTCAATCGGCTGACCAGAGTTTGCGGAGCGCTGAACTGCAAGGCCCCTCCCGCCTGTTTTACCGTCACTGCCTGAATCGAAGAGGTCGCGTCAAGGTAGTAAAGCTCTTTGCCGTCGCCGCTCCACTGCGGGATGCCTCCTCCGCTCGGCGAAACCTGCCACTTGCCCGCTCCCCCGCCGAACGGCACAACATAAACTTCAGGCGATCCCGATTCAATGGAATCGTAGGCCAGCCAATGGCCATCGGGCGAAAGCAGCCCGTCCCCGGCGTGCGCCAGCAGCATCCGTGGCTTGCGCTCTCCCTCCAGCGGCAACAGCCACATATCGAAAGGCCCGCCCAGCGGACCACGCTGATAGAGCAGCGTCTTCCCGTCCCGCGACCAGTCGGTGGGAACCACACCACGCTCATCCGTCACCAGTAGCTCTTCCGCGCCGCTGCCATCGCTGGCCTTGCGATAAATCGTCGATTTTCCATCGCGCAGCGAAAAATAGGCGATCCACTTGCCATCCGCCGACCAGACTGGAACATTGTTCGACACCGGCCCGAAGGTCAGTCGGGTACGCACCCCACGCGCTGGGTCCAGTACCCAGATATCATTGGTTCCGGTATCGATCTGAAGCGCGACGCGGTCGCCTTGTGGCGATATCTGCGCATATCGCAAACTCGTGAACTTGTCCGCTGCCACCCCAATCTGGTTCCCCTTGCGGTCAAGCCACACCAACTGGACATCCCCGCTCCCTCCGCTGCCGAAAACCAGTAGGCCATTGTCCGCGGCCGAAGCGTCAGTGTGCCAGGTGGTCGCGTCGCTGATCACTCCTTTCGCCACGCCCTGCGGATCGCCGCTCAACGTCCCATTCGCCGGATCGAACGCCTGCGCCATCAGTTGATCGCCGCGGACAAAAAGAAGAAATCCCCCCGCGTAAACCGCGCTCGATTGTGTGCGCAATAGCAACTTGTTTTCCCGCCCATCCAGCGATGCATAGTAAATCGCGTCATTGCCGCTTTGCGCGCGATCATGATTGAGCGCCAAATACAAAAAATGCTTTCCGTCAGGCAAAAAGAACGGCCAGCGATGCGATGAATGTTGATGCGTATCAATTTTGGTGACCTCTACCGGGTTGCCTCCGTTGGCATTGACCCGCACCAGTGGCCCTATCGGCCCCGGAGAAAAGACAATCACTCCACTCGCAGCCCATGCGCCTCCGCGCCCCAGCAGCGCGTCGCAAACCACAACTCCAGACCCGCCATTCACATCAATGGTCTTCAACTTTCCGTTCACGAAGAAACCTAGGGAACGGCTGTCTGGCGACCAGAAAGGAAATATCGCGTCGTCCGTGCCGGCCAGCGCGCGCGCTTCCACCGAATTCATGGGCCGCACCCACAGCCCGTTTTTCCCCTGTTGGTCGGTGGCGGTGAACGCCAGAGTGCTGCCGTCGGGCGAGATCACCGGTGGCCCTCCGGCGTCGTCCGTCAGCCGGAACGCGGCGCCCGGTGGAGGATCAATGACCGTGCGCATACTTACCGCGGGCGAACTTGGCCGGTGCAACAGAAATCCAGCCACAGATCCAGCAACAACCCCACCACCACCGCCGCCACCCAGCCCAGTGGGCTAGGTGCAGGTGCGGGTGCCACAGCAGTCGTCGCAGGTGCCGGCCGCTCCCGCGCAATCCATTGCAGTTCCAGTTTGATGTCATGCGCAGTCTGATAACGCTCCTCCGGATTCTTCTGCAAACACGTCGTCACCACATGTTCAAGAGCAGTTGGAACTTGCGGCTTGAGCGCGCTGATCGGCTCCGGCTCCTTTTCTAAAATGGCCGACGCCAGCGAAATCTGACTTTTGCCCTCAAACGGCCGCTTTCCCGCCGCCATCTCATAAAGCACCGCCCCGAACGCAAAAATATCCGACCGCGCGTCCGCCTCTTTTCCCTCGATCTGCTCCGGCGACATGTACTGAATCGTTCCCACAATGCTGCCCGCTGTGGTCAACGGAGTCATCGGACTCGGTCCGCTCATCGTCGGCAAAGCCGTAAACGAAGGCACCGTCCCCGAGGCCACAGTTTGCACACCCAGCGGTTTGGCCAACCCAAAATCCATCAGCTTCGCACCGCCCTGCGTCAGCATGATGTTTCCCGGCTTCAGATCGCGATGCACAATGCCCTGCCGGTGCGCGACCGCCAGCGCCTCCGCGATGGCAATCCCGATCTTGTAAACTTCGTTCAGCGGCATCGCGCCCTTGCGCAGCCGGTCGGCCAGAGTCTCTCCTTCCAGAAACTCCATCACCAGATAATCGGTTCCATCCTGCGAACCGATGTCGTAGAGATGGCAGATGTGGGGATGATTCAGCGAAGAAATCGCCCGCGCTTCCCGCTCCATGCGCTGTTTTAGTTCTGGTGAAGAAGAAAGATGGGAAGCCAGCACCTTGATCGCAACGATGCGGTCCAAACGCGTATCGCGGGCACGGTAAACTTCGCCCATGCCGCCCGCTCCGAGCGGAGACTGAATTTCATACGGTCCGAGTTTTGTGCCAGACGTGAGGGCCATCGGTGTCGCGCCATTATAGCCCGTGGCGGGTGCCCCATTGCTGTAGGCCCCTCTGTGATCCCCTGTGCCCTCTGTGGTGATGAGTTACGGATGTAGGGTCCTGCGCAAAACGCCCAACGAGGGCCCAGTCCCGCTGGCTAACGACTTTCTCCCTCGCACCTATGCGCGTCAAACTGCTTCTGAAGATTCTCCGTGGCATCCCTAACGCTGCGCAGCGCAGGCATGGGAGTCTTGAACTCCTGACCGCAAGCAGTGCAAGCCGCCACGCAAGGCACCATCCCAATGTGCTTAACAATCCGAACCGCGCGCTTTGGCGTAGCTGTCACTCTACGGAATCACGTGAAACGGCACATTGCTCGTCAATGTTCCACTCGGCGTGACAACCGTGACAAAACCCGTAGTCGCCCCCGCCGGAACCGTGGCGCGTATGAACGTGTCGGAAACAACCGTAAAGCTCGCCGGAATTCCATTGAGCAAAACGCTAGTAGTTCCCGTGAATCCCTGCCCGAGAATACCGCCAGTCTGACCGACTTCGCCTGCTGCGTGGACGTAGGTCACGAAGGGGCCGAGGCCAACGTCGAGGCTGAAGATAGTGCCGCACCAGCCGGCCAACCTGTACGGATCACAAGTAATATCACCACCCTGGCTGCTCCCATAGAAAATCCCATCTGTACCCTGAACCAGCCCCGCGACAGGGTCAACGCCGTCGGTGCAGTTTGGTTCCGTGCAGAAGGTGTGGAGCACTGTCAGAACTCCATCCGCTGTGATCTTGAAGACCGTTCCACCTCCGAAGGGCACATTCTTGCTCTGGCCGCCGGCCTCTGTCGTCCCATAGAAATTCCCATCGGTTGCCTGGATCAGCCCGGCTGCGGGACCCGCACCGTCGCTACAATCGAAGCTGTGAAGGGTCTTCAGTTTCGCGTCGGAACTGAGTTTAAACACAGTTCCCGCGCCGCTAATGTACGGATCGCACGTATTCCCGCCAATGTGCGTAGTTCCGTAGAGGCTTCCATCGCTTCCTTGGATTAAGCTTCCAGTGGGCTGTGCGCCGTTCATGCCGTCGAAGGCAACCAGAGTCGTCAGCGTGCCTGCCGGAGTGATTCTGAACACCGTGCCATAGCCCGGATTTCTGCCTCCCGTTCCCCTGCCCCCATATTCAGTTGTCCCATAGAAATCGCCATCCGCCGCTTGCAGCAGAGCGGCAGCTGGGCCCACCCCATCAATGCAGTTTGGTTGGGCACAAAAGCTGTACAGCGTAGTAAGAACCCCCTCCGGGGTGAGCTTGAAGACGGTGCCAGCTTGACCAGCCCCGCCACCGCCTGTCGTCCCGTAGAAGTTCCCGTCCACGGCTTGAATGAGGGCACTGGGGAATTCGCCGTCGGCGCAGGGGAGCTGGCCGCAGAAGGTGTAAAGTGTCGTCAGCCCGCCTCCCGGCGTGACCTTGAGGACCGAGCCGCCAAAGTTCTCGCCGGCATCGCTTGTCGTCCCGTAAAAGTTTCCGTCGGTCGCCAAAACCAGCCCGGTAGTGGGGTTAGCGGCGCTAAGGAACGGCGAGGCCTTCAAAACCCCCGGTGGAGTGATTCTAAACAGTGTGCCGCATCCATCTCGTATCTCACATCCTCCATCCCCGCCCTGGTACGTCGTGCCATACAAATTGCCGTCGGCGCCCTGGATGAGAGGGGCCAAGGGCTGATCGCCCTGGGTGTAATGAAACGTCGCCAGATTGGTGAAGACCTGCACAGGCGCAGCTATCGCGGTCGCGGCGCAGAGCAGAAACACGGCGCTGGACTTTTTCCACGCGCCTAGTCTTGTCATCGGAAACCTCCATGCTGCAAACTTCGCGAGTCGCGGCCCAACTCACGCGAGAGAAACGGGGCTCATCTCAGGAAGCCGTAAGAGGAGAGAACTGCGGCCCGCCGAGATGCTAGCCATTATCCTCTCGGACAGTCTGAGGGTCAACCAACACCGCGCCCAGTAGCGCAGGCTGCCCAGAGCGAAATCGAAGGGTCCGCTCCGCCTGCTGCGACGGCGTCCCGCCCTCGCTGTCTCTCCCGGCCGCCCTTCAGTCGAAAAATATCGCTTGCAAGTATGTCTATCATTGTAGTAGTCTTTCTACAGTGAGGGCGCGAGAAACCCGTATATGTCCCAATTCATCGCAAGCACTTGGCCCCTGTGGTGGGTTTTGCTCCTGGTTATGATCTTTCGCTGGTTTCACGTCGTTGCCGGAGCCTCCCGGCTGCCCGATGACGAAACCTCCGAACCACGCGCAAGCCGGTCCACAGCCATCGATTTTTCCTAGGGATGTAACCGATCCGTGTGTCGGTTACGGCTGCGCAGGATGCCGCAGGTCGATTCCTCGGCATCCTGCCATCTTCCCGACATTCCTCTGTGGTTCCTCTGTGGTTCCTCTGTGCCCTCTGTGGTTAAGCTTTTTCTGCATGAAGCGGTCAAATGCTGCCCCGCAAGGTTCTATGCCCTTCCGTCACCTCTCTTTGCAACCCCCGCTCCCAAACCAGGCGTTACAATAAAGACAACTTCCCGAAAGGACAGCTTTCCGGCAGTGGGAATCGAGGCCAGCGTGCGGTCCCCAACTCCTTCCGCCCGAAGCTCGACACCTTAGATGTTCGGCCGCGACGAAAAAGTTTCGCCCATGCGCTTGACCGCGGTGCAGTACATCGTGCTGGGCATTTTCTTGATCCTCGCCTATGGCCTCTGGCGCCTGCAGGTAGTGCAGAGCGACTTCTATGCCTCGCTCGCCGAGAAGAACCGCATTCGCAACGTGCCCATCCTCGCGCCCCGCGGCCGCATTCTCGATCGCGAAGGCCGCACGATCGTCGACAACTATCCGTCCTTCACCGCACTGCTGCTGCGCGATTCTTCCCGCGACCTCACCACCGACGCTGATCTAATCGCCCAAGGCCTGCATCTCGATCCCAAAGAAGTCAAAGACCGCATCCGCCATTTCGCCGGATCACCACAATATCAACCCATCTATTTGAAAGACGACATCACACCCGACGAACTCGCCTTCATCGAATCTCACCGCAACGAATTGCCGGAACTCGACACCATCATGGCCCACCGCCGCCTTTATCCCCGCAACGGATTCATGGCGCACCTCATCGGCTACGTCGGCGAGGTCAGCGAAGAGATGCTGAACCAGCCCCAATTCGAGCTTTACAATCCCGGCGATGTGGTAGGCAAATCCGGCGTCGAACTCCAATACAACACCATCTTGATGGGCAAGAACGGATCGCGCCGTGCGGTAGTCAACAGTCACGGCAAGGAAATGCAGACCCTCGACGACACTCCCGCCCAGCCCGGCCACCCCCTCAAACTCACCGTCGATCTCGATCTCCAGATCGCCGCCGAACAGGCGCTCGACGGGCGCAACGGCGCCATCATCGCCATGGATCCCCGCAACGGAGAAATTCTGGCCCTGGTAAGCCGCCCAACCTTCAATCCCAACGATTTCGCCGTCCGGGTCTCGCGCGATCAATGGTCGAAACTCATCAACGACGACGACCATCCCCTGCTCGACAAAGCCATCCAGGCCCAGCTCGCTCCCGGTTCAACTTTCAAAATCATCATGGCCACCGCCGGTCTCCAGGAAAACATCGCGCAAGACATGCACGTCACCTGCAACGGTGGCGCCACTTTCTACGGGCGTTATTTCAAGTGTTGGGTCGTAGCCGAGCACCGCACCCACGGAGTAGTCGGCATCGACAAGGCCATCTTTCAATCCTGCGACGTCTTCTTCTATACGCTCGCCGAAAAGCTGGGCATCGGCCGCATCGCGAAATACGCAACCATGTTCGGCCTAGGCCAGCGCACCGGCATCGACCTGCCCCAGGAAGTCAGCGGTATAATGCCCTCCGAAGAATGGAAGATTCGCAATTACAAACAGAAATGGTACGCCGGTGAAACCATTTCCGTAGGCATCGGCCAGGGCGCAGTCACCGCCACGCCGATCCAGATGGCACGCGCCATTGGCGCCATCGCCAGCGGCGGCCTTTTAGTGCACCCGCACGTCACCAACCCGCAAGATCTTCCCCCTGGCGTGATCCCCGCCGCCACCGCACCCGGCGAAGTAAAGATTCCGCTTGATCCACAAAACTGGCAAATCATCACCGACGCCATGGCGGCGGTAGTAAACCCCGGAGGCACGGCAGGTCTCTCGCACCTGCAAGGCATCGACTTCGCCGGCAAAACCGGCAGCGCCCAAACCATCAGCAACACCCTGAAAGCCAAGCTCGGCGCGGCCGGCAAGGCCAACTTCAAAGACAACGGCTGGTTCGTGGGCGTCGAACCCCGCCGCAATCCCGAAATCGTAGTCTGCACCTTGTTAGAAGAAGGAGAGCACGGATACCTCGCCGCCCGCACCGCGGCCCAGGTGATCAAGGCCTATGTCGAGAAGCAGCGGCGCATGCCCAGCAAGATGGCGCAAAACAAAGCCAAGGTCGAAATCGGCGCAGTCTGGAACGCCGCCGACCCCGACGGCGAGGACAACGATTCCCTGCGCGCAGGTCGCTTCGTGATCGACCTGACCAAACCGCACCTGCCGCTAGCAACCGCCGCCCCAGGAGTCAACTGAATGGCAAACGACCGAAGACCAACAACCGAAGACCGACAACCGAAGACCAACCACTGACCTATGGCTCGTTACATCTCATTTCGCGATTTCGACTGGATACTCTTCATCTTCGTCCTGTTGGTCTGCGCCTTAGGCGTAACCGAGATCCGTAGCGCCACCGTTCACACCAAGTTCGCCGGTGCTCACATCCGTCAAATTTATTGGATCCTCGCCGGCATCGCCTGCATGTTCCTGATGAGCATGGTCAATTACCAGATTCTGCTCGAGCGCGTGCACTGGATGTACATCGCCGCCATCGCATCCTTAATGACGGTAATGATTTTCGGCCACCGCTACCTCGGCGCCAAGCGCTGGGTCAAGATGCCCGGCGGCTGGCATTTCCAGCCCTCAGAGTGGGTCAAACTCATCCTTATTCTTGCCGTCGCCAAGTATTTCAACGACTTGCACCAACGAGAACTCACCTGGACCGACTTCATCAAAGCTGGCGCTATCGTCGGTGTCCCCATGCTGATGGTCTTGACCCAACCCGACCTGGGTACGGCCCTCACCTACATTCCTATCGCTATCATGGGCCTTTTCCTCGGAGGCCTGCGCGCCAAACAGGCACTTACCGTCGTGCTCCTCGCCGGGCTCATGATGCCCTTAGCCTGGCACGGTCTCAAGTCTTACCAGAAAGACCGTTTGACCAGCTTCCTCGAACCCGAGGCCGACAGCCAAGGCTCCGGATACCAGGTAATTCAATCACTTATCGCCGTCGGATCAGGCGGAATCTGGGGCAGCAGCGCCGGATCGCAGACCCATCTTTCTTTTCTCCCCGTCCCTCAGACCGACTTCATTTTCGCCGCTTTTGCCGAGGAACATGGTTTCGTAGGCGCTCTTAGCGTCATGCTGCTATACTTTATTGTGTTGATGCGCCTGACCCAGAATGCGCAGACAGCGCCTGACCGCGCTGGTACATTTGTGGTAATGGGTGTGGTGGCTGTGCTTAGCTTTCACATCCTGGTCAACATCGGCATGGTGGTCGGCTTTATGCCGGTCACGGGAATCCCGCTACCTTTAATGAGTTATGGCGGATCTTCCGTGCTGTTTATGTTCCTGGCGCTGGGGATTGTGATGAATGTCCGTATGCGCCGTTTCGTGAACTGAGACAGCCGAAGGAAGCATTGCCGCATTCGTGCGGCGCAAAACAAGATTACGATCGCCCTCGCGTAAAGAGGGCACACACCGGTCAAGACGGGCAGTCACGACCGGGCAGGATTGAAGCAAAATTTACTGCCGGGCGGGTAACGGCCCCCTCAGATGTGAGAGAGCGGTCACAAACCTGGCGAGAGCAATGCGATAAGTGAGAAGACTTTCTAAGTTTGCACAGCTAATTCGGCCACCGGCAAAGGCCGGTTGTCAGCGCCGTGCTCTACCCGGGCCGGCCATCGCGATGCTCAATCCTCCCGTTCGTTCGCTGCCCCTGTTTCCGGTGATTCCCTAAGCGCCATAGCTTGGCGCGGGACCGGAGTTAGCATGACAACTAGAGAATTGTACGTTTCTTCCACTCCCCATGAAACCAGGGTGGGGATGGTAGAAGACGATCTGCTCGCGGAAATCTACCTCGAGCGCGAAAACGAATACACCTTAGCAGGGTCCATCTACAAAGGCCGCGTCACCCGCGTGTTGCCCGGTATGCAGTCCGCATTCGTCGACATCGGCCTCGAACGCGACGCCTTCCTCTACGTCTCCGACTTCATGGAGCTGCCCGAGGAAGATGACCTCGAGGAAATCCCAGCCGACCGGGCGACCCCGGCACAATCCTATCAACAGCAAGCGGAAGCTCAGCCGGCAACTGAGAACCTGACCCCGGCAGCGGAAGCGTCTCCCGCTGAAGTAGCCGAGCCGCAGCCGTCAGACAATCGCGGAAGGTTCAGCGGAGGCGAACACCGGGAATCGCGCGGCGACTTTCGCAGGGGCCGTCGCGGTCGCGGACGCCGCGGCGAACGCATGCCGGAAAGCCGCTTCGCTCGCCCCGCAGCGGATCCCGCTCACAGCGAACTCACCGAACCGAGTGAACGCCCACAACGCACCGAGCGCCCAGAACGCAACGACCGCAACGAGCGCCCGGGCCGGACCGGCCGCTCCGACTACGGCCCGCCCCCCGGATACCAGCCAATGCTGCTTCCCGGCGAGTCTATCTCGAAATATTCGCGCATGAGCCAGGCGCAACCCGCCGCCCAGCCGCGTACCGAAGCGCCAGCTAATGCTTTGCCACATCCCCCCCTCGCCTCCGCGTTTCCTGAAGACGAGCCTTTGTTCACCGTAGAAGGAGCCGAAGCGTCGCACGACGCCCCGCGCGCCCGAGGCGCTGCCGCCAATGCTGAAGTCGCCTCTCCCGAGTGGGACCGTGATCAACTCAACCCCCACGAGATGAACGTCGCGGCAGTGTTCGGAAGAACAGACACCAGAGCCGAGGACGATATCGAGGGATTAGATAACGACCACCCAAAGAAAGTAATGAGCGATGATCTCCCGCTATCCTCTGCGCCCGTCGCCGGCACTGTCGAAGAACAAGAGATCGAAGAAGAAGAGGCTGATCTGAATTCCTACATGCAGGATCTCGAGGACGACGACGCCTTCGAAGAAATGGAAGAGGAGATCCAGCATCCCGACGACCTCCACCGGGAAGTCCAACACGAAATCGCAGCATCCAGCGCGACCGCCGAAGAAATCGCTTCCGGCCAACCCGCTGCCCCAGGCGAACTCGTGAACGGTGCAGCCACCCCGGAAGAAGTCGAAGAATTAGAAGAAGACGCCGAAGACGCGGAACTGGAAGAAGCTCAAGCCGAAGCCGAGGCATTGCTGGCAGCCGAGTCAGGCGGCGCTCCCGTGGAGGCCCGCGCCGAAGTCCGCGCACCATCTGAGACCGCAGCCCTTACCCAGCGCGCCCCGCGTCCCGGCTATGACCGGCGGCCCGGTCGCGGCGGACGCCGCAGCGGAGGAGGAGGACGGCGACCCCGCCGTCGCGAACCGCAGAACCTGCCGCTCATCAGCGACCTGCTCAAGGAAGGTCAGGAAATCCTGGTGCAGATCGCCAAGGAACCCATCGCCAAAAAGGGCGCCCGCATTACCAGCCACATCGCGCTTCCCGGCCGCTTTCTGGTTTACATGCCGACCGTCAACCACACCGGCGTCTCGCGCAAGATTGCTTCTGAGGAAGAACGCCAGCGCCTGAAGCGCATCATTATTAGTGAGCGCGAGAACGGTCATGGCGGCTTCATCGTCCGCACCGCCGCGCAGGGAGCCTCCGAAGATGAACTCCGCGCCGACATTCGCTTCCTCAAAGGTTTGTGGGCAGAGATCAAGAACCGCGCCGAAAGCGACAAATCTCCAGCCTTGATCTATCACGATCTGAACGTGGTCGAGCGCGTCCTGCGCGATCAGGTCACTTCCGACTTCTCCGCCATCTGGGTCGACACCGAGCAGGAATACGAACGCGTCCTGCGTTTCGCCAACCGCTTTCAACCCGGCCTGGTAAAGCGCGTCAAGCTCTACAGCAAAGAAACGCCGCTGTTCGATCAATTCGGCCTCAACGAAGAAATCAACAAAGCCCTCAAGTCGAAAGTCTGGCTCAAGAGCGGCGGCTACATCGTCATCAACCAAACCGAGGCGCTGGTCGCCATCGACGTCAACACCGGCAAATACGTCGGCAAGACCGCCCGCCTCGAAGACACCATCGTCAAGACCAACGTCGATGCCATCAAAGAAATCGTGCGGCAGATCCGCCTTCGCGATCTCGGCGGCATCATCGTCATCGACTTCATTGACATGGACGAGCGCCGCAACCGCCAGAAAGTCATGCAAGCCCTCGAAGAGGCTCTGCGCGCCGACCGCGCCCCCTCCAAGGTCCTGCAATTTAACGATTTCGGCCTCGTCGCCATCACTCGTAAGCGGGTCAAGCAGTCGCTCGAGCGCACCATCGGATCGCCTTGCCCCTATTGCCAGGCAACTGGCTACGTGAAATCGGTGACTACGGTCTGCAACGACATTTACGTCGAGATGCGCAAGATGGCCAAGCACCTCGACCATTCCGACGTGATGTTGCGGGTAAATCCAGAGGTAGCCAAAGCGCTCAAGACCAACAGCGCCCGCCTGCTGACGGAAATGGAAGAGCTAACCAAAAAGACGGTGATCATAAAAAGCGATCCCGCCCTTCACCAAGAACAGTTCGACATCAACTAAGCCGTCAACGGCTGCAGGAAGAAGTAATGGAGGACGGGCGTCTCGCCCGTCCTTTTCTTTCCCCTTGTCATCCTGAGGCAACGGAGTCGCTCGCGAAGCGAGAGACTCCCAACGAAGAGCCTGCCCTGAGCTTGTCGAAGGGACCTATGTATTTCCGCCCTAATCTACCTCTAACTTGTCATTCCGAGACGCGCAGCGACGAGGAATCTGCTTTCCTTTAGCATCTTGTGCCGGGACAACCGCCCGTGGCTGTCCCGTCGATCGAAGCTCGACGGCAGGCGCAAGTCTTGGACGAAAGCGGTTAGCTGGAGCAGTGCTTCAGCGCTGCATTAAGGCTGTATTTTGATTGTGCGCTTTTCGCGCCGGGGGACCTGCGCTTGCATCTTTGCTTGTAGGCCTACCCCCTCCCCCAATCCTCCCACTTCAATCCTTTGACCCGTCCAAACTCCCTCGAGTTCGCCGTAACCAATGTCACTTTGTGACGCAAAGCTTGCCCCGCGATCAACACATCGTAAGCCCCAATAGGCTTCCCCGCAGCCTCCAAGGTAGCTCGCACCGAGCCCGCGATCTTCGCGTCCTCATCATCAAAAACCAGCAGTCCAACTGGCCCGGCAAAGAAGGTAGTCAACAGCTGCGCATTCGTAGTGGGACGAGCACTCTTAGCAACTCCGTACCACAGTTCAAAGGCGACAACCGAGGACACAACTACCTTCACCTCGCTATCGAACTCCTTTCGCAGTCTTATTCGGACCGACTGCGGCTTGCCGTTGATCACAGCAATGCAGGCGTTGATATCGAGTAGATACATCACTCAAAGATCTTGCGGCGCGGAGTTTTACGCTGATTGCGGGTATCGCGCCTGAATTCTTCGGAATTGAGGCGGTCCAACTCTGCAAACCACTTGGCAGGATCAGAAATGAGAGGCTCCAGCAACACTCCCTCCGCCACCTGCCGCACACGGACCTGACTCCCCTCAAAACGACACTCGCGCGGCAGCCGCACCGCCTGACTGCGCCCATTGCGAAATAACTTGGCAATCCCAGTGCCAGCCATGGCAATACCCTCAACATGATATATACCATAAGTATATATCCTTTGGCTAGTTGACGAGAACGGCATACTCGTTGCCCACTGGATCTATGAAACCCGCACCCAGCGAGAAGAGGCGACGCCAACTGCTTCAGTTCTTGGAAAGCAAAGAGCCTGCCTGGAAAGACAAAGACCATCCCGAACCGGCTAAGGGCGCCGCTGCCTGGGTGCGGAAATTGCGGAAAGAGAACGAGTCGTCCCGCCAGCCCAAGAGACACTGATCCCAATTCGCCAACGACCAACGACTAACGACTGACGACTGGAATTACACCACCACCGCTTCCTTATACTCCCCAAACACTTTCCTCATCGTGTCCGAGATTTCCCCGACGGTCGCATAAGCCTCAACCGCACCAACAATGCATGGCATCAAGTTCGCCCCCGAGCAGGCAGCGTCTTCGATCTTCTTCAAAGACTCCGACCAGACATTCGCATCCCGCCGCTTCCGCAAAGCTTGTAACCGTTCCACCTGTTTCCGCTCCAGAGACTCATCGATCTTCTGCAGCACCACCGGCTTCTCTTCTTCTTGTTTAAACCGATTCACACCCACCACTACGGCATCGGCACGATCCACCGCCTGCTGATACTCATACGCAGCGTTCTGGATTTCCTGCTGCACAAATCCCCGCTCAATCGCCTTCAACATTCCGCCTAGCACCGCGATCTTGTCGAGATACTCCGTAGCCCGTTTCTCCACTTCATTCGTCAACGCCTCAATGTAATAAGACCCCGCCAGCGGATCGACAGTCTGCGGCACTCCAGATTCATAAGCCACAATCTGCTGCGTCCGCAGCGCGATCCGCGCCGCCTGCTCGGTAGGCAACGCCAGAGCTTCGTCAAAGGAATTGGTATGCAGCGACTGTGTCCCGCCCA
>Ga0308309_10000169_pt1 | contig 52703 bp, 49 predicted proteins | sample HubBroMetageWFT5_FD_192491 | JGI IMG/M metagenome (GOLD analysis project Ga0308309, IMG submission 192491) | Warmed and freeze-thawed soil microbial communities from the Hubbard Brook experimental Forest, New Hampshire - Hubbard Brook CCASE Soil... | ecosystem: Environmental > Terrestrial >...
GGGCTGAGGCCTGCATCGGCGATCGCGGCCAGGCTCGCCTCGAGCTGCAGAGCGAGCCCGCTCTTGGGCGTGCCGCGCGTGTAGGCGGTTTCGCCAATGCCGCTCACCGCTGCCTTGTCGCGAAGCGGATGTGCCATGTTTCGTTTCCTCCCGTGTTCATCGTGCCCTTCCCCCGGGGAAACGGGAAGGGCTAAGCTCCACGCCAACCAAGGGGGGAAGAATGTCCAACGAAGAACTGGTTTCGCTCAGCGCCGTCGAACTGCGCCGCCGCATCGGCACCAAGGAGATTTCGCCGGTCGAATTGCTGGACGCCTGCCTCGAACGCATCGAAGAGGTGAATCCTGCGGTCAATGCCGTGACAGCGATGTCGGTGAAGCGGGCGCGCAAGGAGGCCAAGGCCGCCGAAACCGCAGCGCGCCGCGGCGAGGAGCTGCCGCTGCTGCATGGGCTGCCGACCGGCATAAAGGATCTCGAGGAGACCAAGGACCTTCTCACCACCTATGGCTCGCCGCTCTATCGCGACTTCGTGCCGACCTGGGACAATGTCATGGTCGGTCGCGTGCGCGCGGCGGGCGCGGTCGTGGTCGGCAAGACCAACGTTCCCGAGTTCGGCGCCGGCGCCAACAGCCGCAACCCGGTATGGGGGGCCACCGGCAATCCGTTCAATCCCCTGCTCAATCCCGGCGGCTCGTCGGGCGGCTCGGCCGTGGCGCTCGCCACCGACATGCTGCCGGTCTGCACCGGCTCCGACACGGGAGGCTCGCTGCGCATTCCTGCCGCCATGTGCGGCGTGGTGGGCTTCCGCCCCTCGCCCGGCATGGTCGCGGTCGAGCGCCGCAGCATGGGCTGGACGCCGATCTCGGTGCTGGGCCCGATGGGCCGTACCGTTGCCGACACCTGCCTTCTCTACGCGACCCAGATCGGCCAGCACGATTCCGATCCGCTCAGCTTCCCGGTCGAGGGTGACGCCTTCGCCGAGCCGTGGCCGGTCGATCTCGGCAGCCTGAGCGTGGCGTGGACCGAGGATTTCGGCGGCGTGCCGGTGGAGAAGGGCATCCGCGCCACGATGCGCGCCAAGATGAAGGCGATGAAGCACCTGTTCCGCAGGGTCGACGAGGTGAAGATGGATCTGGGCGAAGCCGACAAGTGCTTCGACGTGATTCGCGCCGTCAACTTCGTGGCGCGCTACAGCGACGCCTACAAGAAAAACAAGGAGCTTTTGGGCCCCAACATCCGCGCCAACTACGAGATCGGCGCCAACATGACCCTGGCCGATTTCGCCTGGGCGCATGCCGAGCAGACGCGCATCTTCCGCAAGTTCCAGGAGCTATACCGGGACTACGATCTCGTGATGGGTCCCACGGTGGGCGTTACGCCGTTTCCGTGGAAGGAGCTCTACGTCGAGAAGATGGAAGGCCAGAAGCTCCGCAACTACTACCACTGGCTGGCGCCGACCTACTGGATCACCTTGGCCACCAATCCCGCGATCGCGCTGCCCTGCGGCCTCGACCACAAGGAGATGCCGTTCGGCCTGCAGGTGATCGGCCGCTTCCGCGGCGACGGCGAAGTGCTGGGCGCCGCCCACGCCATGGAGCAGGCTTTTAAGCACATTCCCGGCCTCGGCCGGCCGCTGCCCGACATCGCCCGGCTCCGCAAACCCACGCCCGAGCTGAAGTCGATCGTCACCCATCCGCCCAAGCTCAACGCCCGGCCGACGCGCGGCCCTGCACCCGGAGCATTGTAGGGGGTGCTGTAGAAAAGGAACGTCATGCGCAAGGACTTGCACGGCCTCACGCTGTCGACCGACTCAGGGACCGCCGTCGATGCCTTCGACCGCGCCACGCTTGCCTATCTGAAATACCGCACCGATGCCGCCCGTCATCTCGGCGCGGCGCTCAAGGCCGATCCGCAGTTCGCGCTGGGCCATGTGCTGCGCGGCTACTTCAACATGCTGGCCTACAACAAGGCCAACATCCAGGGTGCGGCCGAGGCGCTGGTCGAAGCCCGCAAATACGCCAAGCGCACGACCACGCGCGAGGCCGCCCATATCGAGGCGCTGGCGCGCTGGGTCGACGGCGATCTCGACCGCATGCTCGACGTCTGGCGGGGCATCTTCGCCGAGTATCCGCATGACGTGCTGGCCTTCCGCCTGCACCATTTCAACGCCTTCTGGCTCGGCCGGCCGGCAACCATGCAGGCCGAGGTCGAGCGCGTGTTTCCGCACTGGAGCGGCGAGCTGCCGGGCTGGGGCATGATCCTCTCGTGCCGCTGCTTCGCTCACGAGGAGGCCGGCAACTACACCCTGGCCGAGGGCGCGGGGCGCCAGGCGATCGAGATCGATCCCGGCGACCTGTGGGGCGCGCACGCCATCGCCCATGTGCTGGAGATGCAGGGCAGGCGGAGCGAAGGCATCGACTGGCTGAAGCGGCTCGAGCCCAACTGGGAGGGCGCCAACAACCTCAAGCACCATCTGTTCTGGCATCGCGCGCTGTTCCACATCGAGCGGCGCGAGTTCGGCGAGGTGCTGTCGCTCTACGACCACGGCTTCCGCGACCTCGGCTCGCCGCTCACCCAGGCGATGCCCGACATGTACATCGACGTTCAGAACGCCGCCTCCATGCTGTTTCGGCTCGAGCGCCAGGGCGTCGATGTCGGCGACCGCTGGGTCGAGCTTGCCGACAAGGCCGAGGCGCGCATCGGCGATTGCCTGTCAGCCTTCACCCTGCCGCACTGGATGATGGCGCTGGCCGCGACCGGCCGCAGCGAGGTGGCCCAGCGCATGATCGGGGGCATGCGGGCCTTCGCCCGCGGCAACGGCACGATCGAACGGCTGGTCGGCCGGGTGGCGCTGCCGCTTTGCGAGGCGGTGCTGGCGCATCGCCAGGGCCGGCACGCCGAGGTCCTGAAGCTGATGCGGCCGATCCTGGGCGACATGTTTCTGCTGGGCGGCAGCCACGCCCAGCAGGACGTGCTGGAGCAGCTCTTCCTCGATTCGGCGCTCAAGGCTGACGGCGCGGGGGATGTGCAGCTGATCCTGGAACGCGTGTCGGGCCGGCATCCGGTGCCGCCCAGCCGAAGGATCGGCTACGCCGCCGCGGCGGCGCGCTACGCGCATTAGTTCCGCCATAATTGAATTAGCGTCGTCATGGCACTTACGCGCCTATCACCCGTTGAATGAGCAGGCCCCCAGTGGGCTGTCCCAATGGAGGTAGACATGCGCAACATCAAATGGCTGCTGGCGACCGGCCTGATCGCCGCGACGACGGCAGGCTGTGTCGAAACGACCGGTTACCCGACCACGGCCTACAACAACGGTTACCCGGCCGCTTCTTACAACAACGGCTACCCGGTCGCGGCTTACAACAACAACTACCCGGCTGCGGTTGCCAACAACGGCTATTACAACAACGGCGCCTACAACAACGGTGCCGCCTACCGTGACGCTCAGATCAATTCGACCCCGGTTGACCGCTCGGCTCAGCGCTACGACGACCGCGACGCCATTGACAATGGCGACCGCGACCGGCGCTAGCTGACGTCTCAAGCAATGTCTTGGCCGGCTCCGGGCGCGACCCGGAAGCCGGCTTTGCGCCTGCCCTCAACAAATCGCGATCGCGCCGCCGCTCCGCCACTGTTCGACTCGTAAGCCTTATTGGGAAGGTCCCGGAACAAGGGATCTCTCCAGGAGGCTACAATGCGCAACATCAAATGGCTGGTCGCAGCGGCCCTCGCCGTTTCAATGACCGGTTGCGTGGAGATGGACGGCTATCCCACGACATCGTATGGCGGCGGCTATCCGAGCGGTTACGGCGATTCCAACGGCTACTACGCCCAGCCGACCTACTACCAGCAGCCGGCCTACTACCAGCAGCCGACATACTACCAGCGGCCGGCATACTACCAGCCGGCGCCGATGGTGACGCGGACCCGCTACGTGCCGGTCCCGGTGGCGCAAGCCGCGCCGCGGCCCTATCACCACGATTGGGAGAAGAACCGGCACTGGCACTCCTAGTGGGGCCCGCGCTAGTCCGGCGCCTTACACGCGAAGTTGGCGGCGTCGTCGGGGCTGCCGGAGCCTGAATAGCGGGCGACCTGCGGATAGGGGCAGAGCGGGCGCGTGCGTATCAGCTTGCCCTTGTCGACCTGCGAGGCCGTGATCGCGGCCGGTGCGGTGCCGTTCTCCACCCAGTTGATCAGGGCCGTCATGGCGTCCAACCGGTCGGCGCCGATGCCACCCCGGCAATGAAACATGCCGGGTACCATGAACAGGCGAAAGAAGTCCGGCGTGCCGAGACCGTTGGCCGCCACCGCCTTCATGTAATAGTCGACCCCCATCAGCGGCGGCAGCGCGGTGTCAGCCCAGCCGAAATACATCAGAAGCTTGCCGCCGCGCGAGCGAAAGGGACCGAGGTTGGGATCGGTCGCATTGAGGAGCGCGCGCGCATCGGCGTATTTGCCGATATCCTTGGCGAAGTCGAACTTCGTCGTATCCATCTGTGGATCGGGCTTGGGCAGGAAGTAGCGCACGAAGCTGTCGCCGAACGCATGCTGCAGCGCCTTGCCGTCGGCCGGCGGGATCAGCCACGCCGCCCAGCCGCTGTCGGTCGTGCCGTTGCCGGTGAAGGAATTGCCGCCGGTCTCGGCCCCGACGAGCTGGCCGAAATGCGCGGGCTTTCCGCCGACCTGCACGCCGGCATAGATCTTCTTGATCGCCGCGGTCTGCGCCGGCGTCAGGCAGCTCTCGCCGTCCTGCCCCGCGGCGCATTGCGCCACGTCGCGCGCCGGATCGAAATCGCAGCGGCGTGGATCGTCGATCAGGCCGTCCTTCAGCCCGTCCTTGGCGTCGCAGCGTGCATAGACGGCATCCGACACCAACTTCATCTTGGCGACGGGCACGGGGGTTTCCACCAGCGCCAGGCCGTTCAACAGGCTTTGCGCCACCGTGTCGACGAAGTTCAGCACCGGCGCGCCGGCAACGATGCCGTCGAAATCGTGCGGAAAGCGCTGGGCGCTGATCAGTCCCTGTCGGCCGCCGGTCGAACAGCCGTCCCAGTAGGAATAGGAGGCGGCCCGGCCGTAATAGGCGCCCGCGATGCGCTTGGCTTCGACGGCCGTCAGATGCACGGCGCGGAAGGCGTAGTCGACCCGCTTCTGATAGCTCACGGCAAAGCTGGCGAGCGGCTCGGCTGTGGCGTCATGGCCGGTGTTGGTCTGCGCGACCGCGAAACCCTGCTTCAGCGCATTGGCACGGATCGAGGGGCGCGAGCCGAACTCGGGCGCCTCGCCTGCGAAGCCGCCATTGCCGTGCATGTAGAAACGGCGATTCCACTTGATCGGCAGGTTGAGCTCAAAGCGGATCTCCGGCTGTATCATGCCGGTGACGCGGCAATGCTCGGGCACGCCATCGGCTGCCGGCACAGTGCGCACCGAGATAATCGTGGTCTCCTCCGTCGCGAGGTTCGCAACGGAGACACAGCTCATCGCGGGCTTGGCCGGCGCCACGTCGTAATGCACCGCCGAATTGGCGGCGTCGGTGAAGCTATAGCCGTTCTGCGCCAGCGCGCCGGCGGAAACGAACGCCGGGCTCAGCGCGAGCGCCGCAAGGACTCCTTTGGCTCCGACCATTGTTTCGCTCCTTTACGCTTTGCTTGCTTGATCTCCTCGTCGTGCTGGCCGAGCGCGGGCGCGGCGCGGCGAACGCCGCCCGGAGTCGCCGACAACTTGATTGGCACGCCCAGAGTCTTCTGCTTGCCGGCCTTGGCGTGCTCGACCTCGGCCACCATGCCGCGCGCCAGGACCTGCGGGTCGGCGAAGACCTCGTCATGGTGCAGCACCGGCCCGGCGGGAATGCCCTCGGCCTCGAGCGCGGCCATCCAGTCGGCGGTGCTGCGCTTCAGCACCTCCTTCTGCAGGATACCGACGATCAGGTCGTTGTTTTTGACACGCTCGGCATTGGTCTTGAAGCGCGGATCGTCGGCGAGCTCTGATTTGCCGATCATGGCGCAGAGCTTCCGGAAGAAATTCTGCTGCGCGCCGCCGATGGTGAGCCAGCCGTCGGACGTCTGGAACACCTGGTAGGGCGAGGAACCACGATGGGCTTGGCCCAACTTCGGCGGCCGGATGCCGTTGGCGAAATAATTGGCCGCCTCGTAGACGCCGAGCGACACCGTGGCTTCGAGGAGCGAGGTCTCGACCCACTGGCCCCCGCCCGTCTTGTCGCGCGCCCGCAGTGCCGCCAGCACACCGATGGTGAGATAGAGGCCGGCGCCGACATCGGAGATGGCGAGCGGGATGCGATAAGGCGGGCCGTCCTTGGGACCCGTCACCGACATCAAGCCGGACATCGCCTGGATCATGAGATCGAAGCCGCCGCGGCTGGCATAGGGGCCGGTCTGGCCGAAGCCCGAGATCGAGCCCAGCACCAGCCGCGGATTGCGCGCGTGCAGGGCCTCCCAGCCCAGCCCGAGGCGCTTCATGACGCCGGGTCGGAAATTCTCCAGCACCACGTCGGCGCCATCGACCAGGTCCCAAAAGACTTCCAGGTCGTCCGCATCCTTGAGGTCGAGGCGGATGCCGCGCTTGTTGCGGTTCCACAGCATGAACGGCGCGCCCTCGCCCGCGACGAAGGGCGGCGCGCCGCGCATGGAATCACCCTGCGGGCTTTCGATCTTAATGACATCGGCGCCGAGATCGCCGAGCTGCATGCCGCAGAACGGGCCCGACAAATGTGTCGTGAGATCGAGCACCACCAACCCATCGAGCGCGCCGGCCATTCTATTCTCCCAGCAGCTTCCTGAGGTCGGCCATTGTGGTCGCCCATCGACCGGTACCGAACTCGTTCGACACGACCTTGCCGTCGCTCACGATCAGGAAGCGCGGCGTGCCGCTCTTGCGCGGCAGCTGGGCCAGCACTGGCCGGAGATCGGCCGGCCAATAGCGTTCCTGATAGGCTTCCTTGAGCTTGGGCGATTCAATCTCAACCCATGTCACCCTGTGGAACTCGGGCGAGCGCAGCCAGCGCAGTTTCTGCGTGTTCTTCCACTGCGTGCAGGGCGGGCAGTCCCAGCCGCCGACATAGATCACGGTGAGATCGGATGCGGCGTGGGCGGCTCCGATCGCCAGCAAGGGCGCGGGCGCGGCCAGCAAGCTTGCAATAAGGAAGGCACGGCGAATCATGTCGGGTAATCTAGGCCAGCATGCCTGCCACCAACAAACCTTCTCTCGACAGCTTGGGTGAAATCTTCCGGTTCGCGGTCCGCCGGTTCCGTGCCGCGCGGCTGGCCTACGGCCACGGCACGACCACCGCCCGCGACGAGGCGGCCTTCCTGGTGCTCGAGGCGCTCGGCCTGCCGATCGACCGGCTCGAGCCTTACCTCGACCTCAAGCCGACCGCGGCCGAGCGCGCCCGGCTGCTCAGCTTGATCGACGCCCGCGTGAGCCTGCGCCTGCCCGCGCCCTATCTGGTGGGCGCGGCCTACATGCGCGGCGTGCGCTTCCAGGCCGACCGACGGGCGCTGATCCCGCGCTCCTTCATCGGCGACATGCTGGCTGACTTCGTGCTGCCGATCGGCGATCCCTCGCGCATCCGGCGCGTACTCGATCTCTGCACCGGCTCGGGCTGCCTCGCCATCCTCGCCGCCTTCGCCTTCCCGCACGCGCACATCGATGCCACCGATCTGTCGGCCGGCGCTCTGGCGCTGGCGCGGCGCAACGTGCAGGCGCATCGGCTCAGCGATCGCATCGCGCTTCATCGCGGCGATCTCTTCGAGCCGCTCGGCGGCCGGCGCTACGACCTCATCCTCAGCAACCCGCCCTATGTCGATGCGCGCGGCATGGCGCGTCTGCCGCCCGAGTACCGTCATGAGCCGCGCCTCGCCCTGGCCGCCGGCGCGGACGGACTCGACCTCGTGCGCCGCATCCTCAACGAGGCGCCACAACATCTGACGAAGAACGGCGCGCTGCTGTGCGAGATCGGCCGTGGCCGCGCGCCCATCGAAGCGGCGTTCCCCCGGCTGCCCTTCCTCTGGCTCGACACCGAACAGAGCGAGGGCGAGGTGTTCTGGATCTCGCGCCAGGATCTGGCCGGCTGAACGAGGGCGGGCCTGGGGGATTTCCGCAATTCCCGCAATTTCCGCTACCCATTCCGTCGTCTCGAGCGGAGCCGCCCGAAGGGCGGCGCAGTCGAGAGACCTTCTCTCGACGATAAGCAGCTTATTGTTGAGGGAAGGTCTCTCCGCTTCGCGTGGAGTTTACCCCGAGGTATTCGAGGGGCGCTCCGGTCGAGACGACGGAAAAGCATGCCGATCCTCCTCGTGAGAGTCGGCACACATACGCCACAACATTGCTCAGTCTTGTCAAGTGCAGAAACGCGCCCCCGAATACTTGCGTACCGTAGGGAGCCCGCCAAACGCGCCGAAATGCCAGCGACGGTGCGTCGCCCAGCCGCGATGCTAGCAAAGTGCTATCACCAATTCTCCGCGTAAGGCCGCACTTCGACGTTGAACGACCATGCCGAACGGTCCTGGTGCGCCACGTGCCACAACTCGTCGGCGATGGCCGCCGGTTTGATGAAGAACTCGTCCGGCTTCTGCTTGTAGCGCTCACGGGTCCACGGGACGTCGATGACCGCATCGATCACGAGATAGGCGACATGCACGCCCTTGGGCCCAAGCTCGCGCGCCAGCGCCTCGGCGAGGATGCGCTGTGCGGCTTTGGTCGGCGCAAAACCCGCGAAAAAAGGCTTGCCGCGAAGCGCCGAGGTGTTGCCCGTGACCAGGATGGCGCCCTTGCCGGCCTGCACCATCGCGGGCGCGAGGCGGCGCGCGAGGTAAAGCAGGCCCATGGTATTGACCTGGAAATTGCGGTTCAGCACCTGCGGGTCGATTTCCAGGAACGAGCCGAAGGCGCCGGCCACCGCATTGTGGACCAGCACCGACGGCTGGCCGAGATCGCGCTCGATCAGCTCGGCGGTCTTGTCGACTTGCTGGGCGTCGGAGACGTCGCAGGGGTAGGCCTTGGCGCCCGGCAGCTCCTGCTCGAGCGCCGCCAGACGCTGGCGATCGCGCGCCAACAAGGCCACGCGATAGCCGCCTTTGGCGAAGCGCCGGGCGAGGGCAGAGCCGGTGCCCGGGCCGACGCCCGTGACGACGCAGACTGGGTCGACCATGGCGTCCTCCTTCAAGCCGCCTTCGCGGCCGCAGCCACGAAGTCCAGCCGGTCGTTGCCGAAAAACATCTGCTCGCCCACGAAGAAAGTCGGCGAACCGAAAACGCCGCGCTCGGCCGCCGTCGCCGTCGCCTCGTCGAGCTGCTTGGTGTAGTGCGGCGCGTCCGATTTCTCCAACAGCCCCTGGCCGTCGAGCCCGGCCTTGTCGAGCAGGCCCGCCAGCACGGGCCGTTCGCCGAGATTGGCATCGCCCGCCCACACGGCGCGATAGAGCGCGGGCACACAGGCGTCGCCCCGCCCCAGCTCGATGGCAACCAGGGCGGCGCGGCGCAGCACGTCGAAGTCGAAGCCGCGCATGTTGGGATTGCGCAGCAACGGCACCTGGTAGCGCGCCGCCCAGCGGGCGATATCGGCGCCGGCGTATTTAAGCTTGTTCCTGCATTCAGGCGTGGGCTGATTGCCGACCAGCTTCATCAATTCGAGAATGCGAAACGGCCGGTAGACCATCCCGGCGCCAGTGTCGGCACGCAGTGCGTCGAACCGCGTCGTGGCGAGGTAGCTGTAGGGACTCATGAAATCGAAGTGGAACTCGATCGGGCGGGCCATGGATTCTCCTCATCCGGGATGGTGATCACGAGCGCCCGCTTCAGGCCGCTTTCGCCGCGAGCTTGGCGAGATAGGGGCCCACGTCGGGCGCAAAAGCGGCGTGGCGACAAAGCCGATCGTAATGCGCCATGGCCCGCGGATAGTCGCCGGCAAGCCCATCCTGCAGGATGGGATCCAGGCCCTGCTCGGCCAGTGACCTGGCCCGCGGCCGCTCGTTGGAGAACAGGGTGAATTCGGCCACGAAGCAGATATCCGCCAGCGTGACGTCATCACCGACCAAATATCGGCGGGCCGGCGCCAGCGCCTGCTCGATGCCGGACATGTAGATCGCAAAAGCCTCGCGCGCGCGGGCATGCACATCGGCCGGCACCCAGCTGCGCAGCGCCAACAGATAGATCTGCGAATCGCGGGCGAACACCAGGCTGGCGTCGAGGAAGCTGTCGATGCGCGCTGCGCTGTAGGCATCGCGGCCGTAGAGCGGAAAAGCATCGGCGCCCAGCCGCGCGACGGCCCGCATGATGCTGTTGGACTCGAATATGCCCACCTTGCCATCCGGACTGAAGGCAGCCGGCACGGTGCCGAAGGGATGGGCCGCGAGAAATTCCGCTGTCTTGAAAAGCCGCCCCTTGAAGCCGGTACGGCCGGAGAGCTGCAACCCGCCACTTGCCTCGCGCTCGTCTTCCGAGAGTGGCCGCGCGTCGAAGTCCCACAGCCATCCCGCGAGGTCACCCGGCGTCGCGCCTCTGATATCGAGTTCGATGCCGGTCAATCTGGCGGCAATGGTCGCCTTCCAGAGCCGCGGGTTGGGCAGGTAGGAGAAGATGCGAAGCTGGCTCACGGCGACGTCCCTCTGGGAATACCCGTCCATAGTCCATGTGAAAACAATACGCTTCAAACGCCAAAAATTAATGATGGCCTGAGAACTATGATTAAACCTTTGATTGACCAGTTTTAAAAATACACTGATAAAGCCAACGGTCCAAAATCGATCAAGAATGCGCCGAGGGAGATGCAATGACGCCGTTACATATCCAAAGCGCTGCACAGGAGCTGCTGGCTGGTCTGCCGCAGCGGCTCGACCGGGTATTCAGGCCATGGGCGGAAAGCGCGCCCGAGCGGCCGGCCTTGATCGGGGACGGCAAGGTCTGGACGTACGGCGCTCTCGAAAAAATCGTTGACGATGCGGCGGCGGCGCTCAGGCTGCACGGCGTGCGCGCGGGCGACCGGGTCATGGTCGTGAGCGAGAACAGCCTGGCGCTGGCCGCTCTCATCCTGGCGGTCTCGGCGATCGATGCCTGGTCGGTGGTCGCCAATCCACGCCTGTCCGAGCGAGAAATCGACCAGATCCGCGATCACAGCGGCGCCCGCCTTGTCTACTACACGGCGGAGGTCTCCGGGCTCGCCTGCGCCCATGCCCGTCGTCACGATGCGCGTGCCGTGGACATGGGCCCGCTCGGCACCTTGCACGTCGGTCCCCTGAACGAGACCACGGTGCCGGAAACCGTGGAGGAGGACGGGGCGCGCCAGGTCGCGGCGCTGCTCTACACGTCGGGCACGACCGGCAATCCCAAGGGCGTGATGCTTACGCATCGCAATATCCTGTTCAATGCCAGCGTTTCGCGGTCGGTTCGCCAACCGACGGCGGACGACGTGATCTACGGCGTCCTGCCGATGTCGCACATCGTGGGCTTCTCGATCGTCCTGGCGGGAACCCTGATCGGCGGCAGCGCCGTCCATATAGTTCCAAGATACGATCCCGCGGCCTTTGTGAATGCCGTTCGCGAGCACGGCATCTCCCTGCTGTTCGGCGTGCCCACCACCTACCAGCGCCTGCTGGAATACAAGGCCGTGGCCGGCTTCAATACGCTGCCGCGCGGACGCCTGCGCGGTCTCTATGTCGCCGGTGCGCCGCTCGATCCCACCCTCAAACAGGCGATCGAGACGGAATTCGGCCTCCCTCTGCTCAACGCCTACGGCATCACTGAGTGCGCGCCGGGCATCTCGGGCGTACGCGCTGAAGCGCTGCGCGCCGACACCTCCGTGGGGTCGATCCTGCCGGGCATAGAGGTCCGGCTGGTCAGCCTCGGTGGCAAGCCGGTGGCCGACGGCGAGGTCGGCGAATTGCACGTGCGCGGCCCCAACGTCATGCGCGGCTACTACCGCGCCGCCGAGGCGACTGCCGCCGCAATCGACGCCGAAGGCTGGTTCAACACCGGTGACCTGGCGCGGTTCGAAGGCGAGGCGCTGTTCATCGCCGGCCGCACCAAGGAGCTGATCATCCGCTCGGGCTTCAACGTCTATCCGGCAGAGGTCGAAGCGGTCCTGAACGCCCATCCGGCCGTCGTCCAGTCCGCGGTTATCGGGCGTGCCGTCGAAGGCAACGAAGAGGTCGTGGCCTACGTGCAATTGCTGCCGGGTTCGGAGGCCAGCGTCGACGATCTGATGGCCCACGCCAGCCGACAGCTCACCGCTTACAAGCGGCCGGCCGAGATCGTGATCCTCGCGGCGCTGCCGGCGGCGTCCACCGGCAAGATCCTCAAGCATCGCCTGGCCGCAGCAGCGGCAAGCATCTAGGAGTGCCAAATGACAGCCAGAAATGCGACAGCCGCGGTCATCGGCGCGGGCGACTTCATCGGTGCCGCCATTGCGCGCAAGTTCGCGCGCGAGGGCTTCAGCGTGTTTGCCGGCCGGCGCAACGGCGACAAGCTGGCGCCACTGGTGGCCGATATCGAAAAGGCCGGCGGAAAGGTCTCCGCCCGCTCGCTCGATGCCCGCCAGGAAGCCGATATTGCCGCGTTCCTGCACGAGGCGGACCGCCACGCTCCGCTGGAAGTCTGCATCTTCAACATCGGCGCCAACGTCAACTTCCCGATCGTGGACACGACCGAACGCGTCTTCCGCAAGGTCTGGGAAATGGCTTGCTATTCGGGCTTTCTCGCCGGCCGCGAAGCCGCCCGCCTGATGCTGCCGCACGGCAAGGGCGCGATATTCTTTACCGGCGCGACTGCCAGCCTGCGCGGCGGCATCGGCTATGCCGCCTTCGCCTCGGCCAAGGCCGGCCTGCGGGCGGTGGCGCAAGCCGCCGGGCGCGAGCTCGGGCCGCAAAACATCCACGTCGCCCATCTGGTGATCGACTCGGGCGTCGACACGGCCTGGGTCCGCGAGCGCATCAAGGAGCGCGAAGGCGCCCAGGCGCTCGCCAACCTGGCGCCGGACCGGCTGATGCGACCGGAAGCCGTCGCCGAGGCCTACTGGGCGCTCTACAGCCAGCCGCGCGATGCCTGGAGCTCGGAAATGGAAATCCGTCCCTTCGGAGAAAAATGGTGAGCCATGCCAAAGATTGAGTTCCTGTTCGACTTCGGCAGTCCCAACGCCTATCTCAGCCATCTCGTCATTCCCGGGATCGAGAAGCGGCACGGCGTGAAGTTCGACTATCTGCCGGTCCTGCTGGGCGGCGTGTTCAAGCTGACCAACAACCGCTCGCCGGCAGAGACCAATGTCGGCATCAAGAACAAGCCGCAATACCAGCAGCTCGAAACCGACCGCTTCATTCGCCAGCACGGCATCACGCGCTATCGGCCCAATCCGTTCTTCCCCGTCAACACGCTGACGATCATGCGCGGCGCCGTGGCGGCCCGGAAGCTCGGCGTCTTCGAGCGCTATGTCGATGAAGTCTATCGCCACATGTGGGCCGACCCCAAGAAGCTCGACGACCCGTCGGTGTTGCGCGCCGCGCTGGTCGAATCGGAGCTGCCGGCCGATCGCCTGTTCGAGCTCGTCCAGACGGCCGAGGTCAAGGACGCCCTGCTGGCCGAGACCCAGCGCGCCGTCGAGCGCGGCACCTTCGGCTCGCCGACCTTTTTCGTCGACGGCGAGATCTATTTCGGCAAGGACCGGCTGCGCGACGTCGAGGAGGCGATCGCGGCCGCCCGGTAGAGCGAGTTCCGTTTCGACAGAATCACCTCACCCTGAGGAGCGGTCCACAGGACCGCGTCTCGAAGGGTGGGCAACACCAAAGCAGGTTGCCACCCTTCGAGACGCATCGCTACGCGATGCTCCTCAGGGTGAGGTGGTATAGTTTGGAGCCCGCCGTTTGGAGAGATCGCGTATGCGTTGGAACAGGCTCGAAGAAGAAGCATGCTCGGTGGCGCGCACGGTCTCCGTGATCGGCGACCGTTGGACGCTCCTGATCTTGCGCGACTGCTTCCTGCGCGTCCGACGCTTCGAGGAATTCCAGGCAAGGCTCGGCATCACCCGCCCGCTGCTGGCCAGCCGCCTGCGCAAGCTGGTCAGGGATTTCGTCCTGGCCAAGGTGCCCTATCAACAGCGGCCGCTGCGCTACGAGTACCGGCTGACCGAGAAGGGCCTCGATCTCTACCCCATCGTCATGTCGATCGTTCACTGGGGCGATGTACACATGGCGGGCAAGAAAGGGCGCCCGCTGCTCCACCAGCACGCCAATTGCGGCCAGACCTTCGACCCCGTGATGACCTGCTCGGCGTGCGGCGAGCCCGTCAATCCCCGGCAAGTCCATGTCCATCGCGGACCGGGTGCGGCCGATCCCCGCCATCTGCCGTCCCCCGCCACGGCCGCCGCGGCACGGCAGCGGCCGTCCCGTCCTTCCCGCCTCCGCCATCGCAAATCGAGGGCCCATACATGAGAACCAGGACATGAGAACCAGGATCACCGATCTTCTGGAAATCGAACACCCCATCATCCAGGGCGGCATGCACTTCGTGGGGTTTGCCGAGCTGGCGGCAGCCGTATCGTCGGCAGGGGGGCTGGGCATCATCACCGGACTGACGCAGCGCACGCCGGAAGCGCTCGCCAACGAGATCCGGCGTTGCCGCGAGATGACCAACCGGCCGTTCGGCGTCAACCTTACCTTCCTGCCGGCCGTCACGCCGCCCGACTATCCCGGCTACATCCGCGCGATCGTCGAGGGCGGCGTCAGGATCGTCGAGACCGCCGGCAACAATCCGCAGAAGTGGCTGCCCGCGCTGAAGGAAGCCGGCATCAAGGTCATTCACAAATGTACGTCGGTGCGCCATTCGCTGAAAGCCGAGTCGATCGGCTGCGACGCCGTCAGCGTCGACGGCTTCGAATGCGGCGGCCATCCCGGCGAGGACGACGTGCCGAACTTCATCCTGCTGCCGCGGGCAGCGGAGGAGCTGAAAATCCCCTTCGTCGCGTCGGGCGGCATGGCCGACGGCCGCTCCCTCGTCGCCGCCCTGTCGCTGGGCGCCGACGGCATGAACATGGGCACCCGCTTCATCGCCACCAAGGAGGCGCCGGTGCATGAGCACGTGAAACAGGCTCTGCTGGCCGCCACCGAGCTCGACACGAGGCTGGTCATGCGGCCCCTGCGCAACACCGAGCGCGTGCTCAGGAACGCCGCTGTCGATCGCCTGCTCGAGAAGGAGCGCGCCCTTGGGCCGAACATCAAGTTCGAGGACATTCTCGGCGAGGTAGGGGGCGTCTATCCGCGCATCATGAAGGGCGGCGAGATGGATGCTGGCGCCTGGTCGTGCGGCATGGTGGCGGGTCTCATTCACGACATCCCGACCGTGAAGGAACTCATAGACCGAACCATCACCGAAGCGGAAAGCATTGTCGCCGGGCGGCTGAAAGGCTTCATGAAGGCCTAGAGCGCGGCGTTTCATTGGCCTCCCCCGTTTCACGGGGGAGGTGCCCCCGAAGGGGGCGGAGGGGGAAGGCCACACAGGTAATCTTCGAAAATTTCAGATCTGAAATTTGCAGGTACCTCGACTGTGGCTTTCCCCCTCCGACCCTACGGGCCCACTCCCCCGTAAGACGGGGGAGGCGAATGAATGCCGCTTGACTCTACTCATTCGGAAGACGCTCGCGCAGATTGCCTGTCAGGCCGCATCTCCGAGACAGATGCCCAGCGCCCGCGCTGTGCGGATCAAGGCGCCGTCGCGATCGACGGTGCGCGAGCGGCCGACCACCTTTTCGAGTGGTACGTCGATCACGGACCGGTTCCACCACGCCACCATGCGATCGGCCTTGCCGTCGGCTAAAAGGTCGACCGCCCGCACGCCCAGCGCCGAGGCGAGCAGGCGGTCCTCGGCTGTCGGCATGGCGCCGCGCTGGACATGGCCCAGCACCGTGGCGCGCGTCTCCGCCCCCGTCTCCTGGCTGAGCCGGTGCGCCAGCCAGTCGCCCACGCCATGCTGCGGCGGATCGAGCGCATCGACTGGATGACGGGCCGCTTCCGCCACGACGACCAGCGCCGAGCTGCGGCCGGCCGCGCGCAGGCGCGCGATATGCTCGACCACGCGCTCAAGGCGCCACGGCACTTCGGGGATCAGCACGACGTCGGCGCCGCCCGCAATGCCGGCGGCGATGGCGATATGGCCCGCGTCGCGGCCCATCACCTCCAGCACCATGACCCGCTCGTGGCTGGCGCCGGTCGGGTGCAGGCGATCGAGCGCCTCAGTGGCGATGGCGACGGCCGTCGAATAGCCGACGGCGCGTTCGGTATTGGCGACGTCGTTGTCGATGGTCTTGGGAATGCCGATGAAGGCCACGGTCGACCGCGCCATCAGGCGGCGCAGGATGTCGAGACTACCGTCGCCGCCGACGCCGATCAGCCCGTCGAGCTGCAGGCTCGCCAACCCCTCGATCATCTCGCCTGAGCGATCCTTCAGGCTGCGGTCCTCCATCGGGAAGGCGAAGGGATCGCCACGGTTGGTGCTGCCGAGGAAAGTGCCGCCCTGGCGCGCCAGCGCCGCGTCCAGACGATCGGGATCGAGCGTCAAGGCCTCGACCGGCCGCTCGAGCAGGCCGAGCGTGCCGTAGCGGATGCCGATGGTGGTCCAGCCGTAGCCGTGATGAGCGCGCAAGGCGACGGCGCGGACGGTGGCGTTCAGCCCGGCGCAGTCGCCGCCGCTGGTCAGGATTCCGATTCGCTTGCTCATGAACCGCCTCCGCGTCTGGAGTCTTTCCGATCGAGACGAAATCACCTCACCCTGAGGAGGCCGCGAAGCGGCCGTCTCGAAGGGTGGCAACGCGTACGTCCTGTAGCCCATCCTTCGAGACGCATCGCTTCGCGATGCTCCTCAGGATGAGGTCGTTGGCTGTTGCTCCGATTTGAACGATTCCGTTTTCGTCGGAAAGACTCTAGTCTAGCAAATGGCCCGCACCCCGAAGAAACAACCGACCTTGTTGACCAAGAGGCTGCGTCTGCGGCCTTTTCGCGGCAGCGATCTTGCGGCCATGCACCTTCTCTACGGCGATGCCGACAATCTTCGCTACTGGAGCGTCGAGGCGAGTCCCAGCCTCGCCAATACGCGCAAGTCGCTGGCCTGGCATCTCGCCTACCGGCCGCGCCACTACGTGATGTGGGCGATCGAGGAGCGCGCCGCCAAGAAGGGCGACGGTCGCGGCGCCATCGGCATGATCAACTACCATCGCCGCGACCTGCGTGAAAAACGAGTCGATGTCGGCTGGCTGATGCTGCCGCAGCACCAGGGCAAGGGCTACGCGGCCGAGGCCGGCCGCGCGCTCCTGCGCTATCTGGTCGACGATCTCGGCATCCACAAGGTCGAGGCGCTGATCGCGCCGGAAAACAAGCCGTCGGCGGCGCTCGCTAAGCGCTTGGGATTTCGCCTGGAGGGCGGGCCGATCCGCGACCGCTGGTTCGTCTCGGGCCGCTGGCTTAGCGTCATGCTCTACGGCCTGCTCGCCGGGGAGGAACGGTAATGCGACCGGTATTCGATCCGAGTGCGGTTCATCATCTTAAGCACAAGGGCGCCGTCGATGCCGATGGCCACGTGCTGGAAGACGCGGGCCTGTGGGACCGCTACATCGAAGCCAAATATCGTGACCGCGCGCTGCGCATGAAGCGCGACGCCGACGGCCTGGAATATCTCGAGATCGGTGGCCAGCCCAGCAAGCGCACGCGCAAGGGCTATCCCGCCACCTTGGGCCGCATGGGGCAGAAGGATCTGGAAGCGTTCAAGCCGCATCCCGACAAGACCTACGCCGCCAACATGCCGTACGGCGCCTGCAATCCCGAGGAACGCCTGAAGCTGCTCGATGCCGAGGGGCTCGATGCGGCGGTGCTCTATCCCACGCTCGGCATCCTGTGGGAGTCCGAGCTCTCGGATATCGATCTGAGTCAGGCCTATTGCCGCGCCTACAATCGCTGGATCGCTGATTTCTGCCGCGTGTCGAGGGGTCGGCTGATCCCGATCGCCCATCTCTCGCTCGGGGATCCGGCGGCGGCCGCTGCCGAACTGGAACGCGCGGTAAAGGACGGCTGTCGTGGCGCTTTCGTGGTGCCCTTCGCCTCGACGCACAAGGCGCATGGCGATCCAGCGCACGATGTGATCTTCGCCAAGGCGGTCGAGCTCGACGTGCCGATCGCCATCCATCCCGCCTTCGAGCCCTTCGAGCTGCGCTCGCCGCGCTTCGAGAACGGCCATCGCCTGTCGCTGCTCGCCGCGGCGACGGCAGGCGACGGCGTGCGCCAGGCCTTCACCACCTTCTTCGACTTCGCGACCTTCGATCGCTTCCCCAAGCTGAAGCTCGTGCTGCTGGAATCGGGCGCCGGCTGGATCGGCTACTGGCTCGACCGGCTGGACGGCGTGGCGACCGCCACCTTCCTGGGCGGCCGCGCGCCCTTGAAGATGAAACCGAGCGACTATTTCCGCCGCCAGGTCTGGATCTCGGGCGATCCCGACGAGCGGACTCTGCCCGCCATGATGGCGACCTACGGCGCCGACCGCTTCTTCTGGGCGTCGGACTATCCCCATCCCGACCACACCGGCGATTACCTGCAGGCGCTGGAGGAGATGGTGGATGCCGTCCCCGCCCCGGCGCGCGCCGGCCTTTTGGGCGGCAATGTGCGCCGGGCTTTCGGTTTCTAAGATGTGCGCCGGCACCAGGGTTGACCGGATCAATCAATCTTGAAGTCGACCGGCCGTGTCGCACAATGGCGGCATGAAAGACCACTACACGAGCTTCGCCGGCTACAACGCCTGGGCCAACCGCCGGCTCTATGACGCGGCCGCGCAGCTGTCGGACACCGAGTACCGCGCCGACAAAGGCGCCTTCTTCAAGTCGATGCACGGCACGCTCAACCACCTGCTGACCACCGACCGCATCTGGATGAAGCGCTTCACCGGCGAGGGCGAGGCACCGGACCGGCTGGACACGATCCTGCACGAGCGCTTGGCCGATCTCCGCGCCGCGCGCGACGCCGAGGATCGGCGCATCGTGGCGTGGATCGACAGTCTCGACGAGGCAAGGCTCAAGGGCGTCATTCGCTACCGCCGCGTCTCGACGCCCGACGCGTTCGTGCAGCCGCTGATGCCGGCGCTCGACCATTGGTTCAACCACCAGACCCATCACCGCGGCCAGGCGCATATGATCCTGACCAGCTTCGCCAAGAAGGCGCCTGAGCTCGACCTGCTATACTATCAGCGCCTGGTCGAAGCCGGGCAGGTTTGACGAATGACCGTCGAGCAAGGCATCGCCACGCGCTATCGCTTTCAGGGCAACGACTGTTCGGCGGCGGCGGCGGAGCTTGCGGCGCGATAGCCTCGCGCTCGGCAGCCTCACACGCGGTGTCATCCCGAGCGAAGCGAGGGACCTTTGATCGGCGTCGCGAAAGGTCCCTCGCTTCGCTCGGGATGACAGCATTTTCGAATTATCGGAACACGCTCCAGGTCACTTGAGCTCGCACACCGATCGTCCATTGCCCTGGCCGGACCAGGTCGAATCGCAGGTCGCCAGGGTCTCGCCCCTCGTGCCGAACAAGGCGCTGGTCCAGGCGCCGCGCTCGCCGACGCTCATGACCATCGCGCCGAAATCGCTGAGGCCGACCACGTAGCCCACGGCGCCGGCGAAATCGGGCACGCGGATCGGCCGCTTGGGATGGTCCGGCGAGGGCTGTGGCTGGACGCGCGACAGCTCCATGCCACCGGTGCCGACGACGAGCTGCGGCGGATGGCGGCTGCCGAAGCCGGTGGCCTGGAAGCGGTGCATGTGGCCGGCGATCACGGCGGTGAGATGGGACGGCAGGCCGTGGGGAAACACGGTCGCGAGCGCGACCTGCTGGGTGATGTTGATGAAGCCGTAGGGCGCGTCGCCGGCCGGGATGCCATGGTCCTTCTTGACCACGCCCCAGATCGGCCGGTGGGTGACGATCCAGCTGGGCGTCGTATCCTCGGCCAGCATCGCGGCCACCGAGCGGAATTGCGCAACGTAGCGCTCGAGGGCGTAGATCGCGGCGTCGCCGGCATCGGAGGAGTCGAAGGCGATGATGTTAAGGCCGCGCAGCCGCAGGCGCATCGGCGGCTTGGGCTCCGTCGGGAAGGGCTGGCCGGCGAACGGCACGGGAGAGCTGGGCCATGCGCCGGGCTGCCAGCCGGCGGGCGTCTGCGGCGGGCAGGCGTTCTGGCGATGGCCCGGCCCCAACAGCGGCGAGCCCGCGTCGAGCAGGTAGAACCAGCCGGGGCCGGCGCGGCTGCACAGTTCGTGGTTGCTACGAATGAGGATCCACGGCGCCGCCACCAGCAGCCGCGACGAGGGAATGAAGAAATCGTCGCGCCAGTTCGCCCAATTGTCGGGGATCGGGCTGCCCTGCATGTTCTGGCTCCAGTAGGCCGGCCCGATAGGAATGCGCGGCTCGTCGTCCTCGTCGTCGAGGTCGCCGGTGTCGAACACGTTGACCCGGAGATCCTGCGCATAGCCGGTGGCGCTCTTGGGCAGCACCATGGCGCGCGGCGTGCCGCGATAATTGTAGTCGCCGACATGGACGATGAGGTCGGGTCGGTCGTGCGCGCCGTCGACGGAAAGCGTGCCGAACGGCCACATCTTGTCGTAGCCGTCGCCGACGCAGGATTGCGGCTTGCGCTCGGCCTGCCCGCGGCAGCCGCTGTCGCCCAGCAGGACGATGCGGCGCGGCGTGCCGGGCGAGACGACCGGCAGATCGATGCGCAGCCCGGCGATCTGCACGGTGCCCGCCTGACCCACCGGATAGCGCGCCTCGCACACCAGCACTTGGTCGAACTGGCCGCCCTCAGGCCGCTGGCGCGGGGCGAGCGCCGACAGCGTAGCGCCGGCCCGATCGCGCAGGACCGGGCACGACGTGTCGCCTTCCACGACGGTGCGGACCATCGGCACCGGCTGCCCGTCGCTGCCCTCGCCCAGCAGCACGAAGGCGAAGGCCAGGGGAACGGCGGGCTGGGCGCAAAGCGGGGCGGCGGGCAGCAACAAAGCAAGGAGGAGAAGAAGGGCGCGGTGCGTCATCGTCCGAGTGCACCACGGTCGCCGCCGACAAAAAAGGCCCCGCGCCGTCTACTTCTTCTGAAGGACGTCGAGAAGAACGAGACTCATCGCCTCCGTCCCCGTGCGGATCGTCGGTTCGGGAACCGGGGCGAACTCGGGCGAATGGTTGCCCGGCAGCGGCGTATGCGTCGCCACCGCCTGGGCGATGGAATTGGGGTCGAGGCCGCCGATGCCGAAATAGAACGACGGCACGCCTGCCATGATGAATTCGGAATAGTCCTCGCTGGCCGAGCCTGGCGCCGGCGAAAGCACCGCCTTGTCGCCGAACGCCGCCTTCAGCACCGCACCGCTGCGCTGGGCGAGCGCGGCATCGTTGATCACGGCCTTCGCCCCCGAGGTGATCTTCACGTCCGGCGGCGGGGCGCCCGCCATCAGGGCGACGGCCTTGGCGGTCCGCTCGACGCCCTCGATCATCCTGGCGCGCGTGTCGTCGTCATAGGAGCGGATCGTGCCACGCAGCAAGGCGGTGTCGGGGATCACGTTGCCGGCGTTGCCGGCCTGCACCGAGCCGATGGTGACGACGCCGAACTTCGCGGCGTCCTTCTCCCGGCTGATCACGCTCTGCACGTCGACGATGAAATGGCCGGCCATCATCACCGGGTCGATGGTCACGTGCGGCCGCGAGCCGTGGCCGCCCTTGCCGGTGAAAAGCACCGACAGCCCGTCGGACGTCGAGTTGATGACTCCCGGCTTGTAGGACACGTAACCATAGGCGCCCGGACCGACATGCAGGGCAAAGCCCATGTCGGGCTTGGGAAAGCGCGTGAACAGGCCGTCGGCCAGCATGGCCTTGGCGCCGCCGTCACCCTCTTCCGCCGGCTGAGCGACGAACATGACCGTGCCGCTCCACTGGTCCTTCATGTCCATCAGTGTCTTGGCCACCGCGACCCAGACGGACATGTGAATGTCATGGCCGCAGGAATGCGCCACCGGCGTCTCGACGTTGCGCCAGATCTGCTTGGCCGTGCTGGCATAGGGCAGGCCGGTTTTCTCCGGCATGGGCAAAGCATCGAGCTCGGTGCGCACCATCACGGTGGGGCCCGGCCCGTTCTTGTAGAGGGCGACGATGCCGGTCTTGCCGACGCCTTCGGTCACCTCGTAGCCCAGCGCCCGCATCTCCTGAGCGAGCTTGGCCGCCGTGCGCGTCTCCTGGAAGCCGAGCTCGGGATGGCTATGGATGTCCTTATAGAGCGCTTCGATGTGCGCATATTGGGCATCGAGACCGCGATCGATGGTGGCGCGCGTGCCGGCGACGTCCGCCGCATTGGCCGCATGCGCCATCGCCACCGAGAACGCGAGGACGAGAGCGCTGCGGCTCAGGAGAGATTTATTCGCGGTCATGTGCGTTTCCCCCTGACGCCCGCCCGACGTGGCGCGATTGGCCAGAGCCGAGTGGCTTGTTCGGGCAGGATGTCGCGAAGCGCGGACACTGACAAGCCCTGGCCACGGTTGCGCGTAAGGTCGTTGACGCGCATGGCAACGAGTCCACTATGGCGCGAGAGATCGGGTAGCAAATTGGGGGGAAACCTATGGCCCGAGAAGCAACTTTGTTCGACGAGGCAAATGGTTCGCCACTGCGCGGCTACCTCCTGTTGACATCACGCGGCCCCGCGAACATCCCACCCGCCTGGATCGCTCGTTCACGTATTTCTCGTAAGAGCCGTGAGAAGGCCGTGGCGATTGCGCTCAAAAGTGGCGGCGTCGCTGCTGTCATGACGCTTGAGGATTGGGAACTCGCGTACCGCAAGGAGTGCTTCTACCATGGGATTCGAGCGCTTCTCGAACTGGAGAGAAAGGGCAAGACCAGACTCTGAGGATTGACGACCATGCAGCCCGCTCCGGGAAGACTTTCCAAGCCAAATAAAAACCCCGCATCGCGGGGTTTTGTTTCGTCCGGCCATGGTGGGCGCACCAGGGCTCGAACCTGGGACCCGCTGATTAAGAGTCAGCTGCTCTACCAACTGAGCTATGCGCCCCCATCGATCGGGGCATGGCCGGAAGCGGCGCGGCTATACCAAGCAGGATATCCCTTGTCGAGTCGCCCAGCGGCAGGGGAATTTGCCGCCCTTTCCGCTCAGGAAATCGCGTGATCAATGCCACCTCATCCTGAGGAGCGGCCGCAGGCCGCGTCTCGAAGGATGGGAACCAGTCATGCTGTAGCCCATCCTTCGAGACGCCGCGCTTCGCGCGGCTCCTCAGGATGAGGTGGCGTGGGGGGTCTGCTGATGCGCTCTTAGCCATGAGCGGGCCGGAGGCCCGCGGTCCGATGACCGTCAGCGTTTCTGCGGCAATTGCGCATCGCGGTAGACGCTGACGCCGATCAGCAGGCCGCAGGCGAACATCACCGAGACCATGGCGGTGCCGCCGTTGCTGACCAGCGGCAGCGGCACGCCGACCACCGGCAGAAGGCCCATGACCATGGCGGTGTTGATGAAGACGTAGAGGAACATCATGGCGGTGACGCCCAACGCCACCAGGCGGCCGAAATGGTGCTGGCTGCGCAGCGCGATGGAGAAGCCCCACACCAGCACCAGGGCGAACAGGCCGAGCAGGATGAAGGCGCCCAACATGCCCCATTCCTCGACGAAGGTGGTGAAGATGAAGTCGGTCTGCTTCTCGGGCAGGAAGTTCAACGACGACTGGGTGCCCTTCAGGAAGCCCTTGCCGAACGCGCCGCCCGAGCCGATGGCGATCTTGGACTGGGTGATGTGATAACCCGCGCCCAGCGGATCGCGGTCGGGATCGAGGAAGGTGAGCACGCGCTTGCGCTGGTATTCGTGCATGAACGACCAGGCGAGCGGCAGGCAGCCGACGGCGGCGACCGCGGCGCCGAGGAACATCCAGAGCCGGACGCCGGCCACGAACAAGAGCGCGCCGCCGCCCAGCAGCACCATCATCGCCGTGCCGAGGTCGGGCTGCACCATGACCAGCGCGACCGGCGCCAGGATCACCAGCAACGGCGGCAGGACGTAGAGGAAGCGCCCGGCCTGCTCCCGGGTGAGGCCATGGTAGTAGCGCGCCAGCACCAGGATCACCGCCACCTTGGTGATCTCCGAGGGCTGGATCTGCATCGGCCCGATCATCAGCCAGCGTTGCGCGCCCATGCCGGTCTTGCCGACCACGTCGACGGCGACCAGCAGCAGCAGCGAGCCGATGTAGATCGGCCAGGCGAGCGCCAGCCAGACGCGGGGGTGCATAAGCGCCACCACCAGCATCAGGCCGAACGCCACGCCGTAGCGCACGGCATGGCGCGCCGCCCAGGGATCGAAGCGGCCGCCCGCCGCCGAGTAGAGCGCCACCACGCCGATGCCGGCAATCGCCGTCAGCACCAGCGCCAGTCCCCAGTTGATGCGCCAGATCTTCTCGCCGAAGCCGACGGGCGCCGGCGCGTCCAGGCCGACGACAGTCGGTGTCGTCAGGCTCATCGTGACGCCATCTTGCGGTAGCGGTCGGTATGGCGCGACGGATCGCGCTTCATGGTCTCGACCAGCACGTCGCGGCCGATCGGGCCGGCAGTGGCGCCGCCCGCCATGCCGTGCTCGACGATGACGGCGCAGGCATAGCGCGGACTGTCGGTCGGCCCGAAGCAGACGAACAGCGCATGGTGGCGCAGGTGCCAGGGCAGTTGCGCCTGGGTGATGCCCATGTCGCGCTCGCGTTCGGTGATGCGCTTGACCTGGGCGGTGCCGGTCTTGCCGGCGAAGCGCAACGCCGGCTCGAGCAATTTGCCCTGGGAGTCGATGCGCAGCGCGTTGGCCGTGCCGAAGCCGGCATTCACCACGTTGAACATGCCCTCGCGGATGAGCGCCAGGTTCTGCGGGTTGAAGCGCAGCGACGGCGCCGTGGGCTTGACGCGCGGCGGCGGCGGCGCCAGCTCCTCGCGCGGCGTGGCCGAGGCCAGCAGCAGGTTGGGCTGGACTTCGTAGCCGCCGTTGGCGATGCGCGCCGTCATGATGGCGAGCTGCAGCGGCGTGGCGTTCATGTAGCCCTGGCCGATGCCGAGATTGAACGTGTCGCCATGCTGCCAGGGCTTGCCGAGCTTCTCCTGCTTCCAGGCGCGGCTCGGCTGGATGCCCGCCGACTCACCGGGCAGCCCGAGCTCGCTCTGGCGGCCGAAGCCCAGCCGGCCGCCCACGTCGGCGATGCGATCGATGCCGGCGCGGCGGGCGGCCTCGTAGAAGAAGCAGTCGCACGACTGGGCGATCGCCTCGCTGACGTTGGTCGAGCCGTGGCCGCCCTTCAGCCAGCAGTGGAACTTGATATTGCCGAGCTCGAGGTAGCCTGCGCAGGGCAGCCGGGTCCATGGATCGATCGCCTTGGATTCGAGGGCGGCCAGCGCCGTCACCACCTTGTAAGTCGAGCCCGGCGGATAGACGCCGTTGATCGCCTTGTTGTTGAGCGGCCGCTCCGGGCTTTCGAGCAGCTCGCGCCATTCGCTCTGGGTGATGCCGCGGGCGAAGGTGTTGGGATCGAAACCGGGCGTCGACACCATGGCCAGCACGTCGCCGGTGACGACGTCGAGCACGACCACCGAGCCGCTCTGGTGCTCCTTCATGCGCTCGGTGGCGAAACGTTGCAGGTCGAGGTCGATGGTGAGCAGCGCGTTCGAGCCGGGCTGGCCCTCGGTGCGATCGAGCTCGCGGACCACGCGGCCGACCGAATTGACCTCGACCTGGACCGCGCCGGCACGGCCGCGCAGCTCATCCTCGAGCGAGCGCTCGACGCCCTTCTTGCCGAAGCGCAGGGTGGCGAGCTGCAGCACCGGATCGTCGCGGCCGGCGAGATCCTCGTCGGCGACGCGGCCGGTGTAGCCGATGATGTGGCTCATCAGCTCGCCTTCGGGATAGTCGCGGGTCTGGCCGAGGTCGATGAACACCCCGGGCAGGTCGGGCGCGTTGAACTCGACCCGCGCCACTTCCTCCCAGCCGAGATTCTCGCGCACAACGATTGGCTGGGCGTTGCGGCTGCGCCGCAGTTCGCGCAGCAGACGGTTCTTCTCGGCCTCGCCCAGGCTGAAGACCTGGTCGAGGCGCTCGACCAGCACTTCCGCGCCGCGGCCGCGGTCGGACGTCGCCATGGCGCGGAAATTGTTGCGGTTGATGGCGAGGGGCTGGCCGGTGCGGTCGAAGATCAGGCCGCGCGACGGCGGCAGCAGCCGGAGATTGATGCGGTTCTCCTCGGCCAGCGTGGCGAAGCGCTGGGTCTCGATCACCTGGAGCTGGTAGAGCCGGCCGGCCAGCGCCCACAGCAGCACGGCCTGAGCGCCGCCCAGCAGCAGGGCGCGCCGCGTGAACAGGCTGGAGCGCTCGCCGTCGCCCTTGCGGTAGCGCATCATGGCGTGGTCTCGCCCGGCCGCGCCGTGCCGCGCGACAGCTCGGGCACGTTCAGCGGATCGCGCGCCCGCACGCGGGCGAGCAGCGGGGCAAGCAGCGGATAGAGCACAATTACCACGACATATTGGACCAGGGCCGCCAGCGGGTCGATGGCCGTCCATGTCCATAGCGAGGTGCAGATCCAGACCAGCAGCACGAAGCCCAGCGCCAGCAGGCAGAAGCCGAACCACTGGAAGAGGAACGGCACGCCCACGAGGTAGCGCCGGTTGTTGGCCACGGTGGCGCGGATCAGCACGAAGCCCAGCGCACTCACGCCGACCGGCGCGCCCGGACCGCCGAGCAGCAGGTCGAGCAGCACGCCCATTACCAGCAGGAGCGGCCCGGGCAGGCGCTCGGGCGTGGCCAGGCTGAACTGGAAGACGATCAGCATCGGCAGCAGCGGCAGGGCGTCGGACAGATAAGGCGCGCGCAGCGGCGCCAGGGTCAGCAGCACGAAGAACAGCAGGACCGCGCCGGGCAGCGCCGCGCGGCCCCAGCGGTCGAGCATGGCGAGCGATCCATCGACCCTCATGTCAGCGGATTCTCTGCCCGGGCGCCGGGGCCCCGGGCGGTGCCGCGGCGGGCGCCGCGGAACTGCTGCCCACCAGGCTGGCCACGCCGTAATCGACGACGCGCACGAACTCGAGCCGCGAGAAATCAGCGAACGGCTTGACGCGAACGCCGCCCTCGCCCGTCTCGACGACCTCGCCGACCGGGATGCCGACCGGGAAGCTGCCGCCATGGCCGGAGGTGATGATGCGATCGCCGCGCTGCACGCCCGCCACGCTTTGCAATAGCGTAAGGCGAAGCTGCGGAGAATTGTCGCCGGCCAGGATGGCGCGTTCGCGCGTGCGCTCGACGACCACCGGCAGGCGCGAGTTGACGTCGGTGACGAACAGCACGCGGGCGCTGATGTCGCCGACCTCGGCGATGCGCCCGGCAAGGCCCTCGCCGGTGACCACCGCCTGACCATGCGCCACGCCGGCGCGGCGCCCGACGTTGAGCAATGCGCCGCGCACATAGGCACTGACGCTGTCGCCGACGATACGCGCGGTGATGAACGACGCCTCCGGGCCCTCGCGGAAATTGGCAAGGCCGCGAAGGCCCTCGTTCTCGTTCTCGAGCCGGCGCGCCGCGGTCTGCCAGGCGAGCAGGCGCGCATTCTCCTCGCGCAGCCGCGCGTTCTCCTCGCGCAGCGAGGCGAATTCCTTGAGGTCGGCGATGGCGCGGTTGGCGGCGGCCACCGGGCGGGCGATGGCTTCGAGCACCGGGCTCGCCAGATCGAGCGCCAGCACGCGGGCATTCTCGACCAGGACGGTGTCAGCCTTGCCGATCAGCATGGCGCCGAACGCGGCGAGCACGAGCAGGCCCAACGCGAAGCGCTGCACGGCTGCGCGCACTTGGCCAGCGGCTACCTCGAAGTCGTCCCGAATCGCCATGTCGGGCCCATTCTACTCCAAGAGGGCGTTACAGCGAGGGGACATCTTCCGATGCGCTGATTTCTCACTCCGCCATTCATCCGCCTCCCCCGTCCTACGGGGGAGGCGCCCCCGAAGGGGGCGGAGGGGGAAAGCCACACAGGCGATCCTTCGAAATTTCAGATCTGGAAGTGGCAAGTAGCTCGACTGAGGCTCTCCCCCTCCGGCCCTGCGGGCCACCTCCCCCATATGACGGGGGAGGCATGAGAGGTCAGTACATCGACGACAGAACGCCGCGCAGGCGGTTGATGTTTTCCACCGCATGGCCGGTGCCGAGCGCCACGCAGAGCAGCGGATCCTCGGCCACCGAGACCGGCAGGCCGGTGGCCTGGCGCAGCACGGTGTCCATGTTGGCGAGCAGGGCGCCGCCCCCGGTGAGCACGATGCCCTTGTCGACGATGTCGGCGGCCAGCTCGGGCGCGGTGTTCTCGAGCGCCACCTTGACGGCCTCGATTATGGCGCTGACCGGCTCCTGCAGGCTCTCGGAGATCTGCCGCTCGGTGATGACCAGCTCCTTGGGCACCCCGTTCATCAGGTCGCGGCCCTTGATCTCCATGGTACGGCCCTCGCCGTCCTCGGGCGGGCAGGCCGAGGCGATGGTCTTCTTGATGCGCTCGGCCGAGCTTTCGCCGACCAGGAGGTTATGGTTGCGCCTTATATAGCCGATGATGGCCTCGTCCATCTTGTCGCCGCCGACCCGGACCGAGCGCGGATAGACGATGCCACCCAGCGACAGGATGGCCACTTCCGTCGTGCCGCCGCCGATATCGACCACCATCGAACCGGTCGGCTCGGTGACCGGCAGGCCGGCGCCGATCGCCGCCGCCATCGGCTCCTCGATCAGCCAGACCTTGCGCGCGCCGGCGCTTTCGGCCGATTCCTGGATGGCGCGGCGCTCGACGGCGGTCGAGCCGGAGGGCACGCAGACCACGATCTGCGGATGGGCGAAGCTGCGCCGATTATGGACCTTGGAGATGAAGTGCTTGATCATCGCCTCGGCGACTTCGAAGTCGGCGATGACGCCGTCGCGCAATGGGCGGATCGCCTGGATGTTGCCCGGCGTGCGGCCCAGCATCATCTTGGCCTCTTCGCCGACGGCCAGGACCTGGCGCTTGCCGCTTTGCGTGGTGAGCGCCACGACCGACGGTTCGTTGAGGACGATGCCGCGACCCTTCACATAGACCAGCGTGTTGGCTGTTCCGAGGTCGATACCCATGTCTGCCGAAAAGAGCCCGATGACACGCGAGAGCATTGAGTTAAGTCTCTGTTATTGCTAGTGAAATTTGAACGGGCAGTGCATGGTGAGGGCCCGACACCAGGGTGCGGTCGGGTTTAGACCGGCAGGCGGAGACCCGCAAGGCGATTCCAAGCGAACGATGCGGCAACGCATATCTCGGCAACAAATCGTCAGGGAGGCTGAAGGATCTGCCGGGGGCAATCATTGCCCGGGACGCGGCGCCGCCTTCTGTGTTGCCTTCACCAGCGCCTGGATATCCTGCTGCGAGAGCTGGACGAGATCGGCGTAGGCCTTGCTCGTGAATTCCGGCTTGCCGGTGCCCTCGCCGCTCAGCCGATAGCCGCCGTTGCGTTCGGCGAACAGGAAATAAAATGGCAGCGCGGGGTTGCCGGGCGCCGTCACCACCGCCACGGAGCGGTTGTCGTTGCAGCCGTAGATATCCCACACGGTGCCGCCATAGGTCTTGGTGGCGACCGGTCCGCGATCGCAGGTGATCCGCAATTCGGACGGCCCCTGCGCCATCGAATCGGCCGACACCAGGAGGAGTGCCGGAAGCACCAGGCAGGCCAGCGGTTTCACGACACGCGGGCTCTAGTCGAACACCACGACGCCGCGCGCCACTTCGCCGGCCATCATCTTCCTAAAACCCTCATTGATGTCGGCGAGCTTGTAGGTGCGGCTGATCAGGCCGTCGATGTTCAACCGCTTGTTCATGTAGTGGTCGACCAGCACCGGGAAGTCGAGGTCGGGCCGCACCGAGCCGTAGAAGGTGCCGCTCACCGTCTTCTCGGTGAACACCATCATGAAGGGCGAGTAGGAGGCGCGCACCGTAGTAGCCGAAATGCCGACCGCCACGGCGTGGCCGCCCGGCGCCAGGGAGTCGAAGGCCAACGCCTGGGTCTTGTCGATCGACACGGCATCGAAGGAATAATCGACGCCCAGGCCGCCGGTGATCTCCTTCACCTTCTTGGCCGGGTCTTCATTGGTGTTGGTGTTGATCGTGTGGGTGGCGCCGAAGGTTTTCGCCATCTCGAGCTTGTTGTCCAAGATGTCGGCGGCGATGATCGTGCTGGCGCCCGACAGCAGGGCGCCCTGCACCGCGTTCAGCCCGACGCCGCCGCAGCCGATCACCAGCACCGTCGAACCCGCCTCGATCTTGGCGTGGCGAGTCACGGCGCCGACGCCGGTCGCCACGCAGCAGCCGATCAGGGCGGCCTGCGGCCACGGCATATCCTTGCGGATCGGCACCACCATCTCCTCCGGCACGACCACTTGCTCGGCGAAAGTGCCGATGCGCGCCATCTGGTTGATGCCCTGGCCCTTGTGCTTGATGCGCAAGGTGCCGTCGTACAGCGCGCCCGGCGGCACCGACGCGCGGCCGATGCAGAGCACGGTGCGGCCCTGGGTGCAGTAACGGCAACGCCCGCAATGCGGCCGGAAGGAGAAGATCACGTGGTCGCCCGGCTTCACCGTGGTGACGCCCGCGCCGCATTCGGCGATCTCGCCGGCTGCCTCGTGGCCCGGCACGATCGGCAGCGGCGAGGGCCAGTCGCCGTTCATGATATGCCAGTCGCTCTGGCACACGCCCGAGGCCTTCATCTTGACCCGCACCTCGCCCGCCTTGGGCGGATCGAGCTCGCAGTCGACGACCTGCAATGGCTCGTTGGGTTTGAACAGAACGGCGGCTTTCATCGGCTTTCCTCCCGCAGGGCGGAGTCACTATAGCATCGGCGTTGCTTGACCCAGTATCGGAAGCGCGTTCAACTCGGCGAAAAGCTCCCTGGGAGGAGACCGACATGACCGGACCCAATCGTCGCGCCGTTCTGCGGGGCGGCGCCGCTGCCGCTTCGCTCGCTTCCGGCGCCCTAACCGCGCCCGCCCTGCTCGCCCAGACGAAATCGCCCTATGCCGGCACGACGATCAACGCGTCATGCTTCCAGACGACCTTCTTCGAATATCTGAAGAACTACTTTCCGCAGTTCGAGGAGAAGACCGGCATCAAGGTGGCTTTCTCCATGCAGGCCTTCCCGGTCTACAACCAGCGCACCGACCTCGAACTGTCGACCAAAGGCTCGGCGCTCGACGTGGTCAACGCGACCTTCATCTATACCGGGCGCTGGATCGGCGCGGGCTGGCTCACCAACCTCGACACCTTCACCAAGGATCCCAAGATGACTCCGGCCGACTGGGCGCCGGAGGATTTCGTGGCCGGCACGCAATCGGCGATGCAGAACGCCAAGGGCGAGACCTTCGCCTTCTCCTGGGAAGGCGGCGCCATGATCCAGGCCGCGGCGCGCTACGACCTGATCGAGAAGGCGGGGCTTGCGATGCCGACGACTTTCGACGAGCTGATCAAGGTCTGCGACGCGACCCACGGCAAGGAGGGCGTGGCGGCCTTCACCGCCGACAAGCTGCATCACTGGAACTGGATTCCCTATCTGATGGGCATGGGCGGCGGCGTCTTCAGGGCGCCGCCGGAGAACCTGACACCGACGCTCAACACGCCGCAGGCCGCCCAGTCGGGCGAATGGTACGCCAACCTTTTAATGAAATACGGGCCGGACGGCCTGCTCTCCTACTCCGACGACCAGGCGATGCGTTCGCAGATGTCGGGCCGCGCCAATATCCGTACCCAGTCGATCACCTGGATGGTGCCGCTCGCCAAGCACGCCGAAAGCACGGTGCAGAAGACGGTGCGCTACGGGCTGATGCCGGCCGGTCCGGCCGGCAACTTCTCCGGCTGCAACAGCCACGGCCTTGGCATCCCGGCCGGCTCGAAAAAGAAAGAAGCGGCGTGGGAGTTCATCAAGTGGGCGCTGTCCAAGGAAACGCTCGCCATGGTCGTCAAGGACCATGGTTATCCCAGCGTCTGCCGGCTCTCGGTCATCAACAGCCCCGAATTCAAGAACGTACTCACGCTGAACGGCCAGGACGTGGCGTCGCTCTATCTCGAGGTGCTGAAGCTGGGCGGCAAGACCGGCTACATGAAATACCGCACGGTGCCGGTCTATCCGCAGGTCGGCGACAAGATCAACAAGGCGATCGAGCGCATCGCCACCAAGCAGCAGGCGGCACCCGAGGCGCTGAAACAGGCGCAAGCCGAGGCGATCCAGGATCTGCAGAAGGCCGGGATCAAGGTTGATACCTGAGCGTTCCGCGAGCTTCGCCCGCCAGCAGCATCGCTTCTTCGCTTTCTGCGTCGCGCCCTCGCTGGCGGCGCTGGCGCTGATCACGCTCCTGCCGGCGCTCTACCTGCTGGCGACCAGTTTTACGCAGCTCAGCCTGACCCGGCCGGAGACGCAGTGGGACTTCTCGCAGCCGCTGGAGAGTTACCGCCAGCTCCTGTCGGATTCGCGCCTGCACAATTCGGTCTGGGTACAGGTCAAACTCTCGTTCTGGACCGTGCTGCTGCAGCTTCTGATCGGGCTTTTGCTGGCGCTGCTGCTGAATATGCGCACGCGCCTGATCGAGGCGCTGCGCACGGTGTTCCTGATCCCCATGGTGCTGCCGCCGATCGTCGTCGCCATCATCTGGAAGGTGATCTACACGCCCGACATCAGCCCGATGCACGGCATCTTCCGGGCGCTGGGCTGGAACGTGCCGGCGCTGATCACCGATCCCGACTGGGCGCTGACCTCGATCATCATCGCCGACACCTGGGAATGGTTTCCCTTCACCATGCTGATGGTGCTGGCCGCCCTGCAGATGATGCCGCAGGAGCTTCTGGACGCCGCCAAGGTCGACGGCGCCTCGCCCTGGCAGCTCACGCGCCACATCACGCTGCCCTTCATAAGGGGGGTGCTGCTGGTGGCCGGCCTGTTCCGGCTGATCGATTCCATAAAGGCCTTTCCGCTGATCTTCATCCTGACCGACGGTGGGCCGGGCAGCCTCACCGAGGTCACCAACTACTATTCCTACCTGCAGGCCTTCAATTTCTCCTATCTCGGCTTTTCCAGCGCGATCACCGTGGCTTTGCTCGCAGCGACCATCGTGCTGAGCTGGGTGATCGTGCGCGCGGTCGGCTGGGGAACCAAAATTGACTAGGCGATCGACCTGGCGGCGCGACCGCTTCCTGATGCAGTCGCTGGCCCTCGTGCTGGTGCTGCTGGCGCTGGCACCATTCCTGTGGCTGCTGCTGATGTCGTTCAAGACCAACGCCGAGATCTTCCGCTTTCCGCCGCGGCTGCTGTTCGACGCGACCTTGGCCAACTATGCCGCGCTCTGGACCTCGGAATTCCGCAACTCCTTCGTCAACAGCCTGGTGGTGAGCGTCGCCTCGACCGTGCTGTCGCTGCTGATCGGCGTGCCAGCGGCTTACGCCCTGTCGCGCTGGACGACGCGCGGAGGCGGCGCCATCACGCTCTGGATCCTGGCCAGCCGTATGGCGCCACCGATCGCCTTCACCATCCCCTACTTCCTGGTCTATCGCCATCTCGAGCTTTTGGACACCTGGACCGGCCTGATCGTGATCTACCTCACCTTCAACCTGTCGCTGGTGATCTGGATGATGCGGCCGTTCTACGACCAGCTGCCACGCTCGCTCGAGGAGGCGGCCTGGATCGACGGCGCCACGATGTGGCAGGGCTTTTACCGCATCATCCTGCCGCTCTCCGGTCCCGGCCTGGCGGCGACGGCGATCCTCTGCTTCCTGTTCGCCTGGAACGATTTCTTCTTCGCCCTGATCCTGACCCGCACCGAAGCCATGACGGCGCCGGTCGCCGTCGTCAATTTCATGAACTACGAGGGCTGGGAATGGGGTCGCATCGCCGCCGGCGGCACCATGATCATGCTGCCGGTGCTGGTCTTCTCCTTCGTGGTCAGGCGATATCTCGTTCATGGTCTCACCGGAGGCGCGTTGAAAGGATGACCCTTCTCATCACTGGCGGCGCGAGCGGCATCGGCGCAGAAACGGCAAGGCTCGCGGCCGCGCGCGGCTACAAGGTCGCGATCAACTATCGCTCGCGCGAGGCGGCGACGCGGAAGGTCGTAGCCGACATCGCCGCCAACGGCGGCCAGGCCGTCGCCTTGCCGGCGGATGTGTCGCGCGAGGCCGATATCCGCGTCCTGTTCGACGCAGCCGAGAAGGCGCTCGGCCCGATCACCCATCTGGTCAACAGCGCGGGAATCGGCACCCGCCCAACGCGCGTGGAAGATTTCGACGCGGCCGTTCTCGCCCAGCTCTTTGCCGTGAACACTATCGGCCTGATGCTGTGCTGCCGCGAGGCCACACGGCGCATGTCGACCCGGCGCGGCGGCAACGGCGGCGTCATCGTCAATGTCTCGTCGATGGCCGCCACCATCGGCGGGCGGCCGGGCGCGTCGGCCTATGCGGCGAGCAAGGCCGCCGTCGATTCCTTCACCATGGGCTTTGCCAAGGAGGTCGCACCTGAGGGAATCCGGGCGGTGTCCCTGCGACCGGGCATGATCGAGACTGAGATGACCGAGCGCACGCTCGCCGACCGCGAGGTGCGCGCGGCGATCGAATCGACGATCGCCATGGGCCGCGTCGGCCAGGCAAGCGAGATCGCCAACGCGATCCTGTGGCTGCTGTCCGACGAGGCGAGCTTCATCTCCGGCGTGACGCTCGATGCGTCAGGTGGCGGGTTCGTGTTCGGGAAGCGTTAGCGGGGGCGTGTCTTGCCGGACCGCGGGCCTCCAGGCCCGCATCTTCGTCGTTGATACGATGACATGAGCGGGCCTGGAGGTCCGCGGTCCGGCAAAAACCTAATTCCGCGTCTTGTCGACCAGCGCGCGTTCCTTGATCCACGGCATCATGCCGCGCAGCTTGGCGCCGATCTCCTCGATCGGGTGTTCCGACATCTTCTTGCGCATGGCCTTGAACGAGGCCTGGTTGACCTTGTTCTCGAGCATCCAGTCGCGCGCGAAGCGGCCGGACTGGATGTCGGCCAGCACGCGCTTCATCTCGGCCTTGGTCTCGTCGGTGACGATGCGCGGGCCGGAGCGGTATTCGCCGTACTCCGCGGTGTTGGAGATCGAGTAGTTCATGTTGGCGATGCCGCCTTCATAGATCAGGTCGACGATCAGCTTGACCTCGTGCAGGCACTCGAAATAGGCCATCTCCGGCGCGTAGCCCGCCTCGACCAGGGTCTCGTAGCCCGCCTTGATCAGCTCGACTAGGCCGCCGCACAGCACGACCTGCTCGCCGAACAGGTCGGTCTCGCATTCCTCCTTGAAGGTGGTCTCGATGGTGCCGGCGCGGCCGCCGCCGATCGCCGAAGAATAGCTGAGGCCGATCTCGAGCGCGTTGCCCGACGAATTCTGCGCCACCGCCACCAGGCAGGGCACGCCGCCGCCGCGCAGGTACTCGGAGCGCACGGTATGGCCGGGGCCCTTGGGCGCGATCATGAACACGTCGATGTCGGCGCGCGGCGAGATCAGGTTGAAGTGCACGTTCAGCCCGTGCGCGAAGGCCAGCGCCGAGCCTGGGCGCATGTTGGGGCCGAGGTCGGCGGTGTAGATGTCCGACTGCAGCTCGTCGGGCGTCAACACCATGACGATGTCGGCCCATTTCGCGCCCTCGGCCGGGTTCATCACCTTGAAGCCCGCTTCCTCGGCCTTCTTGATCGAAGCCGAGCCGGTCTTCAGCGCAATACGCACGTCCTTCACGCCCGAGTCGCGCAAGTTCATCGCGTGGGCATGGCCCTGGCTGCCGTAACCCACGACCAGGACCTTCCTGCCCTTGATCAGGTTCACATCGGCATCGCGATCGTAGTAGACACGCATGGGGTCGTTCCTCCTGGTAGTGCGCGCGCTTTGCATTAAACGGGGGCTTACTAGACAACCCGGCCCGCAAAGGCCAGCTTCAATTCCATGTCGTCGATACGCTTCTCTTTCATGCTCCTGGCCGCCGTGCAGGCCTTGAGCGCCTGCGCCAACCATCCCGATACGACGGCGCCGACCGGCCCCGCGGTCGCTATGCCGCAGCTCGACGCGGCCATCGCCAACTCAACGCCCGAGGAGGCTCGCCGCGCGATCAGCAACAAGACCTGGCTGTGGACCCGCGGCGGCGGGCCCTATCAAGTCCACTACTCGACGGCGGACGGAAGGGATTTCGCGTGGCTGGTGGGCGAAAGCAGGATCCTGCGCGGTGAGTGGCGGATCGACACCACGACCGGCGCGCAGGGCGGCCCGCTCGTCCAGCTCTGCCTGCGCTATCCCGGCGTCAGTCGGCAGGATCTCAGCGACAGCTGGAGCTGCCGTCCGGCCGGCACGTTCTTCGTGGAGATGGCGGACCGCGAAAGCGGCGATCCGTTGCACCTGTTGAATCGCACCCAGGCGCAGTTCGTGCTGACGACGCCGCCCGCGAGCCTCGCCCAAGTGGAAGCGCAGGTCGTCGGTCGCTAGCGGCTGGCAAGCGCGAGACGCACGCCGAGCAGCGCCAAGGCGCCGCCCATGCACCGATCGAGCCAGAACTTCGCCCGGCGGTAGAGGGCGCGCGCCGGGCCGCCGGAAAACAGCAGCGCCAGCAGTGCGAACCAGGCGAATTCGTTGAACGCCACGATGGCCAGCACCGTGGCATCCATCCAGGCCGGCAGGTTGGCAGGCAGCAGCGACAGGAAGATGCTGCCGAAGAACACCATGATCTTGGGATTGCTGAGCTGCAGCAGCAGCGCCCGCAGGAAGCCCTGCCAGCCCGTCAGGCGAATCGCCAGGCCGACCGGGATGTCGGGCAACGGATCGCGGGCGTGGCGCCACAACTGGATCGCCAGATAGAAGAGATAGATCGCACCGCCGATGCGGAAGGCGAGGTAGAGCCAGTCGAAGCGCGCAAACAGCGCCTGCAGGCCGAACAGCGCCGCGGTCGCCCACAGCAGCGCGCCCACCATCATGGCCAAGGCTGCCAAAAGTCCGCCGCGCCGGCCGGCGACAGCGGCGGTCTGGATCACCAGCACGGTCGAGGGACCGGGGCTCGCCACCGCCAGGAGATGGACGACCGCGAGGCCCAGGAGGGCGACGACGTAGTCCATTACCGCCTACCGTCGCTCACAGCGCCTCGCCGCCGCGCGACATGGCGACGATGCCGGTGCGGCCGACATCGACCAGGCCCAAGCCTTCCATCAGGCCGACGAAGGTCTGCACCTTGTCGGAATTGCCGGTGACCTCGAAGACGAAGGAATCGGTCTTGGCGTCGATCACCTTGGCGCGGAACACGTCGGCCAGACGCAGCGCCTCGACCCGCTTGTCGCCGGTGCCGCGGACCTTGACCAGCGCCAACTCGCGCTCGATATGCGGGCCCTCGACGGTAAGGTCGCGCACGCGATGCACCGGCACCAGCCGGTCGAGCTGCGCCTTGATCTGCTCGATGATCATCGGCGTGCCCTTGGTCACGATGGTGATGCGCGACAGGTTCTCCTTGGCGTCGGTCTCGGCGACCGTCAGGCTCTCGATGTTGTAGCCGCGGCCCGAGAACAGGCCGACCACGCGCGCCAGGATGCCGGGCTCGTTGTCGACCAGCACCGAGATGGTGTGGCTGGCAACCAGATCGGACGGGCTCACACCAGCACCATGCCTTCCTCCGACGTCGGCTTGGCGGCCTTGTCGTCGGGGCCCAGCAGCATGTCGTTGTGGGCCGCGCCCGAGGGGATCATCGGGAAGCAGTTCTCCGTCTTGTCGACCAGCACGTCGACTACGACCGGCCGATTGACCCCGATCATTTCCTTGATCGTCTCGTCGAGCTTGGCCGGCTCGTGGCAGCGCAGGCCGACGGCGCCGAACGCCTCGGCGAGCTTCACGAAGTCGGGCAGCGATTCCATGTAGCTCTCGGAATAGCGGCCGCCATGCAGCAGTTCCTGCCACTGGCGCACCATGCCCATGTACTGGTTGTTGAGGATGAAGATCTTCACCGGCAGGCGATACTGCGCCACCGTCGAGAGCTCCTGGATGTTCATCATGATCGAGGCCTCGCCCGCCACGTCGATGACGAGCGCCTCGGGATGGGCGATCTGCACGCCCATGGCGGCCGGCAGGCCGTAGCCCATGGTGCCGAGGCCGCCCGAGGTCATCCAGCGGTTGGGCTGCTCGAACTTCAGGAACTGCGCCGCCCACATCTGATGCTGGCCCACTTCGGTGGTGATGTAGTGGTCGCGATCCTTGATGTGGTGATAGAGCCGCTCGAGCGCGTATTGCGGCTTGATCGTCTCGTTGTCCTGCTTGTAGGCGAGACAGTTGCGGCCGCGCCAGCCGTCGATCTCGACCCACCACGCCTTCAGCGCCTTGAGGTCGGTGCGCGGTTGCCTGGCCTTCCACACCCGGATCAGCTCCTGCAGCGCGTGGCCGGCATCGCCCACGATCGGCAGGTCGACGCGCACGTTCTTGTTGATCGAGCTGGGATCGATGTCGATGTGGATCTTCTTGGAGTGGGGCGAGAACTCGGTGAGCTTGCCGGTGATGCGATCGTCGAAGCGCGCGCCGATATTGATCAGCACGTCGCAGTGATACATCGCCAGGTTGGCTTCGTAGGTGCCGTGCATGCCCAGCATGCCGAGGAACTGCTTGTCCGACGCCGGAAACGTGCCCAACCCCATCAGGGTGTTGGTGATCGGATAGCCCGTCAGGTGCACGAACTGGGCGAGCAGCTTGGACGCCTTCGGCCCCGAATTGACCACGCCGCCGCCGGTGTAGAAGACCGGCTTCTTGGCGCCGGCGATCAGCTCGATCGCCTGCTCGATCCTGGCGAGCTCGGGCTTGACCTGTGGCCGATAGCTCTTGTGCTGCACCGGTTTGTCGGGTGCCACATAGTCGTACTTGTTCATCAGCACGTCCTTGGGCAGGTCGATCACGACCGGCCCGGGCCGACCCGAACGCGCCACGTAAAAGGCCTCGTGGACCGTGCGCGCGAGAGCGCTCACGGCCTTCACGAGATAGTTGTGCTTGGTACAGGGCCGCGTGATGCCGGTGGTGTCGGCCTCCTGGAAGGCGTCGTTGCCGATCAGATGGGTCGGCACCTGACCGGTCAGGCAGACGACGGGGATAGAATCCATCAGAGCGTCGGTGAGCCCGGTCACCGCGTTGGTGGCGCCTGGACCCGAGGTCACCAGCACCACGCCCACCTTGCCGGTCGAGCGCGCATAGCCTTCGGCGGCGTGGACGGCGGCCTGCTCGTGGTGCAACAGGAAGGGGGGCAACCGGTTCTGCTTGAACAGCGAATCGTAGATCGGCAGGACCGCGCCGCCCGGATAGCCGAAGACGACCTCGACTTCCTCGTCGATCAGGGCTTTCACCAACAGATCGGCGCCAGTCGTGGCGGGCTCCTCGGGCTTCATGACACGGGTCTCCTCTCAGACAAATATGCCGCAAAACAGAGTTTGCGGCGGCGCGGAAAGTATAGCCGGGGTCCGGGAGGGTCAACCGAAATCAGCACGAAATGTAAAGTTTCAGACCCCTGAATTGGTCAATAATTTCTCAGTTAGCTCCAAAGCTGGGCTAATCTGGGGATCCAACACCAGATCTGGTGTCATCTGATGGCGGAACCACGTCATCTGGCGTTTGGCATATTGGCGGGTGTGATCGATGGCGATGCGGCGCGCTTCGTCGAGCGATAGCTCGCCCCGGAAGTGGCTGAACAGCTCGGGCGCGCCATGCGCCTTGAGGCCGGGCCAGCGCGGATCGGGCAGGCGATCGAAGACGACCCGGACCTCGGCCAGGACGCCCGCTGCCAGCATGGCATCGAAGCGGCTCTCGATCCGGTTGCGCAGCCAACCGCGCTCGGGCGCCAGCAGGACCGTGACGAAGCGCCAGCGCACGGCGTCTCCCTCGCCCTTCTGCCAGAGGCTGAGCGGCCGCCCGGTGGCCAGCCAGACTTCCCAGGCACGGACATGGCGCTGGCGATCGCCGGGCTTGAGTCGTGCCACGATCGCCGGGTCCCGTTCGGCGAGCCGCGCGCGGAAGGCGGCGGCGCCCATCGACTGCCATTCCGCATTGGCCTGATCGCGCAGGCCAGGCGGAGGATCGGGGATCGCCGCGATGCCTTGCATCAGTGTCCGAAGATAAAGGCCCGAGCCGCCGCACAGGATGGGCGTGCGGCGCTCGGCCAGGCAGCGCTCGATTTCGGCGGCGGCGAGCGTGCGCCAACGCGCGGCCGACAGGGTCTCCGACAGCGGCAACACGCCATAGAGCTTATGCGGCACGTCCGCTCGCTCGCGCGCGGTGGGCTGTGCGGTCAGGATCGGGAAAGCATCATAGGTCTGCATGGCGTCGGCGTTGATCACCGTGCCCTGCCGCCCATGCGCAAGCGCAAGCGCCAGCGTCGACTTGCCGCTGGCCGTCGGGCCGGTGATGACGATGACGCGTTCGGGAGCCATGGCGGGCGGATTGTTTGCAAATCCACGGTGTCACCGCTAGAGGCGGAGCGTGAAAAACGTCCTTGTCCTGATTTCGGGTCCCGCCCACCCGGCGCTGAACGACGGCGCCATCAAATGCGCCGTCGATGTGCTGCGCGCCCAGGGCGCCACGGTGGGCACGCCCGACTGGCTGGCGCCCGATATTGCCTGCGACATCCCTTTCGATGGGCCTTCGACAGGCGTCGCTATGACTGCCCTTGACGGAGTCGTCGTGCCTGCCGCCGGCCGGCGCAAGAAGCTGCTCGTGGCCGACATGGAATCGACCATGATCGAGAACGAGATGCTGGACGAACTGGCCGACTTCCTGGGCCTGCGCGAGAAAATCGCCGGCATTACGGCGCGCGCCATGAACGGCGAGATCGACTTCGCCGCCGCCCTCGAGGAGCGCGTCGGCCTGCTGAAAGGACTGCCGATCGCCAGGCTCGACGAGGCGGCCAAGCGCATCCGCTACACGCCGGGCGGCGCCACCCTGGTCGCCACCATGAAGAAGCACGGCGCGCCCTGCGCGCTGGTGTCCGGCGGCTTCACCTATTTCACCGCGCTGGTGCGCCAGGCGCTGGACTTCGATCTCGATGCCGCCAACGCCTTGAAGCATGACGGCCGTACGCTGTCGGGCACGGTGGAACCGCCGATCCTGGGCAAGGAGGCCAAGCTCGTGACGCTTGAGCGTCTTGCCGCCGAGCACAAACTCCCGATCGCCGACACGCTGAGCGTGGGCGATGGCGCGAACGACCTGCCGATGCTGAAGGCGGCGGGCCTGGGCGTGGCCTTCCATGCCAAGCCCGTGGTCGCGGCCGAGGTTGAGGCGCACATCGATCACGGCGATCTCACGGCACTGCTTTACCTGCAGGGCTATCGCCGCAGCGACTTTGTCGAAAGGAACGACCCATGACCGACGCCCTCCAGATCGTGCTGTGCAAGCGTCCGGCAGGCGATGTCACGGCGGATTGCTTCCGCCAGGAAAGCGCCAAGCTGTCCGCGCCGGGCGACGGCCAGCTGCTGATCCGATCGCGTTTTCTCTCGCTCGATCCCTACATGCGCCCGCGCATGACGGAGCTGCGCTCCTACACGCCGCCCTTCGAGCTCGACAAGCCCCTGACCGGCGGGTCGGTGGGCGAGGTGGTGGAGTCGAAGAACCCGCGTTTCGCCAAGGGCGACACCGTGATCGGCATGCTGAACTGGGCGACCCATACGCTCCACGACGGCAAGGGCTTGCGCAAGATCGACCCGGTGATCGCGCCGCTTTCCGCCCATCTCGGCGTGCTCGGCATGCCGAGCTTCACCGCCTGGTACGGCATCCGGCACATCTGCAAGCCCAAGGCCGGCGAGACGGTGTTCGTCTCGGCCGCCACCGGCGCCGTCGGCCAGGTGGCGGGCCAGCTCGCCAAGCTCGCCGGCGCGAAGGCGGTGGGCTGCGCCGGCGACGACGACAAGTGCCGCTGGGCGGTGCGCGAGGCGGGCTACGATGCCTGCTTCAATCACAAGACCGAGCGCGATACCGGCGCGGCGCTCGACAAGCTCTGCCCGCAGGGCATCGACGCCGACTTCGAGAATGTCGGCGGCACGATCTTCCACGCCGTGTTCGAGCGGCTGAACAATTTCGGCCGGGTCGCCTTCTGCGGCGCCATCTCGGAGTATCAGGACACCGCGCCGATGGCGGGACCGCCCAAGATGTTCACCATCGTGCAGCGCAGGCTCACGATCCAGGGCTTCATCGTCTCGGATCACATCGCCTTGATGGGCGAGTTCGTGAGTGAAGTCGGCGGCTTGGTGAAGGCCGGCAAGCTCAAGAGCCGCGAGACCGTGGTCGACGGGCTGGCGAAGGCCCCCGAGGCCTTCATGGGCCTGCTCAAGGGAGAGAATTTTGGGAAGTTAGTGGTGAAGGTCGATTAGCGCTCATGTTCCTCTCCCCCTCGGGGGAGAGGTTAGGTGAGGGGGTCAACCCGGGGACTATCTCCTGCATCACCCCCTCACCCAGCCTCTCCCCCAAAGGGGGAGAGGAGCCTGAGAGTAAAGGACCCCGCGACTACTTCGTCAGCCGCAACGCCGCGAAGCGCGGGTCGCCCTGGCGTTCGACGAAGAGCAGGACCGAGCGTTTCTTGGCCTGCTGCAGCTTGGTCACGATGTCGGTGACTTCCTGCGGCGTGGTGACCGGCTTCTGGTCGACCTCGAGGATGATGTCGCCGGCCTGAAGCTGCTTCTCGGCGGCGGGACTGTTGGCCGCCACCTTAGTGATGACGACGCCCTTGGCCTGATCGGAGAGCCCGTACTTCTCGCGCAGCTGGTCGGTGACCTTCTGCAGGGTGAGGCCCAATTGCTCGACGGTCGAGACGATCGGCTGGTCGGGCTCGGCCGGCTTCTTGGTGCCGCCCTGGGCCGCCGCATTCTGCTTCTCGGCCTCCTCCTGCTCGCCGACCCTGAGCTTCAGCGGCACTTCCTTGCTGCCGCGCCAGACCACGAGATCGACCGTACTGCCGACCCGGGCATTGGCGACCAGCCGCGGGAAACGGCGCAAGTCGAGCACGTCCTGGCCGGCGAAGCTGATGATGATGTCGTTGCGCTTCAGCCCTGCCTTGGCGGCCGGGCCGTCGGCCACGACGTTGGCCACCAGCACGCCGCGCGCGCGGTCGAGGCCGAAGCTGTCGGCGATGTCGTCGGTGACGCTCTGGTAGCTGACGCCGACCCAGCCGCGCTTGACCCGGCCGAACTCGCGCAGCTGGTCGGCGACCTGCTTGACGAGGTTGGACGGGATCGAGAAGGCGAGACCGGCGTTGGTACCGGACGGCGAATAGATCGCGGTATTGACGCCGATCACCTCGCCGTCGGCATTGAACAGCGGGCCACCCGAATTGCCCTTGTTGATGGCGGCATCGGTCTGCAGGTAGTCGTCGAGCGAGTCGTTGAGCGAGCGGCCGCGCGCCGAGATGATGCCGGCGGTCACCGAGTGACCAAGGCCGAACGGGTTGCCGATGGCGATCACCCAGTCGCCGACGCGCTCCTTGTCGGAATCGCCCCACTTCACCGCCGGCAGCGGCTTCTTGTTGGGCGGCTCGACCTTGAGCAGCGCCACGTCGACGCGGCTGTCCGAGCCGATCAGCTTGGCCTTGAGCTGGGTGTCGTCGCGGAAGATGACGGTGATGTCCTCGGCGCCCTGGATGACGTGGTTGTTGGTGACGATGTAACCCTCGCCATCGACCACGAAGCCCGAGCCAAGCGACGTGCCGCGGCGCTTCTGCTCCTCGCCGCCACGCTTGTCGAAGAATTCCTTGAACAGCTCCTCGAACGGCGAGCCGGGCGGCAGCTGCGGCATGTCGCGCATCCGCGGCCCGCCCTGCTGGGGCACGTTCTGGGTGGTGGTGATGTTGACGACGGTCGGCATGAGCTTGTCGACCAGGTCGGCGAAACTCTGCGGCGCATCGCGCGCCAGCGCCGGCTGCGCCAGCACGAGACCAAGGGAAGCAACGGCCGCAATCGCGGCACCCTTCAGAAAGCCCTGAAAATCAATGAGAATCACTTCCGACCTCCAACGGCGCTCAGGCCAAACGGGTCGGAACGGCCGGCGCCGCGCGTTCGAGTCACTGTCTACATGTATGGCGATTGTGGCGCAAATAAAGAGGCCGTTATCCTGCTGATAATTTCGGCTTTTAGCTGATTTGACCAAAAATCAGCCGGCGGCGTTGCAGGGCTGCCACAGACACCGCCGGCTAAAAATCTGCCGCCGCCCTCACGGGTTCTTCTTGGGGGAAGCCACCCCCGCAGGGTCGTTGAAGTAGCGGAAGAAGTCGGTGTCGGGGTTCAGGATCATGGTCGAACCGCCAGCGCCGAACGCCTGCTTGTAGGCTTCCATGCGCCGGTAGAAGCCATAGAAATCCTTGTCCTTGCTGAACGCCTGGGCATAGACCCGGGTCGCCTCGGCGTCGGCCTCGCCCATGGTGACCTGGGCCTTCAGCCCGGCATCGGCCTTGATGACGGCGACCTCGCGGTCCGCCGTGGCGGTGATCCTGGCCTTCTCTTCGTCGCCCTCGGCGCGCAGCTGGCCCGCCTCACGCTCGCGGTCGGTCTTCATGCGATTGAAAACCGACTGCGAGTTGGCCTGCGGCAAATCTGCACGCTTGATGCGCACGTCCACCGTCTCGACGCCGAGCACCTTGGTCTTGGCGTTCACCCGGCGCGTGATCTCGTCCATCAGGTTGGCGCGCTGATCGGTCAGCACCGCATGCAGCGGCACCGAGCTCAGGACACCGCGGATCTCTGAGTTGATCAGCGAGTCGAGCAGCCCACGCAGCGCCGGCTCGCCGCCCGGCACGGTCTGGGCGAACTTCTTGGCGGCGTCGATCTTGTAGCGGGCGTAGGCGTCGACCACGAGGCGCTTCTGGTCGCCGGCGATGATCTCGAACTCCTCGGCTTCGTAGTCGAGCAGCCGGCGGTCGATGCGCTGGATGTCCTGGACCAGCGGGATCTTGGCGTAGAGGCCAGGCTCGGTCTTGGGTTCGCCGACGATGGCGCCGAACTGGCGGACCAGGACCTGCGTGGTCGGATCGACGGTGTAGAAGGTCTGGGTCACCAGGAAGGCCGCGACGGCCAGCGCCACCAGCGCGATGATCATACGGTTGCTCATCGCGTGGCTCCCTGTGCCGCCGGCGGCGTCGCGCCCGGCAACGGCGGACGAGGTAGGGACGGCGTTCCGGATGGCTGGTTCGACTTCAGCTCCGGCAGCGGCAGGTAGGGTAGAACGCCGGTGCCCGAGGTGTTCTTGTCGACCAGCACCTTGTTCACGTTGCGCAGCACCTCCTCCATCGTGTCGAGATAGAGACGCTCGGTGGTGATGTCCTTGGCCTTGGCCCACTGCGTGTAGACCTGGTCGAAGCGCTGGGCGTCACCGCTGGCGCGGGCAACGATCTGGGCCTTGTAGGCTTCGCCGCGCTGGATGATCGATTCGGCCTCGCCCTTGGCGCGCGGCAGCACCTGGTTGCGGTAGGTGTTGGCCTCGTTGATGCTCTTTTCCTTGTCGGCACGCGCAGCCTGCACGTCGCGGAAGGCGGCGATCACCTCCTGCGGCGGATCAACCCGCAGGAGCTGAACCTGCGAGATGCTCACGCCCAGCCCATACTCATCGAGCATCTTCTGCAAGAGGTCCTTGGTGTCCTGCTCGATGCGGCTGCGGCCCTCGGTCTGGGCATATTGCAGGTTCGACTTGCCGATGACCTCGCGCATGGCGGCCTCGGCGCCAGACCGTACGTTCTCCTCGGGATTGCGCACGTCGAAGGCATATTTGAAGACGTCCTTGATCTGCCACAACACGGCGAACTCGATGTCGACGATGTTCTCGTCGCCGGTCAGCATCAGGTTCTCGCTCGATGTCGGACGCGGGCCGCGGTTGTAGGGCGTGACGCGGTCCTGGCCGGCGCGGGCGCCGATCACGGTGCGACGCTGGTCCTGGACGTTGACCACGACGACGTTGCCGATCGGCCCCGGCAGATTGTAGTGCAGGCCGGGCTCGACCGGCTTGCCGTAGGGCTTGCCGAACACGAGCTGGATCGCCTGCTGGTTGGGCTGCACGCGGAAGAAGCCGGTGACCAGCCAGATCACCACGGCAGCCAGCACAACCAGAACAATTCCCTTGTACGAACCGAAGCCGCCAGGAATGAGGTTCTTGAGGCGCTCCTGTCCTCTGCGGATGACGTCTTCCATGTCGGGCGGGCGGCGCGAGCCGAACGGACCGCCGCCGCCACGATTGCCGCCGCCGCCCCACGGGCCGCCGCTGTTGCCGCCACCGCCGCCCCACGGGCCGCCGCTATTGTTGTTCCACGCCATCGCTCACCTCGGGGCCGCTGGCTGCTCGCCCTCGGCGTATTGTCGCTTTTGATTTCACGTCGCGCTGCATATATGTGACGACAGCAACACCCGCAATCAAGCGGCGACACAATATTGCGGGCCGGCGGAAACAAACAATCATGGCGGAAATCAGCGAATCAGCCATCCGTAAGGTTCTCGAAACCGTCACCGATCCGGCGACCAGCAAGAGCGTCGTGGCGCTGGGCATGGTGGGCGGCATCGCCACCCGCGGCGGCCATGTCGCCATCACCCTCGATGTCGATCCCGCCCGCGGCACCGCCCTGGAGCCGCTGCGCCAGGCCTGCGAGCAGGCGGTGCGCGCCATGCCGGGCGTGCTGTCGGCGACCGCCGTCATGACCGCCGAACGCGCCGCCCCGCCCCCTCCGGCCCCGCATGCGCACGGCCATGGCGCGGCCAGTGCCAAGACCACCGGTGGCACCGGCCGCATCGACGTGCCGGGGGTGAAGCACATCATCGCCGTCGCCTCGGGCAAGGGCGGCGTCGGCAAATCGACCACCGCCGTGAACTTGGCGTTGGGACTCGTCGCCAATGGCATCAGCACCGGCCTGCTCGACGCCGACATCTACGGCCCCTCGATGCCGCGCATGCTCAACGTCAAGGAGAAGCCCGAATCGGTCGACGGCAAGGCGCTGAAGCCGATCGAACGCTACGGGCTGAAAACCATGTCGATCGGCTACATCGTCAACGAGGACACACCGATGATCTGGCGCGGCCCCATGGTGTCGAGCGCGCTCGAGCAGATGCTGCGCGACGTGCAGTGGGGCGAGCTCGACGTGCTGGTGGTCGACATGCCGCCGGGCACCGGCGACGCGCAGCTCACGCTCGCCCAGCGGGTGGCGCTGTCGGGCGCGGTGATCGTCTCGACGCCGCAGGACATCGCGCTGATCGACGCACGCAAGGGCCTCAACATGTTCCGCAAGGTCGCGGTGCCGGTGCTGGGCTTCGTCGAGAATATGAGCTTCTACCTCTGCCCGCATTGCGGCGAGCGCGCCGAGATCTTCGGCCATGGCGGCGCGCGCGAGGAGGCGGAGAAGCTCGGCGTGCCGTTCCTGGGCGAGGTGCCGCTCCATCTCGACATCCGCACGACGTCGGATTCCGGCCATCCCATCGTGGTGTCACAGCCCGACAGCCCGTACGCCCAGATCTACAAGAACATCGCCGGCCGGGTGTGGAAGCAGCTCTCGGCCAACCAGCGCGGCGCACGCGCCGCGCCGCGCATCGTGGTGCGCTAGACCGGGCGCAGATGCCGCGACAAGTCGATGAGGTGTTCGAGGATCGCTTCCTTGCCTCGCTCTACGACCACTTCAACGCCTGGGATGCTTGCGACGACTTCTACCTGGGGCTGGCCCTGGAGATGGGCGGCAGCGTGCTTGACCTCGGATGTGGCACGGGGCTGCTGGCCTGCCATATGGCGCAGGAGGGTCTGACTGTTGCCGGCGCCGATCCTGCCGACGGCATGCTACAGGTGGCTCGATCGCGCGCCGGAGCCGAGCGGGTCTCCTGGATCAAGGCGGAAGGTCAGACGCTCCGTTTGCCGCGGCGCTTCGATCTCATCTACATGACCGGTCATGCATTCCAGGCGCTGCTGACCGATGACGACGCCATCGCCGTCTTGCGAACTGCCCATGATCACCTGACCAAAGATGGCCGATTCGCCTTTGAGAGCCGCAATCCGGCGAGCAAGGCGTGGCTGTCCTGGACGCCCGACAGACGAAGGGTTGTCACGACGGCAGACCACGGCCGGATCGAGGAGTTTTTCGATACGGCGGCGGATCCGCATACAGGGATTGTCGACATCGCTCACCACTATCGGCTTCTCGATGCCGACAAGGCGATCGTCGGCCACAGCCGCATACGCTTTGTCGATCTGGATCATCTTGCGCGGCTGCTCGCCGCGGCAAACCTGGCGCCGGTGGCGTGGTATGGCGACTGGAATCGGACTCCGCTCAGCGCGACAAGCCGTGAGTTCATCGTTGTGACCCGCCGGGCCGACTGATGGCGCAGACCTGGCGGCCCGCGGTTCAATGGCCTAGGTCGAACGCTTCTTCCGCCTCGCCACGGTCTTCCGCGGTTGCCATTTGCCGATCATGCCATGCACGCCGATCATCGAGCCGGCGACCAGCTCGAGCGCCAGGAAGCGGCGTTCCTCGACCCAGCCGGGAAGCTGGATGTTCAGTGCCAGATCGCGACGGAAGCCGAACTGGTTATAATACTCCGGATCGCCGACCAGGATGATGCGGCTATGGCCCAGCATGCGCGACTGCGCCATCGCGTGCCACATCAACGCCTTGCCATAGCCCAGCCCGCGCAGCTCCGGCGCGATGGCCAGCGGCCCGAGCAAGATCGCCGGCCAGCGCTCGTTGACCAGGATCGGCCAGTTGCGGATCGACGCCACCATGCGGCCCTTCTGGTCGATGGCGACGAAACAGAGCTCCTTGATCGGCTTGATGCCCTCGCGCAGGCGATAGACGGTTTTGTGCTGGCGGTCGGGGCCGAACGCCGCCTCGTTCATCGCCTCGATGGCGGCATCATCGCGCGGCCGCTCGCGCAACAGGCGCAGGCGTCCGGGATCGCGCAGGCTGGCCGACCTAGCCAAGGTCAAGTGCCGCTAAAAGCTCGCGCCATTCACGCGGATTGAGGCCGCTCGATTTCTGATCGACCTTTTCACCGGCGATCATGCGCCTCACCACGGCTCGTCCGGTCTTGGAGAGATGCGTGCCGCCCATGCGGTATTCCATGAAGGCGTCGTGGCAGATCGGACACCAGCGCCTGAGCGTGTCGATCATCACGTCGGCATAGACGCGGATCTCGTACTGGGCGTGGGCATCGGCGCGCAGCGACAGGAAATGCATGAGGTTGTGAAGGTTGGTCTTCCAATACCACTGCGTATAGAAGCCGAGCGACAGGTTCATGCGCGCGAGCTCGCGCGCCAGGCCCGAGCGCTCCGGATCGAGCGGCTCGCCGGCCTCGCCCTCGTTCAGCATCTCCATGTAATGCTCGTAGACCAGCTCGGCGTCCTTCTTCAGGAGCCCGAAGACACGCTCGGCCTCCTTGCCGGCCAGCACGGCGTCGCGGCCCTGGCGGTTGGCTTTGCTCTGGGCGGCGAGATGCTCGGGCTTGGGAACATAGAATTCATTGTCGAGGATCGAATACCGCGCGGAGTATTCGTTCACGTTGGCGGTGCGATGGCGGATCCACTGGCGTGCCACGAAGATCGGCAGCTTCACATGGTATTTGATCTCGCACATCTCGAACGGCGTCGTATGGCGATGCCGCATGAGATAGTTGATCAGGCCGCGATCCTCGCTGACCTTCTTGGTGCCGCGGCCGTAGCTGACACGCGCGGCCTGCACGACGGCGGCGTCGTCGCCCATGTAATCGACGACCCGGACGAAGCCGTGATCGAGCACCGGCAGCGCCTGAAAGAGAATTTCCTCCAGCGCCGGCGCGATCGGCCGCAGCGTCGCCTGCGCAGCCCCGCGCGCCTGGTCGATTTCAGCCTGCTGGTCGGTAGAGAGGGGCATCTGTCGTTATCCTTCGTTGGCCGCGGACTCTATGGGCGGGGGGCAGGCCCTTCCATGGGGAAAAGACGACGCTGGCTCCTGCCTTCTAAAAGGGTCGCGGAACGCCTATATTGGAAGGGTCGGGAAACCGACTATGGCGATAAACGCCGCGTGGCATAAGCGTTTCGGACCCGGGGGCAGTACCCGGCGCCTCCACCATTCTCCTCCGCTTCTTCGGAGGCGGAGTCGATGGGGGCGAACCAGGATCGACGAGCGTGGTAAAGGCGCGGTTTTTGCCCGGTATGGTTCCGCCGTGACGGGCCATTCACAAGTGCTAACGATAACACCGTTACACTCGCTGCTGCCGCCTAAACAGCGGACGTAAGCGCGGTCCGGGGGGCACCGGGCAACAGAAGCCCCCCACTTTTCTTCGAGCGATTTGCCCGCTATTGCCAGCGTTGACTCTCCCGCCATGCGGGCCGATGCTTTCCGCGAATTTCCGACAGGCCATGAACGATCGATTTCACTACGACGCTCTCGTCGACGATGCGCTGCGCAGCGTTGTCCGCCGCGTGCTGACGCAAGTCGCCGAAAAAGGCCTGCCTGGCTCGCACCATTTCTACATCTCCTTCCGCAGCACCGACCCCGGCGTTGAGCTGCCCGAGTACCTGCGGGCGAAGTATCCGGAAGAGATGACGATCGTGCTCCAGCACCAGTACTGGGACCTCATTCTCGGACCGGAGTCCTTCGAGGTGACGGTGAGCTTCAATAAGCAGCAGGAGCGCATAAAGGTCCCGTTCGCGGCGCTCTCGGCCTTCGTCGATCCCTCGGTGCGCTTCGGCCTGCAGTTCGATCGCAAGGACAAGGCCGAGGCAGCCAACAAGGCGCAGACGTCCGACGTCGGGACCGCGGCCGCGCCCACGCCGCTGCCGGCGCCCGAGAAGCGCCCACCGCTGGCCGCGCCGTCCGATCCCGAGGCGACGCCGGAGGCCGCCGCGGTGGAGGCCAAGCCCGAGGACGCCGCCTCCAAGATCGTCAAGCTCGACAGCTTCCGAAAGAAGTAGCTAGACGCCGCGCGCCGGCTGCGGCAGGGATGCCCGCCGCCTGCGCAGGCGCCAGGAGAACGCATGCCCGACTTCCAGTTCCAGGAAATGTTCCCCAGCGGTAAGGACACGACGCCCTACCGCAAGCTCAGCGCCGATTTCATCGGCACGACCAAATTCGGCAGCCGCGACGTGCTGACGGTCGAACCCGAGGCGCTGACCCTGCTCACCGCCCAGGCCTTCAAGGACATCTCGCATCTGCTGCGCCCGGGGCACCTCGCCCAGCTGAGCGCCATCCTCGACGATTCGGAGGCCTCGGCCAACGACAAGTACGTGGCGCTGGAGCTCCTGAAGAACGCCAATATTTCCGCCGGCGGCGTGTTGCCGATGTGCCAGGACACCGGCACCGCCATCGTCATGGGCAAGAAGGGCCAGGCAGTGTGGACCGGCGGCGGCGACGAGGCCGCGATCGCCCGGGGCGTCTACAAGACCTACACCGAGACCAACCTCCGCTACAGCCAGGTCTCGCCGATCTCGATGTTCAAGGAAGTGCAGACCGGCACCAACCTGCCGGCGCAGATCGACATCTATGCAACCGACGGCGACGCCTACAAGTTCCTATTCGTCGCCAAGGGCGGCGGCTCGGCCAACAAGAGCTACCTGCACCAGCAGACGCCGGCGGTGCTGAACGAGCCCGCCCTGCTGAAGTTCCTCGATACCCAGATCCGCACCCTGGGCACCGCGGCCTGTCCGCCCTATCACCTGGCCATCGTGGTCGGCGGCACATCGGCGGAGATGAACCTCAAGACGGTGAAGCTCGCCTCGACGCGCTATCTCGACGACCTGCCGAGCGAGGGCAACGACAAAGGCGTGGCCATCCGCGACCGCGAGATGGAGAAGAAGGTGCTGGAGCTCACGCGGCAGATGGGCATCGGTGCGCAGTTCGGCGGCAAGTATTTCTGCCACGACGTGCGGGTGATCCGCATCGCCCGCCACGGCGCCTCGGTGCCGATCGGCATCGGCGTCAGCTGCTCGGCCGACCGCCAGGCCCTGGGCAAGATCACCAGGGACGGCATCTTCCTGGAACAGCTCGAGACCAACCCGGCGCACTACCTACCCGAGGTCGAGCCGCAACAGCTCGCGGGCGACGTGGTCTCGGTCGACCTCAACAAGGGCATGGCACACACGCTGTCGGTGCTGACGAAGTACCCGGTGAAGACGCGCGTCAATCTCACCGGCACCCTGATCGTGGCGCGCGACTCGGCCCATGCGAAGTTGAAGGAACGACTCGATCGCGGCGAGGGCCTGCCCGACTACTTCAAGCAGTTCCCGGTCTACTACGCCGGCCCCGCCAAGACGCCCGAGGGCATGCCGTCCGGCTCGTTCGGTCCGACCACCGCCGGCCGCATGGATTCGTACGTCGATCTCTTCCAGGCCCATGGCGGCTCGATGGTGATGCTGGCCAAGGGCAACCGCAGCAAGCAGGTCGTCGACGCCTGCAAGAAGCACAAGGGCTTTTATCTCGGCTCGATCGGCGGGCCGGCCGCCATCCTCGCCAAGAACTGCATCCGCAAGGTCGAGGTGCTGGAATACCCCGAGCTCGGCATGGAAGCGATCTGGCGCATCCAGGTCGAGAATTTCCCGGCCTTCATCGTTACCGACGACAAGGGCAACGATTTCTTCAGCGAGCTGAAGCTTTGACGCGAAGCGTCACAAGAACCCCGGCAGGTTGCCCTGCCGGGGTTAAGGCTGCCGTCCCGCGAC
>Ga0308309_10000170_pt1 | contig 52317 bp, 30 predicted proteins | sample HubBroMetageWFT5_FD_192491 | JGI IMG/M metagenome (GOLD analysis project Ga0308309, IMG submission 192491) | Warmed and freeze-thawed soil microbial communities from the Hubbard Brook experimental Forest, New Hampshire - Hubbard Brook CCASE Soil... | ecosystem: Environmental > Terrestrial >...
GACTCGACGCCATCGACCGCTTCGAAATCAACGAAGCCTTCGGCGCGCAAATCATCGGCGTCGAACGCGAGCTCGGCCTCGACCGCAACAAACTTAACGTCAACGGCGGCGCAATCGCCATCGGCCATCCCCTCGCGGCGACCGGCATACGCTTAGCTGTGACGGTGTCGCGCGAACTCCGCCGCTCGAACCTGCGCTACGGCATCGCGTCCGCGTGCATCGGCGGAGGGCAGGGAATCGCAGTGCTCCTCGAAATCCCGCGCTGAAAGCAAAATCCGGCAGCCGCGCCGGCGATACGCAGGCATGTGAACACTTGCGGCCGCAACCCAAAAACAAACACGCCACGTTGCAAATTCATCTTACTGATGTGTTCCATTCACGCGCACCCAACAGCAGTCACCGCATCATTCTGATGTAAACTGGAGTAATCGCAGCCAGCTCGGTTAGCCGGAGGTAAATTACTTTTATGGGCGATGCCGCACTCAAATCCTATCTATTCGTTAGCGATTTCGATCAGACTCTCACGTTCAACGATTCCGGTTACGTCCTGAGCGAAATCGTAGGCATTCCCACCGCAGAATTCGAGCGCAAAGCCGAAGGCATGGCGAAACTAAATCTCGTTCAGCAGGGCGCCGAACTAGCCTATCTTCTGCTCCACGATCCGGAATTCCGCTCGCGCGTCCGCAAAGAGCATTTGATCCAGGTCGGCAAGGAAATTCGCCTGAAAGCCAATATCGGCCTGCTGAATGAAATTCTCGATCACGGCATTCAAGGCTATCACTTCGATTTTTACGTTCTCTCCGCCGCTCCTGTCGAAGTGATTCAATCCGCGCTGGAAGGAATCCTGCCGCCCGACCGCATTCACGGCACGGAATTCAAATACAAAAGTACCGGAGAAATTGACACCATTGTGCGCGCCACCGCCGGTTACGGAAAAGTCGCTTTCCTCGACGAACTCCAGGCCAAAATGAAAATAGGTCCGGATCACGTCATCTACGCCGGCGACGGCAGCTCGGACATTCACGTCATGCTGCACATCAACGCACGCGATGGTTTCACCATCGCCGTCTCCGAAACCAAACACGTTTCGCACATCGCCCAGCGCACGATCCTCAGCACCAGCGCTCTCGGCGTCCTCGTCCCGATCCTGGAAAAAATTGTTGGCAAGGGCCGCGCGCAAATCCGCACGTTCCTGGAGTCCTACGGTTTTCTCATTCAAGAATGGGATAAAGTCCGCACCGACTGGCTCACGCTGCGCCCCGCGACGGAAGAAGCCGTCGAATCTCGCTCAATGGATGGGTCATCGCTATGATCAGCTCAATCGGCTGGCTCGCCACCGCGCTCGTCACCGCATCCTATTTTTTCCGCAACCACAAGACGCTCCGCATCATGCAGGCTCTCGGCGCTGTCGTCTGGTTAACCTACGGTGTCCTCATCAACTCCAAACCAGTAATGGTCGCAAACATAATCGTAGCCGTAGTCGCCCTGTACTCGACGTTCCTGCCAGCCCGTGTCCCCCCGCCAACCCCAGAAAGCGGCGCCTGAACCCAAGAAAATGCAAGCTAGCACGCTCAGCTAGCAGCACGGCCCCGACCGCCCGATTGAGCCAGAGTCGGCGATTCTTGCACATTCAATTTTTCAGAACAATGATAACGTCCGCGGTCACGCCCATCGATTGGATCGGCTTTCCGTCAAGAGCTGCCGGCGTGTAGCGCCAGTGAATGACCGCCTCTTCGGCTGCTTTGCACAAGCTTGCGTCGTCCGAGAAGCCGTCGCCCGAGACTGCGCGAGCGTTGTAAACGACGCCGTCCGCACCGATGTTGAAATAGACTCGAACGGCTCCGCTGATGTGCTGGGCGGCAGCTGCCGGCGGGTACACCGGATCTACCTTCGTAACCAATTTTGCGGGATCAATCTTGAAGTTGGCGATTCTTATTTTGACAAATGGATGGCGACTGTCCCACCGGAACCCTCCGTCAATAAACATGAAATAGCCGATTAGCTCGCCCTCAGGGTTTTCCGATGTCTCCCAGCCGGCCGAGTATATGTCGAGCGGCCCTTGCAGCGACTCGAGCATGCCCCACTCCATGCCCTTGCCGGGTTCGGGATCATCGCTCACGCTTCGGATGAGGAGCCGTCCGCCCTGTCTTGCGAGTTCGACGAGGTGTTCGATGAAGAGCTTTTCATCTGGGCCGCGGAATTTCTGATCACACGGGCTCATCCAGCTGTCCGCGTGGTCGGATCTGTACATGCTGTGAAGCCAGAGAGCGCAATCCGGAACCTCCGTGTCTTTCACGAGCGCCGCCAGCTTGGCGAGATCATCATGTTGAGCCGCCTCCAGCATGGCTTCCAATAGTTGTCGCAGTCCAGCGGCGGTATTTGGCTGGTTCGAGGACTCTGGCATTGCGATAGGAGAAGATACGGTTTTTTCTTGCGCGTGCGCCGGAATCGGAACAGCGAGGAATATTAACAAGAATGCTCACGTTAGTTTCAGTACACAGTTGAATTGCATGTCCACTCAATATCCGAAATCGTGAAAAAGCGCAACGCAGAAGTCGTACGCCGTGCGGCGTTGCGAGAGTATGGTCGAATGGCGTTGCGATCCTAATTTGCGCTGCGGTCCAACCGCGCGTGCGGCGAGTTCACCTCCCGAGCGCGAGCGAGCGCACGCAAAGCCAGCCCTAGAGCGAAATCCACCCCGCATGTATCAACCATAACGACGTAACTCCCACCAAAATCCACAAAATCACGCCCTGCAGCATCGGACGCACGCCCACCTGCCGCACCGTAGCCCGCGAAATCCCCGTCCCGATCAAATACAGGGTCGCCGTCAATCCCAATTTCCCCATCACACTCAGCACGTGCCACTCGCGCGAAAGCCCCGGCAGGTAGGTATTCGCCACCGCCGCCAAACAGAACAAAGCAATAAACCACGGCCATTGAATCCGGCTGTCCGAACGCTTCATCACCGCCGCCCCCACAGAAACCGGCACGATCCACAGCGCACGCGTCAATTTCACCGTCGTGCCCACCACCAACGCCACCGCTCCATAACGCGCCGTCGCCCCCACCACCGAACTCGTGTCATGAATCGCCAGCGCTGCCCACAATCCAAATTGTTGCTGCGACAAATGCAGCAGCCACCCCAGCGGCGGAAAAATCAGTAGCGCAATCGCATTCAATATGAAAACTGTGCCCAGCGAAACCGCCGTTTCTTCCTGATCTGCATGGATAATCGGCGCCACCGCCGCAATCGCGCTCCCGCCGCAAATCGCAGTTCCCACGGTGATCAATATCGAAGCCGTCTTGTTTACCCCCAGAATCCGCCCCGCCAGCAATCCAGCAGTCAGCGCGAACCCAATGCTCACCGCCGTGTAAACGAATCCGCTGCGCCCCGCGCGCAATACTTCGTGCAGGTTCATGCCGAAGCCCAGTCCCACCACCGATGCCTGCAGCAAATATTTCGTCGCCGTTCGCGATTCCGCTTGCCAAGGATGCGTCAACCCCAGTCCAAATATCAGCCCGAGCGCCAGCGCCACCGCCGGAGACACCCGCCCGCTTGCGCACAACACAAATCCCAGCACAAACAAAAGTTTTACGGCCAAACGAATCTCCAAGCAGCGTCACCCGACGCCAGAAAGCAGAACTCCCCCGCGGTCCAGTCTTATATCATTAATACCGCTGCGTTGCTCGGCCAGCACGCCGCGGGACCTTTTCCGTCGGCCCGTCGCGTTAGGTCTGGACTCCTGTCCTCGCGCGAATCGAAAGGTCTTCGCGTCCACGCCTCAGCCCGTCCCGCAGCTCAGAAAAATCCAAGACAGACAGCCTCTGCTGCCCCTTACATCTTCGCCCCTTTCTCGAATTTAGAGTGGACATCCGTACCCCTTCTCGGTCAAATTATGGGGGTAGCTTTGCTGTGCTTTCGTTGTCTGGGGGAACTACGCGATGCGATACCTAGCTTTCCTATCAGGATTGGTATTTCTGCTATGCATAAGCGCCGGCGCGCAAACCACTGCCTTCAATTCCGTTTTGCTGCCGTCCTCCTATTTTGCTGTGCCTGGCACTTTTGATGCACCCACAAATGCACCGGTGATCGCGCTCACACCGTTTTCCAGCGCCCCGGCAAACACTCCTCCCGGCGCCTTGCCCTCTTCCACGCCGCTCTCGTTATCGTTGCTGCCTGCGCCACCGCAAGACGTCACCAGCGTGTTCGAGACCTATGCCTGGCAAATCTACGGCGGTTACACGTTTCAGCGTTTCTACGAATTGCCGGGTATCACCCAGAACATGAACGGGTTCAATTTCAGTGCGGTTTATTACTGGAAAGATTGGCTCGGCGCCGATGGTGAGTTCGCCGCGGTTCACGGAAATCAAAGTAATGTTAGCTCCTGGTTCCTGTTCGGCGGCGGCGGACCGCGTTTTCGTTGGTCCGCGAAGAAGGGAATCGAGATTTGGGCGCATGGCCTGGTCGGCTATTCGCACTTCACTCCGCAGACGGCTGCTGGCGTCCAGCACGCCTTTGCCTACGAACTCGGCGGTGGCGTTGACTTGCCCTTTAAGGAGCGCTGGGCGATTCGCTTGGAGGGAGACGCCATGTGCTCGCGCTACTTCAACACGTATCAATACAGTCCCAAGGCCTCTGCCGGCCTAGTCTTCCGATTCTAGCGTCGTCGATCGCAGCCTTTGACATTGTAGCGGCCCGCTTTGGCTGGGTGCCTTTGACTGAGCGCTGCCCGCACTTCGCTCGCTCGCATTCGCAACAAGCATCCGCGCCTAGCCTATTTTGGAGTGCGGCGGCTTGCCGCCGCTTTCGCGACAACCTAACACTCGGCGCGGTCGCTCCAGGCGAGGCTCGCCTCGCCGCTGTTGGCTGCTGCCATCCGTTGCGGCGTCGACTCCATCGGATTTGTGGGGCGCGGCTTCAGCCGCCGTATCACGCTACCGCTAACCAAGGGACTTCAGCCCCTGAAACTCCCTCGCACCGCGCTCCTGTCGGCAACGGCAGCGCCGGCACCCAGCAACCGCTGCCACTTTTTCATCGCACACCTCATCCAATCGATCATGAACCTGTTCGATGAATTGCAAATTCGCGACGTCCTCCTCCGCAACCGCATCGTCGTCTCTCCCATGTGCCAATATTCCAGCACCGATGGCTTCGCGAACGACTGGCATCTCGTCCATCTCGGCAGCCGCGCCGTAGGCGGCGCCTCCCTGATTTTCACCGAAGCCTGCGCCGTCTCCCCCGAAGGCCGCATCAGCCCGCAAGATCTCGGCATTTGGAAAGACGATCACATCTCCTTCCTCTCGCGCATCACGCAATTTCTGCTAGGGCAGGGAACCGTCCCCGGCATCCAGCTCGCACACGCCGGACGCAAAGGCAGCACGGCTCGCCCGTGGGAACCCGGCGGCTTCGTCCCCGAATCACAAGGCGGCTGGAAACCGGTCGCGCCCAGCGCCATCCCTTTTTCCGATAACTATGCGAAGCCCGCTGCGCTCGATGCCGCCGGAATTCAGAAAGTCATCAAAGATTTCGCCGCTGCCGCAGCGCGCGCGCTGCAAGCCGGTTTCAAAGTGATCGAAATCCATTCCGCGCACGGCTACCTGCTCCACGAATTTGTCTCGCCGCTGGCGAACCAGCGCAGCGATTCATACGGCGGCTCGCTCGAAAATCGCACGCGCCTCCTCCGCGAAGTCGTCACCGCAGTCCGCCGCGTCTGGCCCGCCGGTTTTCCCTTGTTTGTTCGCATCTCCGCTAGCGATTGGGTTCCCGGCGGTTGGGACCTCGAGCAATCCGTCGCGCTCGCGGAATCACTCGCCCCGCTCGGCGTCGATCTAGTTGACTGTTCCTCCGGCGGCATGGTTCCGAATGCACAAATTCCCGTCGCCCCCGGCTACCAGGTTCCTTTCGCCGCAGAAATCCGCGAGCGCACCGGCATCATGACCGGCGCGGTGGGCATGATCACGAGTGCCCGCCAAGCCGACACGATCCTCGACCAAGGCAAAGCCGACGTAGTAATCCTGGCCCGCGAATTCCTCCGCCAACCCTACTGGCCGCTCGCCGTAGCCCGCGACTTGGGCTTCCCCGTAAGCTGGCCAGTCCAATATCTCCGCGCAGCCCCAGACCGCACCCCACCGCGCGAACCCATCAAGCTGCCAACAAATCCATCCGCCCAAGCCGAGCACGACGAAACCCAAGAATAGCCAACGTAGCGCCGACGCCATCTTGGAGTGCGGAAGCTTGCTTCCGACTTCACGACACAAGGCTTGCTGCGCCGCTCTCAGCACCGCTAAACGCGTGTTGCGTTCGTCGACGCTTGACAGATTCGTGCGGCGCGGCTTCAGGCGCGCCATGAGACCACCGCGGGTCACAGGGTTTCAGCCCCTGAAGCTCCCCGACGCGCCTCATCTCTCCGAATCGGAAACACTCCGCGCAAACTCTCTACCCCCAACTCCCCAATCCATCTACCATTATCCACGTGACGACGACTGCTCACCTCCACCGTCGCATCGCCGCGGCCACCGGCATCGTGATGGCCAGCGTTTTGCTCAGCCGAATCCTCGGGTTCTTTCGCGATTGGACCGTCGCGCACCAAGTCGGCGCCAACGCCGCCACCAGCGCCTACTACACCGCATTCACGCTCCCCGATTTTCTCAACTACCTGATCGCCGGCGGCTCGCTCAGCATTACCTTCATCCCAGTCTTCGCAAAATACGTCGCCGAACAACGCGAAGACGAAGGCTGGCGCGTCTTCTCCACGGTAGTCACCGTGATGGGCTTCGTTCTGGTCACGCTGGTAGTCCTCGGCGAAATCTACGCCGCGCGTCTGGTGAAATACATCGCCCCCGGCTTCGCCCCCGCCGAATTCCAGCAAACAGTATTCCTCACGCGCCTGATGCTCCCCGCGCAAATCTGCTTTTACGAGGGCAGCATCCTCAGCGCCGTGCAATACGCCAAAAACCGCTTCATCATCCCGTCGCTCGCGCCGATCATCTACAACATCGGCATCATCCTAGGGGGCGTCCTCCTCTCATCGCGTGTCGGCATTACGGGATTCGCCGTCGGCGTGCTAGGCGGTGCGATCTGCGGAAATTTCCTGCTGCAAATCTACGGCGCCTGGCGCGCCGGCGCGATTTTTCGCCCCAATTTCAACATCCGCCACCCCGGCTTCTGGATGTTCCTGAAGCTTTCCGTCCCCATCATGCTCGCGCTCTCACTTTCCTTCGTCGACGATTGGATCATCCGCTGGTTCGGCTCCTATCTCCAGCCGGCCTCGATCACCTGGCTGAACAACGGCAAAACCCTAATGCGCGTCCCGCTAGGCCTGGTAGGCCAAGCCATCGGCGTTGCGTCCTTTCCGATCCTTGCGCAGCTCTACTCGGAAAAAAAATTCGACGACCTAAATCAAATCCTCAACTCCACATTCCGCGCTCTGATTTTCCTGCTCCTGCCCATTTCCGCACTGACGATCGCGCAAAGCCTCCCGCTCGTTTACCTGGTCTTCTCGCACACCCGTCTCCACGGCCCCGATCTAGCCGCCACCGCTTCCACGCTCGCGTTTTTCTCAATCGGAATGTTCGCCTGGGGCGCGCAAAACATTCTAGCCCGCGGCTTTTACGCCACGCGCGACACCATCACGCCAGCCGTGGTCGGCACCGTCACCACCCTCCTCAGCCTCCCGGTCTATTGGCTCCTGGTCCGTCGCCTCGACTTCGTCGGCTTGGCCCTAGCCAGCACCATCGGCATAGTGGCCTACACCATCCTTCTCTTCGTCCTGTTAGCCCGCCGCACAAAAAATCCAGAAGAAGGCAGCCTGGTAGTCTTCTTCCTGAAGGTAGCAATCGCATCCTGCGCCGCAGGCTACGCGTGTTATCGCCTCGCAGCGTGGCTGGAAAATTTCATCCACTGGCAACGCATATTCGGCGCCCTGCTCCTGCTGACGCTGGTAACCGCAGCCGGAATCGCACTCTACATAGCCCTGCTAAAAATATTCCGCGTCCCAGAAGTAAACCAATACCTCCGCCGCGCCTACACTTTCGCCAAGCGCACGTGATGCCACCGAGCCTGGGAACGTCAACCTCCCGCTTGGCACACTCCATCACGCTCTCCCGCTGCCTCGATGCCCTTACTGCACCCGTTCCATGACCGGACGCACCGTAACCTCGCTATCCTTAACCACCTCAAGCTCTCGCGACCAATCGCGCTTCCCGCTGGCCCGCAATTCAATGCGGTGCGCCCCGCTCGCCAGACGCAACGTCGCCGGCGTCTGCCCCACAAAATGCCCATCCACATAAAGCTCCGCGCCCGCCGGATCGGAGGCAACCGCCAAGCTCCCCCGTGCCAGCGACGCGTGCCTTCTCGACCTCATCGCTCATCGCCGCATTCACCGGCTGCGGATGCGTTGGTCCCACCCGCGCATCCCCTGCCCACGTCGTGCTGGCAGTCTCAGCCCCCGCCGCCAGCTTCATGTCGAAATGATCCGACTTCAGCACAAAATAAATTCCGCGTCGCTCTCTATTCACCGCAAGCCACTCGAACGGCCTATCCGTAATGCTGAGTTGCGGCGCCGCATATCCGTCCTTCGACACGCGCAACTTCATGGCATGTTCAAGCCGCGCCCCACACACCGTATGCGTTTTATGAACGTAACCGCCGGGATAGTCGGTGTGAAAAGCAGTAGTTCCCACCAGCGCCCCAGCAATCTCCACATTCGCCCCAGCAGGCGCGCGAGTAATGTTCACTGATTCCGCGCAAGTCCGCTGCGCGAACACAAAAATCGCCAAGACCCCCGCCAAAGCAGGGAAAACGACCCGCCCGAATGTCCGCATGGAGACCCCCAAGGTGAGGAATCCACCCTGTCACCCGGCAACGCGCCCGTCAACCCGCCGAACGACTGATGAGCTCAAATAGCGATGCCCATACAAGAGCGGCAATCGCGCTGCAACGGAAGTGCCATGAAGTCACAAACTTACGCGAGCACAAAAACGAAACCACACCTTGAACCAGCGCATCTTTCAATAGAGGGCGCGCTGCGAATATTTTCACAGCGGCGCTTTCACCCGCAGCAGTATCGAGGCTGTCTCGCTCGAAATTTCCGCGGCAAATTGCACTTTTGAATGGAGGAGAAATAGAAATGGACCTTCGTAGGAAAACCTGCCTCACAGTGGTTGCTGTCCTAGCTCTTTCCCTGCCGATCTGGGCGCGCACCGATTCGGCTCAGCTCGTGGTCGATCATCCCGTCACGATCGGCGCCCAGCAGTTGAAACCCGGGACGTACAATCTCAAAGCGAACGACGCCGAGAATCAAATCAGCATCGTCCGAGCCGACGATGGCAAGACCATCGCATCCATTCCGTGTGAATGGGTTCAACTCGCGCAAAAGCCTCGCCAAACAGAAGTCCTCTTCAACGCCGACCGCGTCGTAGAGATCGATTTCGCTGGCCAGACCAAGGGCGTCGCATTTCGCTAATCTGCGGCAAGACCGAAAATGGCCGGAGGCGGACTGCACATCCGCCTCTTTCTATTTCTTTGCGGTCTAGCGCAAATACCGCCCCAACCAATCCAAGAACGTCCCATACCACAACTCACTATTCTGCGGCTTCAAAACCCAATGCCCCTCGTCCGGGAAAATCACCAACTTCGACGGCACCCCCTGCACCTGCAAAGCCGTAAAAAACTCCAAATCCTGATTGTAAGGCACGCGAAAGTCCAGCTCTCCTCCGACCACTAAACTCGGCGTCTTATATTTCCCCAACCCCGCCGCAAACTCGCTCGGCGCCCACTTCCGATACAGCTCCGGCTTAACCCAAGGCGGCCCGCCAAATTCCCAATCCGCGAACCACAATTCCTCGGTCGCTCCGTACTCGCTAACCAAATCGTAAGGCCCCGCATGGCTGATCAAACATTTGAACCGGTCCGTGTGCGTGGCAATCCAATCAATCATGTACCCGCCGTAAGATCCTCCCGCGGCACCCACTCGCGCCCCATCAATAAACGGATACTTCGCGATCGCTGCGTCCAGCCCCTTCATCAAGTCTTCGTAAACCCGCCCGCCCCAATCGCGGCTGATCTCCGCCGTAAATTTCTGTCCATAACCAGTTGACCCGCGCGGATTGACCATCACCACCACATACCCTCCCGCGGCCATCACCTGCTGGTTCCAGCGATAACCCCAAGCGTCCGTCCAAGCCCCCTGCGGCCCGCCATGAATCAAAAATAAAGCCGGGTATTTTCTCGCAGCATCAAAATGCGGCGGCCGAATGATGAAACCTTCCACTTTCGCTTTGTCCGCACCCTCGAACCAAAACGCCTCAGGTGGCGCAAGCTCAAGTTGGGAAAGCAGCATATCGTTGTGGTGTGTCAATTGGCGCGGTGTCGAGGACTTCTTGAAATCCATTGCAAAAACTTCCGCTGGAAGCGTCAGGCTAGTCCTCACGATCGCGAGGGTGTTGCCGTCCGAGCTCAAGTCAAATTCGGAATTAAACCCTGCCAAGACTCCCTTTACTTCGTTGCGCGGGGGAAGCGCGACTCCCCAGAGAATCATTTCTCCGTTTTCCTCTGCGGTGAAGTAAATGGTTTGGCTGTCAGGAGACCATTCGTACGATTCGACGCTGTGGTCGAACTCTTCAGTTACGGTCGCGGTCGCGGACGTCGCGCGATTGAACAACATCAAGCGCCAACGATCCGCCTCATATCCGGCAAGAAATTGCGCGCGATAAGCAATCCATTTTCCGTCCCGAGAATAAGCCGGCCCCCAATCGTTCCCTGGATTCGTAGTGATCCGCTTCGGCTCGCTCCCACCGGAAACCTCCACCGTAAAAAGATCTCCGTTCGTGCTCAACGCCTCGTCCTTATCCGTATTCGCCGTAAAGCACAGTTCGCGACCGTCGGGCGAAAACGCAATCGCCTCCGGCGCCCCCTCGCTAAAAGGTGGCACATCGTAGTTCGCGCCAGGCGTCAAATCCCGGGCCGCCCCGCCACCATCCATCGCCGCCACAAATAAATGACTACGCTTGCCGTCCCACCATTCGTTCCAATGCCGATACAAAAGCTTTTCGTATATCCGCGCCTTCACCTTGTTTTTTTCTTTGGCCGCGTCGCGCGCAGCGTTGCAAGCATCATCCCGGCAATCCGGATATACGGAAGAAATAAACGCGACCGTCTTCCCATCCGGCGACCACAGCTCGTTGTCCGCTCCGGTAGAAATCGAAGTCAGCCGCGTCGCCTCGCCGCCGTCCAGCGCGATCCAATAAATTTGCGGCGTCCCCGACCGCCCCGAAATGAACGCCAGCTTCTTCCCATCCGGCGACCATCGCGCCCGCGTGTCGCTCCCCCCGCGCGTCAATTGTCGCGCCTCGCCACCGCCGCCAGCCGCCACCACCCAAATGTCGCGCACCGAGCGATTCGCCTCCAGATCAGGCGTCGCCACGCTATAAGCGATCCAATTCCCATCCGGCGAAATCTGCGGCTCGCCAACCCGATGCAGCGAAATCAAATCCTTAAATGTAATCGCGCGCTTCTCTGCCGTCTGCCCCGCAGCAACCCGAGCAGCCACAGAAGCCGTCGCCACAACTGCCATCACCACGATCGCCGCCCCGACAACTCGCGCCCCACGCCTCATACTTCCTCCCCGTTGAAAATGCCACCATTCTGCCGCCAAAGTCATCAAAACGTGTGATGATCACACTTTCGTTTTCCTTTTCCAAGGTAGTACTCTATGGCGTCCAAAGATCTTGGTCTTTGTTGCGGCCAGCTTTAGCTGGGCGCCTTTGATGTTGCTGCTGAATTTGTAGCCGCCGGTTCAGCCTCATCGAACCGGACAGTCGTTGCGGTTGCTGTGCCGTTGCCTTTCTCTGTGTCTCGGCGATATTTTTTCGCCGTTGTCTTTGCTTTCGGATTTACATCAGGTAGGTTCGATCCGTGGTTTTATCAGTGTTAATCTGCGTTCAGCAGTGGTGCCTTCGAACTCCGCAAACACCACGACCAACTCAGATCCGCGACCGCACCCGGCAAGTAAGAAACACCTGCCCAGCCCCCGCCAAAATCAACAAAACACTAAACGGCCGCGGAAAAGTCACAATCCTCCGCGTCTCAATGATCGCCTTACCCTCTCCAACTTGTATTTCCTGTTTCTTCGCAGGCATCGCCACCTGCGGATGGATCAACGCGGCGATCCCGGCCGCCAGCAGCAAAATCCCCACAATCGCAATCGGATGAAATTTCATCTCAGCAACTCCGCGCCCTCAATTCGCCGCGCCCGATGTGCCAGACACGCCCGACCCGCCTTGCACCAGCGCACGTGTAATCTCCCCCAGATAATCCGGCCGGCTCTCGTCCCGTACAATATGCGGATACCGCAACCCCCCATGATAATCCACGGAAAAAGTCCGGAATTGCGCCCCATTCGCCACAATTAATTGGATCGGCTCCGTCGCCGTTTTCGCCGCGTCGATCGCTCCGCGCATCGCGTCCGACGAATATTGCGCCCCATTCACCGCCACAATCTTCATTCCCGGACCAATCCCCGCGTTGTAAGCCGGCCCACCGTGAATCACGTCGCCCACCATGCCCTCCTCGGACGCGGAAAATCCGGCGGTCCACGAGAAATCAGCGCGCCGCGCCAGCTCTTCTGCGATCGTCAACACTTCGTTGGGCTGCTCGTTGTACACCAGCTTCCAACCGCTCTTCTCCACCGCCTCGTTGGGAGTCTTCGTCGCTACGCCGTCCAGCCGCGCGCGCAAAAATCCCGCCCAATCGTACGGCGCGACGCTGTTCAAAGTCGCCACCACATCTTCAAACGTGTAAGTCTTCAATGCGGGCTGCCCGCTGGTCCCGCCGTGAAAGATCCGGCAAAAGTCCTCGATCGATTTCTTATCCTTCGTAATCGTCCGCAATGTTTCATCCACGTCCAGCCACAACAATTCGCCCTCTTCGTAGAAATCCGTTCCCCTGCGCCAGTTGGACCAATCATTCGTCGCGTCGTAAAGGAACGGCGCTGCATCCGCCGTATCCTGCAAAGGACGCCAGTCGCGCCCCGGCCGGTGTTCGTACTGCGCCACCAGCCCCGCAAAATCCTCGCGCCACTGCGCCTGCGTCTGCAGCCCGCTACGCGCCGTCAATACCTCGCCCAAATACTCCGTCAACCCCTCGTAAACCCACAGCAGATCGTCCTTCATGGGCTGCTGATAATCGGGAGTCGCAAGGCCCGCCGGACGGCGATATTTTCCGTTCCAGGAATGGACATACTCGTGCGGTAGCAGCGTCGCGAATTCAACGCGCTCGGCATCATCAATCAAACTGCGTTCCGCCGTGCGGTCATCGCTCGATTCGTGATGCTCCAGGCCAAAGTGCGCCACGTCGTCGCTGAGCGTCAGCAGAAAATGGTAATCGCGATAATGTCGCGCCCCGAAAAGCGCATAAGCCTCCGCCACCAGATTGTGCAGCTGCAGCTGCGTTTCCGGCGTCATCGCGAGCGCCGCCGCGCTGTCCGCGGCAATATCAATTTCATGCGACGGAGTTTGTCCCGGCGTGAGCTGAATTGCGCGATAGTAGCGCCCCGAAATCACCGGCGAATCCACCAGGGTGATCAAAGCCGCCGGCGCAAATTCAATCGTCGCCCCATCCTGCTTCGCAATCGGCAGCGCCGTTCCGAATTTCCAGTCGGCGGGCAACCGCAAACTCGGCGCGAAAATAATGTCCTTCGCAGGCAGTCCCTTCGGGTACATCAGCACCTGGTTCCAGCTCAACACATCCAGCGAAGCCGTCGCCGAAGCCCCCGCCGAAAAACCGGTTGCAGGTCCCGACAACAAAAAATCAAAATCCGCCTCAAGGACACTCACTCCCGCCGGCACGTCCACATGAATCGAAAACATCTCGACCAAATCGCGCCGCCATGCGATCGCTTTCCCGCCGCCGCTGAACTTCATCCCCGCCATTTGAATAATCGGCCCATCCGGCATGTGCTCCCCTGGGATCCATTCCGGGTAATACAAAGTCAACGGCCCGCCCGACACCGGAATTTCCATATGCACACGCAAAATTTTCTGCGGCGCCCGCGACGCATCCACCTGTAACCGTATCGGCGCCGCCGCAGTCTGCGCCATCGCCACATTCGCGCAGCCGCACACCAGCACCAGCAACAACGCCAGCGCCCCAGCCAACGCCATCACCGCAGTCCGCATAATCGCTCGCATCCATACCTCCAAAATGTCGGATCGAATGATCGAAATATAAAAACTCAAAAGATAAAAGTCTCAAAAGCCCTTAACGCCCACCTGCCACATCAAAAATCCCAGAACCTGCGTGTCCTCTTCAATCATCTTACTCACCGGACGCCCCTCGCTGTGGCCCAACTTCGTATCGTACAAGAGCAAAATCGGCCTATCCCCGCCCTGCGCCGCCTGCACTGCCGCCGTCATCTTCCGCGCATGCAAAGGAGCCACCCGCGTGTCGCTGTCTCCGGTCAAAAACAAAATCCCGGGATATTTCGTCCCCGGCATCACATGGTGATAAGGCGAATAAGCAAGAAGCGCAGGGAACTGCTCCGCATCCTCCGACGACCCGTACTCCGGCACCCAATACTTCGCCACCAAAAAATTCTGATAACGCACCATATCCAGCAGCGGATACCCGCACACTATCGCCCGAAAAAGATCCGGCCGCTGCGTCAGAGCCGCCCCCATCAACAATCCGCCGTTGCTGCGCCCGGTAATCGCCAGCTTTTCTGCGCGCGTGTACTGATTCGCGATCAGCCATTCCGCCGCCGCGTAAAAATCATCAAACACATTCTGCTTTTTCTCCAGCATCCCGGCGCGATGCCAGTCCTCGCCGAACTCCCCGCCTCCTCGCAAACTCGGCAACGCAAACACGCCGCCATGCTCCACCCACAAGACCGCGTCATCGCGAAACAACGGCGTCTCGCTCACGTCAAACCCGCCATAAGCCGTCATCAAAACCGGATTCGCCCCGTCCAGCTGCAATCCCTTCTTGTAAAATAAAAACATCGGCACGCGCGTCTTGTCTTTCGATTCGTACCAGACCTGTTTCACTTCAAACCCGCTCGGATCAACTGGCACCGCCGGTTTCGCCCACACTTCCAGCCCTCGCGCGCCCAGATCATAGCGATAAACTGTCGCCGGTATCGCGAACGATTGAAACGAAAAGAACACTTCGCTCGATTTCCATCTCCCCGTAATTCCCGCCACGGTTCCCAATTCTGGCAACGTAACTGCACCAGCCGCCTTCCCATCCACTTCAAATACTTTCAGTTCCGAAGCCGCGTTGTGCGAATACTGTGCCACGATTTTCCCGCCCGCCAGGCGGAACTCCTCCATCCGCGATCCGCCCTCGGGAATAATTTCTTTCCAATGTTCCTGTGAAGGAGTCCGCAGCGGCACCGCCACCATCCGCCACTTCGGCGCCTTCCAATTCGTCTGCAGGTACAAAGTATCGTTCGCGATTGTGCCCTGAAAACATCCCGCGAGCGTGTTCACCACCGGCACAACCGGCCCTGCAATCTTCAAATCCTGAAAATAAACCTCCGATCGGTCACACGCCGACCCGTAAAACACAGTGAACAACAAATATCGCTGGTCCTCGGACAAATCCACGGCCAGAATCTTGTCCGGCGTATAACCGTCGCCAAAAACCTTGGTGTCCTGCGCCGGATCCGTTCCCATCGCGTGAAAATAAGCCCGCGGCCCTTCCTCCGCCTGTTTCGAATAATAAAATCCAGTCTTGTCTTTCCTGAATGTGGGGCTGGAAATGTAGCGCGCCCGCGGTAGCACGTCTTTGCGCTCTTTCCCGGTATCAGTATCCAGAAAATGCAGCGAAACCTCGTCCTCGCCGCCCTTGCGCACCCCATATCCGATCAGCTTTCCGTCATCCGAAATCCCCTCGAAATTCACGCTGGTAGTGTGATCCGCGCTCAGCTTCGCCGGATCCACCAGCACTTTCTCCTCGCCCTTCGCTCCGCGCCGCATATAAAGCACGAACAAATCCTGGTTCGCCGCGCGCCTCGCATAAAAATATCGTCCCCCGCGCTCGATCGGCAGCCGAATCGTGTCCACCTTGATCAATTCCCCCAGCCGTTTCGCGATCGCATCCTGACCCGGCAATTTCCCCAACACCGCCTGCGTGCAAGCGTTTTCCGCCTCAATCCAAGCCCGTGTTTCCGCGCTGTCCTGCTCCTCCAGCCAGCGATAAGGATCGTGCACCACGGTTCCGTGAATCGTCTCCGCCACATCCTCAATCCGCGCTGCCGGCGGACACTTCGCCTTAGCATCTTGTGCATTCACAGGAGTCACGCTCGCAATCACAAAAAATAAAGGCAGGAAAAATCGCAGTGGTTTGAAATTGAAAAGGCGCACGGAACTACAAGAATCTCCGAGCGCAGCGCCGGTACTTGCCGCAAACTCAACTTTCAATAAATTCCTCCAGCGCGGACCTTCACGTTACCGGCGTGGCCGTCTTCCGAGGCGGATTAAAAAATGGCAAGTCCCTCACCGTCGCACGTACCTTATGACGCACCGCTTCCACCGTCAGTTCCATCTGCAATTCCGTCCCCGCCGCGGCGTGCTCGCGCTGCAAACTCCCCAGCGCGATCATTTTCTTCAGCGTCGGCGACCACGTCGTCGAAGTGGCCTTGCCCACCTGCAATCCGCCGCGATACACCGGCACATGCGCGCGCGAAGCCGTGCTCTGCACCTGCGGCCCCAATCCCACCGCGTCGTAAAGCCGCTCCACGTCTTCCCAACGCACGTCCAGCCCCATCAACAGCCGCTTCGGCCCGCGTTCGTTTTCCGCCACCAGCGCCTCGCGCCCGATAAAATATTCCTTCTTCAGATCCACCATCTTGCCCAACCCCAATTCGTAAGGCGAGTATTTCTGCGCTTCAATCAACGCCCGTTTGCTGCTGGTGTAATCCACCTCCAACATGATCAATCCCGCCTCGATCCGCGCCACGTCGAGCGCGATGATTCCGGCGGGGTGCAAATCAAAAGGCCGCCCGTTCTCCATCAGCGCGTCCCAAACGCGCGGCGCATCCTGCCAAGGAATCCATATCTCATACCCCAGATCGCCCGTATAACCAGTCCGCGAGATATCCACCTCCACGCCGCCAATTTTCCCGCGCGTATACCGAAAGTATTTCAGATTCGCAATATCCGCCTCCGCCACCATCTTCAACAGGCGCCCCGAAGTCGGCCCCTGCAGCGCCAGCGCCGCCACCTTGTCCGAAATATCTTCGATCTGCACATCCAGCCCCAGCGCATTCTGGTGAAACCAACGAATGCTCGGATCCGCCGCCGTCCAACGATACGAATTCTCTCCCAGCCGCGAGATCGTCCCGTCATCAATCACTTTCCCCTGCTCGTCGCACCAGCAGCAGTAAATCACCTGCCCGATCGCGACCTTATGAACGTCCCGCGTGATCACCCGGTTCACGAATTTCGTCGCGTCCTTCCCCTCGATCCGGTATTTGTATAGCGGCGTCACATCAATCAGCGCGCAAGCATTGCGAATCGCGTTGTACTCGTGGTCGTGATGCATTTCGTACACGCTCACCGCGTAGTACCCCGACCACTCGCGATAATTCATGCTCTCGCACAATTTCAAAGTTCTATCGTGAACCGCAGTCCCAATCGGCACAGTCACTCCTAGCCACAAGAAAAACCCCACAACACGCAGCCCGCGATTATAGTGCCCGCGCTACCCCAGTCGCAACGTTTAGCCGCGCGTCAATCATCACTTGTCACTCGTCACTCATCACTGCCTCCCTGACTCCAAGTCAGCCATCCACGCTTCTTCCTTGTGACTCCGCGCCCCCGCCTGTAAAATGCTTCGGCTCCGGTGTTCATCCTTCGAACGGGGGAATCACCCGCATAATCCATGGCAAAGAAATACGACGTAATCGTAATCGGCGGCGGCCACAACGGCCTCGTGAACGCGGCCTACCTCGCCAAAGCCGGCAAAAAAGTCGTGGTCCTAGAAAAACGTTACGTCCTTGGAGGCGCTGCCGTCACCGAAGAAATCGTCCCCGGCTTCAAATTTTCGGTTTTCTCCTACGTAGTCTCGCTCCTCCGCCCAGAAATCATTCGCGATCTCGATCTCCCCCGCCACGGCCTGGAAATTCTTCCGCTCGACGGCACCATGACCCCCATGCCCAGCGGTGATTACCTCTGGCGCCAGAACGATCACGGCAAAACGCGGCGCGAGCTCGAGCGCCACTCCAAACTCGACGCCGAAGCCTACGAAGAATTCGGTAAGTCCATGGTCGCCATGTGCCGCTTCGTAAAACCGATACTGGGCATGATCCCGCCCGATCCCACGTCCCTCGATCCACGCGACCTGAAAAAACTAGCCTTCCTCGGCAAACGTTTCCAGAATCTCGACGCCGAAGACAAATACAATCTCGTCCAGCTCATGACCATGAGCGCCGCCGATTTCCTCGACCAGTGGTTTGAGACCGACGTGCTCAAAGCCACCATGTCCGCCTCCGGAATCATCGGCACGTTTCTAGGAATTCGTTCGCCCGGCACCGCCTACGTTTTGCTGCACCATTACATGGGCGAAATCGACGGTGCCTTCCGCTCCTGGGGTTTCAGCCGCGGCGGCACCGGCGCCATTTCCAACGCCATCGCCGGCGCAGCTCTCGAAGCCGGCGTCGAAATCCGCAAGGAAGTAGCGGTCTCGAAAATTCTCATAAAAAATGGCGTCGCCCAGGGCGTCGTCCTGGAAGGCGGCGAAGAAATTCACGCCGGCATCGTCTCGTCGAGCGTCGATCCCAATCTCACGTTCCTGAAATTCATCGAAGCCCGCGAACTCCCCGGCGATTTCCTCGAAGATGTGCGCCGCTATAAATATCGCGGCTCATCCGGCAAAGTGAATCTCGCTCTCGATGGCCTGCCGGATTTCACTTGCCTCCCGGGTCCGGGAAATCATCTCCGCGGCGCGATTTCCATTTCGCCTTCCATGGAATATATGGAGCGCGCCTACGACCAGGCCAAGTACGGCGAATTTTCCCGCCGCCCCTACGTTGATATGGTCATTCCGTCGCTCACCGATCCCTCCGTCGCGCCGCCCGGAAAACACATCCTTTCCTGCTTCGTGCAATACGCGCCCTACAAGCTCGCTTCCGGCACATGGGACGAGCAGCGCGAGGCCTTCGGCAACACGGTCATCGACACGATTTCGCAATTCGCGCCCAACCTGAAAAATCTCATCATCGGAAAACAGTTCATCACTCCGCTCGATATCGAACGCCAGACCGGTCTCACCGAAGGAAATATTTTTCAAGGCGAACTTTCGCTCGAACAACTGTTTTTCTTGCGTCCCGCCGCGGGCTGGGCGCGTTACCGCACTCCCATCAAAAAATTATATATGTGTGGGTCAGCGACGCATCCCGGCGGCGGCATCATGGGCGCGCCCGGCCGCTTGGCCGCGCTCGAAATTTTGAAAGACGCGGGGAGAAGTTAGGCGTGGCCGCGAAGCGCGACATCATCATTCTCGGCGGCGGGCACAACGCTCTCGTCGCTGCTTTCTATCTCGCGAAAAAAGGCCACAAGCCGCTCGTCCTCGAACGCCGCTCCATTGTCGGCGGAGCCGCCGTCACCGAAGAGTTTCATCCCGGCTTCAAATGTTCCACCGTCGCGCATGCCGGCGGCCCTCCGCTCGCGACGATTGTCAAAGACATGCAACTCGCCCGTCACGGCCTGGAAAAACTCGAATCGCCCGTGCGCGTCTTTGCGCCCGCGCCCGATGGCCGCGCGCTCGTCCTGCACACCGATCCGTCGGCTTCCGCCCGCCAGATTGATAATTTTTCCAAAAAAGACGGCGCAAAATATTTCGAGCTTTCCAAAGAGATCGCTCGCGCCGGCGCGATCGCCAGCGAACTGCTCAATCTGACTCCGCCGGTCATCGAAAAGCCTTCCAACGAAGATCTCTGGAAGCTTCTGAAGCTCGGGCGCAAAGTCCGCGGCCTCGGAAAAAAAGAAATGATGCAACTGATCCGCTGGGGCCCCATGGCCGTGGCGGATTTTGTCGCCGAATTTTTTGAAACCGATCTGCTGCGCGCCGTAGTAGCCGCGCGCGGAATTTTCGGCGCCTCGCTCGGCCCCTGGTCCGCGGGTTCCACCGCATTGCTTCTGCTGCGCGCCGCTGCTGACCCGCATCCGGTAGGGAACTCCGCCTACCCGCGCGGCGGCATGGGCGCGCTCACCGCCGCGATGGCCGCGGCTGCGAAAGAAGCCGGCGCTGAAATCCGCACCAGCGCGGAAGTCGCGCAAATTCTGGTGACACACGGCGCAGTCACCGGCGTCGCGCTCGCAAATGGCGAAGAAATGTCAGCGAAAGCGGTAGTTTCCGGCGCCGATCCGCGCCGCACCCTGCTCGGCCTTCTCGACCCGGTCCACTTGCCGCCCAGCTTCGTCGTGAAAATGCTCAATTTCCGCAGCAATGGTGTCGCCGCAAAAATAAATGTCGCGCTCGACGGCCTGCCAACATTCACCGCGCTCAGACAAACCTCCGACGGAACTGCCGCGCTCGCCGGACGCATCCACATCGGTCCAGGAATCGACTATCTCGAGCACGCCTTCGACGACTCCAAATACGGTGAATTTTCCCGTGCCCCCTTTCTCGATATTTCCATCCCTACAATCCTCGATAATTCGCTCGCCCCCGCCGGCAAGCACGTCATGTCCATCTACATGCAGTTCGCGCCCTACAAATTAAAATCCGGCGACTGGTCGCAACAACGAGACGCCCTGCGCGACACCGTAATCAAAACCGTCGTGGAATACGCCCCCGATTTCCCCGCGAAAATCCTGGCGCTCCAAACTCTAACGCCTCAAGATCTCGAAGCCACTTATGGCCTAACCGGCGGCCACCCATTCCACGGCGAGCTAGCCCTAGACCAAATTTTCACCATGCGCCCGCTCCTAGGCTGGGCCCGCTACGCCACCCCAGTGAAAAATCTCTACCTCTGCGGCAACGGCACCCACCCCGGCAACGGCGTAACCGGCGCCTCCGGCCACAACGCCGCCCGCGAAATCGCGAAGCACCTCCGCTAACATCCCGCATCCGCGATCATCTCCAGCCAACACGGCTCCACGGATGCTCTCGCGGTTTTCTAGCCACGAATCACTCGCTACTAGACGCTGCCTTTTTCACCGACGATAGGTATTCTGCTCGCCGGGGACTATCCTGTGGCTATGGCCACTCGATTCCTTGAAAACGTACCCGAGGAACTTTATGACGCCCTCCGCCGAGGCGCGCCAAGGAACCGAACTTGAATCCTGACCGCCGAAGTTTCTTGCGATCTCTAGCCGCCGCCGGAGCCGCCGCCGCGCTCCCGGGAATTCCGCTCCTGAATCATGGCAACGTGAACGCCGCCGTCGCTGCCGCCGATCCGCAGCCCGCCGCCGAGTCCTTCGACTTCGTCTTCTTCACCGACACGCACATCCAGCCCGAACTAGACGCCGCGCACGGCTGCCAAATGGCCTTCGCAAAAATCGCAGCAGCCAAACCCGAATTCGCCATCTGCGGCGGCGACATGGTTTTCGACGCTCTCGACGTCCCCCGCACCCGTGCCGACATGCTCTTCGATCTCTACCAGCGCAGCGAAGCCACCATCCAAGCGCCGCTATATCACACCATCGGCAACCACGACCTCTATGGCATCCTCAGCAAGAGCGGCGCCATTCCCACCGATCCCGGCTACGGCAAGAAAATGTTCGAAGACCGCATTGGCGCCCGCACCTACTATTCCTTCGATCATCGCGGCTACCATTTCATCGTCCTCGATTCCATTTTCCCCACGCCCGATCGCCTCTGGGAAGGCCGCATTGACGATGCGCAGCTGCGCTGGCTCGCGCACGACCTTGCGGCCATCCCGCCGGCCGCGCCCATCGTCGTCATCACCCACGTGCCGCTGATCACCGGTTATCTCGCCTACGGTCCCAAGCCGGACGGCACACAGCGCTACGATACCGTGTCCGTGGCAAATTCCGCTGCCGTGATCGCCCTGTTCGCAACGCACAACGTTCTCGCCGTGCTGCAGGGCCATCTCCACATCAATGAGCTGGTGAACTACAAAGATTGCCAATACGCATGCTGCGGCGCGGTGTGCGGTAATTGGTGGCACGGCCCGCGTCTCGATTTCCCCGAAGGGTTCACCATCGTCAGCCTGCGCGAAGGAAAAATCTCCTGGCGCTACGAAACCTACGGCTTCCAGAGCGTCGCGCCCAACCCCCGCTATAAATCCTAAATCGCCAACCAAAATTGGTTTATCATCGCGGCTACCAAATGAACCCGCCGCGCGCCATCCTCACCCTGGTTCTAGCCGCAACTCTCGCATTCCTTTGCAACACTCAACTCCACGCGCAAACCGCGCAACCGCAGTCTGCACCCGGCGCGCACCCGATCGTCCTCCACGCTGGACGCCTGCTCGACGTAGAATCGGGCCGCATCATCACCCCGGGCGAAATCCTGATCGAGGGCGACGTCATAAAAGAAGTTAGCGCAAAAGTCACTCACCCCGCCGGAGCGGAAATTATCGATCTAGGCGATACCACTCTTCTGCCCGGCCTGATTGACGCGCACGTGCATCTCTTTCTCCATCCCGGCGCGGAAGATCTGCAAACCGTGCAGGAATCCGTTCCGCAGCGCACCATCATGGCCACACTCGCCGCGCGCGACGATCTCCTCGCCGGATTTACGGCCGAGCGAGACATGGGCACCGAAGGCGCCGGCTCCGCAGACACCGCGGTGCGCGACGCCATCAATCGCGGCGAAATTCCCGGCCCGCGCCTGCGCATCAGCGGCAACGCCATCAATATTCTCGGCGGCCACGAAGACGCGATCGGCTACAACCCCGAGCAGCACGTCCTCCCCAACGCCACCTACGCCAACAATTCCACGGAACTCGTCACCGTAATCCGACAGCAACTGAAAGAAGGCGCAGACTTCATCAAGATTTACGAAACCGGTGCGGACACGATCGCCAGCGGAAAATTCTCGACTCCCTTCCAGTACAGCGAAGAAGAAGTCACTGCCGCGGTTCACGAAGCCGCGCGCAGCGGCAACCGCGTCGCCGTCCACGCCACGGGCGAACCCGGAACACTCTACGCCGCCCGCGCCGGGGTGGAATCCGTTGACCACGCTTATCAACTCAGCGACGAGACCATGCGCATCATGCGCGAAAAGCAAATCTTCGCCGTCCCCACTTTCACCATCTCGGAATATTTTGCAGACCACGCCGCGACGCCAGAAGCCGCCGCGCGCGAACGCGCCCTGATCGGGCTGCACAGCAGCGAATTCAAAAGGCAGCTCGCTGCGGGCGTCCCCATTGCGATGGGCTCAGACGTCGGCCCATTTCGGCACGGCACGCAAGCGCGCGAATTCATGCTGATGGTGAAATACGGAATGTCGCCGCTCGCCGCGATCCAAGCCGGCACGCTGAACGGCGCAAGATTGCTGGGCTGGCCAGATAAGATCGGCATGCTGAAGCCCGGCTATCAGGCAGACATCGTCGCCGTCCCCGGCAATCCGCTGGAAGACATTTCCGCGCTCGAAAAAGTTTCCTTCGTAATGAGAGCCGGCGTCGTCTACCGCAAATAATCCGACTACAAGATTTCCGTGCCAGCGTGATCCGGATTCAGCTGCGGGCGCAAGGGATCCCCGTCAAAGCGCTCTGCCCATAAATTCGTTGTGTCCGCGTCAAGACGAGCATACGATGCGCCAGACAGAAGTCTAAATCGAACTTTCCGGTTACAATCGCTCTGGCAGCCAAAAAAGCAGGAGAGAAAAAAACGATGATTAAGCGAATGCTGTACCTTTCTACGCTGTCCGTATTGTTCGTGTCCATGTTCGCATTTTCCGCGCCGGCCGCGCGCGCGCAACAAACCGAGGCTCCTAGGCAGCCAGTGGTCTACACCTACGTCTCTTTCTTCGGAGTTCCCCGCGCGCAGTGGCCCACATACGAAAAGACCCTGGCGTCCGGGCACAAGGTTTTCGACAGTCTCCTCGCCGACGGAACGATCCTCAGCTACGGTGACGGCGTTCTGGAAGTTCATGAAGGGCTGAACGCGCCCACGCACGTGGGCTGGTTTGCTTCGTCCTCGATTGCGGGCTTGATGAAAACTTTGGCGGCCCTGCGCGCCGCGGCCACTACTTCCGCCGATTTCGCCTACACCATGCACTCCGATGCGATCACCATGTCCACCATGTACAACGGCAAAGGCGGCACCACCGACAGTGGCTACGTCCTGGTGCAGGATTGGACCCCGAAGCCAGGCCACGTCGAAGAGTTCAAAGATTTGATAACGAAGTATCGCAAGCCCTGGTTGGATGCCGCGGTTGCCGACGGCACCCTGTCCGGCTATTCGCTTGAGGAAGACCTGATTCACACGGAAACGCCCGGCGCGTACACCCTGATCGCCGTTTTTCCAAACGCCGCAGCCATGGATAAGTTCTATGCGGAAATCGAAGCGCTGCATAAAACGCAACCGCTCTTCGGCGATGTGTACAGCTCCACGGTAGATTACGCCACGCACCGCGACCACCTACTGCGCATCCTGTACTCGAAGAGCAAATAAGCGTAAGTAACGCGATTCACGCTGCGTAGGAGCGGGTCTCAGACCCGCCCCTTTTTTCCACGAATGGAAATCGTCAATGTTGCCGACGTGCCACTCGAGCGCAGGCATTTGACTGGTGTCGAAGGATCGCTCAACCGTCGCCTATCCGCATCAATATCAATCCTTGTCCATGAAGACGGATCCCAGACCGGTCCTTGACTTGTATTGCCATCGCATTCGTTGTCCAAGACCCTCTGCGTCGGGATCGATGTACCAATGGTCTACGTCGTATTTGCACGGCGTTTTCCGAAACTTGTTCACCCGCGCTCGGGGGATTCGAAGCACCGTCCTACCTTCGCGATAGAAGATCTTCGTCGGATCAGGATGTACCGTGAACAATCCTCTCTGAGCCCGGATCCGGTCAAAAATGAACGGTGGGGTGAATCGTAAGGCGCGGCGCCAGTCTACTGTGACGCCTCCAGTTCTGCAGCGACTCGGGACGTCCCGGTCCTGCGCGATTCGTCTTCTTGGGAACACACACAACCTCCGTCCCCTGCCTCTTCCCCTTCACGAACTTAGCCATCTCCGTATTTCTACGAATATTCAACAACCAGCAAATGAGTTAGCGCGAGTCGGGGCACTTTTCAGCCCCTATGAGGACGCAACATGCAGGCTGGTACACAGACAAACGGGTTACGAGGTCAATCGCACGGGCTATCGCTCGGACATGGCGACGCGGGGATGTGGGCCAACGCCTCTTGCCAGCGTCGGTCAGCCAGCCCCGCAACCTCTTCCCACGGATGCAAGTCAGCTTGCGGCCACGACGTACGCGCCGTACGCAGTCTGAATCGACACTCGCGGCGATTACAAACATGACTCAACTCACTGAAAACAAACAGTCGGGACCATTTCCAATCGAAACTATTTTTATCATTTTGCGCCCCGCAATTTCGCAGTTCGATAGCACGTCGCCACGTCCGACCGATTATTACGCACTCCCAACCAGTCGCTGCTCACGCTGTCCTTGTGCCAGCATCGCGCGCAGCGCTAAAATAAGATGCTCCAGAACGCGCATGACACATACCGTGAGGCACAACCAATGACATCGACGGCTACCACTGGTAGGACCGGTGCGACCGGCACATCCGGCACGCCTGAGGCTGCAGTGAATTTGCAACGCGGGGAGTTTGCGAACGAAGCGTTCATAGATTTCAGCAAGCCTGAAAACCGCAAGGCTATGGAGGACGCGCTGGCATCGGTGCGCGGGATGTTTGGGCGCGAGTACCCGCTGACCATCGGCGGCGAGCGGATCACTACCACGGAGAAGATCAGGTCTTACAATCCGTCGCATCCCGATCAAGTGATTGGAGTGTTTCAGAAGGCGACCGTGGAGATGGCGAAGACGGCTGTGGAGAAGGCGCATGCGGCGTTTGAGCGCTGGAAGCGCGTGCCGGTGGAAGGGCGCGTGGCTTGTTTGTATCGCGCGGCGGATATTTTGCGCAAGCGGCGCTACGAACTGGATGCCTGGCTGAGCTATGAAATCGGCAAGACCTGGCCAGAAGCGGATGCGGACATAGCCGAGCTGATTGATTTTTGCGAATACTATGGGCGCGAAGCTTTGCGGCTGGGCACGCCGCAGAAATTGACACCGTACCGCGGCGAGAAAAATTATCTGAAATATATTCCGCTGGGTGTGGGGATCGTGATTCCGCCGTGGAATTTCGCGGCGGCGATTATGGGCGGCATGACGGTCGCCGCGGTCGTCACCGGCAATACCGTGGTGGTGAAACCATCGAGCGATTCGCCGACGATTGCCGCGATCTTCATTGATATTTTGTACGAGGCGGGCGTGCCGGGCGACGTCGTCAGCTTCTTCACTGGTCCAGGCAGCACGGCGGGCGAAGCGCTGGTGACGCATCCCAAGACGCGGTTCATTGCGTTCACCGGATCGAAGGAAGCGGGGCTGCGGATTGCCGAGCAAGCGACCAAGACTCAGCCGGGGCAGGTTTGGATCAAGCGCACGGTGCTGGAAATGGGCGGCAAGGACGCCATCGTCGTGGACGACGAGGCGGACGTGGATGCGGCAGTGGAAGGCGTGGCGCTATCGGCGTTTGGTTATCAGGGGCAGAAGTGTTCGGCGTGCTCACGGGCCATCGTCGCGGAAAAAATCTATGACGAGTTCTTGAGCAAGCTGGTGGAGCGCGTGAAGAAAATGAAAGTGGGGCCGATCGAGGATCCCGCGAATTATATGGGCCCGGTGATCAACAAGGCGGCGATGACTTCGATTCTTGGTTACATTGACCACGGAAAAAAGGAAGGGCGCCTGGTGGCCGGCGGGAAACGCGCGGAGGGCGACGGATATTTCATCGAGCCGACGGTGATCGCGGACGTGGATCGCAAGGCGCGCATTTTCCAGGAAGAAATTTTTGGTCCGGTTTTGGCGGTGACGAAGGCGAAGGATTTCGATGAGGCGCTTGCGATGGCCAACGACAGCGAATTCGGATTGACGGGCGCGGTGTATTCACAGAATGCGGCGAAGATTGCGCGAGCGGAAGAGGAATTTCATGTGGGGAATTTGTACATGAATCGCAAGTGCACCGGGGCGATGGTGGGGGCGCATCCGTTTGGGGGATTTAATATGTCGGGGACGGATTCGAAGTCGGGAGGGCAGGATTATCTTTTGTTGTTCACGCAGGCGAAGACGGTTTCTGAGAAGATTGGGGGCACAAAATAAACTTGTGGCGTGAAAAGTTTTGAGACAGAGGATACGGAGAAAGGCAAGAGCGGAAGAAAGAGAAAGCCGCGGGATTCTGCAGGCGAGGCCGAAAATCTGCCGCCTCTATTTCGTTCGCTGAGGGCGAAGGAAATACGAGCAGGCGGCCGCTACAGAGGCAAACGCAAAGGCAAAATCAAATACAACAGCAACGGCAAAAGAGCCGGCGGGACGCCGGCGCTGCAACGGCAAAATCAACGGCAACCGCTAGAGCACGGGCGACGACGCTCAGCTAAAGCTGGCCGCTACAAAGGCGAGTCAACACCTGGCTTAGCCGGGGAAATGTCGGCGCTGGGTTTAAGTTTGAAGGCGTAGCGCAACACAAAGTATGCAACAGGCCCCGAGGCTAGCAGCAGCGGGGCGTACCTCCAGACGTAATCCTCACTTTGCGCGATTTTCAGCGCGCACAATACCAGCGGAAAAATCAGGATGTAGGCGATGCCGGCGCTGCCGCCGGGAATGCGGAAGCTACGGGCGGCCTGGGGCAGTTTTCTGCGCATTTGCCAGGCGGCGAAGAGCGTTAGCAGCGTGGTGGCGATGCGCGTCCAGATGTAGATGTTGACCATGTCCTCGACGTCGAACTTCGCGAGCAGACAATACACCACGGTGGAAACCGCGATGGCGCGCGTGGGTGTGCCGTAGCGTTCGTGGATTTTTCCGAGCCATGCGGGGAGGTAGCCGTCTTGCGCCATCGTCGCAGGGACACGCGTGGTGTAGAGGATAGTGCTGTTGGAAAGCGAAAGGGTGCCGATCATCGCGGCGATTAGCATGGCGGCGCCGAGAGCGGGGCCGCCGATGAGGCGCGACGCGGTGACGATGTAGTCTGTCTTCCATTCCTGCCAGTTGCCGAGCACTGCTAGCGCGAGCGTGGTGGGAAGAATGTAGGTAAGGACGTTCATCGGGGTATTCCAGGCGAGGATGCGCACGAAAGTTTTCTGTGGATTTTTCATTTCGCCGGTGGTGCTGGAGAGTTGCTCGTAGCCGGCGTAATTCCACATGGCGAGAGCGAGACCTTTGCCGAAGACGCTGCCGAAGGGCGCGCCGGGCGGGACGAACGGTGTGACGGGATTGTGGTGCAGGTGGAAGAATGAAACGGCGCATAGCCACGTGACCGGAATCATCACGGCTACGAGCAGCGCGACCGAGAGCCAGCCTGCGACTTGAATCCCGCGCGCGTTTAGATATGCGAGGACGATGAGCACGAGGCACGCGCCCACCCATTTTGCGTAACCCGTAAGCGATGGAAAATAAATCCCGAGGTAGTCCATGACTAGCACGCCGTAGAGACTGTTGAGGAGAAATGTGCCGGTCCAATTCCACCAGCCGCATTGAAAGCCCCAGAAATCGCCGAAGGCGGCGCGGCTCCAGCGGTAGAAGCCGCCTTGCACGGGGAGGAGGCTGTTGAGTTCGGCGGAGGCGAAGGAAATGGGGATGCTCCAGAAAAACGGGACAAAGGCGAGGAAGACCAGCGCCATGCCGGGACCGGAATCGTGGAAGATGCCCTCGTAACCGAAGGGACCGCCGGCGGTGTAGCCGTAGAAAATGCAGAGCAGGGGGAGGAAGCCGATCTGGCGCAGGCGCGAGGCGTCGGAGGGTGGTGGTTGCTCGGTTGCGGCGGACGTTGTTGGCATCGAGCTGCTGGGTAACGTCGCGTGCAGCGTGCGGCATGATAGTGAAGTGCTCCGCGGTTTTCAATGACAATTAAAACAATCGCTTGACTGGCAAGGCGGTTGGGTAAGAGAATTCGACGTTGTTTCCCCGACAATAAAGGTTTGTCCGCAGGCAACCGAGCATGCTGCCGAGGTACGTTTGTGCTCTGCATGCGGAAGACTGTTTGGTCTCGGAGTTGTACCGGGAAGGCAGTCCAGGAGAACCTCTGTGATTCGTCCCACCAAGAGCACTGCGCAATATTTCATCCGTGTCATCTCGTTAGCGGTGCTGATTCTGTTTGCGAGCGTGGCGCGCGGACAGAACACCATCTCGACGGTCGCTGGCGGTCCACCTCTCAGCGGCGTCTCGCCCACGGCTGCGCCGATCGAGGGACCGGAAGCGATGGTTCGAGACTCGTCGGGAAACCTTTACCTAGTGAATGATAACGGCGTGATCTATAAGGTGACGCCCGGGACAGTGGCTCCCAGTTCGATGTCCATTTACGCGGGGAATAACACCGCGGGATTTTCGCCGAACGGTACGCTGGCTAGTGCGTCGCTGTTGTATGAACCGATCGGCGCGGCGCTGGACGTCAACGGCAATTTTTACTTTTCCGATCAGAATAATTGCGTGGTGCGGGAAATTGTGGCGGCTAGTGGAGTGATGAACACAGTCGCGGGAACGCCGCACGTATGCAATTATTCGGGAGACGGTGGGCAGGCAACGAGCGCCGAACTGAGTTTCCCGCAAGAGGTGGCGCTGGATGGTTCGGGAAATCTTTACATTGCGGACATTGGCAACAGCGTTGTGCGCCAGGTGAATTTGGGGAGTGGGATCATCACAACTTATGCGGGGAACGGCGCCGCGGGATTTCCCACCAATGGCGCTTTGGCAACCTCGACCTCGCTGAACGGCCCGATCGCGCTGGCGGTTGATGCGGGCGGAAACCTTTTCATCGCTGACCAGAACGCCGATGTGGTTTGTCGTGTGGATGCGACGTCGAAAATTATTACGATCGTGGCCGGCACCGGCACGTTGGGCTTCAGCGGCGACGGTGGGCCGGCAACTGCGGCAAATCTGCAGGTGCCCGAAGGTGTGGCTGTGGATACTGCGGGAAACCTCTACATTGCGGATTCTGAAAATGCACGCATTCGAGAGGTGTTCTCGCCGACGAACCCGAATACTCCCAACCAAATTACGACGATCGTGGGCAATGGCACATTTGGATATAACGGCGACGGAGCCGTGGGAACTGCGACGGCGCTGACGAACCCATTCGGGCTGTTCGTTGACGCTGCTACCGGCAATTTGTGGATTGCGGACTACTGGAGCAATCGCGTGCGGCTGTACACGGCGAGCACGACGATCGTCACAACTGTGGTGGGGAACGGCGCGGTGGGCGACGGTGGGCCGGCGACCGGTGCTAACGTCAGCTTGTATGACCCGCGTAATCCCGCACTGGATGGCAACGGCAATCTCTTCCTCGTTGACGCGGAAAACAATCGAATTCGTGAAATCAGCGCTGCGAACCAGACCATAACTACGGTGGTGGGCACGGGAATTCCGTGTCCGCGACCGAGCCTGCCGTGTGGCGATGGCGGGCCGGCTGGCAGCGCTCAACTTTTTCAGCCGCGGACGGTGACTGTGGAACCGGGCGGGGTCCTGATCGTTTCGGATAATGGTGACAATCGAATTCGCGAGGTGGATGGCTCGACAGGGAACATTTCGACCATCGTGGGATCGGGGAATTTGTGCGCGGCTCCTTTTTCGAGTTGCGGGGACGGAGGGCCTGCACTTAGCGCCAGCTTGAACGACGCGCGGGGAGCGGTGCTGGATGCGGCGGGAAATCTTTATTTTGTGGATGCGCAGGACAATCGCGTGCGCGAAGTGGATACGACCGGGACGATCACAACCGTTGCGGGAGATGGACCTGCTGGGAACGCACCCGTCGGATGCGTTCCAGGGGGCAATCTATCTGGAGACGGGGGGCCGGCGGTTAACGCGACTTTAGATTGCCCGCTCGGACTGGACATCGACGCGAATGGCAACTTGTACGTCGCAGACACAGATAACAATGTAATTCGCAAGATCGATACCGGCACGCCGCGCATTATCACGACGATTGCCGGGACCGGAGTTGCTGGAAAAGGTGGCGACCTTGGCCCAGCCACGAGCGCGACTTTGCGTTCTCCCGATCGAGTGTCGGTGAATGGAGCGGGCAATTTTTTTATCTCGGACTCTGGGAACAACCGAATACGGCGCGTGGATGGAACGAGCAAGATCATCACGGCGTTTGCGGGAAATGGAAACTTTGCATTTGTGGGCGATGACGGGCCGGCACTTTCGGCAAGCTTCGCTACGCCGGTGGGAGTTGTGGTGACGCCTCAGGGCAACATGTATGTGGGCGACGTGTTCAACAACCGGATCCGGAAGGTTCTCCTCAATCCGAACATAGCTCTTTCCAGCACCACCGCGGCATTCGCGAACCAACCGATTAATGCGAGCGCGAGTTTGCCGGTGACATTGACGAATTCGGGCGACGCGCCGATGACGATTTCTGACATCGCGATCACTGGAGCGGCATTTTCGCTGGCCACATCGCCGACTCCGTGCCCAGTGTCGCCTGCCATGCTGGCGGTTGGCGCTCAGTGCGTGATTGCGATTGGATTCACGCCAACGCAGTTTATTGCTTACACAGGGACGGTGACGATTTCTGACGACGCGCCGACCGCGGGAAGCGAGCAGACGGTGACCCTATCGGGCATGGGCGCGGCGGGACTGACGGTTGCAGCGAGCGGCTCAGGTACAGGAACTGTTACGAGTTCGCCGGCCGGGATCACTTGCCCTTCGACCTGCACGGGCACGTTCGCGGGTAACAGCGCAGTCGTGCTGACGGCGACGGCGGCCACGGGCTCGACGTTCACGAGCTTCAGCGGGAACTGCACGCCGGCCAGTCCGCAGACGACTCCGCCGAGCTGCACGGTGACGCTGAGCGCCGACGAGACCGTAACGGCGACGTTTGGCACGGCGCCCGCAGGAACGATAACGATCGCGCCGACAACAATGCTGTTTGGGGACGAGGGTGTGGGCACGACAGCCGTATCGCAGACGCTGACCGTATCGAACACGGGCGGCACCCCGGTGACGTTCACGAACGTTGTGACGAGCGGGGATTTTGCGGGAGCGACGCTGGCGCAGTGCCCGAGCATCGCGGTGGAGGGAACGCCGTGCACGTTCCACATTACGTTCACGCCGACGGCGGCGGGAGTGCGAACGGGGACGATCACGTTCACGGACAGCGCTACGGGAAGCCCGCAAACGGTAACGCTGAATGGTACGGGCGTGGCGGGAGTGATTGGGATTACGCCGACGTCGTTGACGTTCGGCAACCAGGTGGTGGGGACGACGAGCGCGGCGCAGACGGTGACAGTGTCGAACAACGGAGAGTTCGCGCTGATCTTCAGCAGTATCGTGACGAGCGGAGATTTTGCGGGGGCGACGCTGGCGCAATGTCCGAGTATCGGGGAGGAAAACCCGCCGTGCGTTTTTTCGATCACGTTCAAGCCGACGGCGACGGGAACGCGGACAGGAACGATCACGTTTACGGACAACGCTACGGGAAGTCCGCAAACGGTGACGCTGACGGGCACGGCGACTGGTGGAGCGGCTACGGTTACGGTGACGCCGAGTAGTTTGACGTTTGGTTCGCAAGCGATTAGCACGACGAGCGCGCCGTTGAGTGTGATGGTGACGAATACGGGCACGGCGGCGGTAAATTTCGCGGGGTTCACGACGAGCGGTGCGGATGCGGAGGACTTTAGCGTGCCGCAGCCGAACACGAGCGGGGGGTGCAGTGCGACGGGGAGCTTGGCGGCGGGAGCGAGTTGCACGATTAACGTGCTGTTCACGCCGCAGGCCGCGGGAACGCGTACGGCGACATTGCTGATTGCTGATAATGCGACGGGGAGCCCGCAGACGGTGGCTTTGAGTGGGACGGGCGTGACATCGACGGTGATCATCACGGTGGCGCCGGGTGGGTCTTCGACGGCGACGACGGTGTCGGGAGGGACGGCGTATTACGGGTTGATGATAACGGGAGCGCCGGGAGTGACGGGGACGGTGCAGCTGGGATGTGTGCCGTCGTCAGTGTTGATTACTTGCAAGGTGATACCGGGATCGGTGACGTTGAACGGGTCGTCGGTGGAGGTGGCGTTTGCGATACAGACGTTCTGCCAGGGGGCGACGACGGCTACGGGATTCGTGCCGCCTGTGGGAGGGATTGGCGGGGGGATGGGGTTGGTGCTCGTGTCGATGATGTTGGGAGGGGCGGTGTGGGCGTTCCGGCGGAACCGGCGGGTGGCATTGACGTTTGCTACCTTGTTGCTGGTGGCGTTGGGATCGGCGGCATGCAATAGTTTGCCGTCTGGGCCGAATGGGGCGACGCCGGCGGGGACGTATAGTTTGTCACTGACCACTACTTTGAATGGACAGACGCAGACTTTGGCTAACTTTTTGACATTGGTGGTGAAGTAGGGAAGGCGAACCGCGGAGACGCAGAGGAAACCAGACGCACCGGCGTGCCCGGTTTTGCGTTGCGGGACCGGCCGCTACAAATCGAGAGCAACCCCAACGTCAAAGACGCCCGCCTGAAAGGCAGGCGGCCGCTACCCTTCGGTCCCGCACTGCGAGATCTCAGGATGAATCGCCCTGTGGGACGATTCACAATGTCAAAGGCAACGGCAACTCTGTCCCGCTGAAGCTGGCCGCTACAAGTTCACAGGCGAAATAAAGAGCGACTTCGAAAGCAACTTCCGCAACAACTTCGAGAGCAACTCCAAAAGCAAATTCAAGGGCAACGGCAAAAGAGCCGGCGAGACGCCGGCGCTGCCATCGGCACCCGCAACGGCAACGGCAACGGCAATGGCATCGACATAGGCGTCGGCGCGGGCTGGCGCAGCTTGCGGCTTGATATGGGAGTGGTCTGTTGATTCCTGCGGCAGAGAAAACTATTGCTTGACGCGCTGGGCTAGGCGGTTAGAAAATCCGCGCTCAGCCCAGGTTCCCTCGAAGAGCACGATTGCCCCGTACAGCAGTCCTGCGATACGTCCGAAAAACAGTGTTGAGTGACAAGTGATGAGTGATAGCTGACGAGTGACGAGTATTCAGTGGCTCGAAGTCCTTTGCGTTTCTTGGTGAAAAAAACAGTGGCCAGCGATGAGCGATAGTCGACGAGTGACGATTGTTCAGTGCTCGAAGTCGTTCGTGAATCTTGATGAAAAATGCAGTGGCTCGTGACTAGTGGCTAGAAAGAGTCGAAACCGCAGTGGAGCGTTTGCGAGTTGCGGTGAGGATTGGGATTTGCGGCGGTTTTTTGCGGGCTTGGGTACGAGGCCGAGTTCGGGGGTGGGTGGGGTACCTGTGGCTTCCGAGTTGCAGTATTAAGGTAACGTCGTGGTGGTCCCCGTAGAGACGCATTCACGATTCGGCCCTAAGTTCTGTACGCACATGAAGTTGCGCGCGGTTGGTACCCCTATGCGAGCGTGGCGGTTATGGGGTATGTGCAAAGTTTTGCACTTGTATCCGTATTGTTTGCTGCCGGAGGAAACATGTCGCTAAGGTGCCGTTTGAGACGCGCAACGAGTTTGCTGATTTTCGGGATATTTATGGAATTTGCGGGCGCGCTGCCGCAGGGCGAATTGCGCGCGCAGACGGCGCCGCAGGCCGGCGACGCGAACGCAGTCAGCGCGCAGGATAAGCAGAAGATCGCTGCTGGCGCGATCAAGATGCCGCTGTTTTTCGAGGCGAACGAAGGGCAGACAGATCCGAACGTGCGGTTTTTGACGCGCAGCGGCGGTTACACGATGTTCTTGACGCCGACGGAAACGGTGCTGGTGGAAGGGAAGAACGGGATTGTGAGCGGCGACAAATTCGGGAAGACACCGACGGCGTTTCAGGCGGATGCAAGAAACGCGAAGCAGTCCGTGCTGCGGATGGAATTGCTGGGGGCGAATGCCGCGCCGGAATTTCAAGGATTGCAAGAGCTGCCGGGGAAAGTGAACTACCTGATCGGGAAGGATCAGGCGGCGTGGCACACGAACGTCGCGCTATTTTCCGAAGTGCAGGTTGCGAAAGTTTATCCGGGAGTGGATTTGCTGTTTCACGGCGACCAGCGGCGATTGGAATACGATTTTGTGGTTGCGCCGGGCGCAGATCCTCGGAGGATTGGATTCAAAATTCGCGGCGCGAAAAAAATCGAGATTGCCGAGAATGGCGATTTGATTTTGCACACGGTGGATTCGGAATTCGAAATGCGCAAGCCGTTGATTTATCAGGGCGAAGGGGCAAGCCGCAGTGAAGTGCAAGGCAGATTCGTATTGAGCGCGAAGAACCAGGTGCGTTTCGAAGTGGGGCCTTACGATCACGCAGAAAAATTGGTGATTGATCCGGCGATTAACTACGCGACGTTTTTGGGAGGCGCCGGGGACGAGTTCTCCGAACAGCTCGTCGTTGATTCAAGCACGTCGGGCGCTCCGAAGATTTACACGACGGGCATCACGACAGACATAACCAGTTTTCCAGAGGGCGGCTCACGCATTGGCAATCCCACCGGGACGCAAAACATATATATATCCAAGATTGACCCAACGAAGACCGGTTCGGCGTCGTTGGTATATCTGACGTTCATTGGAGGCAGCACGCCGTTTGCAAGTGCGGACGAGACAATTTGCGAGACCGAGTCGATGTGGGTGGCGCTGGATGAGAGCCAGGGCGCCTCGCTGGTGGAGCCGGTGATAGGAGGCCAGACGGGCTGCGCCGATTACCCGGGAACATTTATCACGCCGAACGTGAGTGGAATCGGGAAAGCCGCGACGGCCGCGGTGGTGACGCGGCTCGCGTCCACCGGTACGTCGATTGACCGGTCTGTTTTGCTGGGCGGCAACGGCGCGACGTCCACGGCTTACGTGTTTGTGGATGCGACAGGCAATGTGCTGGCGACGATAAATTCGGCTTCGACCAACCTGCCGACGACGACGGGAGCCTATGCCAGCACGTTCAACAACGGCGCGACGGGAGGGTACGACGATTGCTACACCGCGAAGCTGCAACGTTCGGACCTGACGCCGACATATTCCAGTTATTTGAACATGGGAGCGGGGAGCAGTGCCGGGGGAGCGGTGGCGGCGTGCGGCGGAGTGATCGATTCCAACAACCCGAACATTTTGTACTTCGGCGGAAATACGGAGTCAACGGTGGCGTTCGCGGGCGCGCCAAGCAGCGTGCTGGGATTCCAGCCGACTTTTCAGGGAACAGAAGATGCATTCTTGATGAAGCTGGATAGTAGCGTGAGCGGGCTCGCGGCGCTGCAATATGCCACATACATCGGAGGCGGCGGCATAACGGAAGTGAATACCGGGGCGCATCAATTGGGCACAGGATTGGCGGTGCTGGCGGGGTTTACGACTTCGAACGGCACGACAAACGCTCCGGACATACCGCTGGGGAATTCGCTGCCGGGCGGAGGGACGAATGCGGCAGCGGGCACTGTGAGCGGAGAGAGCGGTTTTGTGATGGTGATGGATACGACGAAGAGCGCGAAGGCGAGCCTGATATCGGGAAGCTATTTTGGGGGAAGTAGCGGCGTCGATGAAATACACGCCCTGGGGTACGACCCAGCGATTCCCAACGGATTCTATATTGTTGTCGGAGGGTTGACCCAATCCACGGATTTTCCGACTTTGCATCCATTTCAGGCGGCGCTCTCTGGGACGCAGGACGGATTTGTTGCGGCGTTCTTTATAACACCGACTACGGCAGTGACGGAGTTCTCCAGTTACATCGGTGCCGGGCCGGAAGACCTGATTTCCGGCGTGGATATCGATTCGAATCATGCGATCTACGCGACCGCTACCACGATTGCAGCGAACTTTTTCGGGAACACCAGTCCAGCCACGACGGTGAATGGTTTTCAGACGACCTGTACGAGTTGCAGCACGCCCGCAGCGTCGCTTACCGACGCTACGATATTTGCGCTGACGAGCGCGGCGTCCGCGACGTTTTCGGCGCAAATCATTGCGAATACGACGACATTGGCGGTGGGAAGCACCGAGCAACTTAATGTGCTGGCTACTTACAATGACGGAACTTTTCAGGATTTGACGGATAAGGTGACGTGGAGTTCTTCTAATCCCACGGCGGTGACGGTGAGCAGCACCGGACTGGTGACGGCAGAGACCGGTGGCGGGCTGACGGCGACGATTAGCGCGACGTTCCCCGGTACGGCGATCGCGAGTGTCACGATCACGGTGGGGTCTGCGACGAGCGACACATTTGAAATGCAGTTGCTGGGAAACGCGTTCGGGACGGTGATGGACAATTCCACGCCGCACCAAATTAACTGCACCAACGCAAACGGGCAAGGCGGGGTCGGAAGCGCTTGCGACACAACGTACGCGAACGGATCGGTCGTGACTTTCGCCGAGACGGCGAGTCCCGGTTCGGTGTTTGCGGGGTGGAGCGGGGCGGTAACGCCGACACAATGCCCTGCCACGAGTACGACTTGCACGTTGACCGTGAACGAAAATCCTGAACAGCTAATCGCTACGTTTAACCTGGGAACGGGAACTCCTACGCTGACGGTTGCACCTGCTGGCAGCGGCGCGACGGGGGGCGGGACCGTGACCGGGAACATCGGGGGCACGGCCACGGCCATTGACTGCGTGATGAACGGGACGAGTACGACGGGCACGTGCACGCAGACCTTGACCCAGAGCGGACAACTCAACACCCTGACCGCTGAGCAGAACTCCACTTCGAATTTTGCAGGCTGGACCGGGCCGTGCGTCTTTATTACGTCGCTGAAGAAGTGTGTGGTAGCAATGTCTGGGGCGCAGACGGTGAACGCGCTGTTTACGGCGCAAACGAGTAGTTTCACGGTGGCGTTGACGGGGAACGGGATGGTGACGAGCACTTCGACGCCGACGGTCACGCCGGAGATTAGTTGCGCGAATCCGGCGCCACCCAGTGCGTGCTCGACGAACTTTACCTCCGGCACACAGGTGACGTTGACGGCGACACCGGCGACAGGATACTCGTTCACCAATTGGACGGCCGGTCCGTGCTCCGGCGCTACAAATCCTTGCGTGTTTACGGTGAGCAGCACCAGCCCAACGAGCGCGGTGGCACTGTTCACTATCAACACCTACCTGTTGACGGTGAATCGAGCGGGGACTCTGGGCGGAACGGTTACGAGCAACGTAGTGAACGGGCTTGGCGGAAGTATCACCTGCGGGCCGGCGGCGGGGGTTGCAGGTTGCTCGGTGATTGCGACGTATAACACGGCGGTGACCTTGACGGAAACGCCGCCGTCGGGAGGCGGTTTTGGCGGGTGGAGCGAGACGCCGACTACGTGCACGGGGAGCGGAGCGACTTGCACGTTCAATATGCCGGCGGGCCCGGAAACAGTGACGGCGACGTTTACGACGGGCACAGCGCCCCCGCCGGCGGTGCTGACAATCAGCAAGAGCCACGTGGGGAGCTTCTCCATCGGCGATACCGGAGACACTTACACGGTGACGGTATCGAACACAGCTGGCGCGGGACCGACGAACGGAACGGTGACGGTGACGGACGCGATTCCATCGGGCTTGACGCTCGAGTCGATGGCCGGGACGGGGTGGACGTGCGCTGCGGGGAGCAACGTCTGCACGCGCAGCGACGTGCTGACGGCGGGAGCGAGCTATCCGGCGATTACGGTGACGGTGGATGTATCTTCGGAGGCGACTTCGCCGCAGGTGAATTCGGTCACAGTGTCCGGCGGGAATTCGGCGTCGGCAACGGCGACGGATCCGACGGTAATCCTTGGAGGCGTGTCGACGCAGGTGATCGCGGCCGACTTCAACGTGAGCGGTGAGGGCTTCGATGAAAAGCAGCGGGTGGACGGAACGAGCAGGCCGCTATTGGTCACGCTGAAGAATACTTCGGCCACGCAGACGGTGCACATCAGCGGCGTGACGCCACCGGCACCTTACTCGGCCACGACAGATTGCACGGCGGCACCTCTGGGGCCCGGCCAGAGTTGTCACTTGTTTATCAGCTTCACGGCGACGAGTGTTTGCCAGGAAATGGGGACCAATTTCATTATCGTGAACGACGATGATCCGGGCGGAAACTTCCAGTTGGAAATAGACGGCTGGGGCGCGGACAGCGCGATCAAAGTGGACGATCTGACGGATAGCACGCTCACGCCGACGGCACTGGCACAGAGCCTGGTGGGCGCGGGAGTGGCGATCAGCAATGTGAAGTACACGGGTGCGCAGCGCGCAGCGGGAATGTTTACTAGCAGTTCGAATATTCTGGGCTTCACGAATGGAATCGTGCTGAGCTCGGGTTCGGCGCACAACGTCGCGGGCCAGAATTGCAAAGACGGATTGTCCGTGGACAATGGCGAGCCCGGCGACGCGGATCTGAACACGATTGTCGGTGAAGGCAGTACGACGAATGACGCCGCTGTGCTGGAATTTGACTTTGTCCCGACGAGTTCGACGATCAGCTTCCAGTACGTGTTTGGTTCGGAGGAATACCCCGATTTCATCGGTCTATTCAACGATGTGTTCGGATTCTTCCTGACGGCGCCGGGTGGGTCGCCTCTAAACCTGGCGCTGATTCCGGGGACGGATCTGCCGGTTTCAATCAACAACGTGAATGACGGGAATCCGGATGACGATCCACCGATACCTCCGACGAATTCCCAATACTATGTCAACAATCAGGTGTACTTCACTCCCGGTGGACCGGTGCCGCCGGTGGATGCCGAACCGAATGGCTTGACTACAGTGCTGACGGCGCAAGCGACGGTAACGCCTGGGTTGACGTATCACATCAAACTCGCGGTTGCTGACGCGAATGACTTTGCGTTGGATTCGAACGTATTCGTCCAGGCGGGAAGTTTGTCGAGCACGAGCGTGACGGCGACGCCCGGGACGCTCGCTTTCGGAAGCCAGGCGCAGGGAACGACGAGCGCTTCGCAGGCGGTGACGATTGCGAATGTGGGCACGACGACGGTGACGATCACGAGTATCGCCGCGAGCGCGAACTTCGGCGAGACGAACAGTTGTCCGACGACGCTTGCGACTGGCACCAGTACCGGATCGAGTTGCACGGTGAACGTGACGTTCACGCCGACCGCAACCGGAACGCTGACTGGGACGGTAATGGTGACGTACACAAGTACGGGCAGTGAGACGCCGCAAACGACGACGATTTCGCTGACAGGGACGGCCACTGGTGGAACGGCTACGGTTACGGTGACGCCGAGTAGTTTGACGTTTGGTGCGCAAGCGATTAGCACGACGAGCGCGCCGTTGAGTGTGATGGTGACGAATACGGGCACGGCGGCGGTAAATTTCGCGGGGTTCACGACGAGCGGTGCGGATGCGGAGGACTTCAGCGTGCCGCTGCCTAGTTCTGGTGGCGGGTGCAGTGCGGCGGGGACGCTGGCGGCGGGAGCGAGTTGCACGATTAACGTGCTGTTCACACCGCAGGCAGCGGGAGCGCGGACGGCGACGTTGCTGATTGCTGATAGTACGACGGGGAGCCCGCAGACGGTGGCTTTGAGCGGGACGGGCGTGACATCGACGGTGATCATCACGGTGGCGCCGGGTGGGTCTTCGACGGCGACGACGGTGTCGGGAGGGACGGCGTATTACGGGTTGATGATAACGGGAGCGCCGGGAGTGACGGGGACGGTGCAGCTGGGATGTGTGCCGTCGTCAGTGTTGATTACTTGCAAGGTGATACCGGGATCGGTGACGTTGAACGGGTCGTCGGTGGAGGTGGCGTTTGCGATACAGACGTTCTGCCAGGGGGCGACGACGGCTACGGGATTCGTGCCGCCTGTGGGAGGGATTGGCGGGGGGATGGGGTTGGTGCTCGTGTCGATGATGTTGGGAGGGGCGGTGTGGGCGTTCCGGCGGAACCGGCGGGTGGCATTGACGTTTGCTACCTTGTTGCTGGTGGCGTTGGGATCGGCGGCATGCAATAGTTTGCCGTCTGGGCCGAATGGGGCGACGCCGGCGGGGACGTATAGTTTGTCACTGACCACTACTTTGAATGGACAGACGCAGACTTTGGCTAACTTTTTGACATTGGTGGTGAAGTAGGGAAGGCGTCGAAACCGCAGAGACGCAGAGGAAACCAGAGGCAAAGGCGTGCCCGGTTTTGCGTTGCGGGACCGGCCGCTACAAATTGCAAGGCAACGGCTGGCGGTCTGAAGGCCGCCGCTACAAATTCAAAGACAACGTCAAATTCAACTGCAACCTCAACCGCGCCCGCCTGAAGTCGCCCGCTACAAATCCAAAAACGACTGTGACTGCAACGGCCAGAGTTGAAGCAATTTGTCGCGGCGTGGGTTAGGGCGCGGGGGTTATGTCGAAGAGGTGGGCTTGGAAGGGGTCGCGGCGGACGAAGAGGCCCATTCCGTGGAGTTCTTGGCCTGAGCGATCGTAGCGGACGTTGTTTAGTTCGTCGTTGAAGATGTAATTTTGCGTTGGCGAGACGCGGTCTCCTAGGTGGACGCGCCCTTGCGAAGTGTAAGCGGCTAGATTCACCGCAATTATTTTCCACGCTTTCGGTGAGCGCCATTCGTAGACAAGCAGGGCGTCAGTGGGGGCATCGCCTTCGGGCGCGACATCGAGTAGATTCCATTTCCCTTCGTGAAATACATCCTGCTTGGTGATGCGTAAAATTTTCTGGAAGAAATTTGTGCTGAAGAGATCGGGCGGCTCGTCGGCGGCGAGGCGCAGAGAGATAGGCTGGCGGATTCTGCGGCCTTCGAGCTCGCCTTGATGATAGAAGCGCATGCCGGGGAGGGTGGCGAGGAGTGTGCCGTCGGCGGCGAGGCGATCGTTCGGGAAAATTTCGGGGCGGCGAGGCTCGTCGTGATTTTCCATGAAGCGGGCGAAATCGCTTTGACGTTCGGGGTTGCTCCAGAGGCGGTCGCGGATTTGTGAGATGTTGGCGTCGCGGACGGCGTCGTAGAGAGTTTTGTCGTAGGAGTAGGAAAATCCGAGATCGAGCAGGCGCTGCTCGGTGCCCCAATAGGCTTCGGCGAGGAGAGTGAGGCTGGGGACGGCGGCGTGGGCCTCGGTCCAAAATTCTTTTTCGGGTGTGGGGGTATCGCCGAGCAGGTGGCGCCAGTTGGCGTTGAAGATGTCGTTGAGCTGGAGCATGGCCATGTCGCAGCGGATGCCGTCGCAGTGGCTGGCGATGATGCGCAGGTCGGCGATTTGCGCGGCGCGCAGGCCGGGATTGAAATGATTGAGTTGGGCTACGTCCTGCCATGGAGGGTAGTAGGGATCTTTGGCTAAGGCAATGTAGCGCTGGCCTTGCGTGGATTGAGTGTAAAAAAGCGATGGGTTTCGCTGGAACTCTTCTTGTGGGGCTTGGACGTAGAATTCCGAGTGTTCGCGCATCCAGGGATGATCGAGCGCGGTGTGGTTGCCGACGAAGTCGAGGAATAATGCGATGCCGCGGGAGCGCAATTTTTCCCGCGCGACGTCGAGAGAATTCCAGGAGCCAATGCGCGGGTCGGGGGAGTATCCGGCAACGGAGTACGGGGAGCTGATGACGTCTTCGGGCTTCCAGCCGGGTAGCGCCAGATTGAATTGCGCGGCATTCGCGGGATTTTCCAGCATGAGGCGGCGAGAGATGGGGCTGCGTTGCCAGACGCCCATCAGCCAGACGATGTTGAAGCCTTGTGTCGCGAGCGCGTCCCATTCGGAGTCCGGGACTTCGGCGACAGTGATATTTTTTTTGAGGCGGGCGGAGAGTTGTTCGAGCCAGGTCCAGGTGTTGATTTCGTAGAGATGCGGGTGGGAGCGGGGGCGAAAGTCTTGCGGTGCGGCCGGTTGTGGGGGCATTGCGTTTAGATTAGTTGGGAGCCGCAGGGGATGTCAATGCGGCCAAGGCGGCCGGTGGTGCGGTTCATGGACAAATGCGGGGATTAGTGACACATTATTTCGGGCGTGCTTGAGAGTTGGCGAATTCGTGTCTGGCGGTGAGGAGGCATTCGATCATGGTAAAGCGTGCGATGCTGGCGGGATTTGCGATGGTGTTTGCGGTGGGATTGTCCGTGGCCGGGCAAGACAGCGCTGCGCAGAGCGGGACGTGGTCGGGAGTAATCACGAATGATATGTGCGGGGCGAAGGATGCGAGCGCGGCGAAGAGCGAGTGCACGACGAAGTGCGTGAAATCGCATGGGGCGAAATATGCTTTGTACAATGATGAGGACAAGAAAGTTTACATACTCGAGCCGCAGGATAAGGCGGACGGTCATGCCGGGCATCAGGTTACGGTGAAGGGGACGTTGGACGGGGACACGATTCATGTTACGTCGTTGACGATGGATACGGCGAGGGGATCGTAGCGGTTTTTTTGGAGATTCGTCTCCGCAGGCTGTTGTGAAAGGGTAGGGCCGATGGCCTTGCCCTTTTTTTGTGGGCGCGTGGGAGCAAGGGAAACGATTTAACGCAGAGGACGCAGAGGTCGGTGCGCAGAATGCGCAGAGAGAAGCTGAGGCAAGGTCAAAGTCAAAGACAACTTCACCCGCCGGAAAAGTAGACGGCCGCCACAAATTCAAGGGCAACGACAACGGCTTCCCGTTCGCAAGTCCTCCGCTGCTATGCGTTCTGATATACTTCGCGGCCTCATCTGTTTTGCTCGCTTGGAAAGGGTATCGCCATGAAATTCCATAGAACAGTTGCGTTTTTTGTGATGTTGGTGGCGGTTGGCGGCGTGGCGCGGGCGCAGAATCTGGCGGGTGCTACGGCGGGCGGGCGGGTGTTGTCGGTGGATGATTATTTTCGGATTAAGGAAGTGGGGGATCCGCAGATCAGTCCTGACGGGAAGTGGGTGGCGTACACGGTGGAGACGACGGATTTGAAGGACGACAAGAACCGCCGACGCATATGGATGGTTCCTAGTGGCGGCGGGAATGCGATTCCGCTGACCGACGAAAATGATTCGTCTTCGCATCCGCGATGGAGCCCGGACGGAAAATATATAGCGTTTCTTTCGGCGCGTGAGGGAAGCGGTGGCGACGATGATGAGGAGAAGGGCAAGAAGCAGGTGTGGATACTGAATCGTGAGGGAGGCGAAGCGCAGCAGCTGACCGATACGATTCAGGACGTGGATAGTTTCGCGTGGTCGCCCGCGAGCGACCGAATGGTGCTCGTGCTGCAGGATCCGACGCCGGAGGAAATCGAGGCGGCGGAAAACAAGTCGAAGGCGAGCAAAGCGAAAACCAAGCCACGGCCGTGGGTGATTGACCGGCTGCACTTCAAAGAAGATGAGATTGGGTATCTGGACCGGCGGCGGACGCATTTGTACGTGTTTACGATTGCCGATCACAAGCAGAGGCAGATTACTTCGGGTGATTACGACGACAGCGAGCCGGCGTGGTCACCCGATGGAAGCAAGATCGCGTTTTCGAGCAACCGTTCGGCGCCTGAGCCGGATATGAATTACAACAAGGACATCTGGGTGGTGGCCGCGGACAACGCGGAGGAGGGGAAATCGCCGCTGCAGGTGACGACGAATGTGGGGACGGAGGAGGCGCCGGCGTGGTCACCGGATGGGAAGTGGATTGCGTACACTACGCAACTGGAGCCGGAGCTATTTCAATATTCGACGATACAGATTGCGGTTTCGCCGGCGACGGGCGGCGCGGCAAATGTGCTGACGCGGAAATTGGATCGCAATTCGACGATTCCGCGATTTTCGGTGGATGGGAAATGGATTTATTTTATTGCGGATGACGATGGAACGCAGAATTTGATGCGCGTGCCGGCTGGGGGCGGGGAGATTACGCGGCCGATTGGCGGACGCAAGATGGTGGAAGCATATTCGCTGGGCGCGGACGGCACGGCGGTGGCGACGGTGGGAGAGCTGACGCATCCGGACGAGTTGTACGCGCTTTCCCCGCGCGGGGAACTGCGCAAGCTGACGAGCGTGAATGATGCGTTGATGGCGGAATTGCGTTTGCCGACGGTAGAGTACGTGCATTTCAAGAGCAAGGACGGAACCTCCGTGGCGGGATATTTGTACAAACCGCCGGATTATCAGCCGGGGGTGAAGTACCCCACGATTTTGAAGCCGCATGGCGGGCCGGTGTGGGCTTACTACGCGGAATTTAATTTTGATCCGCAGCTTTATGCGGCGAATGGGTATGTGGTGTTGACGCCGAACCCGCGCGGATCTTCTGGATACGGATTGGATTATTGCAAGGCGATTTTTGCGGATTGGGGACACAAGGATTTTGAGGACGACATGGCGATGGTGGATTACGCAGTGGCGCAGGGGATCGCTGATCCGGATAAGTTGGGTGTGGGAGGATGGTCGTACGGGGGAATTTCGACGAACTTTATTATTACGCAGACGACGCGATTCAAGGCGGCGATTTCGGGGGCGGGAAGTTTTCTTTATATCACCAGTTGGGGTCACGATCTTTATTCGCGAGATTGGGAGTACGAACTGGGGTTGCCTTGGAAAAATCGCGAGCTGTGGGAAAAACTGTCACCTTTTAATCGCGTGACGAAGATTACGACGCCGACTTTGGTGATGGGCGGCGAGGTGGATTGGAATGTTCCGGTGATTAACGGGGAGCAGTTGTACCAGAGTTTGCGGCGGTTGGGAGTGCCGACGCTTTTGGTGGTTTATCCGGGGCAATATCATGAGTTTTCGCGGCCGTCGTTTATTCGGGATCGGTATGAGAGGTATTTGTATTGGTATGGGCATTATGTGAAGGGGGTTGGGACGGCGGTGCCGCCTGTTGCGAAGAGTGGGGATTGATTCTAGGAAGTCAAAGGCATCGGTTTCAAAGCTGAAGGCAAATTCAAGGGCGAGAGCAACAGGGCGGGTCTGAGACCCGCCCATGCAAGAGCAAGGTTCACGGCAGTGGCAAAGTCAACGACGCTCGCCTAAGACGCAGGCGGCCGCTACAAAGTCAAAGGCAACTGCGACGGCAGAAACGCAAATCGGGAGATGGGCGTTCCCAGGGTGGAACTCCTGGGCGCTTGATTATTTTGATGCTGTGTCTATGAACGTGGCGATGTTGGACTTCAGCTTGGTTAGGTCTTCTTCGTGCAGGTACATCATGTGGCCTGCGCCGTAGTATTCGAAGTGGATGTTGGCGCGCAGGTTTCCTGGTAGGAAGAGATGGTCCATAGTGTATTCGGTGGCGTAGAACGGGGTGGCCATGTCGTAGAAACCGTTCTCGACCTGGACTTGCAGGTGCGGATTGGTCATCAGGGCTTGGATCAGGTCGCCTGCGACATTTGCGGAGCCGGGGAAAAAGCCGCCGCCTTGCGGGCCGCGATGTTTCCAATCCCAATTTTGGCCGACGTCGCCGCTGAGAGCTTCGTAGGATCTTTCTTCTGTGACTTTCAATTCTTCGCGGGCGTAGCTGTTGAAGGCTGCAGTGAAGGCGCCGCGGACCGCGGTGTAGGACGGATCGTCCTCGGCGAATTCCGTGAGCATGTCGTAGGTGGGCATGGTGTAGCGCGCGTCGTAGCGGCCAGTGGTTAGGCCGTGGCTGCGCATTAGTTCAACGTTAAATTGCTGGAGGTTTACGCGCAGGTCGGCTTTCAGTAGGTAGTCGTCGCTGAGGCCGATGAAGTGCGAGAGTTTTTTCGCGATATCGGATTTTTCGGCGGCGGTGATGTTGGTGCCTTTCATGAGCGCGGTGGCGTAATCGGTGGCGGCGAATTTTCGGGCTTCGGCTAGGAAGGCGGGGACATCGGACGGCGGATCTGCTAGCGCTTTTTGATACGCGGCGGTGGCGGCGTAGCTGGGGACGTAGAGGATGAAGGGGAGGTCGTCGCCGGGATTAAACGAGATGGTGCCGAGATTCAGCACGGAGGAGATGAGCACGATGCCGTTAATGTAGATGCCGTCGTGCTGCTGCAGATAATTTCCCAGCGCGGCGGAGCGGAAGGTTCCGTAACTTTCTCCGATGAGAAATTTCGGGGAGTTCCAGCGGTTGTTGCGATTGATGTAGATGTTGATGAACTGCGCGAACATTTTCACGTCCTGGTCGACGCCCCAGAAATCTTTGTTCTGCGCTTTGCCGACGGCGCGGCTGAAGCCTGTGCCCACGGGATCGATGAAAACCATGTCTGTTTTGTCGAGCAGAGAGTTCGTGTTGTCTTCGAGCTTGTAGGGGGCGGGCGGAGTGAAGGCATGGTCAGCGTTGACAACGCGGCGCGGGCCGAAGGCCCCCATGTGCAGCCAGATGGATGCGGAGCCGGGGCCGCCGTTGTAGATGAAGGCGATGGGGCGTTGGGAGAAATCTTTGGTGTCGCTGCGCGTGTAGGCGGTGGAATAGATCAGCGCGGTGGGCTCGCCTTTTTCGTCTTTGAGGAGAGTGGTGGAGGCGGTGGCTTTGTAGGCGATGGATTGGTTGTTGATCTTGATGGTGTGGTCGCTGGGCCAGGTTTCTTCTTTGGGGGGATTGGCTTCGGGGGTTTTGGCGTCTGCTGTGGCGGCGGGCTTTGCGTCTTTCGCTGGCTCTTGCGCGGCTACGATTGTCGAATGGCCGATGAGAAGGAACAAGGCTAGCGCACAGCTGGCTGGGAAGGTCTTCATTTACGCTCCGATGTGATGATTTCGCGCCCCAATTATCGCGCAGAGATTCTACGTAGGGGAGTTCGTACAAGTCAAACTGCGCAGGGATTCCCTTCTTAAGTGCGGTTTACCGCAGGGGGCGCAGAGAAAACCAAAGGCAAAGGCGCCCAGCTAAAGCTGGCCGCTGCAGCGTCAAAGTCGAAGTCAAAGTCAACTACGCCCGCCTAAAAGGCAGCCCGCCGCTACAAGGTCAAAGACAAATTCAATGGCAACGGCGAAGCCAAAAGCAAGAGCACAGCCAGCAGTGGCTGAGCCGCGAAAACCGGAGCGGTGCTAGTTGCAGGGAGGGTTGGTGAAGCTGAGGGTGATTACGCCGGGAGCGTCGGCTGTATCCCCTCCGGCGGCGTTTCCCGCGTTATTGGTTGCGTCACTGCGTGCGTCGCCCTCTGTGGTGTTGGCAACGTCTGAGTTGGCGGCGTTTATCTTTTGTGTGTTGGAGTCTATGCGGGCTGGGATGGTGCAGGTGGTTTGGTTGTGGCGTTGGCTTAGGCGTTGGGGGTCGAGGTCTTCCCAGGCTGAGAATGTGTAGCTGGTCGATTGCAGCAGGGTGAATTCGTAAACGCCTTCTGAGATTTTGCGGGCGGCGGGGTTGTCGCCTTTTTCGGCTGTGGCTGTAACTGTTACTTCGCCGGACGGGCGGCCGCCTTCCCATTTGAGTTGAACTTTTACGGTGCGGGTGGGGTAGCCGTCCTTTAGTTTGATGTTGGCGTTGAGAATTTGCTGGCCGTCCTTTACTTTGATGATTTGGGCTTCGGATTGTTCGGGCTCGCCGGGATAGAACGTGCGCGGGAAGGGGGAATTGGGATCGAGGCGATTCATGCGATTAAAAACGAGAAGATATTCGCCGGGGCCGATGTGATCGAATTCGAATTTGCCGTCGGAGCCTTGAAAGCCCCAGAGGCCGGGCTGCGCGGGATCGAAACGCTCGGCGCGATAAAGCTCGACGGAAGCGATCTTAAGCGATTTTCCGTTGGGTCCGAGGATGCTGCCGCGGATTTTCCCGGTGGGGAGAGCGTTGACGTTGTACTCGTAGCAGGCGCCGGAGGGAATCTTGAACGGGGGCAGACCGCCTTTCAGAGTTTTTTGCGAGAACTCGAAGCGCGCTGGGAGGTCGGCGGTGTAGACATATTCACCGGCGTGCACGTCGTAGAAAGAATAGACGCCATCCGGGCCGGTGCTGGCGGAGAAACGATCGTCCTTCGAACGCAGCTTTAATTTTATGTGCGGGATGGGATCTTCGGGATCGTCGGTGGGAGCGAGGAGCGGCGGATCGGAGCGACGCAGGACGCCGAAGACGGAAGCGACGCGGTCGTGATTGCGCATGGAGCGCAGCTGGGGAAGCAGCGCGCGACCTTCGCTCGCGGGGCGCGTCTGGCTGCAGACGACGGCGAAGAGGCGGCCCTCGGTTTCCTGTTGAGTGAAAACGATGTACTGCTGGCCTTTTTTGAAGTAGTAGCCGCAATCGGCGTCGTCGCCGCCGGAGAAGACGTCGATGTCCGGGGAGTCGGGGCCGGCGAATTTTTCGTCAATGTGGAAATGATAGCGGGTGATGGGCGCGATGGTCTGGGGGGCGACGCCGGGATTGGCTTCGTTGGTGTTAGCCGCCGCGGCGGCGGATTCGGCGGTGGTAGCGTCGGGAGCTACTGCGGCGACTTCAGTGACGGTGCCGAGGAATACCACATCGTCGGATTGCAGGCCGGGACATTTTCCCGGAGGTTGCTTGGAACAGGTGCAAGCCCACAGGCCGGAGGGAATGAAAAAGAGCAGGAGCGCAGCGGCCAGGATTGGGCGTCGAATCATGAATGGATATCGTACCTTGTGACGCGCGGGAAAATCGAGGATTCGTGCGAGATTTTTTGGCGAGGCATGGTGATGGCACTCGGAAGCGATGCGCCCTTTTGATACACTTGGGCCGTTTGCGGAGCGTGCGGTTCCCACGAACGGGTGCGCGGATGTGCCGATTTGCGCGCGGATTCCCGCGCTGCGGCTTGAACCGGATAAAGGAGTAATTTACGAACATGAAAAAGATTCTCGGCGTTCTAATTGCGGCCTTTGGGATTTTTGCGGCTACGAGTGGTGCGCAACAGTCTGCGCCGGCGCAGCAAGGGAATCAGTCGATCTACAACGTGACCGTGGTGGGGAAGACCGTCACGGCGGTGAGTTATCAGCACCGCAGCGGATCTACGATGATCGGATTTCAAGGGACGCCGCTGCTGCCGTTGGCGAAGGGCGACGCGAAGGTGGACAGCAAGCAGGGATCGATCGTGGTGAGCGCAAGCTTCAGGAATATGCAGGCGGCGCAGAAATTCGGGAAAGAATACTTGACGTACGTGCTGTGGGCGATCACGCCGGAGGGCAAGCCGAATAATCTGGGGGAATTGCTGTTGGACGGCGACAAGAGCAAATTGACGGCGACGACGAATTTGCAGACTTTTGGAATGATTGTGACGGCGGAGCCGTATTTTGCGGTGAGCATGCCGAGCGACGTGGTGGTACTGGAAAATGTGGTGCGGGCGGATACGGTGGGAACGGCGGAGCAGGTGACGGCGAATTACGAGTTGATGCAGCGCGGTGGATATACCTACGACATGTCGAAGGCGCGGGAACCGATTGCGGATTTTTCGGCGAAGGTGCCGCTGGAAATCTATGAGGCGCGGAATGCTGTGTCCATCGCGCAGAGCGCGGGGGCGGACACGCTGGCGCCGGACGCGTTTCAGAAGGCAGTGAGTTCGCTGGGGAATGCAGACAATTTGCTGGCAAAGAAAGCGAGCAGGAAGGAAGTGATCGCTGCGGCGCGCGATGCGGTGCAGACGGCAGCCGATGCGCGAGCGATCGCTTTGCAACGCGCGGCGCAGCAGAAAGCGACGGCTGAGCAGGCGGCGGCGCAGGCGGCGGTGGCTGCATCGGATGCGAGACGGAAAGAGGAAGAGGCGGCGCGTCAGCAGGCTGAGATTCAAAAATTGCAGGCGGAACGGGATGCGGCGCAGGCAGCGGCTGCTCAGGCGCAGGCTGACGCGGCGAGGAGTCAAGCCGATGCGGCGGCGTTAGCAGCGCAACAACGAGCGGACGCCGCGCAACAACAGGCGAAGGCGGCGCAAGAAGCGGCGGCGAAGTCGGAAGCGGAGAAACAAGCTTTGCGGGCGGCGTTGCTGGATCAATTCAATCGCGTGCTGCCCACGACGGACACGCCGCGAGGTTTGCAGGTGAACATGGCGGACGTGTTGTTCGCGTTCGGAAAATATGAACTGCAGCCGCCGGCGCGGGAGGCTTTGGCAAAATTTTCGGGGATCGTGCTGGCGCATCCGGGATTGCATTTATCGGTCGAGGGATATACGGACAGCGTCGGAAGCGATGCGTTCAATCAAACGCTTTCAGAGCAGCGGGCAAACGGGGTGCGGGATTATTTGCTACAGCAGGGATTGGACCCGACTTCGATTGTGGCGACAGGATTCGGGAAGTCGAATCCGGTGGCGAGTAATGACACGGCGGCGGGGCGGCAGCAGAACCGGCGGGTGGAGATTATTATTTCGGGTGAGGTGATTGGGACGAAGATTGGGGCGCCGAGTGCGCCGCCGCAGCGTTGAGTCGCTGGGTTCGATTGGGCGAATCAGATGCTGCCGCAGCGACGCAGCGGGCGCAGAGAAAGGCAACGGCAGGGTTGCCACAGAGGCACAGAGACACAGAGAAATGCGAAAGATGGAACACGGGGGGCACAGAAGAAATACGGGCGGGGCTAAAGGCGCGCCGGCTGTGCCGTGGAGTTATTGATCTGGTTGTGACCAGAGGCGAAAGCCGCCTAGGAAGGCGTTTTCGTTATGGCCCAGGCGGGCGCCGGGCGGGAGTTTTTTGAGCTTGGTGGCGTTGCCGCCGCCCAGGACTACGTAGTCTGCTTCCAGAGCGGCTTTTAATTTTTCGGTGATTTTGAAAACCTGGCGACGCCATTTTTTCTTTCCTAATTTTTCCAGGGCGCGCAAGCCTAGATAGTCTTCGTATGTTTTCCCATGCTTGTAGGAGAGGTGCGCGAGCTCCATGGGCTCAAGAAATCCGTTGCTAATCATTGCGGAGCCGAGGCCGGTGCCGAGGCCGAGGAAGAGCATGCGACCGCCTTTGTAGCTGCCGAGAGCTTGCATGCTGGCGTCGTTGATAATTTTTATGGGATGGCCGAAGGCTTTGCGGAAGTTGAAGCCCATCCAGCCGCCACCGAGATTGTGGGGTTCGCGGAGCGGATGACCGTTGATGACAGGGCCGGGATAGCCCATGGAGATGCAATCGTACTTCCAAGAGCGCGTGGCTTTTTTCACGGCGCCAACCATTTTGGCGGCGGTCATGGAAGGGCCGGACGGAATTTTCACGGGTTCCTTTTGTCCGGTCATCAGGAGCTTGACGTTTGTGCCGCCGACATCAATTGCCAGGATGCGGCGTGGCTTGGTGTTGGAGAGGGACGTAATCAATGGAGTGACCTCACGGGAGAAGCGTTGAAGGTATATCCAGGGGATGTGGATAGTCAACGGCGGGGTGGAGTTGGGCACTGTCCAGCATTTCTGTTGAAACCGAGTATAGGGGTGTCTCGCATGGTCGTTTCCTCAGGCATGCATTCGTTCCGCAGCCAGCAAGTAGCAGCCCAAGACTTGTTCACTATGAACGGCATC
>Ga0308309_10000171_pt1 | contig 52259 bp, 42 predicted proteins | sample HubBroMetageWFT5_FD_192491 | JGI IMG/M metagenome (GOLD analysis project Ga0308309, IMG submission 192491) | Warmed and freeze-thawed soil microbial communities from the Hubbard Brook experimental Forest, New Hampshire - Hubbard Brook CCASE Soil... | ecosystem: Environmental > Terrestrial >...
TTCTTTACGTTCGCACCTACGGCGAGTTCAAGCGCGGCACGTTTCGTGTTCGCGGCGACGTGATCGAAGTCTTCCCTACGTACGACGACATGGCTTACCGCATCGAGTTGTGGGGAGATCAGGTGGAATCGTTGTCGCAGGTCGATCCCTTGTTCAGCACGGTGAAGCAGAAGTACATGCGGCTGCCGATTTATCCTAAGACGCATTATGTGATGAAAGACGAGACCCGGGCGACTGCGGTCGAGTCAATCAAAAAAGAGCTGGCGTGGTGGGAAGTGGAATTGGATAAGCAGGGGCGGGCCGTGGAGTCGCAGCGCATCCACCAGCGGGTGAAGTTTGATCTGGAAATGATCAAGGTGATGGGCTACTGCCATGGCATCGAGAATTATTCGCGGCATTTTACGGGACGGATGCCGGGCGAGCCTCCGCCGACGCTGCTGGATTATTTTCCTCGCGACTTCCTGATGTTTATCGACGAGTCGCACCAGACCGTTCCGCAACTGCGGGGCATGTATGCGGGTGACCGCTCGCGCAAGGAAACGCTGGTGGAGTATGGCTTCCGCATGCCGTCGGCGCTGGACAACCGTCCGCTGACATTTGCTGAGTTTGAGCACCGCACCAATCAACTCGTCTATGTTTCGGCGACGCCGGGACCGTATGAACTGACCAAGTCGGCGGGCGTGGTGGTCGAGCAGATCATCCGGCCGACAGGGCTGATCGATCCTGAGGTCGAGGTGCGGCCGGTGAAGGGGCAGATCGACGATCTGCTGCACGAGATTCGAGCGCGCGTGGAGAAGGGCGAGCGCGTGCTCGTGACCACGCTGACCAAGCGCATGTCCGAAGATCTGGCCGAGTATTACGCCGAGGTGGGCGTGAAGTGCCGCTACATGCACTCGGAGATTGAGACGCTGGAGCGGGTGAAGATTCTCCGCGACCTGCGCAAGGGCGAGTTCGATGTATTGATTGGCATCAATCTGCTGCGCGAGGGCCTGGACCTACCGGAAGTTTCGCTGGTGGCGATTCTCGATGCGGATAAAGAAGGCTTCCTGCGGTCGTGGGGATCGTTGATCCAGACCATCGGGCGCTGCGCCCGGCATCTGCACGGCCGCGCGATTCTCTACGCCGACCGCATGACCGACTCGATGAAGCGCGCGATGGATGAAACCTCGCGGCGCCGGACGATTCAGACCGCGTACAACGAGGAGAACGGAATCACTCCGGAATCAATCGTGCGTCCGCTGGACATGACGCTGGCCGGAATCATCGCCGCCGACTACACCGACCTGACCGGCGGCGAAGCAGAAGGCATGCCGGAGTTTTCGTCGCAGCAAGACGTGAACGATTACGTTGTCAAACTCGAGAGCGACATGCGCGAAGCCGCCAAGCGGTTTGAATTCGAGAAAGCCGCGAAGTTGCGGGATACGATTAAGGAGTTGAGGACGAAGGAGTTTTTGTTTGCTTGAGCGAAGTCGTTTTTCGCCGTTCAAAACCTCAAGAACCTAAGCAAACGATACAGCAGTGGCGCGGCTGCCGGGCTTTGCCCGGCCGGACAGCCGGGGGCGGCTGTCCCCACATGGTCCGTATTAGAAATCACACTACTTTCGTGTTACACTATTCTCGTGTCATCCACTAATCGTCTGCGCAATGTAACCGTCACCCTTGAGGAAGACGTCGCTCGATGGGCTCGCATCGAGGCCGCGAAGAGGGATACCAGTGTTTCGCGGCTGCTGGGAGAACTGTTGAAAGAGCGCATGGGAAAGCCTGCTGGAAAGAATCCCGCAGCGGACGCGGCGGAGCGACTGGCTGGTTTCGCCAAGCGGCATAAGCTGTCGTTGCGCGGGCTCAAGATCAAAGACCTGATCAACGAAGGACGCCGGTGAGCCGGTTTGTTGTGGATGCGTCGGTGGTTCTGACTTGGTGCTTCCCCGACGAACACTCTGCCCTGCCCCGGAGAGTCGCCCAAATGTTCAAGGAGGGTGACTCGGCGATCGCTCCTTCCTTCTGGCCGCACGAAGTCCTGAACGCGTTGCTCGTCGGCGAAAAACGGAAGCGGATTTCCGGTGACCTCATCCGGACCTTCCTTACCGACCTCGAAGCACTCCCGATTGCGCTCCAGGAATTACAGGCTGACGACGTATTCGACCGGATCCAGTCTCTTAGCCGTGAGCATGGCTTGACCACTTACGACGCCGCTTATCTTGACCTCGCCCAGGCCAACGGCCTCCCGTTGGCTACCTTGGATGAGGATCTGATCCGTGCATGCTCTAAGACAGGCGTAGCGCTGATACGAGACTAGTCTTGTTTACCGTCCGTATGCCGCGCTGGCCGCCAGGGGCTTGCGGTGGAAGGTATACCCGTCGAAAGTTTCGGAGCGGAAGTTCAGGTTCGGAGCGCTTAGCTTTTCGGTCTGGCTCAGGAAGAGGTATCCGCCGGGTTCGAGGTAGAGGTGCAGGCGCTCGAGCAGCGCGATGCGTTGGGCGCGGGAGAAATGTGGCAGCACGTCCATGCAGAAGATGCAGTCGAAACGTCCGATGTAGCCGGGACGGGCCAGATTCATGCAATTGAAAGTCACCAGACTGCGCAGGCGCGGCTTCACCAGCAGATGCGCAGCGTTGGCGGGAACGGTCTGGGATCCGTTGGAAGCGCCGTTCTTTCCCTGGTTCCCACCCTGGTGCTGGCCTTCGTTGTCGACTTCGTTCTGGTCGCCGTTCGGCGAAACTACGGGCGAACTGATCTTCGAGAAATAGTTGCGGATAGTGGCCGGAGGCAGGCCATCCAGAGCGGACTGCCGATATATGCCGCGGTCGGCGACTTCGATGTTGCGCGGCAGCAAGTCGCTGCCCACGATATGAATCGACAATCCTGTGCTGAGGCTCGCGGAACTGGAGCCGGTCAGCGCGCTATCGGCGATGCCTCCACTGCGGGCGGCAGACTTTCCGTTTCCATTTCCATTGCCATTGCCATTGCCGTTGCTGGAACCGTTGCCGTTGTTCCCTGCGCCGGCGCCGCTGTGGCTTAACGCGTCGCAGACCGCCATAGCAATGGAGTATGTTTCTTCTCCCGTGGCGCAACCCGCGCTCCAGATGCGCAGTGGGCTGGGACCATCGACGGACTTGCGAGCGCAAACCTGCGGCACCACATGCCGGGTCAGCGCATTGAGCGCTCCGGGATGACGGAAGAAACCGGTATTGCTACTGACCAGCCCGTCGAGCAGGGCTGGCAGGCTGGAAGGATCCTGGTCGGAGGAGCGAAGGCGTTCGAGCAGCGTGGTTGAAATTCCCAGGCCTTGGGCTTCAACGTACTCGGCAACATGTGCGGCCAGAGCGCTGTTGGGACAATCGAGAACGACTCCGGTTTGGCGCTCGACCAGCAGGCGCAGCTCCGAGAGTTCGTGTTCGAGGATGGTGCTGGTCGCGATTAACTTATGCATAGGAACTCAGTTCTCGGTTCTCAGTTCTCAGTCTTGCTCTAGTCACCCGCTGCCACGGCAACACGGAATTTTCCCGAATCCCGTTCCACTTGCTGAGCCACCACGTTCATTTCCTTTTCGAGCGACGAAAAACGTTGCATTACCTCGTGGATGCGCAGCGTCATGTTGCGAATGGTTTCAATCTGCGCACGGGCCTGGGCCGAGAGGCTGCCGGGTTCGATCAGCAGCAGGTCGGAATTGCCCAGAAGCGAAGTGAGCGCGTTGTTCAGGCCGTGGCGCATCTCCAGCATGTAGCGGCCGAGCATGGCCTGGCGCTCGAGGGTGACGCAAGCCTGTTCGGCGGCGCGGGCGCGGGCTTCGGCGCCGGAGCGGAGCACGGCTTCGCCCGCCGCCAGTATCAGAACGTTGAGCCAGCTTTCATCACAGCGCAGCACCGAGGTGCGCGGCCAGCGCTCGCGCACGAGTTGCGCGGTGGGGGCGTCGTGACAGACGCAGAACAAAGGTTGCTGGGTCGAGTGCAGTGGTTCCAGGACCACTGAAAGCAATTCGCGGCGCAGTGGTCCGACGATGGCAACCGCGAAGTTATCTACGGAACATGGCCAGAGGTCTCCGCTGAGCATGGTGAACGTGGGTACGTGGCGCTCCATCTGCCAGCGCGCGGTGATGCTCCGGGAAAATTCCACGTCGTCGGAGATCACGAGTACCGTTGGTTGATCCACTTGCAAGTTTCCTCTTCGTCGAGTCTCGCGGATTTCGCGGAAGTCCTGACTTTCCCTTCTGGTGCGGCGCGCCGTTCTGCGCCGGATATTGAATGCTTTGGTCTTCTATTTCTTTTTGCCCGGTTGCGAATCCTCATCCGGATTCCACTCCTGCGGTGGCGCGGAGATTTCGAATTCAGCGACATCCGCATTGGCAGCGGCAGCCTTGGCTTTGGGCTTCGCGGCCGTTGCAGGTGCGGCCTTCGCCGAAGTCGCGGGTTTCGAAACTGCTGCCTTGGCAGCGGCAGCGGGAGCTGGCGGGGCAACCGGTGCCGTCTCTGCGGCCTTCCCGTCGCCTTTGGCAGCCGAACCGCGGCCCAGGGCGCCTTCCACGGAGGCGCGCAGGTCCACCAGCATGCGCAGCGGCTGGCCGGAAGAATACTCGGCCTGGAACATGACTTTCCACGACTGGCAGATCATGCGCAGGCGAATGATCGGCTCCTGCGCGGAGAATTGCGCGCGCCGGCAGTCGATGGTCTCGATCCCTTTTTCCTCCAGCTCGGTAAGCCCGTCGAGAATGTTGTTGAGATCGGCGAGCATGAGGCGGAAAAAGACGCGCCGCATGAGATAGCCGAAGCGGGTAAACGCGACCAGCGCGATGGGCAGATAGAACAGATCGCCGGCCTGAACCTTGGCCTTGCGTCCCTGCTCGAGCACGCCGCCGTGCAGCAGTTCGTCGAGCGAACGGCAGCGGCGGGCGGAGTCGAGAACGCGATCCAACGCGTTCAACCACACCGGGGCCTTGAGTTCCACGTTGCCGAGAACCGGTTCCAGGCCCTGGGCAACGTAAGCCAGGTCGGCGCTGTTGTCGTCCAGTTCGCTGGGCGCGCCCTGACTGAAATATTGCACCAGCAGGAAATCAATCTTATCGCGCACGGACTCGGTTTTGCTGGTCTTGGCCAGGAAGTGTTGCAGCAGGGCAACCAGGCCGTCGGGATTCACCAGCGAACTGGTCTGCAGAAACTGGCGCAACTGGTGAACCTGGAGTTTCTCATCCATTGCGTTCAACCATTGTTGGGCTTGCTCGACCGACTCGCGCCCTGGCGTGTCCGCGCCGACTTCGAGATCGGCGCAGGGCGGCAGTTCGATGACGAACTCACGCCCCAGTTCAGCGTAGATGGGATGAAGCCGCCGGGCGCTCGACCATATGGCCGCGAGATCTGGAGCTGGCGCCGACGGTTGCGGTGACGACGGTTGCGACGACGAAGGTTGCGACGTAGTCATGGTTTCACGATCCAGTTGGGGACTGAGGTGACAAAGCGGGCGGCGACAATGGTTTTGCCGGGATGGTATTGCACGGCAACCACGGAGGCTTCAGTGTCGAGTGAGCCGTCGGAGTTGCGCAGCCGCAAAACGTCAGCGAACTCCAGCGGTGTGGCGCAAGCAAACAGAACTTCCCGTGAGGTGCCGAATTCGATGATGGTGCTTTCCTGCACTCCCTCGGCGGCAGTCTGGCTGCCGTTCCCAGGGTTATTGCGGCGCGTGAACTGAACCGGAATGCGAACCGGCGTAGCTTCCGGAAAGAAGCGGGCCAGTTCGGCGACCGTGCTGGTTTGTGCCGCCCGCGATTGAGCTGTGGCTTGTTGCGCCAAAGCGATGATGACCTTTCCCCGGGCTGGTTCAGCCCGAGACTTAAGTTCTGCAGCAACTACGTTCTGCTAACTAGTTTCTGCGCCCGCTTGCAATGCGGTTGGGCCCCCCTCTTCCCGGTTAGGAAGAGCTTTGGGGAGCCAGAACACGCGGTTACGGCAGAAAGAGATGCACGACCGGGACCACAGTGCGGAACGGAAGGATTAGCACTCAGGCGCTAGAGTTTTCAGCAGGTTAGAAGCCGAGCGAGTGTGCCGCCGAGGGCGTGGAGGGTCTGGCGTCTCAGGGTGAGACGCAGTCTCAGCCGCAGGTGAGAGTCCCAGTTTAGTACTTCCAGCTCTTCACGTCCGATCCTGCTGGAGCGCTCTGTTCCATGTGCTTCACCATCTCGGGCCAGTAGTGCTGGTCGAAACCGACGGCTGGGTCGAAATCTCCAGGGTAACAATGAGGCTTGCGCACACCGAAGTCGAAGCTGCCCCGGTAGTAGGGATCGGTCGTGGACTCCAGAAAATCCTTCAGCAGATGCACGGCGCGGTCCAGATAGAAGGTGTCGGCTTCGCCTACGTAGAAGTGCAGTTTCCCCGCCAGTTTCGGCCCCAGAGTCTTCCAGTCGCGTTGCATAATTGCGCTCAGGTCATAGTGTTCGCGCCAATATTTCGCCGTCTCGTGGTCGATCTCGCCGGTGCGCTTATTGAAAATCGGCTGGGGATATCCGTCCTTGGCGACGGGGCTAAACACCGCCTGCCAAATATCGAACTGCTCTCCTGAACGGCCGTGCGTGCCTTGCACCAATTCGTAGCGATTCATAAGCTCCATGGTGGAGAGCACCAGGCCGTCAGCCTGCCGCATGGATGGCCGCGGAACCCGCGTGTAGGGAGTTTCAATCCAATATGCATTCTTATCTTCGTAAAGGTTCGTGCTCATGTAAGCACGAAAGTCGACCACGTCGGGGCAGAACACCCACGCCCCGTTATAAAAGTCCGGATAAAACACCTGCGAGGCCAGCGTTTCCCAACCTCCGGTCGATCCGCCATAGACAGCCCTCGCCCAGCCCTGTCCGATGCCGCGATACTTATTCTCCACATAGGGAATGAGTTCCTGCGTGATGGCGTCGCCGTACGGCCCCTGGTTGGCCGAATTCACCGCGTAGGAATCATCGAAGTACGGGGTCGCATGTTGAATGCTCAGCACAATCACGTGAGGCAGCCGCCCAGCCGTCCAGTCCTGATAGAGCTTGTAACCCGATTGCGCGGTCCTCAGTTCGCCTCCGCTGAGGCCGGGACTGGGCGGTTCGGTGCGGAACGCAATCACGCCGGGCAGGTCACGATGAAAGTGATCTTGTTCCACGATCAGCGGGTAGTGCGCGTCGGGATGTTCGGCCCATCCATCGGGCAGTAACACGACCGCGCCCAGGTAGGTCGGCCTTCCCCAGAACTTGGTAAGCATGTCGCTTTGAATGCGCAGGTGCTTCACCCATTTGTTGTCCGCGATCACATGTTCGTCGTTTGCGCCGCTCCATCCCACGATCGAATCGACCACCTTGGCATCGTCTTCGACTGGAGGAATCTTTTCCGTCAGCGAAATCCGAATCGTTTGCGCGTTCGCCGGATCGATGTGCACTGTCACTGGCTTACTGAAGAGATTGCCGGGCTTCACGTTCCAGTGTTGGCCTTCTCCTTTATCTGGCGGCAGCTTCAGCGAGCGGCCATCCGCGAAATGAAACGTCTCATAGATATTGAGCAGCCCCTGAACCCAGTAGTCGCCGGCCGGAACATCGCTCAAACTCACCGCGGGGTACCCCAGGGTCGAGCCATCGAAAACCACGGCCGACCCGGGAGCGAGCGAGTCTACGTCCACGCCGAAAACCTGTTGCGACTCGGGAGCCTCGAAACTGATCTGGAAACGAGGCTCCTTTTTGTCGCTGTTGGAGAGCAACAGCAATACATGGCCGTCGAGTGGCCCCCCGCTCATTTCTTTGGGGAAGGAAACCTCGAAACGAGTGCCTGCCGATTTGGCGGGCTGGTTCGAAGGACGATCGACCTCGTTCGCGGCGTTCGCAGCGGAGGTGCAGAGAAGAATAAAACACAGGAGTGGCAGCAGCAATTTCTTTCGCATGGTGTATTGGAAAATCCGCGCTAAGTATACGCGAGATGCGAGTTTGGACAGGGGAGGGACTGATCCCGGCAAAAGACCCTGCACGCCAGGGTGGCCTTGCAAGCTCCTCGCCGCGGCGCATCGTGGAGAATTCCACACCTACCCTGTGACATCCGACCTTGTCTCCCACATCGAATCAGTGCATCATCCCAAGGCGGAGGCGGTAAGTGCGGCGGCAACCACAACGGGCTTAAGTCCTTTCAACGCAAGATTTTGCCCGTAAGTGATTGTGCCCCTTGGATTGATTCGCATTTTCCTGCTAAGCCGGTGATTCCAATAGATCGGGGGGAGGGGGGTATACCCCGTCAAGCATTTCAGGAAACAGAAAACCGAACCCCGGCACAGTCCTCCAAGCGCGCCCGTGAAAGTATTTTCGCGGCCAGAAATCCACAGCCCCGGTCAGTCCTTCCGCGCCGATCGATCTGTTATCCTTATCCCACTAAACAATCCACTGAGCGTATCGGTCGAGCGTGTTCGCCTGTTCGTTAGCGCTCGTCTTTGGGCTTGCTGCCGCATGCCTCAGAAAATCCTGTTTATCGCGGCCATTTCCGGCATCAAACCTTGACCGCGAATTCCGCGAAGCTCGGGCTTCGCGCAGAAACCATCGCAAATAAAGCTTGGGAGACTTACTTTCTATGAAAACAATTCTGAAGAAGTCAGGCTTGTGGAGCGCCGTGTTCGGGATCGTGCTCGCCACCATCGTATTGCCGGCAAAATCTGCCGCTCAAGATCAGGACGATCCGCCCAGCCGCGTCGCTCGGCTCGGCTACCTGCAAGGTTCGGTTTCATTCCAGCCGGCCGGTGAAACGGACTGGGTTGGAGCAGTTCCCAACCGTCCCATGACCACCGGCGACCAGCTCTGGACCGACCAGGATTCGCGCGCCGAAGTGCAGCTCGGATCGGCCGTGATTCGCTTGGCGGCTAATACCGGCTTCTCTTTCCTGAACCTGGATGACAACACGGTTCAAATCCAACTTAGTTCCGGCGCCATCAACATCACGGTGCGCAGGCTGGGGGACGACGATGATTTCGAGGTCGATACGCCCAACCAGGCGTTTACGGTTTTCCAGCCGGGACATTATCGCGTCGAAGCCAGTGCCGACGGCAACTACACCTTCATAAGCGTCCGCGAAGGCGAGGGCCAAGCCACCGGCAACGGTCAGACCTACACGCTGCGCGGCGGGCAGAGAGGCGCATTCAGCGGGAGCGATTCGCTATACGCCGAGGTGTCTGAGATCGACGGCCCGGACGAATTCGATAACTGGTGCTACGGTCGCGATCACCGTTACGATTATTCCCGTTCAGCGCAGTATCTGTCGCACGATGTGGTCGGCTATGACGACCTCGATGACTATGGCGACTGGCGTGACGATCCGAGCTACGGCCATGTCTGGTTCCCCAACCGAGTTGCCGTCGGCTGGGCGCCCTATCACGAAGGTCATTGGGATTGGATTTCTCCCTGGGGTTGGACATGGGTGGATGATTCTTCCTGGGGCTACGCGCCATTCCATTACGGACGCTGGGTAACGGTCGGCGGACGCTGGGGTTGGGTGGCCGGGCCAGTGGCAGTGCGGGCAGTGTATGCACCCGCGCTGGTGGTCTTTATCGGCGGGGGGCCTGGGGGCTTCGGGGGCAATGTGGGATGGTTCGCGCTGGGTCCGCGGGAAGTTTATGTGCCGTCGTACCACGTGAGCGAGGCCTACGTGACCCGGGTGAACATCAGCAACACGACCGTCACTAACGTGACAATTACCAACGTCTACAACACGACCATCATCCACAACACCACGAACATTACGAACATTACGTACGCCAACCGGAATGTGCAGGGTGCAGTGATGGTGGTTCCGCAGCACGCGTTCGTGAGTGCGCAGCCGGTGGCGAGAGCGGCGGTTGTGGTGAGCGCGCGGGATATCGCCTCCGCGCCGATGAGTGCGCGGGTTGCCGTGGCTCCGACGCGCGAGAGCGTGCTGGGCGCGAAGGCTGCGACCGCGGGTCGCGTGGCCGCGCCTTCGGCAGCGATCGCGAACCGGCAGGTGGTTGCCAAGCGTACGCCTCCGCCGCCACCGGTGCCCTTTGCGAAACAGCAGCAGGCGCTGGCGGCACATCCGGGACAACCGTTAGCGAGGAGCGAAGTGCAGACGCTGCGTCCGGCGAACACTGTTGCGGCGCGACCGATGGTGAAACAGGCGCCTCCGGGGAAACCAGCGACACCGAATGTTGGACGACCGGGCAACCAGCCAGGGAACGCTGCCCGTCCGGCTCAACCTGGAATGACGCCGCCGGCAAACCAGCCGATGAATCGGCCGAGTAATCCGCCGGCTGCGAACGAGCGTCCTGCAGCGGCTCCGGTTCAGCCGAATCGTCCGTCCCCACAACCGAATCAGCCCGCGTCGGCGCCGGCGAACAATCGGCCGGAAATGAATCAGCCGGGTAATCGTCCGGAACCCACACAGCCGAATCGTCCTCAGCCCAACCAACCAGCGCCCGCACGTCCGGAGACGAATCGTCCGGCTGAACCACCGGCACGCAATCAGAATCCGCCGGCGGCGCAGCCGAGTAATCGTCCCGAACCTGCACGTACTGAACCTGCACGTACTGAACCCACTCCGCGGACGCAAACGCCTCCGCCGAGCGCGCGGCCGGAGCAGCGCACGCCACCGCCTGCGGCGGCCAAGCCCGCGACGCCACCTCCTGCGGCTGCGAAACCTGCACCACCTCCGCAGAAGCAGCAAGCAAAGCCGCAAACGCCGGAGGAGAAAAAACAGGAAGAAGAACGGAAGAAGCAGGAACAGCAGAAGCCGTCCGGCGAGTAGGAGCCGAGCTGCTAGAGGTTGGACGCGAATCGTCCGCGCACCCTGAGTGTTCTCAGGGTGCTTTTTCTTGTGTCCGGCGCCTCATCTCGCCTCCTTTCCTCATTTGACTTTGCGAATCCATTTTTCTGTAATCAACGCGAATAAGGGAACTCCGAGCAGCAGGTTGAGCAATCCTGCTGCCCCAACCTGCCTCGGAGAAAACTCGCTCGCATAACAAAATATGAAGATAAGTACGGGCGTGTTCAAGCAGAAGGCCAGCGCGAGGCACAACACTTTCTGCTTAGGTGTTAACGGTTCTCGCATACGCACCGTCATCGCGGGCAACCAATTGCGTTCACTGCAACGAGTGGCTTGATGGTCCAGAGCTTGGACTGCCGCTGATGTTGTAGCGCTTGAGTTTGCGGTAGAGAGTGGCGCGGCTGATGCCGAGCATGCGGCCAGCGAGCGCTTTGTCGCCTTTGACTTGCTCGAAGACGCGCTGGATGGTGGCGCGTTCGATGTCTTCGAGGTCGGTGGTCGACAGAGGAGTTGCAGCAGCGCCTGCGGCGGAGCGTGATTCGGCTACGTCCGCCAGATCGGCAACGAATTCAGGCGCGGAGTCTGTACCCGGCCGCGATCCGGGCGAATTCAAGGCGGCGATGGAGGGAGGCAAATCGCCGAGGTCGATCAGGTTTCCGTTGCCCAGTGCGACGGCGCGCTCCACGCAGTTTTCCAGCTCGCGCACGTTGCCCGGCCATTCGTAGTTCATCAGGGATTTCATGGCGGCGTTGGAGACGCGCAGATCGGCGCCGGGCGCGTAACGTTCGCAAAACCAGTTCACCAGCATGGGGATGTCACTGCGGCGCTCGCGCAGCGCGGGAACATGCACCGTGACCACATTGAGACGGAAGTAAAGATCTTTGCGGAAGGTCCCGTTCCGGTAAGCGGCTTCGAGATCGCGGTTGGTGGCGGCGATGATGCGCACATCCACTTTAACCCGCTGGTTGCTGCCCACGGGACGAACTTCTTTTTCCTGCAGCACGCGCAGCAGCTTGGCTTGTAACTCGAGCGGCAGCTCACCGATTTCGTCCAGGAAAACCGAGCCGGTATCGGCGGATTGGAAAAGTCCCTGCTTGGATTTCAGAGCGCCGGTGAAGGCTCCCTTTTCGTAGCCAAAAAGCTCGCTCTCGATCAGCGTGGGTACGAGCGAACCGCAATCGACGGCGACGAAAGGGCGATTGGCGAACGCGCCGCGGAAATGAATGGCGCGGGCGATCAGCTCTTTACCGGTTCCGCTCTCGCCGGAGATAAGAACGGCAGTGCGTGTGTCCTTGAGGCGCGAGGCCACGCGCAGCACTTCCTGAATCTTGGCGGAAGAGCCGATGATGCCATGCACCGCGGTCTCGGAATCCATACGCTGGCGCAGGAATTCGTTTTCCTCAACCAGGCGGACTTTCTCGGCCATGCGGCGCAGGAACAGCCGAAGCTCTTCGAGTGGAGAGAAGGGCTTGGTGATGTAGTCGTAGGCGCCGAGTTTCATGGCCTGAACCGCGGTCTCAATGGATCCATGGCCGGTCATGAGTGCGACTTCGGTGCGAGGCAGAAGTTTCTTAGCTCGCTCCAGGAATTCGAGGCCCGACATGTGCGGCATGACCATGTCACTGAGGATCATATGAACGGGCTGCTCTTCAAGCAGGACCAAGGCGGATTCGCCGCTGTCGGCTTCCATGCAGATGAAGCCCAGGGCTTCACCGACCGTGACGCAGAGCTTGCGGATGCTCTGCTCATCGTCGACGATCAAGAGACGAACGCGAAGGTCTTCCCGGCTCAGAGCCGTCTTGCCTAAATTCGCTTTGTTCAACGTATCGCTCACCGGGCTTTCCCCATGGCTTTTTCGACGGCGGAGATCAGGTCCTGAACCCGAAAAGGTTTCTCCAGATAAAGCGCGCCGATCTTGCGCAATGTAGTAACGGTTTCTTCGTTGGCGTAGTCGCCGGTAATGATGACGACTTTGTGGATAAGATCGGGGCGATTGGCGGAAATCCAGGCGTGCACTTGAGCGCCGTCGACGCCGCCGGGCGTGCGCATGTCGGAGACGACGCCCAGGAATTGGCCTTTTTCGAGCAGGCGCAGGGCTTCGGCGCCGGACTCGATGCATACGACGTCGTAGCCATTGCGCTCAAGAGTGGCGCTGACCAGAGCCATGATGGAAGGCTCGTCTTCGATGAGGAGAACCGGCAAGTAGGCTCGTTGGATGGCAGGGGTGGTCATTTTTGGATTACTCCTGCGGCCACACCCAGAGAGGCGGTGTGGGACGCTGCGGGAAAGCGGACGATAAAGGTGGCTCCCTGCCCGTCGGCATTGTTGTGGCAGAGAATCTCGCCTCCGTGCTCTTTCACGATGCCGTAACAGATACTGAGGCCGAGGCCGGTTCCCTTGCCGACTTCCTTGGTGGTAAAGAAGGGATCAAAAATGCGATCGGGGTGGGAAATGCCGTAACCGTTGTCGCAGAAAGAAACTTCGACGGCATCGCCGACTTTGGCGGTCATGATCTCGATGCGGGCGTGGCGGCCGACTTCGTGCACGGCGTCGTAGGCATTGTTCATGATGTTAAGGAAAACTTGCTGCAGCTGGTGGGCGTCGCCGATGACGTCGGGCAATCCCTCGTCGAGGTGTTCAACGATGTCGACCCCGTGACTGTTGAAGTCATAAGAACGCAACTGGATGGTGCGGCGCAGGATCAGGTTGAGCTGCACGGGGTTGCGCTGCGGCGGCATCTGGCGGGCAAAGCTGAGCAGGTTCTGAACGATTTGCTTGGTACGCTGGGCCTCCTGCAGGATGACGCGCAGGTCTTTCACCGCGGTTGCGGGAAGATCGGGATTCTCCAGGAGCAGGTCGGCAAAGCCGAGGATCGCGGTCAACGGATTATTCACTTCGTGAGCGACGCCGGAGACCAACTGGCCGACCGCTGCCATTTTCTCGGCGTGAACCAGTTTGCCGCGCAGTTCAGCGGAGTCGGTTATGTCAGTCATGACCACGACAATGCTGTTGATGTTGTTCTGCTCGTCGCGCATGGGGCTGAGGTTGACGGAAAACTGGCCGGCCTGGCCGTTGCCGCGCAGGATCTGCAGTTCCAGGTTGTCGACTTGTCCGCCGCGCAGAATGGTCTGCAAGGCATCCGCCAGAGGGTGGATGTAGCCAGGAGCAGCCAGCTCCAACAGGGGACGCCCGAGAAGTTCACGCTGCTCGAAACCAGCCTCGTACCAGCGGCGGTTGGCATAGCTGATGAGACCCGCGGTGTCAGAAACCAGGATGAGGCTCTGGGTGTTGCTGAGAATCTTGCCGGAAAAATCGCGTTCCCGCTGCAGTTCCGACTGATACGTGTGCAGGCCGGTAACATCGAGCATCAAGCCGCGAATCTGCAGCAAGCGCCCTTGATTGTCGTACATGCCGAAGGCGTTGATGAGGACGTAGATGGCAGAGCCGTTCTTGCGCCGAAGCGTGGCCTCAAAGTTGCGCATGTGGCCATCTTTTTCCATAGCCTCGGCGTGGCGCTGGCGTTCCTCCGGAGAAAAATAGACCTTGGTGGCGATATCAACCTGCAGCAGTTCTTCCCGGCTGGAATAACCCAGCATCGCGACCAGGGCATCGTTGACTTCGATGAAGCGGCCTTCGGGGGTGCTGAAGAACAGTCCTTCCTGGATGTTATCGAACAGCTCGCGGTAACGGCGTTCGGCCTCGCGGCGATCGGTGATGTCCTTGAGCACGTGGATGGTTTGCAGATTCTCGCCGGAAGCGCCGTGCACCCGCGAAGTCGAAACCAGATACGTGCGGTCCAGTGCGGGATGAACGAACTCGTCGCTGTCCTTGTCTTTGCCCATGGAGCGGCAGAAAGGGCAGGAGTAGAGCGTGGCTTCGCTCGTGAGCGCCAGCAGCGCGCGCATGTTGACGCCGATCAGTTCGCCGGGAGCAACCCCGATCATGGCGGCCAGAGAGCGATTCACGCGCAGAACTTTGTCGGTTTCATCATGCACGACGATGAGGTCGCTGATGGCGTCAAAGATTTCCAGCCAGTGGCGGTTAGCCTGTTCGGTGCTGGTGAACAGGCGGGCATTTTCCAGGGCCATGGCGGCGCGGCCGGCAATGGCTTCGAGCAGGTCGCGGTCTTCGTCCGCGAGGGGGCGGGTGCGGCCGGAGAGGCAAAGGAGACCAGCGAGTACTCCGTTCGAGCCAGGAAGACGTACTACCACCAAATCGCTCCAGCCCAGGCTCGAGGCCAGTTCAGCACCTATCAGTTCGGCAGCGGAGTCAGAGACGATTGCCTCCGTCCGCTTAGCGACCAAGTCAGAGAGAGCCTGAGCAAATCGCTGCTGCAGGGCGCGATCATCGGTGGACGGGGGATGCAGCGCGACCGTCTGGAATCGTCCATCCTGAAACAGAGCGACCGCACCCGCGCGGGCGCCGGCCAAGTCGATGGCGCGTTCGACAAACTTGCGGCCGAGATCGGGCAGATGAAGCAGGCCATCAGTGTCCAGCGCCAGTTGCGTAAGCGCCTCGGAGCGACGGCGGTGCTGCTCGGATTGATGCAGGTTGTGCGCCACTTCGAGGACCACGGAAACCTGGGCGGCCAGAGCGCGGGCGCGGCGAATATCCTGTTGAGAAATGCCAGTGCCGTCGAGACGATCGAGCACACCGAACATGCCAATGACCCGTCCGTCGGAACCCAATAGAGGGACGGCCAACAACTGCTTGCCCTGGTATTGAGCGATCGCCTCCAGATTCGCTCCGGCCAGTTGCCTGACATCGTCGGACCAGAAGACTTCCTTTGCCCGGAGGGCGCGGGTGGCGATGCCCTCGGGGAAAACGGTATCGACGCGCCGCGGCTCGCCCTGGACCACGGCATAGCGGACCCGGAACTGCACGTCTTCGAGCAGGGCAATGAAGCACCGGCCAAAGCCGAGGAAATCGGCGGCGCGAACTACGAAGGCCTGCAAGAAATGTTCGAGGTCGCCGCTGGAGCTGAGTTCGGAAGAAATTTCGAGCAACTGGTGCAATTCGTGGGCCTGGCCTTGCGCGGTGACACAGAGTTCGGCGTGAGCGACGGCGACCGCGCCGAAGCCGGCAATGGCGGAAACCAGCGATTTCTCCTCGGCGGTGAAGACTGCGTCGTGGCGCGGATAGACGAGGATCGCACCCTGGGTGTGCGAGGTACGGAAAGGCGCGGCCAGCAGCATTCCGGGAGAAACCAGACTGCCGAGCGAGTGCTGATCGCTGCTGATGGAGACGGAGATAACCTCACCGGCGGAAACGGCACGTTGCGCCAAGTCGGCGGCGAAGCGAATGGTCTGGCGGTCATGCCCCGCGCGAAAGGAATTGGCAAGTTGCGGGGTTTCGGCGGAGACGGCACGCAGTTCGAAAGGCCCTTCGCGGCGCAGAAGGACTGAGACCAGGCGGGTGCGCAACAGGAGCCGAAGACGATCGGCCAGGGCCTCGATGACGGCGCCCACGTCGGGGGTTGCGTGCAAGGCGTGAGCGACCTCGGCCAGGATTTCAGCCCGGCGGTGATCTTCGCGCGAGGCTTCGCCGAGCCGGGTCGCCTCCAGCAGACTGCCCAATTGCCCGGCCAGAATGGTGGCTTTGGCGGCGAGATCGTCATTAAAAAATCCTTCATCGGAATCATGCAAGAAGGTTGCCGCGCCGATGACTTCATTGGAGACCACCAGGGGCGCGGCCATCAGGGAGCGAGCCTCAAACTGGCGCGCCGCCGGGAAGGTCGGGGTGGATTGCACCTGGTTGACGAAGATGGTCCGGCGAGTGCGCACCGCCTCGGCAGTAACGGCGCTTTGTTGGGGTAGAAGGCGGAGGCCGATAAAGCGCTCGGCCAGCTTGCCGTCAGCCTGTTCGCCGACAAGTTCGTCGCCCGCGAGGCGCCGCCAGAAATAAACTCCGCTGACCTGGAAGAATTCGCGGGTGGCGCGGCAGAAGAAGTGGATCAGTGAAGCGGGGTCGCTGCGTTCCGCAGCCTTGGCGCCGATCCCGAGGAGGAGTTTCTGAAAGGCATCGTCGGAGTTGGGCAGGGCGCGGGCTTCCGGCGGCGGCGTCGAATTGCCTTCGACTATCTTCAGATCGTCTCCACTGGCCGACACATGATTTTCACGATTCTCACAAGTGATTGAATCTAATGGAAAACTACCCCTCCATCTCAATTTGAGTCAAGTGAAATGGGTGGGCGGGTGCCTAAGTGTGAAATCCCGAGAAAAAGAGGCTGATGGGTCTCAGTGTGAGAATGGAGTGGTTGCGAAGCCGACGATGAGACAGAGCTAATCCGGAATTCCGCTGCAGGATGGCTTCCATGGCCAGTTAAGTATCTATTTTTCAATCATATCCGTGGAGTTACCTTGGTTTTATCAAAAGCTGAGACGTGGCCCCGCCGTTGCTCCAATGGCATCACCAGGACTATTGCCGGGAGGAACTGTGTCTTTTCGGAGGACAAAAGTGTGGTTAGCCGTTTTGGCGGTGACGGCTGGGGCGGGGATGGTAGGGCTTCGAGCCCAGGAGGCGCAAGGCGAGATTGTACGCCGGGCAAAGAGCAAAGTGCAGCCCGCATATCCCGATTTGGCGCGGAGGATGAACCTCTCGGGCACGGTGAAGGTCGAGATTGTGGTATCGCCGAATGGGACGGTGAAGGATGCGAAGGTCGTGGGCGGGCATCCGGTACTGGCGGGCGCGGCGCTGGATGCGGTGAAGAAGTGGCGCTTTGAGCCGTCGGCGGCAGAGACCTCTGGCGTAGTGGATTTCAAGTTCGAGCCTCATCAGTAGGCAAAGGGTAAATAGGCGGCCGGGAGAAAACGGCATGACGATTGGCAAAAAGCTTTACATGAATTTCGGAATCATCCTGTGCATGGTGGTCGTGCTGTGCCTGGTCAACCTGCTGGCGGTGCGCCGGGAACACGACGCGAAGGCCGCCGCCGCGGCTTCGCTCAAGTTAGCCGATGCCACCGACGATGTGCGCTTCCAGATGATGCAGAACCGCCTCTACCTGAGCAACTACCTGCTGAGTGGCGACACGCGGGAAGTGGAGCGGATGAATGACGGCCTGCGCACGCTCGGTGAAAAACTACAGACCGGCCAGTCGCTGGCCAACTCCGAGCAGGAGCGGTCGGCGCTCACCAAAGTGGATCAACTGGAGCAGTCCTGGGGCAAGGAGTTCGCTCAACCCCTGATCGACAAGCGCAAGGATGTGGATTCAGGCAACGCCACCGTCGCCGAACTGCAGATTTACTACCTTCAAAAAGATGCTTCCTCGTGGGTGAAGAATTCCACGGACGCGCTCGATGTGGCCGACGGGGAAAACCGCAAGCTGGTCGAGGCTGGACGCAACTCCGATGAGAGAGCCGGAACGTATACGATCCTTGCCTCCATCTTCAGCACGCTGTTTGCCCTGGGCCTGGGTGTAGTGGTTGCTTTCACTACCGCCAAATCGATCACGGAGCCGCTGAACAACCTGATGAAGGTTTCGCGGCAGATCGGCGACACCGGCGATCTGGAGCACAGCATCGACGTGCAGCGCGAGGACGAGATTGGGGAACTGGCCCGCACCTTCGCCAAGATGGTCACCTATCTCAAGGAGATGGCGGCAGTCTCAGAATCGATTGCCGGCGGAGATCTTACGGTTCAGGTCAAGCCACGCTCCCCGCACGACACGCTGGGCAATGCTTTCGCGCGGATGGTGGAAGGATTGGGCCGGCTGGTGCGCAGCGTACGCGACGCTTCGGCGCAGGTGGCGAGCGCCAGCGGGCAGGTGGCGAACGCATCCGACGATTCGGCCAAGATCGGCTTGCAGGCTTCCTCGGCCATTGACGAGGTCACCAGCACCATGCACGAGATGAGCGTGAACGTGCAGAACATGGTGAAGAGTACGCAGGTGCAGGCTTCGAGCGTAAGCGAGACTTCGGCGTCCATCGACCAGATGGTGGCTTCCATCCAGCGCGTGGCCGATACGGCGAAGGTGCTGCTCGACATCTCGAACCGCTCGCGGGAAGAGGTGCACAGCGGCATCACCACCATGGAAAAGGCTACCGACGGCCTGAACCGCATCAACTCGACCATTACGAGCTCAGGAGAAATCATCGGGGCGCTGGGACAGCGCGCCGACGACATTGGCAAGATCATCGAAGTCATCGACGATCTGGCGGAACAGACCAACCTGCTGGCGTTGAACGCGGCCATCGAGGCGGCGCGCGCCGGCGAGCACGGGTTGGGCTTCGCGGTGGTGGCCGATGAAGTCCGCAAGCTGGCGGAAAAGTCGGCGCAATCGACCAAGGAGATCTCCGAACTGATTCAGAGCATTCAGAAGGAAGCGCGCAAGGCTGTCGAAAACATGGACCGCTCGACCGGGATCGTGAACGAAGGCCTGGATCTGGGCGGCGAACTGAACGCGGCGCTGCGCAAGATCTCGAACGTGGTCACCGAGGTATACAAGTTCGCCCAGGAAATCGGCGCGGCCACCAACGAACAATCGCATGGCTCGTCGCAGATCGCCCGGGCCACCACGCGGCTGAACGAAATCACGCACGAAATCAACTCGGCGGTGGAAGAACAGGCCTCCGGAGCGCAAGCCGTGGTCAAGGCCATGGAGAGGATGCGCGAACTGGTGCAGCAGTCGACCTCGGGCTCGACCGAGCTGGCGGCCTCGGCGGAGCAGATGTCGAAGATGTCGCGCGGACTGCTCGACTTCATGGATCGCTTCGCGCTGGAAGAGGGCTTGCGGCAGGCCGCGGCAGAGGAGAAATCACAGCCTGCGCGCCGGGCCGCGGCCGCATCCCGCTACTAGGGCAGGCGAGGAACAGCGAGCGTGAACAACTAACGATGAGTCGAGAACTCCATATCGTGGGATTCCAGGTCGGGCGCGAGACCTACGGCGTGCCCATCACTTCGCTGCACGAAATCGTGCGAGTACCGGAGATCACGGCCGTGCCGGACGCGCCCGACTATCTGGAAGGCGTGATCAACCTCCGGGGCAAGATCGTCTCGGTGATGGACCTGCGCAAGCGCTTTGGCGACAAGGGAGCCACGCTGACCAAGCGAAACCGGATTCTGGTGGTAGAGCACTCCGGCAAGCTGGCCGGACTGATCGTGGACTCGGCGTCGGAAGTACTAAAGATAGCGAGCACCGATGTCGAGGCGCCTCCGGCTGCATTCCAGGAAGGCGGATTGAACTGTGTCACGGGATTGGGCAAGGTTCATGGGCGCCTGATCGTGCTGCTCGACATGACCAAACTGCTGGCTCCGTCCAGCCTGCTGCAGGAGGCGGGGAGCGCGGAAAGCAAGCCAGTCAAGGCGGAAGCGCGAGGAACTGCGGCGCGTTGAGCTGCGGAGTATTTGAGCGATCCGATGTTCCGGCCGATGATCTTGAGAGTGGCGGACTTCAGAGTGACGGACTTCAGAGTGATAGACAAGGAATGAAACTCGGGCGCAAGGAACGAGAGCAAGCATGAGCACATTCGGAGCGGCACCTGCTCCTGTGTTGACGGAAGCGGAACTGCGACTGCTGCAGGCGCTGGTGTACCAGGAGTGCGGCATGCACTTCGACGAACGCCGCCTGCACTTCCTGCAGGACCGCCTGCTGCGGCGGCTGCGGGAATGCCGCGCCGATTCCTTCTACGCCTATTACCGTCTGCTGATCACCCAGGAAGGCAAGGCGGAACTGGCCAAGCTGGTGGAAAACCTGACGGTCAACGAGACCAGCTTTTTCCGGCACAAGGCCCAGTTGGACCTGTTCCAGAAATACGTGCTGGAAGAGATGCTGAAGCAGAAGCAGGCGCACCGGGAATACTCGATTCGAGTGTGGAGTGCAGGCTGCTCGACCGGGCAGGAAGCTTACACGCTGGGCATGATGGCGGCTGACACGCTGGCCTACTACTACCTGCGCAATCCGCTGCCGGTGGAGATGGCGCTGCCCAAGCCGCTGATTCCTCCGCCCTGGCGGGTGGAGATTCTGGCCAGCGACATCAGTTATTCGGTACTGCGCACCGGGCAGGAAGGCACCTACAGCGAGCACCAGATGGGGACGGTCGATTACACCTTCCGCCTGCGTTACTTCGACAAGGTTGGCGACCGTTATGCCGTCAAGAAAGCGCTGAAAGAGATGGTGCACTTCGACTTTCACAATCTCAAGACGGAATACCTGCCGCAGCGCAATGACGTGATCTTCTGCCGCAACGTGATGATGTACTTCGACGAGGCGGAGCAGAAGCGGCTGATCGAAAAGTTTTACCGCTGCCTGAACCCGGGCGGCTACCTGTTTGTGGGTCATGCGGAGAGCTTGCTGGGGCTGACGGATAAGTTCCACATGGTGCATCGCAACAGTGGGACGGCGTACCAGCGAATTGAGGTGCGCGAGTGATCAATCCCCCCGATGAGCGCGGAGCGGAACTGCGTGAGCTGTTTTTTGAAACCTCGCAGGAACTGCTGCAGGCGCTGAACGAAGAAACTCTGAAGCTGGAAAAGCATCCCGGCGATGAGGAGATCGTGCGTTCGATCCGCCGGACGGTGCACACGCTGAAGGGCGACTCGGCGGCTTGCGGGCTGCGCGAGTTGAGCGAACTGGCCCACTTGTTCGAGGACGCCCTGACGCTCGAGAGCGCGGCTTGCCACGGTGCGCTGGCCGAAATCGCTTTTGCAGCCGCCGATGTCTTTGCCGAAATGCTGGCAGCCTATCATGGCGGCGGTCCCATGCCCGCCACAGAAGCTCTGCAGCAAAGAATCAACGAATTGACTGCGGCTCCCGCAGCCAAGAAGACGCGGCGCAAGAAAAAAGCCGCACCCTCCCTATCGTCCAGCAAAGAATGGACGGATGCGGAAAAGCGCGCTCTGGCTCAGGCGCAGGCCGCCGGCCTGGGACTGTACGACGTCGTAGTGAAGATCGATCCGCACTGCACCATGCCGATCGCCGCGCGGCAATTGATTCAGAACGCGATCAGCGCCATCGGTCGAGTCCTGGTGGTACGGCCGGACGCGAAATCACCCGCTGCCTCCAAGCAGGTGGAGTTCGTGTTTGCCAGCGCGCAGTCGAAAGAACAGATTGAGGCCAAGTGCCACATTCCGACCATTGCGGGCGAAGTCAGTGTGGTCCTGATCGAGGCTCCGTCGGCGGCCAAGGCGACCACGAAAGTCGCGGCGCTGACCGCGGCGGCCGGACCCGAGGCTGCAACTTCGGCAACGCCGGTTTCCGCACCTCCAACTCCGGCCAGGCCGTCTCCCGCTGAGACACAAATCCCGGCGCTAGAACCGGGCTTGCCCCCGGCTTTGACGGAAAACATCCTGCGGGTGGAGGCGGGGCGGATCGATAACGTGCTCAACCTGGTAGGGGAACTCATTATCGGCAAGTCGATGCTGCAGCAGGCGCTCAGCGAGTTTGGCAAGCGCTATCCCAAGGAACTGTTGCGCGGCAAGTTCGCCGATGCCATGGCCTTCCAGGCCAGGGTGCTGAACGATCTGCAGCGCTCGGTGATGAAGATTCGGATGGTGCCGGTGGACCAGTTGTTCCGGCGCTTTCCGCGCATCGTGCGCGATGTGGCCAGGCAGTGCGGCCGCGAAGTGGATCTCGAACTGTGCGGGCAGGAGACCGACCTCGACAAGGGCATTCTTGACGCCATCGCCGAGCCCCTGACGCATCTGGTGCGAAACGCCGTCAGTCACGGCATTGAACCGGCGGAAGAACGCCGCCGGATGGGCAAGTCTCCGCGGGGAAGGATCCGGCTGAATGCGCTGCACCAGGGCAATCAGGTGGTAGTCGAGATCAGCGATGATGGGCGGGGGATCGATGCGCAGAAGATTCGCAACAAAGCGATTGAACTGGGAATGGCGACGACGGAAGAAACAGCGCGTTTGAGCGAAGCTGAGACTCTGGACTTCATCTTCCGGCCCGGATTCAGTACGGCGGAGCAGGTCACGGAAGTTTCAGGACGCGGAGTTGGGATGGACGTGGTGCAGAGCGTGCTGCAGCGGCTGAAGGCCACGATTCACGTGGAGACTCATCTGGGCCAGGGCACGACCTTCCACCTGAAGCTGCCGCTCACGCTGGCCATCATCAAAGCCCTGATGTTCTGGGTGGAGCAGCGCTTGTATGCCATTCCGCTGAACTCGGTGAGCCAGATTGCGCGGACATTTGAATCTGAAGTCCACCAGGTCGACAACTACGAAGTGCTGCAACTGCGCAACCAGGTGCTGCCACTGTTGCGTCTGGGACGTGCCTCCGCTCCCGATATAGATCGGAACCGGAGCAAGCTGTTTGTGCTGGTCATCACCGTCCTCGAAAGGAAGTATGGACTGGTCGTCGACGCCTTGGAAGGAGAAGAAGAACTGGTCATCAAAGCTCTGGACGACCAGACCTTCGCCACCGACCTGGTGAACGGCGCTTCGATTCTGGGGGACGGGAAAGTTGTGCTGATCCTGAATCTGCCTGCGGTCGTGGAACACGTCGCGCGCACGCGTCCGGAAACCGACGGCCTGGTGAATTGCGGACTCCTGCTGAACCATGCCGATCGCGCACGGCTGGCCCTGAGCGCCGCTGGAGGCCAGGCATGAAACCAGGCATGAAAAGGGTGCGCGTGCTGGTGGTGGATGATTCCGCCCTGATGCGCAAGCTGATCCCGCAGATGTTGGAGACCGACCCTGCGATCGAAGTGGTGGGTACCGCGATGGACGGAACCTTCTGCATGAAAAAGATCGAAGAGTTGCAACCCAACGTGGTCACGCTCGATCTGCAGATGCCGGGCATGAACGGCATCGACACTCTAAAGGAGATCATGCGCCGGCATCCGTTGCCGGTTATCGTGGTCAGCTCCCACAGCATCGAAGGGGCTTCGGTCACGATGAAGGCGTTGGGACTGGGCGCCTTTGACTTCGTTACCAAGCCGCAGGACGCTTCGGCGAACATGTCGGCAGCGGCAGAGGAGTTGATCGCCAAGATCAAGGCCGCGGCCGATTGCAAGGTGGTCCGCCCGGGAACTTTCCAGACGCAGTCGCCTCCGGAAAAGATTTCGGCTGCGAGGCTGGCATCTCCGCCGAGCAAAGTGGTGGCGATCGGGATTTCCACGGGAGGGCCACAAGCCCTTGAGTTCCTGCTGGCGCAACTGCCCCCAGACTTTCCGGGAACGATCGTGGTCGTGCAACACATGCCCGACGGCTTCACCGACATGTTTGCCCGGCGCCTGGATGAGGTCTGTTCGCTGCGCGTGAAGGAAGCCCAATCAGGTGACCTGCTGCAGGCTGGACGCGTGCTGATCTGCCCCGGAAGCCGGCACATGAAAGTCAAGCGGCTGACCTTGGGAGACATCGTGGTGCTCAGTGACGACGCCCGGGTCAATGGCCACCGGCCCAGCGTGGACGTTTTGTTCCAAAGCGTGGCCGACGAATTTGGCTCGATGGCGGTCGCCGCCCTGATGACCGGAATGGGGGATGATGGCGCGGAAGGTCTGGGCCTGGTGAAGAAGGCCGGCGGCATGACCATCGCGCAGAACGAAGAGTCTTGTGTGGTCTTCGGCATGCCAAAGGCTGCCATCGAACGTGGCTATGCCACGCGGGTGGTGGGTTTGGACGTGCTCGCGTCCACTTTACAAGCCCTGTGCGTCCGCATTGAGGGCCGCGGGGAGAGCGGCGGAGCGGGGAAAGCACTCCGCGCCGGGCGCTGAAACGAGTTGCTGACACAGGTCCCGCGACCTGCGTCATCTGGCCGGCGGGAAGCCGCCGTGATGGAATTTGTTTGAGGAGGTTGTTATGGAGCAGTTTGCACCAGTAAAACGCAGCAAGGACGGACAGCCGGTCCGCTACTTGATCGTGGACGATTCCGTGTTCGCGCGCAAGAATCTGGCCCGCATGATCGAATCCTTCGGCGGGCAGGTGGCGGCCGAGGCGGGTGACGGGTTGACCGCCATCAGCGAGTTCGACCGCACGCATCCCGACATCGTGCTCATGGATATCACCATGCCGCAGATGGAGGGCATTGAGGCTGCCGAGAAGATCGTCCAGGCGCATCCCGAGGCCCGTGTCGTCATGGTGTCCTCCGTGGGTTACCAGGAGAACATCGTGGCCGCATTGCAGCGCGGAGCACGCCATTTCGTGCAGAAGCCGGTGAAGCCGGAAGTGCTGTACGAGGTGATCAAATACGTGCTCGGAGAAGACGGTGCCGTGGCGACTGCGGCCGGCGCGGGGGTCTAATCGCATGAAGATGGATCTGATTCAGCCTTTCATCAATGCGGCGGACGCCGTGCTGTCGCAAGGCCTGCAGGGCACGACCAAAGTGGGCAACCTCTCGATGGAAGAGGACGCTTACCGCCGCAAAGGCGTGGCCGGCATGGTAGCGCTCTCGGGTGACATCGAGGGCCGCATCATTCTGGATCTCGAGCCGCAAACTGCGGTGCGAGTGGCCAGTCACTATGCGGGCGCGGAATTGCCTGAATCCGACGGGCTGATCAAAGAAACCATCTTCGAACTGGCCAACCAGGTCGTCGGCAATGCTGTCTGCGCGCTTAACGACCAGGGCTTCCACTTCCGCGTGCATCCTCCGGTGCTGCTCACCAGCGAGGAAGGCGACAAGACCAGTGAAGACGTCGAGGCGCTGATGATCTGCTTTGAAACTTCCCTGGGCAACGTATTTATGAACGTCGCGCTGCGCCACAACCGCCAGCGCATGGCCGGCCACGCCGCCGTGGGAGCGTAAGAGCAGTTGCCAGTGGCCAGTTCCCAGTTCCCAGTTTGAAATCTTCGTGGAAATATTTACGGGTGCGTTTGGGACCGGCTTTCGCGTTCTGGACTGTGAGTTTATCTTTCCTGGCGGCGGAAAGCTGCGGCGCATCTCTTTCGCCCCTCCGGGGCTGGTTTCTCCTCAACTCTGTGTACCCACAGCTTGCGCTGTGGGCTGCATGCTTTCGCCGCTTGGCGGCTGCGTCATGGGAGAGACGTCAAAATCCCCACCCCTAACGTCGCAGAACACGAGTGAGGTTAGGATCGGGCCATTTCTGCGACGTTAGGATGGGGCACCCTCGAGCGGTAGAGACTCCTCGGGATTACCTTGGATCACGGCGTCATCACATAACCGTGAAGGACGTTGTTTCCGTCGATGTAGGTTCCGGTAATGTCCCGCGCCGTGTTGATGGCGAAGGCGCTGGTTCCCTGAAGCGTGCCTGCGCCTGCGCCCGGAGCGTTAAAGGTGCTGATCGAGCCGCCGGCAGTCCGCTCGAAGCCGTGATACACAGCGCTCGCGTCCGCGAAAGTTCCGGCGATAGTCCCGGCGCTGTCGATGCTGAAGCCGCCCGTTCCCTGATCGGGAGGCCCGTTCATCTTCGACGCCAGCCATGCCAGCCAGCCGTTCTTGCCTGCGCCCGGAGCGTCGAAGGTGATGATCGTGCCGTTGGCAGCGCGCACAAAACCGTGAGTGGCGTTGCTGGAATCCGTATAGGCTCCCGTGATCGTTCCGGCAGCGTTGATGGCGATGGCCAGCGTCCCCTGACCCGCGCTGGTGCCCGCACCCGGGGCGTCGAAGCTGGCTATCTTGCCGGCGGCAGACCGCACGAAGCCGTGGCCTACCTGGCTGGAGTCAATGTAGTATCCCGTAATCGTCCCAGCCGCGTTGATGGCGATGGGTTTGGTTCCCAGTGCGTACCCCGAGCCGGCGGCCGGAGCGTCGAAGGTGGTTATGGCGCCGCTGGCGGTTCGCAGGAAGCCGTGATACCCGCTGCTTGAGTCCTTGTACGTTCCCGTAATTGTCCCCGCGGTGTTGATGCCGACGGGCGTGGTGCCCTGATGTTTGCCCTTGCCCGCCTCGGCCACGTTGAACTCGGCAATCGCGCCGCTGGAAGCACGCACGAAGCCGTGATACACATTGCTTGAGTCAAAGAACATTCCCGCGACGGTTCCGGCGGTGTTGATGCTGGTGGGGAAAGTTCCTTGATCACTGTCCGTACCCGCGCCCTTGGCGCTGAAGGTGATGATTGTGCCGTTAGCGGCACGCACGTAGCCGTGACCCACGTTCCCTGTGGCTAAGTACATACCGGTGACAGTACCGGCTGGGTTGATGCTGATGGCGATGGTTCCCTCATACGCGCCGGTGCCTGCGCCTGGAGCCTCGAAGGTGGTGAAGGTCTGAGCTTGTGCCGATCCGGTTGCGAGGACGGTTAGCACGAGTACAATCGCCAGGACCAGCACAGTTCCTTCGGCGCGCTCGAACTTTCTGTGAGTCCGACTCCGATGCTGCGTTCGGCCGTTCATCCTGAATCTCCTTTTTTCCCTAATAGCCTTCACAATTAGCCTTCACAATTAGCCTTCAAACAAGGCGCCCAGTGTACATCCGCGCGCATGGTCGTGACAGAGTGAAAGAATTTTCATCCCGAAGGGCCCCATCGGCCCCTCCACGAATGCCCAGAGAAGAAGTGCTCTAGTCTCAGAGTCGCGCGGGTGCGGCGTCCAAGCTTTGCTTGGGCGTGTTTTTCTGTCGATCCCAAGTCGAGAAATGGTGCGGCTTGGGTTAGCTCAGCGCCCCAGACGCACTGCATGGACGTCAAAATCCCCACCCTAACGCCGCAAAACACCAATGTGGTATTGGATCGGGCTATTTCCGCGACGTTAGGATGGGGCACCCTCGAGCAGTAGAGGGTCCAAGGTGGGTTCTGCTCAGTCGAGCGACAGCACTACCCAATACACGCCGGTGGGATATGTGTCGGTGCGGGCGTAGCAGGCGCCGACCGAGAAGCTGCGCAGGTTGTGGCTGGCCAGTACGTGGCCGGCGTTTGCGGGCAGCGCTTCCGGATGCATGCTGGTGTAAGTCAGCACGGTGTAGCGTTGCGCAAGCTGATGAACCGGCGAGGTGCTGAGCTTATCGGCTTGCGCCATGGAGCAGGCTGCGTCGTCGGCAGTGGGTAGATCGCGGCGGGCGAGATCGGGTTGGTTGGCCTGAAGCCGCGCTTGCGTCACTGTGGCTGCAATCCGGTCCTTCACTTCCGGCACGGAGTAGTTAGGGAGAGCATGCCCGAAGTCCTGCACGATGTAGAGGCGGTCTCCGCTGCGGACCACGCCCAGGCCGATGACGTTGTAATCCGGGTTGAGCAGGTTGGCGCGATGCGGGGGAGACAGCATGAGATGCTGATGTCCCTTGGCGGCGTCGAAATCGAGCGCGACGTTCTCGCCTTCCTGATCCAGTTGCGTGTGGGTCGCGGTCCCCAGGCGTTGGGGTAGGGAGGGTTCGCCATCAAACTGGTGCGAAAGCTGGCGCGCCGCAAACATGGCCTCGGCGTGGGCGCGGGCCGCCTGGCAAAGGCCGGCATCGAGTGTCAGCCGGGGTGCACCGGCTTGCGCTCTAGACTGGTTCGCCAGGCCCAGGAGCACCTGTTCGGCTTCGGGATCGTAGTCGCTGAAAGGAATGTCGGGAGCAGTTGCCGCAGCCGGCTTTAGAGTGGCATGCTGCCCGGATTGGCTCGCCGCGCCATTGCCTCCCTCGGAAGCAGCCAGCGCTCGAGACGAGGGCCGGACCGAGGCTGCCAGCACCAGCAGAAGCGCCATGACGACTCTTCTTACCAGTCTTCTTGCGGGTCCTCTATCGATTACTTTGAGGGATCTTGGCATCGCTTGTGCCTACGCAACTCGACCCTGGGGGATCTGACTGCCTGTCACTTCGGGCTCAAACTTGCCGCTGGTGCTACGCTAGAAGGTGAAATCCGGCGGGAGAAGTTACCTTCGCTATGGAACCTGGCATTAGTGGGGTCATTGGCCTGTTGTTTGGCAGTGTGGTTGCTTGGCTCGTGCTGCGCTCACGAACCGCCACGCTGAATGCACGCTTGTGCTTGATGGAAAAGGAATTAGAGGCCGAAAAGGCCGATCTGGCACGGCTTCAGCAGGCTCATACCGAGTTGGTGGCAGGCAAGGCCCGGCTGGAATCGGCTCTCGAATCGGAACGGAAGACCAGCAACGAAAAGATCGAATTAATCACTCGCGCCAGCGAAGACTTGCGCAACGCCTTCAAGGCCATGGCTTCTGACGCCTTAAAAAGCAATAACTTATCGTTTCTGGTGCTGGCGAAGGAAAGTCTGGAGCGCTTTCAGAGCGAGGCTCGGGGCGACCTGGAGAGCAGGCAGAAGGCCGTGGCGGATATGGTCGCTCCGGTGCGCGATTCGCTGAATAAAGTGGATGCGCAGATTCAGCAGATGGAAGTGGCGCGGGGCGACGCTTACGGCGAGTTGCGCGCGCAGGTGCAGTCCCTGATTACCACGCAGAAAGAACTGCAGTCGGAGACCGGGAACCTGGTGCGAGCGCTGCGCACGCCGAACGTGCGCGGACGATGGGGAGAGATTCAGTTGCGGCGCGTGGTGGAGATCGCCGGCATGCTCTCTTATTGCGACTTCGCGGAACAGGAAACCGTGACCACGGAAACGGGAAGGCTGCGTCCTGATCTGGTGGTGAAGCTGCCAGGGGGCAAGAGCGTTGTGGTGGACGCGAAGACGCCGCTGCAAGCCTTCCTCGAGGCCGCCGAGGCGAATGACGAGGAAACCCGGCGCGCCTGTCTGGCCAACCACGCGCGGCAAGTGCGCGATCACATGGATACTCTCAGCGGAAAGAAATATTGGGAGCAGTTCGAGGCCACGCCCGAGTTCGTCGTGATGTTCCTTCCCGGCGAAGCATTTTTCAGCGCCGCGCTGGAACAGGATTCCAGCCTGATTGAGCACGGAGTGCTGAATCGTGTGATTCCAGCGTCGCCGACCACGCTAATCGCGCTGCTGAAGGCGGTGGCCTACGGATGGAATCAGGAAAAACTGGCGCGCAACGCGCAGCGGATCAGCATGCTGGGCAAGGAGCTGCACGAGCGCCTGCGCCTGCTGGCGGGACACATCACCCAGGTCGGCACCGGACTCGATCGCGCCGTCGAGTCGTATAACAAGGCAGTAGGATCGCTGGAGAGCCGGGTGCTGGTTTCGGCGCGCAAGTTTGCCGAGCTGGGCGCATCGGTGGCCGACGACATTCCGGAGCTTGCGCCCATCGAAACCACGGCGCGGGCGCTCTCGTTCGAGTGGGATGAAGAGGACGCCTTGCCGGAAGGCGCCGAGGAGGAACGGAAGGCGGGCTGAAAACCGCTTGAAGGTTCCGACTGGAACTTCTTTTTTGTCTTTTCTTTTCTCTGTTTTTCTTTTTTGTCTTTCTCTTTTCTTTTTTGATTCCACAAAGAGCGTACTCAGTGCCATGTGGAAAGGATGGTCAATTCTGCACAGGTAAGTCTGCTGTTCCCTTTAGTTCTTTTCAACCGTTCTTTACAACTTTTTCATTTCTTTCCGAACTTCTTCCAACCGCTCCAGCCTCCGCCGATATTCCGCAGTGGCTTCGCTGCTGGGCACCTTGTGATGCAAGTACAGCTCGTTGGCAAATTGGATTGCATCCGATTCTTCCCGCAGGTCCACGAGTTTGGTTTTGTCATCCATGCCTAGATGCTACGCGCAAGTAGGAACGATGAGGGTTAGAAACGGCTCACGCCTCCCAAGATGGGACGTGTTTGTGAACGGCATGGTTCTGGCGGGCCGGGGGCCAACGTCAAGCCTAAAGGTTCTCCCGACACCGCCGATAACGTAATTGGCGAGGCTGTGTCGTAACGCGGTATGGCAGCGCTCCTTCAAACCCCCTTTTAGGAACCTAATGCTGGAGGACTGATCGGCCCGTGACGCGTGCGATGGCATCTCGACTGGTTGAAGCAGGGAGCGCCATGCCTGTGGCCACAGGAGCACCCGATGTGCCGACCGGCGCTTTGCCGGTCGCTGCTGTGGCGATCACGGACTCGCTGAAGCGCAGGGTCGCCGGCAGCTTCATCATAGCTGTGCTGCTGACCGTCTTCCTCGGCATTTCGTCCTGGCGGGGCGCGCGGGTGGCAGCGAACGATGCTGACTGGGTGGCCCACACCTATGCCGTGATGGACGCGATCGAGCTCACGACCATGCATGTGATCGAATTGGAAACCAGCGCTCGGTCATTTGCCTTGACCGGGCAAGACCGTTTGTTGGCGCACTACGAAACTACGAAAAGCACCGCCGTGCAGGAGGAGGACACGCTGCGCCATTTGACGGCGGATAATCCGAATGAGGGACGCCTGCTGGATGTGCTCGAGCCGCAGGTGCGGGCTGCGCTCGAATTCGCCGCGAGCCTAATCGCCAAACGCCGGCAGACGCACGCAGTTCTCAGCGCTGATGAAATCCTGGAGACCGAGAGGCTGATGGATGCGGTGCGAGGTACGACTCAAAAGATGCACGCCGAGGAGATGCGGTTGTTGAGCCAGCGCACCCCGAGAACCGAGGCGGGACGGCGGTTGACGAGCCGCATCATTATCGTGGGCATTTTCGTTGGGGCGGGTCTGCTGGGGCTGGCGTGGTTCGCCGTCGACCGGGAGATTGAGGTCAGCGCGCGGGCGCAGAGGCAAATCGTCACCCTGAACGCCGAGTTGGAGCAGCGTGTGGAACAACGGACAGCCGCGCTGGAGTACGAGATTGTGGAGCGGAAACAGATTGAGGAGGAGCTCCGCAAATTCAGGGACGAGCTAGAACTGCGGGTGTTGGAACGGACGGCCCAGTTGGAAACCGTCAACCAGGAACTGGAAGCTTTCAGCTACTCCGTGTCGCATGACCTGCGGGCGCCCTTGCGGCATATCAGCGGCTTTTCCCGGATGCTGACCGAAGAATTCGGTTCCACGCTTGATCCGATCGCGCAACGCTATGTGGAGCGTATGCAGAGGGGAACGCAAGAGATGGGGCTGCTGGTGGATGAATTGTTGAACCTGGCGCGGGTGGGCCGCCACGCGCTGAGCCTGCGGCCCACCGGGCTGAACTCGATTGTCGCGGAAGTGATCGCGATCCTCGAGCCGGATGGCGAAGGGCGGCAGGTGAAATGGCTGATCAGCGATCTGCCGGCGGTGGAGTGTGATCCGGTGCTGGTGAAGCAGATCTTTCAGAACCTGCTGGCCAACGCGCTGAAGTTCACCCGCCCCCGCAGCGGCGCCATCATCGAAGTCAGTCACAAACAAGAAGGTGGGCAAGCAGTGTTCACGGTCCGGGACAACGGCATCGGCTTCAGCATGAAGTACGTGGACAAATTGTTCGGCGTGTTCCAGCGGTTGCACAGCGCCGATGAGTTTGAGGGTACGGGCATTGGCCTGGTGACGGTGCAGCGCATCGTGCACAAGCACGGAGGCCGGGTGTGGGCGGAGGGGGAAGCGGACAAAGGCGCAGCCTTCTATTTCACCCTGGGTGGGGAAAAGCAAATGGAATCGAACAATAAGGCGGCTGGGGCTGGAGGCCAATCATGAACTCAGACAAACTCGACATCCTGCTGGTGGAAGACAATCAGGACGACATGGAGCTTGCCCTGCACGCTCTGCGGCGGGAAAAGCTGGCCAACAACATCTTCGTGGCGCGCGATGGCGAGCAAGCTCTGGACTTTCTGTTCTGTCGCGGGGAGTTCACGCAGCGATCGTTTGATCATCCCCCCAAGCTGGTGCTGTTGGATTTGAAACTCCCCAAAGTGGACGGGATGGAAGTGCTCAAACAGGTCAAAGCCGACCCTCGAACCAGGACCATCCCAGTGGTCATTATGACGTCCTCCAAAGAAGAGCGGGATTTGGTGTCTGGTTACAACCTGGGAGCGAACAGCTATATCCAGAAACCGGTGGACTTCGACCAGTTCCGGGATACGGTCAAGACCGTGGGACTGTACTGGCTGATCACCAATCAGCCGCCCCCGCTGGCGGAAGGCTTCCGGCATCTGGATGCACTGGCTCATGACCATGACCGCCAGTAACGATCTGGCGCTACCGAGCGGTCCACTGCGCGTGCTGCACGTGGAGGACGACCAACTGGACGCGGAGCTGGCAGTCGAGGCTCTGCGAAAAGGCGGCTTCTCGGCTTCCGTGGTGTTAGTGCAAACGGAATCCGAATTTGAGCAGGAGCTGCGCTCGCACGCTCCCGACATAGTGATCGCCGACTACAACCTGCCGAATTGGAACGGAATGGGGGTGCTGGAAGTGGTCCGCCGTGAGAGTCCCGACATCCCTTTGATTCTGGTCTCAGGCTCGCTGAAAGACGTAACTGCCGTGGAATGCATCAAGGCCGGGGCCACCGACTACGTTTCTAAAGACGGTCTGGCGCGCCTGCCCGAGGTGATCCGCCGCGCCTTGCGGGAAAAACACGAGCACAGCTTGCGCGATCAGGCGGAAAAGGAACTGGCCCGGAAGGCGGAGGAACTGGTGCGCTCCAATGCCGATCTCGAGCAGTTCGCCTATATCGCGTCGCATGACCTGCAGGAACCGTTGCGGATGGTGACCGCCTACACCCAACTGCTGTCGGAACGTTATCGCGGCAAACTGGACGAAAATGCCGACAAATTCCTGGGCTATGCCAGCGAGGGGGCGCAACGCATGCAAGTCCTCATTCAGGATCTGCTGGCGTTTTCGCGAATCGGCCGGAATGGCTTTACCAGCGGGAGCGTCGATTGTAATGCGGTTATGGAGGAAGTTCTGCAGGCTCTGGCCTCCGCGATTCAGGACAGTGGCGCGGTGGTGACCTACGGCAAGCTTCCGGCGGTGTGGGCAGACCGCACCCACGTGAGCCAGGTTTTACAGAATTTGATTGGGAATGCCATCAAGTTCCGGGGGAAAAAGCCGCCGGCGGTGTCCGTGCAGGCTGAAAAAGCGGAGCAACACTGGCTGTTTACCGTGAGCGATAACGGAATCGGAATTGCGCCCGAGCACGCGAAAAACGTTTTCGTTGTTTTCCAGCGTTTGCACCCCCGCGCCGAATACCCAGGCAACGGCATCGGCCTGGCCATCTGCGAGAAGATCATCGAGCACTATGGGGGAAAGATCTGGGTGGAGTCCGAGGCGGGTTCCGGTTCCACCTTCAAGTTCACCATGCCTCCGCCTGGTCCGGCTGAGAGAGCGCGGCCATGAAACCAGCACCCCAGGTCCTCATCGTGGATGACAACCCGGCCGACGTGGCGCTGGTCTGCGAAGCGCTGGCGGGAAGCAAGCATCGCAGCCAGATCAACAGCGTCGAGGACGGGGTGGAAGCGTTGGCCTTTCTAAACCGGACGGGAAGCCATGGCAGCGCGCTGCGGCCCGGCCTGGTCCTGCTCGATCTGAATCTGCCGAAGAAAGACGGGCTGGCGGTGCTGGCGTCGATGAAGGCATCCCCGGATCTGCGCCGGATTCCGGTGGTGATCTTCAGCACCTCCGAGTTGCGCAAGGATATTGTGCGCAGCTACGACCTGGGCGCCAATTGCTATGTCAGCAAGCCGGGAAATCTGAATGAATTTTTTTCCGCAGTCAAGTCCATTGAAGCATTCTGGTTCGCTTTTGCCAGCCTGCCACCACAAGGAGAATAGGAGAGACAGAGAGAATGGATCAACCAACCACTCAGGTATTGCTGATTGAAGACAACCCCGGAGATGCGGACCTGGTCCAACTGCGTCTGGTCGAAAGCAAGTTTCCGGTGAACGTGAATTGCGTCAACCGGCTCTCGGATGGCCTGGCCTCGCTAACCAGGGAAACCCCATCGCTGGTGTTGCTGGATCTGAACCTGCCCGACAGCCGTGGCGCGGAAACCTATCGCCGCGTGCTGGAACACTCGCCCAATGTGCCGGTGGTGGTGCTTTCCGGCCATGATGACGAGGCGCTGGCCATCAAGGCGGTGCATCAGGGAGTGCAGGATTACCTGGTCAAAGGCAACATCTCAAGCCAGCATCTGGAGCGCGCTATCCGCTACGCCATGGAACGGCAAGCCCTGCTGCGCGCCCTTGAAATCAGTCAAAAGCAGCAACTGGAGTTCAAGAACCAGTTCCTGTCCCACGTGTCGCACGAATTGCGCACGCCGCTGACCTGCATTCACCAGTTTGTGACTCTGCTTCTGGACGGATTGGCTGGCCCCATGGCTCCCGACCAGGCCGACCACCTGAAGACGGTGCTGAAAAGCGTGAATCAGCTGCACGCCATGATCCGCGATCTGCTCGAAGCCACCCGCGCCGAGAGCGGCAAGCTGCGGATCGAGCCGCGCTGCGTTGCGCTGGGTGAAATCGTGCAACAGGTGGTCGCCATGCTGCGCCCCATGGCCGACGAAAAAAAGATTGGGCTGGAAATCGGACTGGACCAAAACCTGGCCCTGGTGCACGCCGACCCCGACCGCCTTCTCGAGGTACTCATCAACCTGGTGGACAATGCCATCAAGTTCACTCCGCGGGATGGCGCAGTCATGGTGCAAGCCTGCATGGTGGAAGCCGATCCGGACTCCGTCTACCTTTCGGTCAGCGATACTGGTTGCGGCATCAATCCCGGAGCCAAAGCGCTGATCTTTGAACGCCTGTGCCAGGACCCTAATTCCGTGGATAACCACCGCTCGGGGTTGGGGCTTGGACTGTTCATCTCCCGGGAAATCGTCCGGCTGCACCAGGGACGCATCTGGGTTTCGAGCGAAGTGGGGCTGGGCACGACCTTCACCTTCACTCTCCCCATTTACTCGCTGGCCAAGCTGCTGGCTCCGGTCATCACGCATCAGGATCGTTTGCGCCCGGCGTTCGTGCTGGTGCGCGTCGAACTCACGCCGCTCGCCCATCCTCGGCGGGGCAATTGGAAGGAAACCTGGCAGCAGTGTTCGGAAATCTTGCAGCGTTGCGTCTATCTCGACAAAGACCTGGTTCTGCCGCCGATGGGGATGTCGGGAACGGCCGAAAGCTTTTTTGTCGTGGCCTCGATGGACTCGCAGAATGCTGGGATCATGACCACGCGCATTCGCAAGCAATTGGAGCGGCTGAGCGATCTCCACGGCAACTGCACCCTGACCATTACCGCCCTGCCGGTTGAGCTTCCGTCCGAGCATGGGGAAGCGACCCTGGAACAGCAGGTTCAGCGAGTGGCGGATCTCGTGACCCAGACCATTATGGCGAGTGCGGAACCACAACCGTTGTGCGACGGAACGTACGCACAAAATTCATTTCATCAACCACAACCAAGTTAAGGAGAATTCCAATGCCAAGACCGAAGATTCTGCTAGTCGATGATGATCCCGATCTGTTGCGTGGCTTGCGGCTGCGCTTGCGGGCCAACAACTACGAGGTCGCCACGGCCTCCGATGGATATGCCGCCATCGCCACAGCTCAAAAGGACCGCCCTGCCTTGATTATCCTGGATCTGGGCCTGCCGGTCGGCGACGGCTTCGTCGTGCTGGACCGGCTGCAGAACAGCGCGTCTCTCTCCAGCATTCCTGTCATCGTGCTGAGCGCGCGTGATCCCCAGAACAACGAAGAACGCGCGCTGAAGGCTGGGGCGGCGGCATTTTTCCAGAAGCCCGCCGACAACGACGAACTGCTCAGTGTGATTCGGAGCAGTCTGGGCGCTGAGATCGCGCAGCCAGCGGCTCGGCCTTCCTAAGACTGGCGCGGCTCATCCTTCCCTTCTACCCAGTCCGCGCATGCCCCGCATTGTCTCTGTGCTCCTGGCGGAGACAGCGCGGGGATCTTGATCTCGACTGCGCCGTGACGCGCCCAGGCGCTCCCGCGCCGAGCCGAGTCACCGACCGGTCGGCTGGCCTTGCATTCCGGCGCTTCCTCTAAAATCTTCCCGCCGAGTCAGATACAAGATTCCACACAAACCTCCAGAAAAGCATACTTAGTTGGGAGAAACGCCTCTATAATCTTGGAAGTTGCTTTAGATACGGCACTTAGCACTCCCGAAAAGGGAAATGACATGGCAGCGAAGTTGCTCATTAAGCACCGGTCGGGTATTGATCTGCCGGGGGTTACACTGCCGGGCACGGGTCTGCCAAGCGTAGGTCTGCGGCTCGTCAGCCCGCCCGAGGGGTCCCCGCCGAAACGCATGAACCGGGAAAGCCAAGTCCGTTCGGTTGCCGTCCTGTTATTCGTTCTGACAGTGGCGGCCGTCATCTTCGCCGGCTTCAATTTCAATGCCGAGTGGAAGTTCCTGGTTCCCGACGACGGCGTGTGGTGGGTCGAACACGGCGGCCGCCTGACGGCTGACCGGGTCGAGCCCAGCGGCCCCGGTGCCAAGAGCGGAATCAAGCCGGGCGACCAGCTGGTTTCCATCAACGGACAGGAAGTCCAGAACATGTCGGGGCTGGAGCGCCAGCTCTACCGCAACGGCGTCTGGTCCAAAGCTGCCTATTCGCTGCTCCGGCAATCCGTCCCACTCGATTCCAGCGTTATCCTGGTTCCTGCGGAGCGTTCCCTCAGCGACTGGCTGCGGGTGATTGCGCTGATCTATCTCGGCATCGGCCTTTACGTCCTGCTGCGCCGCTGGACTGCTCCCGGCTCCACTCACTTCTATATTTTCTGCCTGGTCTCGTTCATTGCCTACTCCTTCAAATACACCGGCAAGCTGAACGATTTCGACTGGACGATTTATTGGGGCAACATCGCCGCCGGAGTGTTGCAACCCGCCCTATTCCTTCACTTTGTTCTGACTTTTCCGGAGAAGCGCCAGATTGTGCGCAAGCATCCCTGGCTGCTGGCGATGGTCTACGTGCCGGGAGCGGCGCTGCTGACGGCGCATATCGCCGCCATGCGTTGGCTACAGGCCAGTGAGCGGCTGCGCTGGAATCTTGACCGGATGGAAATGTCGTATGGATCGTTATTCTTTCTGGCCGCAGCCATCGTTCTCTGGTACAGCTACCGGCGCGCCAGCACGACCATTCTGCGGCAGCAGTTGAAGTGGGTTACCCGCGGAACCATTCTGGCCATCGTTCCCTACACCTTGTTTTACGTCGTCCCGTATCTGATGGGTTCGCTGCCCGGCGCAACTATGAAGGTTTCCGCGCTGTCGCTGGCGCTGTTGCCGCTTACCTTCGGCTATGCCATCTTCCGCTACCGCCTGATGGATGTCGACTTGATCTTCAAGCGCGGCGTGGTCTACACGCTCGCGGCCGCGATCGTGGTGGGAATGTATTTTGCCCTGGTGGCGGGCGTGGCCCTGCTGGTGCACAATTGGCGGCCTGGTTCCGGTCCGGTGGGGCTGATCCTGGCCGTGGTGGTCACGGCGCTGCTGTTCGATCCGGTGCGCAAGTGGATTCAGGACCGCATCGACCAGTTCTTCTACCGCACGCGCTATGACTACCGCCGCACGCTGCTGGAGTTCGGCCGCGAGTTGGGTTCGGAGACCAACCTGAATACCATGCTGTCTTCTCTGATCGACCGCTTGTCCCGCACCCTCGCAGTCGACCGCATGGCAGTTTTCCTGGCCGGCGAAGAGGCCGGACAGTTTGTGCTGGCCAAATCTTTCGGTCTCTCCGTGCCCGGCAACATTGATCTCGCCTTCCTGAGCGCGCCGCGGCCGGAGCAGGCTGGGCATTTGTTCTTCGAGAATACGCACCAGGTTCCGCGCGAGACGCCAGCCGCCCAGCAAGCCATCGCCCGGCTGGATCTGAACTACTACATTCCCTGCCATGCCCAGCAGAAGACGATCGCCGTGCTCGGCCTGGGCAAGACCACGCAAGGCGACTTCCTCTCCAGCGAAGACATGGAGTTGCTGGAAACCCTGGGCGGCTATCTCGGCATTGCCATTCAGAATGGGCAGCTTTATGCCTCGTTGCAGCAGAAAGCGGCGGAGTACGAGCGCCTGAAGGACTTCAACGAGAATATCGTCGAATCCATCAACGTGGGCGTGATGGCGCTCGACATGGAAGACCGCATCGAGAGCTGGAACGCGCAGATGGAAGTGATGTACGCGGTGCCGCGCTGGCAGACCCTGACTCAGCCTCTGAAAGCCATCTTCCCGGCGGAGTTCGTCGAAGAGTTCGATCGCATGCGGCAGGACGCGGGCATCCGCAATCTGTATAAGTTCCGCTTGAAAACGCCGGCGGGCGAAGTCCGCACCGTGAATGTGGCCATCGCGCCCCTGGTGACGCGCAAGTTCCAGGTGATCGGGCGGCTGATCATCATGGACGACATTACGGAACGGATCGAGCTTGAGGCCCAACTCTCGCAGGCCGACAAACTTTCGTCGATCGGGTTGCTGGCGGCCGGTGTGGCCCACGAAGTCAACACGCCCCTGGCCGTGATCTCCTCCTACACCCAGATGCTCGCCAAACAACTGCAAGGCGATCCGCAGAAATCGGGTCTGCTGGAAAAGATTACGCGCCAGACCTTCCGCGCTTCGGAGATTGTGAACAACTTGCTGAATTTCTCGCGCACCAGCGGCAGCGAGATCGGCGACGTAGATGTCAACAAGGTGATCACCGACACTCTGGCGTTGCTGGAACACCAGTTCAAAGTCGCCAAGGTCGAGGTGCAGAACGCGCTCACACCGGCGCTGCCCGCCATTCAGGGCAATCCCGGAAGATTGCAGCAAGTGTTCCTGAACCTGTTCCTGAACGCCAAGGACGCCATGCCGGGCGGTGGCACGCTGCGTGTGGCCACGCTCAACGGCGAGAGCGTCAGCGTGTGCGTGTCCGATACCGGAACCGGCATCGCACCCGAGCATGTTCAGCGGATTTACGATCCGTTCTTTACCACCAAGACTTCGCCCCGTGAAGGCCAGGCGCGCGGCACCGGACTCGGCCTTTCCGTCTCCTACGGCATCATCCAGGAACATGCCGGCAAGATTCGTGTGGAGAGCCAGCCCGGCGCAGGGACGACCTTCACGCTGGATTTCCCCCTGAGCAGGAAGGCAGTTTCTTCCAAGGCGGAATATGTCTGACACAGCCGTCATCCCGCGCAGCTTGTTGAATGGGACACCGGGCCTGGCGGGCGCGGTGCTCATTATTGACGATGAAGCCGGGATTCGCGAATCTTTGCAAACCCTGCTGGAGATGGAGGGCTTCGCCGTGGAAACGGCGGAGACGGGCGAAGCGGGCCTGCAGCGCATCGGCGAACATCCCTTCGACCTGATCCTGCTCGATCTCGCCCTGCCCGGCCGCGACGGCATGGAGATTCTGGCCGAAATTCGCGCTCACGAAACCCGCCTGCCGGTCATCATGATCACGGCCTACGGCACGGTCGAAAACGCGGTGCGCGCCATGCAGTCCGGCGCCGCCAACTTCGTTCAGAAACCCTGGGACAACGAAAAGCTTCTGGCCGACATACGCGCCGCCGTGGGATGGCGCCGGGCGGAAGAAGAAAACATCCAACTGAAGCGCGCCCTCAAGCAGCGCTACAACTTCGAAAACATCGTCGGCAAAAGCGAGGCCATGCTGAAGATCTTCGACCTCGTCGCCCAAGTGGCCAACAGCCGCTCCACCGTGCTCTTGCAGGGCGAAAGCGGAACGGGCAAGGAAGTGATTGCCAAAGCGTTGCATCTGAACTCGCCGCGCCACGACCGGCCTTTCGTCCCCGTCAATACTGGCTCCATGCCGACCGACTTGCTGGAGTCCACGCTTTTCGGCCACGTGAAGGGCGCATTTACCAGCGCCATCGCCTCCAAGAAAGGTCTGTTTGAGATGGCGGACCGGGGTACGTTGTTCCTCGACGAAATCGCCACCATGGGTTTGGATACGCAGGCCAAGATTCTGCGCGTGCTGCAGGACCGCAGGTTCATGCACCTGGGCGGAGTGCAGGAGATTCAGGTGGATGTGCGCATCATCGCCGCCACCAACGTGGATCTGCGCCAGTCGGTGCGCGAAGGCCGCTTCCGCGAAGATCTGTTCTACCGTCTCAACGTAATCACCATCGAGCTTCCTCCCTTGCGCCAGCGCAGAGAAGACATTCCCCTGCTGGTCGATTTCTTTTTGAAGCGATACGCCGAGGAAAATGACCGCAGCGCGCGGCACATCACGCCGGAAGCGTTGCGCCCTCTGATGTCTTATTCATGGCCGGGCAACGTGCGCGAGCTGGAAAATGTAATCGAGCGCGCCGTGGTCCTGTCTTCCGGAACCGAAATCGGCTTGGACCTGCTGCCCGACAGTTTACTGGGCCGGGGTTCCGCCTTTACCCTGCATGATCCTCCCGCGGATGCGTCGCTGTTTGAAATCATGGAAGACGTTGAGCGGCGCGTCATCACCGATATGCTGGAAAAATGCAACTGGAACCAGACTGAAGCTGCCGAGCACTTCAAGGTGCCGCTCTCCACGCTGAATCAGAAAATCCGCCGGCTGAATATCGAGATCAAGAAGAAGACCCGGGGATAGAAAATCAGTGGCCAGTGCTCAGTGGCCAGCAACCCTGCACCACATCTCCGACTCGCACATTTACTTGATTCTTTCTGGACACTCGCCACCAGCCACTCGCCACTGAGCACTGTCCTTCTGTTATAGTTTCGGGAAAGCGTGGCCGTTGATTGCCGCGCTTTCTTGAGCCGCATGGAACTCAGTTCGCCCACGTATTTCGCCAAGGTACAGATTCAGACGGTCCAGGATTACGTTCTGTTTTCGGCGCAAGCGGTCGCCAACCTCTTCCGAAAGCCGCTCTACTTCGCCGATATGGTGCAGCAGGCTGACGCAATCGGCGTGGGTTCCCTGCCCATTGTCGTGCTTACCGGCTTCTTCACCGGAGCGGTGCTGGCGGTGCAAGCGGCCAACACGCTGGAGCGTTTCGGATCCATCACGCTGGTGGGGCAACTGGTCTCGCTTTCCATGGTGCGCGAATTGGGGCCGGTGCTGACCAGCCTGATGGTGGCCGGGCGAAACTCTTCCGGCATGGCCAGCGAATTGGGATCAATGGTGGTGACCGAGCAGATCGATGCCATGCGCGCTCTGGGCACCGACCCAACGAAGAAGTTGGTCACACCCCGCGTGGTCGCAACCGTCTTCATGCTGTTTTTCCTGACCATTATTTCGGACCTGGTGGGCCTGGCCGGAGGGTTGTTCATTGCCAAAGTGCTGCTGCGTCTCGATGCCCGGCAGTACTGGTCCAACGCCTGGGAGACGCTGGTGCTCCAGGATGTTTTCATGGGATTGATGAAGCCGGTTCTATTCGGCTTCATCATTGCGACCGTGGGCTGCTTCTACGGAATGAACGCGCGCGGCGGAACCCAGGGTGTGGGCCGCGCCACCACGCAGGCCGTGGTCGCGGCTTCCGTGCTGATCCTGGCCTTTGACTTGTTCCTCACTCGCTTCCTGATGATTGTTCTCACCTTCCACTAGTCCCATGTCCGCGCCGACCTTACCACTCGATTCCGCTGCGGAAACCACGAAGGACGATTCCACATCCGTCATCGTGTTTGAAGACGTGGCGCTCTCCTTTGCGGAGAATGACGTGCTTCGCGGAGTTTCCTTTCGGCTCGCCCGCGGCGAGACCAAGGCGCTGTTCGGCGTTGCCGGGTCAGGCAAGAGCCTGATACTGAAGCTGGTGATGGGACTTATTCGACCAGACTCCGGACGCATCATCGTGCTCGGGCAAGACGTGACGCAGATGCGCGAAGAAGATCTGTTTGAGTTGCGGAGCAAGATTGGAATGGTCTTTCAGGAGAGCGCATTGTTCGATTCTCTCACCGTGCGCGAAAATGTTGCATATCAACTGACCGAAGAGCACGGCATCTACGATGACGACATTGATCGCCGGGTGCGCGAGGCGTTGCGCTTCGTGGAACTCGAGCACACGCTCGATCTCGATCCCGCGGAGCTTTCCGGAGGCATGCGGCGGCGCGTGGCCATCGCGCGGGCCATCATTACGCACCCTGAACTGCTGCTCTATGACTCCCCCACCGGCGGCCTGGATCCAGTGACCTCGAACACCATCATCGAATTAATTGTGAAGCAGCGCGATGTCTACAAGACCAGCGCTCTGCTGGTCACGCACCGCTTACAGGACGCTTTCACCATGGCCACGCATCAGTTTGACCAACAAACCAACCACATCGTACTGTTGCCGCCCGGCCAGCATTGCGACGTTCCCATGAGCTTCCTGATTCTGCGCGATGGCAAGGTCATCTTCGACGGCGACCTGCAGCAACTGGCGCACTCCGAAGACGAGTACATCAAGGAATACATCTCGTAGAAGTGGCCAGTAACCAGTGATCAGTGGACAGCACTTAGTGCTCAGTAGTTAGTAATACACGGCCTCTGGCAGATCACACAGTCCACTGACCACTGGCCACCGTCTCTCACTTCCCTGCCATCAGCTTTTCTACTTCTTCAGCCGTTGAGGGCAACGCTCCGCTCAGTTTGATCAGCTTGCCGTCAGCGTCGACCCAGTAGTCGTCTTCGATGCGCACTCCGAGGTTTTCTTCCGGAATATAAATTCCCGGCTCGATGGTGAAAACCTGGCCCGGTCCCAGCGGGACGCTGGAGTCGGTGGCATCGTGTACATTCAGCCCAAACGGATGCCCCAGGCCGTGGATGAAATACTTCCCCAGCGGCTCCCCGTGCAAATCTTTGCCGTGAGTGTTGATGTAGTCGAAGGCAACTTTGTAGAGCGACTCGGGGTCGTCGCGCTTCATGGTTGACTTGCCTGGCTTGAAAGCGGCCGCAGCCGCCGTTTGCGCGCCCAGAACAACGTCGTAGATTTCGCGCTGGCGAGCGGTGAAGTGGCCGTTGATGGGAAGCGTGCGCGTAATGTCGGAGGCGTACATCGAGTATTCGCCGGCGGCGTCGATAACGACCACGTCCCCGGACTTCATGACGTTGTCGTCGTCGGAATAGTGCAGCACCGTGGAATAGTAGCCCGAACCCACGATAGGCGCGTAGGCCACTCGCTCACAGCCGCGCTTGCCCCACTCGTATTCCATGAGGGCGGCAATCTCGCGCTCGTTGACACTCGGCTTCACCGCTTTGAACGCAGCGAAATGCGCCGCCACCGAAGCATCGACCGCCTTGCGGATCAGCGCCACTTCTCCCGCGTCCTTGGTGGTCCGCAGCGACGAGACCATCGGCTTCACATCCTGGAAGGACAAGAACGCGTTGACTCGCTTCAGAAAGGCTAAGGGAGCCGACAAGGCAGAAGTCTCGCCCCGCGGGGCAACATCGGTATAGACGATAGGACGGGCGCCGATCACGAGCCGGGCGACATCGTTGGGCAGTTGTCCCATCTCTTCGACGTGATCGAAGCCGGTTATTTTTGGCGCTTCGGGGTTCTCCGGGCCGAGTTTGGGGCCAGTCCATTTCTCCTGGGTGAGATTGCGCGCAGGGAGAAAAAGAATCTCAGTGTAAGGATGCCCCGGCGCGTCGCCTTTGGCCTCAGCGGCCGACGCAATCAGCAATGCGGAGCCAGGCTCGCTCAAGCCGGAGAGATAGTAGTAGTTATCATCCTGGCGAAAGCCGTAGATGTCATTGGGACCGTCGCCCTCGGTGGCCGCGAACAGAACCACAATCCCCGCCGCCTTCTTGGCGAGGGCTTCGCGGCGCGCGTGATAGTCGGAGTTGGGCTGGCGGTCGAGTGCGAAGCTCGACTCAGCAGCGGCGAGAAAGAAAAGGCCTGCAAAGAAACTTGCCAGCAAGAAAAAGAAAGAAGGCTGCGGTTTTCGCATCGTGTAATCCATCCATTTGTTCAAGATTGTGCCTATCCCCACACTCATCGGGGATCGGCGGGGCTCTTCGACAAGAAATTCCTCAGGCTACTTTTGTCCGCCGGTCACGCTTTGTTTTGCCTCCAGGAACGAAGCTACGTTGCTCTTGTCAATCAGGGCAGAACCAGTATCCACAAAGGACGGGATAGGCGCAAAGCTGTCCTTCGACCAGTCGGTAACCAGAGATGAGGGCTTGTGGTGATACAGGTTGTCGAGCATCTGCACTCCGACAAAGGCCATGGTGTAAGGCTTCTGCGCGATGGTGGCGACAATGCCGCCCTTCTGGATCCACTCCAGCGTTTCAGGATCGGTGTCCATTGCCATCACAACCTTGCCGGTAACGTGGTAGCTGTTGAGCACGCCGGCAACTTCCTTTCCCGATTGTGCTTCCAGGCAGACGAAGGCATCGACCTGATCTTTTTCCTTGCCCATGATTTGCGTGGTGGTATCGAAAGCGATGCGCGGATCGCCCTGGATATCAACCACGCGCGTGATCTTGATGCCAGTGTGCTCAAGCGCATCCCGATAACCGCGCAGGCGGTCCTGCATGTTGTGCTGATCGGGCATGGTGAATACCACGACGTTGCCTTTGCCCTTCAACTCCTGCGCCAGACGTTGCCCGCCCGTCAGGCCGACCTGGTAGTTGTTAGTGCCGACGAAGAAAAGGCGCCGGCTGGCTGGAGCGTCAGAATCGATCGTGATTACCGGAATTCCGGCGGCGATCGCCTTATCGATGCTGTCTTTGAGCAGGGCGGGATCGGTTACGCCGAGCAGAATGCCGGTAGCCTTCTGCTGCACTGCCGTGTCCAGCGCATCGCGTTCCGCTTTGGGGTCGTAAGCGTTGGGGCCGAGGTAGTCAGATCGTACTTTGAGTTGCGCCACGGCCCGGGAAAAACCCGCGCCAGCGGTCTGCCAATACGGCACCTGGAGGTTGGCTGCCACGAATACGTAGTACTCGTCGGAATCGTGTGCGGAACCACAACTCAGCAGCGAGGCGACAGCGAACACTACGGCGAGAGGAGAAGAAAGCTCGGAGAAACGGAGCATCGGATCCTCCTGCGAACCGCGAAGTTACCTGGCGCGAAGTTCAACCGGCGTGCCGGGCCCGATGAGAACCTTTGGCGAGTGGATTGTAAACCGAGCAGGCAAGCCAAGCAAAGCGCATGATGTTTCCACACGCTAAGAATTTGCGAACCTTACACTCCCACCGGGAACGGCTTGGTGTGGGTCTCGGCGCTCAGCGCGACGCCAGCGAAACGGCCCTGCAGCAGAGACATCAATCCCGTGTACCAATAGCCCACCACGAACAGCAGCAGAAATGGAATCGTAACGAAGTTCTCGTTTTGGATTGCGTAATAAACCGTGAGCGCGAAGTAAGCGCCGATCACCAGTTCAAGCCAGGGCACCCAGCCCAGGCGTCTGCGGTATTTGGTGGCGCCGACTTTATCTTTCCTGGACTCCACGTTGTACTTGGGAGTGCGCGCGAAAGCGCTCTCCTTGCCGATGAGGGCTTCGATCACCGCCTTGGTGTTGGTGATGGTCAATCCGATGCCGAGAGCCATGAGGACAGGCAGATAAAGCAGCGCCCGCGGCCAGCTCCTGGGAAAGAGTTCGCGCTGCGAAACCAGGTAGAAACTCGAAATGGAAAACGTTGACGCCATGAAGAGAGGCAGGTCGATGAAAAGCATCTGGAACCATCCCTGATAAAAGCGGATGATCATGGCCGGCAAGATCAGCACCGAGAGCACGATCATCAGCGGATAGCTGAGGTTCGCGGTCAGGTGATACCAGGCTTCGATTTTTGTGTGCAGCGGAGCGTCGCTGCGCAGCACACGGGGCAGAATCTTCTTTCCCGTCTGGATCAGTCCCTTGGCCCAACGCGCCTGCTGCGTCTTGAACGCGGTCATCTCGACGGGCAACTCGGCGGGGCACTCGACATCCTGCAGGTAGATGAACTTCCATCCCTCAAGCTGGGCACGGTAGGAAAGATCGGTGTCTTCGGTGAGCGTGTCGTGCTGCCAGCCGCCGGCTTCGTCGATCGCAGTGCGCCGCCAGACTCCGGCCGTCCCGTTGAAGTTAAAGAAGACGCCGCTGCGAGCGCGCCCCGAGTGCTCGAGCACGAAGTGGCCGTCGAGCAGAATGGCTTCCACCTGCGTGAGGACGGAATAATCGCGGTTGATGTGGGTCCAGCGCGTCTGCACCATGCCGATCTTCGCTTCGGTGAAGTGATGGATGGTGCGCAGCAGGAAATCCTCCGGCGGAGTGAAGTCGGCGTCGAAGATGGCAATGTATTCGCCCTTGGCCGTCTTCAGGCCTTCGGCGAGCGCGCCCGCCTTGAAGCCCTCGCGATTGGTGCGGTGATGGTAGGTGATCGGGTTTCCCAGCGCGGCATAACGTTCCACCAGGTTACGCGCCACTTCAACAGTTTCGTCGGTGGAATCGTCGAGCACCTGTATGTCGAGCTTTTCCCGCGGGTATTTCAGCTTGCAGATCGACTCCAGCAGCCGCTCCACCACGTACTGCTCATTGAAGATCGGCAATTGCACGGTCACGCGCGGCAAATCCTCGAAATAAGCAGCCGGTTCCGTAGTGCGATTCTTCTTGTGCTTGTAATACAGATAAACCAGAACGTAGCGATGCATCCCGTAGCCAGCCAGCAGGATCAACACAATGAAATACGGAACCAACAGCGCGCGATCGAATGCGTCCGTATGGTAGAGACCTTGAAAAGTCTTATCCAGCAAATGCTGGCGCAGATAGGGCATAACGCCGCCCTTGGGGGCGGCCCACGCGGCCAGCGTCGAAGACACGATGAGATCGGAACGCAGCAAAGGGTGCGGTGAAAACCTTCATTCTACCGGATTTGGCGAGGACGTGATGGCCGTATCGTGCGACTTCGGCGGTGAGAGGCGTTCCCGCGCACGCTCAGCGGATCACATGGACTCTGACACCCACTTTGACTTTCTTCCATGCTTTCTCTGCAGTGTATACGGGAACCTTGAGCGCAATCCCCAGCGCGAGGCACGCGCGATCTCCGAGGGATAGCCCAAGATGCCGGGTGTGAGTCACCAGGTCGCCGGCAATCCTCGCCTGTTCTTCGTCAAACGGCAGCACTTCTCGAATCGGACTGGTGGCGTCTTCCCATGCTTGCTCTGACGTCCACCCCCGGCTCACCAGCTTGGTCTGGACTTCGGCAAGATTCACGGTGCCGCCGACCGCGTGGGCCAGCAGGTCGGGAGTCAGTTTCTCCGCTCCCGGCTCACCGCTAAGCACCGCAAGGATGGCGGAAGCGTCGAGCACGATCCTATTCACGCTTGGCGGCCTCGCGGCGTTCCGCGAGCAACTCATCCACCAGCGATGTGCCCCGTTTTACGTATTGCCGGGCGCGCCGCTGCGCCCGCTGAATGCGGCGCTGTTGGGTTGTGATGCGTAATTCGTCATCCTCGATCCGCAGCACGACTTCATCTCCAACCTGGATGCCAAGGGCCTTACGAAAGGAAGAGGGGATCACGACCCGGCCGTTCTCGTTCACACGCGTTCGCATTTCTTCTGCCATGTCACACTCCGACCGGAATGACACAATTGTAGCATACTGTCATAAACGCTGATTCCTGCAACCTACTCGGAGCCAGGCAGAATGCGGCCCTAACGCCGCGCCGCCCAGGCGAGCCCGTCCGGGTCGTGACCGGCCTCAATGCGGCCGACTACTTCCAGTGAATGCAGGTCAATGACCGCGACATAGCCATCGGGAGAGCACGCCACGAAGGCGCGTGCGCCGTCCGGCTGCATAACGATGCCGGCCGCCCCGTGCCCCACCGCGATTCGCTTGACCGTCTTGCGAGTCGCGGTGTCAATGACGGTCACGTCTGAACCTCGCAAAGTAGAAATGAGCGCAAGCTTACCATCAGGCGTGAACTTCAGCCGGTTCGCACCGCCCACATCGGCGGAAAGCGTTCGCGTCACCTGCTTACTTGCGCCGTCAATGATCGAGACAGTCCCGTCCCCCGCATTGGCGACCCAAATCTCTTTGCCGTCCGGAGAAACATCGAACCCTTCGGAACCGTTGCCGACGCGGACAACCGTCTCATTCCAACCTCCCACTGGCGGCGGACCGCTTTGACCGGGACCGGCGACGACGCTCTTCTCGATAATGCTCGCCGTGCCGGAACTGACGTTCGTGGTGACAATCAGCTTCATATCCGGCGAGACGTAGATCATGTGGGTTCGGTTCTGGCCGGTGCCGAGGATCCAATCAATGCTTTTGCTCGCCGGATCGTAGCTGCCAATCGCCTTCGCGGCTTCCGCCGTAAACCAAGTCTTTCCGCCTGCAAACGCCAATCCGTGCGGCCCGCGTAAAGCTCCGAGGTCGATGGAAGGCAATGCCTTTTGCGCGACCAGATCCACCACCGCAAGCGTGTTGTATGCTCCGGATCCGTAGTTCGACGCGTAGGCCGTCCTGCCATCGGCGGACGCGATGACTTCGTGGGGATCATTGCCGACCGGAATCCGCGCGATCACCTGCAGGCTGGAAGGATCGACAATCAGCAGCAGGTTGTCGTGTTTGGCAAGTACCAGCAATGCATTCGCGGGTGTCTCGGCCGCGTGAACCAGGGCGCCAAGCATGCCGGTGAGCAGAACGAAGGAAGTCAGTACGGCTCTCATAGTTCCAAAGGATACTCCTGCGCTTGGCCAGAAGTGGCGCGGAAGCAGGCGGGGCTACTCCTGGTCTTCGGCCGTGGGAATCGTTCTTAGCTGCATGCTTGCCCGGTCGCCTTCGCTCACGTGCAGTGCTTTGCCCTGACCTTCGTAGCTCTTGAGGAATTCGGGATCCAAGTAGGCTTCGCCCTCAACGCTCTCCCAGGCAAAGAGCGAGTACTCGCCGGGGGGCAAGCCCCGCAGGCTAAAGCGTCCGCTTTGATCGGTGACCGCTTTGCGATAGCGGTCGGGATGGCTGCGGAAACGCGCTTCGGGCACGGCAACGATCACCGCGTCGGCGACGGGTTGCTCCTTCTGATTCGCAGCCACACCTGCGGCCACGGCTCCGTTGGCGCTTGCCACCAGGTCAAGCTGCGTGGTGCCGCCACTTATGTTGAATCCCGAGTCCGCCACGTCGCGCCCTCCCGCCGCCACCGATTTCAAGAACCAATCCGGCATCGTGCTGGCATCGGAAATCTGAACGAAATAATGCCCCGCCGGCACATTCTTCCACTCAAAACTGCCATCGCCGTTGACGTGGGCCACCGTAGAAAAGCCAGCTCCCATGGTGAAAGTACCGAGCACGTCGTCATCGCCGTCGGAGGTGCGCAGCAGAAGAAACATCTGGCTGAGGTCGGGTGTGGCGCTGCCGGCGGTGCCTCCGGCCTCGATGCGGAGGCGGCCATGAATCGAGCCGCCAGCCTGGGGCGAGAGCTGAAGTCCTTCCGCGTTCGCAGTCGTTATCTGGATCGCCTGACGCGCCATCATGGGCGCCTGGGCGTTATCCACCGTGGCCAGAATGGTGTAGGCTCCGGGAGAAACATCGCGAATCTCGAAGCTGCCGTCCTTGTGCACGTCCGCGCCATTCAACACCACACTGAAATCTTTGGATTGCAGCATGATCGCCGCCGAAGAACCCGGCGGCAGATTCACCACCGAGCCGCGGATGAGCAAGCTGGGGCTGGGCGTAAGCGAGAAATTCGCCTGAAAGTCTTCCCCGGCGTGCAACTGGATTGACGCGGCCTGGCTGCGGTCTCGGGTGCCCGGATAATAAGCCGTTTGGTAGGCGGCAGGCACGGGCTTGTCTGGCGCGGCGGCTGCATCGTGAGGCGCGGCCGCAGCCGCGGTGCCAGTGCCTTCGATCAGACTTCGGAAGTCAGGCGGCGGCGTCACCGAAACAAAGTAGTAACCGGGCGCCAGGCCCGCGATGCGATATTCGCCCAAGTCGTTGGTGCGCTCGGCCCCAACCTGCTCCCAATGGTTGCGCCCCGAAACAAAAGTCTGGCGCAGAACAGCGACCTGCGCCTCGGGCAACGGATCGCCGTCCTCGTCGGTGACGCGGCCTTCCACCACCGCTGCGGCTTGCAAGCGAATGCCCAGGTCTTTCAGTTCCTGGCCTGCGTTCAGCGTGAGCACGCGGCCTTCGGTGCGGCGCCGATGTTTGTCGATTTCCTGGTAGCCGCTGCGCTCCACAAACAAGTGATAGCGGCCGGGCACGATCCCTTCAATGCGAAACTCGCCGTCCACGCCGGTAACCGCTGTGTAGTTTCCAGCGTCACCCTGGCTCTCGGCAATCAATTCGATCAGCGCTTTCTTCACCGGCTCGCTGCCGGGGTCCTTGGTGACAACTCCCGCCACGACGGCCCGGGCCGAATGCCCTTCTGTAGCGCTGGAACTCACCTCTCCAGACGGATTTTGCGCGAAGAGCGTGCCAGGCCCCAGCAGAACGCTCAACAGACATGCGCAGGCAAGCTTCATTTCAGTTCAATCGTCAATTCGATCTTTGGTTCGACTTCGATGGTTCGACTTCGTTGGTTCGACTTCGATGCCAAACTTCGATCCCATCCGGGATGGTCTGGGAAGCTGTTTTCACGGGCCGGCCGTGAGGATCGGTCGGGCCGCTCTATGGGCTTATTCTAACCCGATCCCACCGTTTCCCCCGCAGAACTTGACAACGGAAGCGTCCCAAGGCATTATTTAGATGTTTATCTAATTACATGAACGGCTAACTATCGTGACCACCGACAACAGAGCGTTCAAGGCCCTCGGCGATTCGACACGGCGGGAAATCCTGGGACTGCTGCGGCGCGGCGAGATGACTGCGGGTGATCTGGCGCAGCGCTTCGACATGACCAAGCCCTCCATGTCGCATCACTTCGCGGTGTTGAAGGAGGCCGACCTGATCACCAGCCGCCGCGATGGCCAGCAGATCTGGTACAGGCTGAACACGACCGTGGTTCAGGATCTGATGGCGTGGACCATGGACCTGATTCGGGGCGGGAAAGAGGAAGCAACGAAGGACAAAGGGAAGAAGTAAGAACATAAGGAAAGAAAGTCATGACGCGCAAATACTATCTCGCGGGAGTGGCGCTGATCGCCGCCGTTACAGCGGCCACGCTGCTGGCGTATCCGCATCTGCCCAGCATGATTCCGATGCATTGGGACGCTCACGGCCACGTCAACGGCTGGGGACCGAAGTGGTCGATGTTCGTGATTGACCCGGGAGTTATGGCAGGCATCCTGCTGCTGTTCTCGGTGCTGCCGTGGCTTTCGCCCAGGCAGTTTGAAGTCGACACGTTCCGTTCAACCTATCTGTACATCATGGTAGTGATGCTGGCGATGATGGCCTATGTGCACGCGCTGATTCTCGCGGCCAGCCTGTCTTGGATGGTAGACGTCAGCCGCGCCGTCATTGGCGGAGTCAGCCTCTTGATCGCGCTGATGGGAAACGTTCTCGGCAAGGTGCGAAGGAATTTTTTCATCGGCGTGCGAACTCCGTGGACGATCGCCAACGAACACGTCTGGAATGCTACGCATCGCTTCGCCGCCAAGACTTTTTTTGCCGGAGGCCTGGCCGGTCTGGCCTTCGCAATCGTAGGCGCTCCGTTCTGGCTGCCGCTGGCGGCGATCCTTACCGGGGCGCTGGTTCCAGCCGTATATTCGCTGATTCTCTATAAACAACTTGAACGGCGCGGCGAATTGTGAAAAGGTTTCCTGCGGCGACAAGGGAGGTCGCGGAAGAATGAAGAAGGCAATTGGGATTGTGGTTGCTTTGCTGGCTCTGGCAGCAGCGGGCGTGGCGCAGGCTCAGGACGTTACGGGAGACTGGCAAGGAAATCTTGGTATCGGCTCGGGGGAACTGCGGATCGTGCTCCACGTTACGAAATCGCCCGAAGGTGCGCTTACGGCCACCCTGGACAGCCCCGATCAGGCCATCGTTGGCATGCCCGTCGACTCGATTAAGCTTGACGGCGCGAAGCTAAGGTTCATTGTAACCATCATCAAGGGGGCTTACGAGGGCACGGTAAAGAACAACAGCTCAATCAACGGCAATTGGGCTCAGCCGCAGAAAATGCCGCTGGATTTCAGGAGAACCA
>Ga0308309_10000172_pt1 | contig 51799 bp, 54 predicted proteins | sample HubBroMetageWFT5_FD_192491 | JGI IMG/M metagenome (GOLD analysis project Ga0308309, IMG submission 192491) | Warmed and freeze-thawed soil microbial communities from the Hubbard Brook experimental Forest, New Hampshire - Hubbard Brook CCASE Soil... | ecosystem: Environmental > Terrestrial >...
CATCGTGCTGGTGGCGCTGGGCGCCTTCATCCGCGCCCGCATTCCCGAAACGCCGGTCTTCGAGGCGATCAAGGCGAAGCAGGATATCTCCAGCAATCCTTTCTACGAGGCGGTGTTCAGGAGCCCTCGCGCCTTCCTGGTGGCGCTAGGCCTAAAGCTCTCCGAAGTGTCGTGGGTCTACATGCTGACGGTGTTCGTCGTGGTCTACGCTACGACCAAGCTTGCTTTGCCGCGCACCCTGCTGCTCGACGCGATCTTCTGGGCCGCCGTGGTCGAGGTCGCGACCATCCCGCTGTTCGGCTACCTGACGGACAGGATCGGCCGCCGGCCGTTCTACTTCGCCGGCGTGATCTTCACCATCGCCTTCGCCTTCCCGTTGTTCTGGCTTTTAGACATGAAGACGCCGTGGATCGTCATGACGGCGGTGATCATTGCCCTCAATTTCGGCCATGGCCTGATGTTCGCGCCCGAATCGGCCTACTTCCCCGAGCTGTTCGGGGCGCGGGTACGCTACAGCGGCGCCTCGTTCGGCTTCCAGGCCTCGGCGGCGATCGGCGGCGGCTTCGCCCCGATCATCGCCACGGCGCTGGCCGCCTATATGGGCGGGACCGCCGGGGTGTCGGTGATGCTGATCCTGCTCGCCCTGCTCACCCTCACAGCGACGTTCTTCGCCCACGAAACCAAGGACCAACCGCTGCTGAAATGACGTGCTAGAGAAGAGCCCCAAGCAAAGAGACCAAGGAACGCCCGGGAGAGAACGATGTCGCAGCCGACCAGGATCCGCTATTTCGGCTGGTCCGCCCTGTCGATCGAGACCGGCGACGGCGCATTGTTCTTCGATCCGTTCTTCCGCCCCTACTGCGGCGCGGAGTGGTTTCATCTCGCAGATTTCAAGCACGCCAAGTACATCTGCGTGACCCACGGACACGAGGAGCATTTCCTCGACGTGCCGGTGATCGCCCACGCGACCGGCGCCACCGTCATCGGCTCGCCTGCGGTCTGCTCGTTCCTGAAATGGCGGCGCGGCATCGCGGCCGACAGGCTTCGCGTGATCGATCCCGCGACCTTCGGCTCGATCGCCGTGCCGGGCTTCACGCTGTCGGCCTTCAAATGGAAGCACCGCGACATCAACCTCTACAAGGCGATGACCAAGGCGGTGTTCCACGGCAATGCCACGCAGCTTTCGTGGGCGTGGAGCAGCGCCACCCGCGCACCGTTCTATGCGCCCTACACCGGCTTCCATGTCGGGCTGCCGGACGGCCTCACGATTCTAAACTACAACGAGGGCTTCAACACCAAGATGACCGACGCCGAAATCGGCGACCTCGGGCGGCGTCACCGCACCGACGTCCTGCTGGCCGGCATGCAGCTCAATTTCATCGACGACGTCGTGCGCGGCGTGGCGGCGCTCAGGCCCAAGGTCGTGATCCTCTACCCGCCGCACGACAAGTTTCACGCCATGATGGGCGTCGTATCCGAGCCGTGGCCCGCCTTCGCCGCGGCGCTGCGCTCACGCTTCCCGGAGATCGCCGTGCACATCGCCGAACCGGGCTTCGAACTTGCCGTGAGCCCCGACGATCGGTCGCTCCTCGCGCAAAGAGTCGCCTAGCCCGACCGTTTACCGTTCTATAGCGGCTCGATGTTCAGGCTCTTGATCCGGTCGATCGAGATCGGCCCCTTCTCGCGCGCCACGTTCTCGAAATAGCCGTGGTCGCGCACGGCGCGCTATAGTGGCGCCCCACTGATGGGGCAGGCGATGACGATTTTGCAGAGCCGTCCGAGTGCTCGGGCGATGGCAATTGCGCTGGCGCTCCTCTCGCCATGCACGGCCCAAGCGCAATCGCCGGGTGATTCGCGCAAGGATCAGGTCGTTTGCAACATCGTCGCCCACACCGTTCTCGGCATTAAGCCACCGCCCGATTGGCGTAGCCCCTGGCAGCAGCCGCTTCGCGCCCTCACCAAAGCCTCGGGCGGCATCGTCAGGATCGATGCGGAAGCATGGCGTGCCAAGACGAAGACAGAAGCGCTGGACAGGCTGAGCCAGAAGTATCGAGCCGCACCCAGTCTCACTGAGGCGATCGGAGAACTAATAGACGGCGGCGACACATTTACCCTCTCCCGCTTTGGCGGAAGCTCCCTGAGCATGGCCGAGTCCGTCGGGGGAACGGCACGCTGCCAATCCTTCGTCTTCTTCGATGCGCCGCCGGCAGGCGCTGCGCACGCCGTTGCCGATCCACCTGTCGTCCAGAACGCCGAGCCCTTCACGTTCTGCGTCAAGACGACGGGCTACGCCGGAGAGGTTGCCGGCGTGCCAGCCTTCATCGTCGAGACCGATCGAGACAGCACGGTCGAGCTGTCCTTCACGCCTTGGCGGGATGGCGGCTGGCAAGGGCAGTGCCAGGTCGTCATTCGCTTCAGCGATGTCTTCGAGATGACCGACCGTTTTTGCAAGGGCGTGGACTGCAACGCGATGGCGGACCAAGCCCTGTCTCTCACCAAGAAGGTCGACCAAAGCCCGCAAGCCGCGCCGGAGGATGCCAACGGCCAGGACGCGAAATTCAGGGCAATGAAGAAACTGGCGGACGATAGCCCGCCGGGCACTCAATTGCCGACCTTCGGCGGTCAAATTCACGGCCTGTTCGGCAACTACAGCGATTTTGCAGAGGACTCGGTCTTTCTGCCGATCGTCGTTGGCGGCGAGACCTATCTTGGCCGCGTGGGCCACGGCGCTATCGGTTGGCGAAAGGTGCCGGACTACCTGTTCGCCGCCTACAAGAGGGTCGGCGACAGCCTCGAGCCGGTGGCCGGCTTCTACATCAGCAAGATGCGCGGCAAGCCTCTAAGCGCAATGGTCGACTGAGGGCGCCAGGCCTAAGCCGTCTTCGTCGCGCCCGACGCCAGCATGGCGTCGATCTCTGCCGCCGTGTAGCCGGCCTCGCGCAACACCTCGACGCTGTGCTCGCCCAGCCGGGGCTGCAGGCGCCTGACCTCGGGCTTGGTCTTGCTGAAGCGCGGCGGGATGTCGGGCATGCGCAGCCGTCCCTCGGTCGGGTGCTCGACTTCCTTCCAGAAGCCGGTGGCCTGCAGCTGCGGATCGACGAACAGGTCGTCCAGCGTGTTGACCGGCCCGTGCGGCACGTTGGAGTTCTTGAGCAACGCGATCCATTCGGCGTTGGTCCGCGTGGCGCAGATCTCGGCCAGGGTGGCGTAATAGTGCTCGACATTCTTGAGGCGAATGGCGAGCGAGGTGAAGCGCGGGTCCTTCGCCAGGTCGTCGCGGCCGATCAGGGTACAGAACTCCTTCCAGTGCCCGTCGGTGTAGGGCAGCAGCGCGAAGTAACCGTCCTTGGAGGGATAGGGCCGCCGCTCCTTGTTGAGCACGCGCTTGTAGCCCGCCGTCTCGAGCGCCGGCCGGAACGTCTCGCCGTAGAGATGCTCGACCATGACGAAGGAGACCAGGGTTTCGTACATCGGCACTTCGACCGCCTGGCCCTTGCCGGTGCGCTCGCGCGCGAACAGCGCGGCCAGCAGCGCCGAGACCACGCCGTTGGAGCTGGTCTTGTCGGCGACGATGGTCGGCAAGAAGCGCGGCTGGCCCGCCACCACAGCCTGCAGCGACGCCAGGCCCGATCCCGCCTGGATGATGTCGTCGTAGGCGGCCTTCGGGCCCATCGGTCCGGCGGAGCGGTAGCCATAGGTCGCAAGATAGACGAGCCGAGGATTGATCTTCTCGAACGCCTCGTACTCCACGCCCAACCGCCGGGCGGGGTCGGGTCGATAGTTGTGCATCAGCACGTCGGCGGTCTCGGCCAGCTTGAACAGCGCCTTGCGGCCGGCCTCCTGCTTGAGATCGAGCACGATCGAGCGCTTGGAGCGATTGCAGCCGAGATAGAAGGCGGCCATGCCCGGATTGCGCGCCGGTCCGAGCTGGCGCGTGGTGTCGCCCTCGGGCGGCTCGATCTTGATCACGTCGGCGCCGAGATCGCCCAGTTGCTGGGCCGCCCACGGCCCCAGCACGACCGTCGTGCAATCGAGAATCCTGACGCCATCCAACGGGCCCGCCATCGACGCTACCTCCCCAGTGCTTTCTCCCGGACTACCACAAGTTGGTCACGCGTGTGCGCTAAACATGGCCGACAAGCTTTCTTGTAGCCGCCCCAATGCAGAAGCGATTTCCGCAGACGCCGCTGGCCTCCGCGCCTCCCTATCCAGCCTCGGCCGCGACCACGGATCGGTCACAAGGCCAGGGCCTTTGTCCTCGCAAGCGGCCCACAAACTCCTCGGTGCCGTCACAATCCGGCACGTATCCCCCTCCGTTGGGACGACAAGCAGTTGTCATTCCGTGTTGTCACAGGAGGCTGCAATGCGTGGACTTGTGCGGAAGACCATCCTGGCCGCCGCGATCGCGGGTTCCGGTATCTTCCTTGCGGTGGGTGCCCAGGCACACGACGACGATCGTGGGCACGACGAGCACTGGCGCCGCGAGCACCGCCAACATGTCGAAGAGCACGAACACTGGCGCCATGAGCCGCCGCGGCGCGTCGTCTACGAGCGTCCGCCGGTCATCGTGGCGCCGGCTCCGGTCATGATGGCACCACCGGTGGTCTACCCGCAGGCGGTCGAGCCGAGCCTCAACTTCAACTTCACCATCCCGCTGCGCTGACATTACATTGACCTGAGACCCGCCGGACCTGCCTCCGTCCGGCGGGTTGACTCCTGCCGGCAGGGCCCTATTCTGGCGTCCATGCTGCGACTGACGACGCTTCGACTTATTGGCTGATCCGCCGCCCCCTGCCCGGGGCTCTGCGGATCGCTTGTCGTTCGTCTCAATCCTTCCACCAGTCGCCGCCACCCTTTTCCGCTTCCATCGCAGTGTTTGCCTAAAAGCCTTTTGGCTGTGCGCGGCGCGAGGAGTCTTTCGATGTCACCCCAGAAACCCATGATGCCGACCGCAGGCGAGAAGTACGTTGCCTTCAAGCCCATCCCGCTGCCCGACCGACAATGGCCCTCCAAGGTCATCACCAAGCCGCCGGTCTGGTGCGCAGTCGATCTGCGCGACGGCAATCAGGCGCTCATCGAGCCGATGGATTCCGACCGCAAGACGCGCATGTTCAAGTTGCTCTGCGACATGGGCTTCAAGGAGATCGAGGTCGGATTCCCGGCGGCGTCGGAGACCGATTTCGACTTCGTGCGCGAGCTCATCGAAAAGAAGATGATCCCGGACGATGTCACCATCCAGGTGCTGACGCAGAGCCGCCCGGAGCAGATCGAGCGCACCTTCGAAGCCTGCCGCGGCGCCCGCCGCGCGATCGTCCATCTCTACAACTCGACCTCGACCCTGCAGCGCCGGGTCGTGTTCGGGACGGATTACAGCGGCATCGTCGACATCGCCGTGTCGGGCGCCAAGCTCGTCAAGCAGCTGGCCGACGCCGATCCCGGCACCGAGTGGGTGTTCGAATATTCGCCGGAGAGCTTCACCGGCACCGAGCTCGAATTCGCCCGCGACATCTGCGCCGCGGTCGGCGATATCTACAAGCCGACACCGCAGAAGAAGATGATCGTCAACCTGCCGGCGACGGTCGAGATGGCCTCGGCCAACATCTACGCCGACCAGATCGAATGGTGCCACCGCAACTTCAAGTACCGCGATTCGATCGTGCTCAGCCTGCACCCGCACAACGACCGCGGCACCGGCGTCGCGGCGGCCGAGCTCGGCTACATGGCCGGCGCCGACCGCATCGAGGGCTGCCTGTTCGGCAACGGCGAGCGCACAGGCAACGTCGACCTCGTCACCCTGGGCCTCAATATGTACACCCAGGGCGTCGATCCGGAGATCGACTTCTCCAACATCAACGAGATCCGCCAGACGGTCGAATACTGCAACCAGCTGCCGGTCCATCCGCGCCACCCCTATGGCGGCGACCTGGTGTTCACCGCTTTCTCGGGCTCGCACCAGGATGCGATCAACAAGGGCTTCAAGGCGCTGCAGAGCTCGAACAGCAAGGTCTGGGAAGTGCCCTACCTGCCGATCGATCCGGCCGATCTCGGCCGCAGCTACGAGGCCATCATCCGCATCAACAGCCAGTCGGGCAAAGGCGGTATCGCCTATATCCTGAAGAGCGACTACGGCATCGACATGCCGCGTCTGCTCCAGGTCGAGTTCTCCAAGCGCATCCAGCAGATCGCCGACGAGACCGGCAAGGAGATCCAACCGGCGCTGATCTGGGAGACGTTCCGCAAGGACTATCTCGAGAACACCACGCCGGTGGGCTTCATCAGCCACACCACGGTACCCGAGCCCGATCATCCCGACGTGCGTCTTCTCGACGCCAAGGTGACCTTCAAGGGCACGGAGCAGAAGATCAGCGGCCGCGGCAACGGCCCGATCGCAGGCTATGTCGACGCGCTCGGCAAAAACTGCGGCGTCGGCATCAAGGTGCGCGACTACCATCAGCACGCCACCGGCGCGGGATCTGATGCGCAGGCCGTCAGCTTCATTGAAGCCGAAACCAGCGATGGGCGCGTCCTCTGGGGAGTCGGCATGGACGCCAATATCGTCACCGCCTCACTCAAGGCCGTGACGTCGGCCGCCAACCGCGCGGTCGCCGCCAGATAGCGATACCGTTGCACGACGGCGTTCTCTACGATCACGGGCGGGCGAGATGCCCGCCCGTTCATCGTCTGGAGATACAGCCATGTCCTTCTTCCGCCCCAAGACGCCCTCGGCGTACCTGCTCATCGGCATCGCCATCGGTGCTGTCGGCGGCGCCTGCGCCGCCGGCGCCAATCAGCCCCACATGCAGGCGGCATTGAACTCACTGCAGGCGGCCCGGGCAGAGCTGGTACAGGCCGCACCGGACAAGGGGGGCTATCGCGCGCGCGCGATCACACGTACCGAAGAAGCGATCAACGAGACCGAGCGAGGCATCAGATACGCCGGCGACTGATGCGCACCGCTTCAGCTAAGCCGAAACAAGCCACGGGCGCGTACTCTGGGGAGTTGGCATGGACTCCAACATCGTCGCGGCCTCGCTCAAGGCGGCGACTTCGGCCGCCAACCGCGCGGTCGCCGCGAAATAGCGGTTCGTCGCACAACGGCGTTCTCTGCGATTGTGAACGGGCGGGCAAAAACCCCGCCCGTTCGCCGGCAACTGACGCGCCGCCGGTGGGTGGGATACGGGCTTCATCGAGGCTGAACTCAAATAGCGATACCGTCGCCACGTGGCCGGTTCTAGACTCGCGAACGGGCGGGGCTTCCGCCTGTTTAACGTTTGGAGGATCGCTTCAATGGCTCGCTTCTTTCCCAAGTCGCCTGTCGCTCTCCTGCTCGTCGGTGGTACCGCCGGCGCAATCGTCGGCGCCTGCGTCGCAATGGCGGCCCAGCCCAACATGCAGGCGGCGCTGGGCTCGATGCAGGCCGCGCGCGCCGAGCTGGTGCGCGCCACGCCCAACAAGGGCGGCCATCGCGAGCGCGCCCTCGGCTTTCTCGACTCGGCGATCGGCGAGACCAAGGCAGGCATCGCCTACGCCGGCCCCTGATGCCGGGCGGTCGCGGGGGGACCTCGACGACACGGGCCGTTAGCGCGTAGAACGGCCGTCATGGCCAAAGTGAAAAAGAAGTCCCCGCGGAAGTCTCCCTCCAAGAAGCGTCCGGCGAGCGCGCCGGACGCCAATTTGCTAGCCGATCTGATGAAGTGGGCGAAGGCCGCCGGTGCCGATGCCGCGGACGCGCTCTATGTCAACGGCGAGTCGATCTCGGTTGCCCAGCGCATGGGCAAGCGCGAGAAGCTCGAAAGCAGCGAGGGCCGCGACCTCGGGCTGCGCGTGTTCGCGGGCCAGCGCCAGGCCTTCGTCTCCTCGACCGATTTCGCGCCCGCGGCGCTGCGCAGGCTCGCGCAACGCGCCGTCGATATGGCGCGCGCGGTGCCCGAGGATCCGGTATGCGGCCTCGCCCCGGAGGAATTGCTGACCGATAGCTGGCCCGACCTCGATCTCAACGACAAGCGTCGCCCCTCGGCCAGGTCGCTGCTGGCGATGGCGGCGGAGGCGGAGGACGCCGCCCGCGCCGTCAAGGGCGTCACCAATTCCGAGGGCGCCGAGGCGAGCTGGGGCCGCACCTCGGTGGCGTTGGCTGCCAGTAACGGCTTCTCCGGCGGCTATCGTCGCAGCGGCTATTCGCTGTCCTGCGCGGTGCTGGGCGGCGAGGGCACCGGCATGGAGCGCGACTATGAATGGTCGAGCGCCGTCCATCTCGAGGACCTGATGGCGCCGGCCCGGGTCGGCCGCAATGCCGGCAAGTTCGTCGTCCGCCGCCTCAATCCGCGCAAGGCGCAGAGCGCGCGCGTGCCGGTGGTCTACGACCGTCGCGTCTCGGGCGGCCTGATCGGCCACCTGGCGAGCGCCATCAACGGCCGCGCCGTGGCGCGCGGCACGTCCTTCCTGAAGGACAAGATGGGCGCCAAGATCTTCGCCGACGGCATCCGCATCCTCGACAACCCGCTGCGCAAGCGCGGCCTGGGCAGCCGACCGTTCGACGCCGAGGGCCTGGCGACCAGGCGTTACGCCGTGATCGACGACGGCCATCTCACCACCTGGCTGCTCGACCTGGCGGCCGCCCGTCAGCTCAAGCTGAAGCCGACCGGGCACGCCGCGCGCGGCACGTCGGGCCCACCCTCCCCCACCACCTCGAATTTCTACCTCGAGAAGGGCAAGCTCTCGGTCGAGGAGCTGATCGGCGACATCAAGAGCGGGCTCTTCATCACCGACCTGATCGGCTTTGGCGTCAACGGCGTCACCGGCGACTACAGTCGCGGCGCGTCGGGCTTCTGGATCGAGAACGGCAAGCTCGGCTGGCCGGTGAGCGGCATCACGGTGGCAGGCAATCTCAAGGACATGTTCCTCAACATGACGCCGGCCAACGACCTGCAGTTCAAAGGCGCCACCAATGCGCCGACGCTGCGAATCGAAGGGTTGACCGTCGCCGGCTCGTGATAGAATCGGCGGCATGATCCCCCTTTCAAGAATCCTCATTCTCGCCGCAATGACGGCGTTCTTCGCCGGCCCGGCTCTGGCTCAAAACGATTTCCAAGCCTGCCTGCAGAACATCAAAGCCGAGGCGTTGAGCCAAGGCGTGCCAACCGACATCGCCGACCGCGCCTTCCAGGGCCTCACACCCGACCAGAAGGTGATCGACCTCGATTCGCGCCAGCCGGAATTCTCGCTGACCTACGCCAAATATGTCGGCTCCTCGGTGTCGCCCGAGCGCATCGCCAAGGGCCAGCAGAAGTTGGCGCAGAACCGCGCCCTGCTCGACGCCATCCAGGGCGAGTACGGCGTGCCGCCGCAATACATCATGGCGTTCTGGGGCCTCGAGACGAACTACGGCGGCTACATGGGCGACTTCCAGGTCGTGCGCTCAGTGGCGACGCTTGGCTGCATGACCAAGCGCACCGCCTTCTTCGGCAATGAGACGGTGCAGGCGCTGCGCATCCTGGTCATGGACCGCATGACCCGCGAGCAGTTGCGCGGCTCGTGGGCCGGCGCCATGGGCAACATGCAGTTCATGCCCTCGACCTTCATGAAGTGGGGCGTCGACCGCGACGGCAACGGCAAGATCGACCTGTGGACCAGCCTGCCCGATTCCTTTGCCTCGGCCGCCAACTTCCTGCGCGGCATCGGCTTCAAGCCCGGCCTGCCGTCGAGCGAAGAGGTGTTTCTGCCCCGGGGCTTTCCGCTCGATCAGGCCGACTCGACGATCGAAAAGCCGGTGCGCGCCTGGGCGGCGATGGGCGTCAAGCGAGCGGGCAACGGAGCCCTCCCCAATGTCGACGATCCCTCGTCGATCATCCTGCCGGCCGGATGGCGCGGGCCCGCCTTCATCCTCTATCCTAACTTCAAGGCGGTGATGAACTGGAACCGCTCGACGCTCTATGCGCTGGCGGTCGGCATCCTGGCGCAGCAGATCGTGGGCGGCCCGCCGGTCATGCAGGCGCCGCCGGCCGACGACGAGCCGCTGTCGCGCGACACCGTCATCGACCTCCAGTCGCGGCTGGCCAAGCTCGGCCTCTACACCGACGAGACCGACGGGCTTTTGGGGCCCAAGACACGCTCGGCGGTGCGGCTGTTCCAGAAGCAGGTCGGCCTGCCGGCCGACGGCCATCCCACGCCCGATGTGGTGAGGCGCCTGCAGCAGGCGGCACGGTAGTCGTCGAGCATGCCAAGGTGACGGCGTTCATCGTCCTGAATAACCGCAGTGGTCAGTACGGCTTCGCGGGAACGACCATCGTAGGCGTGAATAGGTGGTGCAGCGCCAATTTTGGCAAGGACGCCCTTCACTTCGCCCAGACGCTAACGGCACGATTCGATGCGGCTTTTATCGTATTGAGGGTCATCCCCAGTGATCGGCTGTTTGTCCGGGCCCGGATTTTCCAAGGCCCGACACCGGTCGCAACGATGGCTTTTCGCCTCGCCCCGCGATTGCACCAGGCCCACCTCAGTTGGGTTGTCTTGGCGCCCACCGCACGGGGAGGCATCGTCTCGAAGCCGCTGTTGCAAAACCTGCTCCTGATCGAGCGGGACTGCGGCATAACCCGTGTCACGCTCCGCGCCGGGCTGTCCCACGGCGGATACGTTTGGGCCATTCATGGTTTCCTGCCTGCGACCGACGCAAAATGGCTGCAACTGGCGGCTCGGCTGCGGGCGAAGCTGGCCACGCTTGCGCCGCCGCTCCCGCCCCTACAGGCCCAGGCCATCAACCAGGTCTTGTCGTCGCCGGATCGCTTCGCTCTTCGCGCCGTCGCGGCTGCCCTCACACCGGTCGCCGCGACAACTCTCGGCAAACATCTCCTGCTGGGTGAAGGTTGGGACGGAGAATTAGACTTTTCCGACCAGTCTTCAGCGCTTATATATCTGAAACGCATAGGACTGCTTCCATGACGAAGAAACTTCAACCGACTGTTCTTGGTCTGATGGTCGCCGCTAATGTCGATGCGGCACGCGGACGACGCGCGCTTGAATTGGTTTCCAGCAAACCTGGAAACCCGAGGTCAAGAACCGCCAAACCACGTTCCTGGAAGTTCGTGCCGGCAGAAGACATATTGTTTGCCGAAATGGACGAAAATGCTTCCGTGAAAGCATTTACCGACGACGAAATCGAGCGAATCGCCAGAAGGCTTGGACTGTCGCCGGACGAACTTGCCGCGCTCTACAAGCCGTAGCCGCGCACGCTGACCTCTAGGCCGGCCGCAGCAGGCGCACCGCGCCGGCGGCGAGCCCGATCGACACCGGGAGCGTGAGCGCGTCGTCGCCGTCGATCTGCACCGGCTGGCGGCCGGCCTCGCCGGCATCGCTCAGCACCGAGAGGCGCACGTCGCGCCCGGCGACCACGCGATAGCCGGCGGTGCGCGGCAGCCGTCCCAGCAGCAAGGCCAACCCGAAACGCAGCGTGTGCGAGCGTCCCCAGCGCTCGAACAGGCAGACATGCAGCAGCGGCTCGCCGAGCGCGGCGGCGGGCGCCACGACATAGGGCCCGGCATAGTGGCGGCTGCGTGACACGATCACCGACGACGCCTCGTGCCGCACGCCGTCGATCTCCACGCCATAGCGCACCGGCCGATAGCGCCGCGTCTCGACCAGCGAGCGCCAGACATAGGCCGCGCGGCCCCAGCGCCGCTTGAACGGCGCGCTGACGCCGGCCACGACCTTGGCGTCGAAGCCCGCACCCGCCATCAGTGAAAAGCAACGCGGCGGAACGCCGGCGCCGTTGGCGGCCTCGCCCGGCTGCATCAGCAATTCGTGGCCGGCGATGATCGTCCTGGCGATCACCGCCGCCGAGAAGCCAAGGCCCAGTTCGTGCGCCAGGACGTTGGCGGTGCCGAGCGGCACGATGCCCAGGGCCGGCGCCCCATCGGCGCGCCGGGCAAGCCCGTTCACCACCTCGTTGATCGTGCCGTCGCCGCCCGCCACGGTAATCACGGCGTGGCGCGTCGCATCGCAGCTTTCGGCCAGCCGCCGCGCATCGCCCACCGCCGCCGTTTCGACCACATCGACCGTCCAGCCCGCGGCGCGCACCTGGCGCATGACGGCATCCACCAGCCCGCGGCGACGGCGGCCTGCCATCGGATTGAGGATCAGCAGCATTGTCTTGGAAGTGTCGAATGTCATCGAACCGTCACAACCGATTCACGGGCACGCAACGGCTCCCATACACAATCTGCTGCGTCCCGTGCAATCGCGCACGACAGATTTTGTGTCGATCGAGTCTTATCCACATGACCGTGATCGAGCGTCACCAACCCGCGCGCCACCGCACGATCTTCCTGTCGGACATCCATCTTGGCACTCGCGGCTGCCAGGCCGAGCTGCTGCTCGATTTTCTGAAGAGAAACGAGAGCGAGCATCTCTACCTGGTAGGCGACATCGTCGACGGCTGGCGCCTGAAGCGCTGGTGGTACTGGCCGCAGGCCCACAACGACGTGGTGCAGAAGATCATGCGCAAGGCCCGCAAGGGCACCAACGTCGTCTATATCCCCGGCAACCACGACGAAGCGGCGCGGCAATATTGCCAGCTCACCTTCGGCGACGTGCACGTGCAGGACGAGGCGATCCACACGACGCCGGACGGCCGCAAGCTGCTGGTGATCCACGGCGACCAGTTCGATGGCATCGTGCGCTACGCACGCTGGCTCGCCATCCTGGGCGACTGGGCCTACGCCACGGCGCTGCGCATCAACACGACGTACAATTGGGGTCGCCGCAAGCTCGGGCTGCCCTATTGGTCGCTGTCGGCCTATCTGAAGCACAAGGTCAAGAACGCCGTTCAGTTCATCGACAACTACGAGCACGCGGTGGCGAGCGAGGCGCGCCGCCGCGGCGTCGACGGCGTGGTATGCGGCCACATCCATCACGCCGAGATCCGCACCATCGACGGCATTCTCTATTGCAACGACGGCGACTGGGTGGAGAGCTGCACGGCCCTGGTCGAGGATTTCGACGGCCGCCTGCGCATCGTCCATTGGGCGGAAGAACATGCGCGACGCCAGGCGGCGCTGCCGCGCCTCGCTCCCGCGCAGCAACTGGCGGCGGAGTAAGCCCGGTTGCGCATCGCCATCGTCTCAGACGCCTGGCGGCCGCAGATCAACGGCGTGGTGCGCACCATCGAGACCGTGGCGCAGCTGCTGCGCGCCGACGGCCACGAGGTCGAGGTGTTCGGCCCCGACCGCTTCCGCACCCTGCCCTGCCCGACCTATCCCGAGATCCGCCTGTCGCTGTTTCCCGCGGCGCGGCTCGACCACATGCTGAAGCTCTTTGCGCCCGACGCGATCCATCTCGTGACCGAGGGACCGCTGGGCTGGGCAGCCCGCGCCTTCTGCCGCCGGCGCGACATTCCCTTCACGTCGGCCTATCACACGCGCTTTCCCGAATATGTGCGCGCCCGCATCCGCGTGCCGCTGGCCTGGAGCTATGCCTTCGTACGCCGCTTCCACGCGCCTTCGGCCGCTGTGCTGGTGGTGGCGCAATCGATCCGCGACGAGCTCAGTCAGCGCGGCTTTCGCAACCTGGTGCCGTGGTCGCGCGGTGTCGACATCGCAGCCTTCCACCCGCGTCCGCATGCGGAAACCAAAGAGGCGCGGCCGGTCTGGCTCTATGCCGGTCGCGTGGCGATCGAGAAGAACATCAAAGCCTTCCTCGATCTCGACCTGCCCGGCACCAAATGGGTGGTGGGGGGCGGTCCGCAGCTCAAGGAATTGAAGCGCCGCTACAAGGACGTGCGCTTCTTCGGCTCGGTCGACACCGAGGAGCTGTCGCGTCGCTACGCCGAGTCCGACTGCTTCGTGTTTCCCAGCCGTACCGACACGTTCGGCCTGGTGATGGTCGAGGCGCTGGCCTCCGGCGTGCCGGTCGCGGGCTACCCGGTGCCTGGTCCGCTCGATGTCGTCACCGTGCCCGATGTCGGCGCGGTCGACGAAGATCTGCGCACCGCCTGCCTCGCTGCCGTGCAGGGCGATCCCGCCGCTTGCCGGCGCCACGCCGAGGCCTTCACCTGGGCAAACTGTGCCGAGCAGTTTCTCGCCACCCTGCGCCCCATCCCGCGCAGCGTCTGGCAGCCCTTGAAGCGCCGTGTTCTGCCCGACGCAGCGGCGTCCTGAGGTGCGTGCGGTAGCGTCCGGAGGCGGTTGAACTCCCGGCGGGGCGCGCCTACCTCAGGGGCAGGCCAGCGGAGGATCCCATGCCAGCCCTCAACCACATCATCGTTCCGGCCAAGGACAAGGACGCCTCGGCAAAATTCCTCGCCGACATCCTGGGCGTGAAAGAACAACCGCAATGGGGGCCGTTCCGACCGGTGCAGACCAGCAACGGCGTCACGCTGGACTTCGTCGATTCCAAGGACGTGCGCACGCAGCATTATGCTTTCCTGGTCGACGACAAGGAGTTCGACGCCTCGTTCGCCAAGCTGAAGAAAGCGGGCATCGCCTACTTCGCCGATCCCCACAAAGCGGGGCCGGGCGAGATCAACCACCATTGGGGCGGCCGCGGCGTCTATTTCGAGGACCCCAACGGCCACCTGCTCGAGCTGATCACCAAGCCCTACGGCGAGTTGCCTGCGAGCTGAGGCGGAAGCCGCTATTGCGGCTGCAGCGCGCGGCTGCCCGCCAGCACGCCGGCGCGGCCGGCGTCGGTACCGGCCTCCTGGATCGTGCAGACCGGCGCGCCGGGCGGCCTGTCGACTTCGACAAAACGCATGTCGCCGGGTGCGACGGTGATCGACGTCGGATTGACCGCGTCGGGTGTGACGCAGCGCACGGCGTGCCAGCCCGGGCTGGTTTCGATCCGCATCCAGGTCATCGGCCCCAGTTGCCCGATGGCCACGGGCCCTTCGAAGATGTTGATGACCGGACCGGTGGTCAGGGGATTGTAGAAATAGACGGCCGCCATGCCCGCGGGCGGCGGGCTGAACTGTTTTCCGGCGGCGTCCTGACTCTGCGGCGCCATCGACACCTGAGCGGCCGCCCCGCAGCTGGTCAGCAACACCATCACGCCCCCCATGAATCCCCGACGCATCGATCCCCCGTTCGTCGCCTGCCTGCGCGACGGCCGGAGTGTGGCACGGTTCGTTGTCCCCGATAAAGCCTCGCCCACAATCATGTCGACGGAAGGTTTTCACTTTCGACATGGAAGGCCTTGGACGTGATCAGCCAGTCGCCGTCGACGCGGTGGTAGCTGAGGTAATCGACGTAAACGATCGCGTTGATCCTGACGCGCACTTTCACCAGCGCCTGATTGCGAGACGCGACATCCATCAGAAGAATCTCTTCGTGCCGAGGAGCGTTCTGCGATCTTGGCGATGGCGTGCGCGCGAGAGCATCCCGGTAGGCCTGCGCCGTCAGCAGTCGCATCTCTCCATGACGAATGCCATGCAGTTGGGCCGTCGATCGAAAGACGTGGTCGAAGCGCGAGACGTCGGAATCGTACATGAGGTCGAAATAGCGTTTTACCGCTTGCCTCAAAGCATCGACGGCGGCGTGATCCGGTTCGCATAGGTCGGTCATGGCGAGAGCCTCGGTTGCAGTGCCTCAACGCGGGCGCACCATGTCAGATGAGCCGGAAGCGAGTCCTTGCGAAATGCGCTAAGAAGAGAGGGGCATTCGCAATACCGTGCCCTTCTCCGGCCTCAGCATGATCACTCATGCCAAAAACTGACCTGGATGCCATCGACTGCCGAATCGTCGCGGCGCTCCAGGCGGACGGTCGGCTGAGCAACATCGATCTCGCCGACAGGATCGGCCTGTCGCCCTCGCCTTGCCTGCGTCGCGTGAAGCGATTGGAACGGGACGGATACATCGAGGCCTATCGCGCCGTTCTGCAGCGCGACCGTGTCGGCTTGGGCTTTTCCGTATTCGTCGGCGTCAAGCTCGACGGCCACGCCAACGAACGGGCGCTCGGCTTCGAGAAGGCCGTCGTCGCCATGCCCGAGGTCGTCGCTTGTCATCTCGTCTCGGGCGAGTCCGACTACTTCCTCGAAATCGTCGTCCCCGATCTCGACCACTACCGACGGTTTCTGGTCGACAAGCTGCTCGACCTTCCCATCGTTCGGGAGGTGCGCAGCAACATCGCCATCCAGACCCTGAAAGCCGGTGCGCCGCTGCCGCTCGATCATCTCGATCCGCGGCAGGAGGGCTAACCGTGTCGCCTCTTCCTTCGCCGGTTGTTCCCGAGACGTCGCGCTTCGTTGCCTGCTCGGATGGTCCGCTCGCTGCGCTGAGGATCAGCCGCCGGCAGGTTCGCCGGCCTTGATCCAGGCCTGGTAGAGCGCCTTGGTGACGTCGTTGGGAGGATAGGTGCCGGTGATCGGCTTGCCCTGGCCGACCCGGATGGCGACGAACTTCTCCAGCCGCTCCTGCTCGAAGGAATCACGCGCCACCTCGTCGGCGAGATGGCGCGGCACGACGATGGCGCCGTCGTCATCGGCCACGATGATGTCGCCGGGATAGACCGGCACGCCGCAGATGCCGACCGGCGTCTGCGTCTCGACGGGGTGCAGGCTGTTCATGCTGGGCGGGGCGGCCGCGGCGCTGCAGAACACCGGGAAGTCCATCTTGCCGATCACCGGCGTGTCGCGAATGGCGCCGTCTGAAATCACGCCCGCCACGCCGCGCACCTTCAGGCGCAGCGCCAGGATGTCGCCCAGCGTGCCGGCGCGGGTCGTGCCCTCGGTGCCGATCACCAGCACGTGACCCGCCGGCGTGCCCTCGATCGCCTCGCGCTGCGCGCTCGGCGGATCGCTCGGCGTGGGCGGCTTGTCGAGGTCCTCGCGGCCCGGGATGTAGCGCAAGGTGAAGGCCGGCCCGACGAGGCGCGTCGCCTTGGGATTGAGCGGATGCACGCCGTTGATGGCGCTGTTGCGAAAGCCGCGCTTCAGCATCTGCATCGAGACGGTGGCCGTGCTCGCATACAGGAAGTTCTTGATGGTCTCGGCCGACAGCGGCGCGGTGGTCATGCTGCTTTCCTCAATCTTGGTGTCATCCCGAGGCCGCAGGCCGAGGGATCTTTGCGGATCAGTAAAGGTCCCTCGCTGCGCTCGGGATGACAATTTTTCTTCGTCAACGCCGGCGCGTCACAACAACGATCCCTGACCCCCGCTGCCGCCGTCTCGCCGGCGCGGGGCGGCGGCTCGCGGCGCAGCCGTCAGCCCCTCGGTCACCTTGGCGCCGATGCGGCCGTCGGCGAATTCGATGCTGATCGTATCGCCGGCACGGGTTTCCGCAGCGACCAGTACGGGATGGCCGTCCTGATTGCGCACGAGCGCGAAGCCGCGGTTCAGCACGGAATGGAAGGAGTAACTTTCGAGCAGCTTGCCAAACTGGTCGACCTGGCGCCGGCCGTGCTCCAGCAGTTCGGTTCCGCAGCGCCGCAGTCGTTCGCCGTACTGTTCCAGCCGGTCTGAGGTTCGTCCAATCTTCTGCAAGGTGTCGCCCTTGAAGCGTTCCATCGCACTCTTGAGCGCACGCGCCTCGCCAACCAGCAACTGTTCCTTGGCAGCGATCACCATATTTGGGCCGACAAGCCGTGCCGCCGCCAACTCGGCACTGCACCGATTGACCATCTGCTGTGTCGCAAGCCTTAGTCGCTCGCCGCTGACATCGAGCCGCTGCTGGCGCTCCTCGATCAGGCGCAACGGATCGCCCAGGCCGCGCGCCAGGCCGGTCACGGCCAGGTTCGCCTCGCGCAGCACGCGGTTCATGCAGGCCATGGTGCGTTTGCCGAAATCAAGCGTCTGGGCCATCAGGTCGGCGCGCACCGGCACGGCCATCTCGGCGGCGGCGCTCGGCGTCGGCGCGCGACGGTCGGAGACGAAATCGATCAGGGTGGTGTCGGTCTCGTGGCCCACCGCCGAGATCAGCGGGATGGTCGACGCCGCGGCCGCCCGCACGACGATTTCCTCGTTGAAGGCCCAGAGATCCTCCAGGCTGCCGCCGCCCCGCGCCACGATCAGGATATCGGGCCGCGGCACCGGACCGTGTTCGGGCAAGCGGTTGAAGCCCGCGATGGCCGCCGCCACCTCGGCCGCCGCCTTGTCGCCCTGCACCGCCACCGGCCAGACCAGCACGTGGCAAGGAAAGCGGTCGGCCAGCCGATGCAGGATGTCGCGGATCACCGCGCCGCTGGGCGAGGTCACCACGCCCACTACCTCGGGCAGGAAGGGCAATGGCCGCTTGCGATCGGCATCGAACAGGCCCTCGGCCTGCAGCCGCTTGCGCCGGTCCTCCAGGAGCTTCAGCAGCGCGCCTTCGCCGGCGAGCTCCAGGCGATCGACGATGATCTGGTAGCGCGACGAGCCGGCATAGGTGGTGAGCTTGCCGGTGGCGATGACCTCCATGCCCTCCTCGATCTTGAGGCCGAGGCGCGGGATCGTGGTCTTCCAGGCGACGCCGTCGAGAACGGCGTTCTCGTCCTTCAGGCGGAAATAGCAGTGGCCCGAGCGCGGGAACGAGGGCTGGCTGATCTCGCCGCGCACGCGCACCCGCGGAAACGTCGTCTCGATCTCCCGTTTCAGCGCAAAGGAGAGCTCGGAGACGGTGAATTCCGGGACGTTGCTGGGGCCAGACGCGGGATCGATGTTATCCATGGGCGGCGCAGCCTAGCCGCTTGTGCCCAGAGCGCAAACTGTGGTCAAAGCCTCGCCATGCGAATCCTGGTGGTGGGCGGCGGCGGCCGCGAACATGCGCTGTGCTGGGCGATTTCGGCCTCCCCCCTCTGCACCAAGCTCTACTGCGCCCCGGGCAATGCCGGCATCGCCCAAGTGGCCGAATGCATCGACGTGGCGGCCGAGGATATCGCAGGCCAGGCGGCCCTCGCCACGCATGAGAAGATCGACTTTGTCGTGGTCGGACCCGAAGTGCCGCTGGCGGCGGGCCTGGCCGATCGCTTGGCCGAAGCCGGCATAAAAGTCTTCGGCCCTTCGGCCAAAGCGGCGCAGCTCGAGAGCTCGAAGGGCTTCACCAAGGAGCTCTGCCGGCGCCACAACATCCCGACCGGCGCCTATGAGCGCTTCACCGACGCTGACCAGGCCGTTTCCTACATCAAGGCGCAAGGCGCGCCGATCGTGGTCAAGGCCGACGGGCTTGCCGCCGGCAAGGGCGTCGTGGTGGCCGACACGGTGGAACAGGCGATCGAGGCGGCGCGCGACATGCTGTCGGGCAACCGCTTCGGCGCCGCCGGCGCCTCGGTGGTGATCGAGGAATTCCTGGTCGGTGAGGAGGCGAGCTTCTTCGCGCTCTGCGACGGCGAACACGCGCTGCCCCTGGTCGGCGCCCAGGACCACAAGCGCGCCTTCGACGGCGACAAGGGACCCAACACCGGCGGCATGGGCGCCTATTCGCCGGCGCCCATCTTCGACGCCGCGATGCAGAAGCGCACCATGGACGAGATCATCCTGCCCACCGTTCGCGCCATGGCCGAGGCCGGCACGCCCTTCAAGGGCGTGCTCTATGCCGGGCTGATGATCGGCGCGGAAGGCCCCAAGATCTTCGAGTACAATTGCCGCTTCGGCGATCCGGAGTGCCAGGTGCTGATGATGCGGCTCAAGTCCGACATCGTCCCGGCGCTGATCGCCTCGGCCGACGGCGGGCTAAAGCATTTCGACCTGCGCTGGTCGAACGACACGGCGTTGACCGTGGTGATGGCAGCCAAGGGTTATCCCGATGCCTACAAAAAGGGCAGCGAGATCCGCGGGCTCGAAGCGGCAGGCAAGGTCGAGGGCGTGCAGATCTTCCATGCTGGCACGAAACCCGACGGCAAGCGCGTGCTGGCCAATGGCGGGCGGGTGCTGAACGTGAGCGCCGTCGCGCCCACCGTCGAGGAGGCCCGGACGCGCGCCTATCGCGCCGTCGACCTGATCGACTGGCCGGAGGGCTTCTGTCGGCGCGATATCGCATGGCGGGCAGTCGGCCGGCAGAAGTGACAGCGTCCCGCCGGCGAGGCTAGGGTCGATCCATGCCCGATTCACCCGATCTCTCCCAGCGCCTGCTGGCGCAACTGCGCTTTCCCTGCGGCGACGTGCCGGAGCCCGGCGACATCAAGAACGTCGCGCCCGGCATCTTCTGGCTGCGCATGCCGCTGCCCTTCCAGCTCAACCACATCAATCTGTGGCTGGTCGAGGACAAGGACGGCTGGACCATCGTCGACTGTGGCATCAATACGCAGGCCACGCGCGAACTGTGGGAGAAAATCTTCAGCGAAAAGCTTTTAGGCAAGCCGGTAACGCGGGTGATCGCCACGCACCTCCATCCCGACCATGTCGGGCTGGCCGGCTGGCTCTGTGAGCGCTGGGACGCGCCGCTCTGGATGACCCTGGGCGAATACATGAGCGCCATCGCCGCGCGCAACGACTTCATCGAAAACGAGGACTTGCGCGCCACTCACCTGGCGCGAAACGGCGTGCCGGCCGATCGCATTGCACTGTTCCACCGCCACAAGGGCGGCTTCGCCAAGGGCGTCGTGCCGCTACCTCCCTCCTTCCAGCGCATGATCCACGCCCATCCGATCACCTTGGGCGGCCATCGCTGGGACGTCATCGTCGGCCGCGGCCATGCGCCCGAGCATGCCTCGCTGTGGTGTCCCGAGCTCAACGTGCTGATCGCGGGCGATCAGGTGCTGCCCAAGATCAGCACCAATGTCGGCGTGTGGCCCAATGAACCGATGGCCGATGCGCTCACCTGGTTCCTCGACGGCTTCTCGCGCTTCCGCCGCCTGCCGGCCGACGCGCTGGTGCTGCCGAGCCACGGCTTTCCCTTCATCGGCCTGCACACAAGGCTCGACCAGCTGGTTTCCCATCATGATGCGCGCCTCAACGACATGACCACCGCCATCGCCCGCCGCGGCGCCGAGGGCGCAACCGGCTGGGACATGGTGCCGGTCCTGTTTCCGCGTCACCTCGACAACAACCAGGTCGTGTTCGCCTTCGGCGAGACCCTGGCGCACCTCCATTGCCTCGAAACGCGCGCGCGGGTGAAACGCGTGGTCGAGGGTGGCGTGCACCGCTTCGTCGCCCTGGTCGATGCCAACACCCAGCCGCCGGCCGACGATTCGGACTCCGAGGTCATGGATATCGGCCAGACCTGACGCTGGCTATCTTTTGCCTGCATGCGCGTCGATCTCTTCGACTTCGATCTTCCCGACGACCTGATCGCCCAGCGCCCGGCCTTGCCGCGCGATTCGGCGCGGCTTCTGGATGTCGCTCCCGACGGATTGCAGGATCGCCTCGTGCGCGATCTGCCGAGCCTGCTGCGCCGCGGCGACCTGCTGGTCTTCAACGACACCAGGGTGATCCCGGCGCGATTGAAGGGCCTGCGCGCCGGCGCGGCCGGCCGCCAGGAAGTGGCGGTCGAGGCGCTGTTGATCCGCGATCTGGGCGGTGGCCGCTGGCTGTCCTTCGCCCGGCCGACCAAGCGGCTGCGGCCAGGCGACGGGCTTGCTTTCGCGGGAGGGCTCGCCGCCAAGGTCGAGGCCAAGAATGAGGACGGCTCGCTCGTGCTCGCCTTCGACACCCTTGGTCCTGCTTTCCTGGCGTCCCTTGAGAAGGGCGGCGCCGTGCCGCTGCCGCCTTACATACGGGGCGGCGTGGCCGATGCGCAGGACCGCGCCGATTACCAGACGCTGTTCGCCAGGTACGACGGCTCGGTGGCCGCCCCTACGGCAGGCCTGCATTTCACGCCCGGACTCATGACCTCGCTCGCCGCCGCCGGTATCGCCACCGCTTGCGTGACCCTGCATGTCGGCGCCGGGACCTTCCAGCCGGTGCGAGTCGACGACACCGAAGCCCATACCATGCATGCCGAATGGGGCGAGGTGCCGGAGGAAACGGCGCGTGCCGTCGAGGCCACGCGCGCCGCCGGCGGCCGGATCATGTCGATCGGCACCACCTCGCTGCGCCTGCTCGAAGCCGTCGCCCGCGATCATGACGGCACGATGAAGGCGTGGAACGGCGAGACCGACATCTTCATCGTGCCGGGCTTTCGCTTCCGCGTCGTCAATCTGCTGCTGACGAATTTCCATCTGCCGCGTTCGACGCTGTTCATGTTGGTGGCGGCCTTCGCCGGGCTGGAGCGCATGAAGCAGGCCTACGCGCACGCCATAGGCAAGCGATACCGCTTCTATTCCTACGGCGATTGCTGTCTGTTGCGGCGATGAGTCATTCCTTCGAGCTTTTAGCCAGCGACGGCGCCGCCCGCCGCGGCCGCATCGCGACAGCGCACGGCACGGTCGAAACGCCGGCTTTCATGCCGCTCGGCACCGCGGGCACGATCAAGGCGATGCTGCCCCAGTCGGTCGCCGAGACCGGGGCGGAAATCGTGCTCGGCAACACCTTCCATTTGATGCTGCGGCCGGGCGCCGAGCGCGTGGCGGCCCTGGGCGGCCTGCACAAGTTCATGAACTGGCCGCGGCCGATCCTGACCGATTCGGGCGGCTTCCAGGTGATGTCGCTCAAGGACCTGCGCAAGCTCGATGCCGACGGCGTCACCTTCCGCTCGCCGATCGACGGCTCCGAGCATCGGCTGACGCCGGAGCGCTCGATCGAGATCCAGAAGCTTTTGGACGCCGACATCACCATGTCGTTCGACGAATGCACGAGCTGGCCGGTCGAGGAGCCGGCGGCCGCCGCCTCGATGCGGCTGTCGATGAAATGGGCCGAACGCGGCAAGCGCGCCTTCAGCGAGCGGCCGGGCTACGGCCTGTTCGGCATCGTTCAGGGCAGCATTTTCCCCGCGCTCCGCGCCGAGAGCGTCGCGGCGCTCACCAACATCGGCTTCGACGGCTATGCGGTGGGCGGCCTCGCCGTCGGCGAGGGCCAGGCGGCGATGTTCAGCACGCTCGACGTCACGCTGCCGCTGCTGCCGGTCGACCGGCCACGCTATTTGATGGGGGTCGGCAGGCCCGCCGACATCGCGGGCGCCGTCAAACGCGGCATCGACATGTTCGACTGCGTGCTGCCCACGCGCGGCGGCCGCACGGCCCAGGCTTTCACGCGCCGCGGCGAGCTCAACCTGCGCAATGCGCGCCACCGCGACGATCCGCGGCCAATCGACGAGCAGTGCGCCTGCCCCGCCTGCCGCGATCACAGCCGGGCCTACCTGCATCACCTCGTCCGCGCCGAGGAGATTCTCGCCGCCATGCTGCTCACGTGGCACAATCTGCAATACTACCAGGACATCATGCGCGGCCTGCGCGGCGCCATTGAGACCGGCTCGCTCGGCCACTGGATCGCCGCATTCGAAGCCGAACAACAGTGCGGAGACATTCCGCCACATGACGGAGCGTAGCGTATGCCCAATGAGGCGTTGATCGTGGTCGACATGCAGAACGACTTCTGCGACGGCGGTGCGCTGGCCGTTCCCGGAGCCAGCGCGATCGTGCCGGTGGTCAACCGCCTGATCAGCCGTTACGAGCATGTCGTCCTGACCCAGGACTGGCATCCACCGGGCCACGCTTCGTTCGCCAGCGCCTGGTCGGGCGGCGAGGCTTTCAGCACCGTGCAATTCCCCTACGGGCCACAGACCCTGTGGCCAGACCATTGCGTGCAGGGGACCTCAGGGGCAGCGTTCAATTCGCAACTCGATGCCGACAAGGCGCAGATGATCGTGCGCAAAGGCTACCATACCGGCATCGATTCCTACTCGGCGTTCCGCGAGAACGACCGCATGACGCGCACCGGCCTCGACGGCTACCTGAAGGCGCGCGGCTTCACCCGGCTGGTGTTCTGCGGGCTGGCCCTCGACTATTGCGTCGCCTGGTCGGCGATCGACGCCCGCCAGGCTGGCTTCGACGTCGCCGTCGTGCAGGAGGCCACCGCCGCCATCGATCTCGACGGCAGCAAGAAACGCATGCTGACCGAGATGCGCCAGGCCGCCATCAAGCTCAACGTCACGGCGTAGCGCCGCCTGCTGAGGCAGGAGTCAGACCCGCTCCAGCGCCAGCGCAATGCCCTGGCCGACGCCGATGCACATGGTGCAGAGGGCGCGCTTGCCGCCGGTCGCCTCGAGCTGGTTGAGCGCCGTGATCATCAGCCGGCCGCCCGAAGCGCCCAGCGGATGGCCGAGCGCGATGGCACCGCCATTGGGATTGACGTTCTCGGCGTCGTCCGACAGGCCGAGCTGGCGCAGCACCGCCAACGCTTGGGCGGCGAACGCCTCGTTGAGCTCGATCACGTCGAAGTCGCGCATCGTCATGCCGAGCTTGGCTAAAAGCTTCTGGGTGGCGGGCACCGGGCCGATGCCCATGACCCTGGGCGGCACGCCGGCCGAGACGGTGGCCAGGATGCGCGCGCGCGGCGTCAGGCCGTTGGCCTTGGCCGCAGCCTCCGAGGCGATGATCATGGCGCAGGCCGCGTCGTTGATGCCCGACGAGTTGCCGGCCGTCACCGAGCCGCCGTCGCGGAACGCCGCCGGCAGCTTGGCGAGGATTTCCATCGTGGTGTCGCCGCGCGGAGGCTCGTCCTTCTCGACGATGGTCTCGGTCTTGCCCTTCTTGACACAGACCTTGACGATCTCCCGGTCGAAGAAGCCGCGCTCCTGGGCCGCCTTGCAGCGGCGCTGGCTGCGATAGGCGAAGGCGTCCTGATCGGTGCGGCTGATCTGATGCTCGCCCGCGACGTTCTCGGCGGTCTGGCCCATCGCGTCGACGCCGTAGGCCGCCTTCATGCGCGGATTGACGAAGCGCCAGCCCAGCACCGTATCCTCGAGCTTCATCGAGCGGTCGAACGGACCCTCGGGCTTGCCCATGACGTAGGGCGAGCGGGTCATGCCCTCGACGCCGCCGGCGATCATCATGTCGGCCTCGCCGAGCTTCACGGCGCGTGCGGCATGCCCCGCAGCCTCCAGGCCCGAGCCGCACAGGCGGTTGACCGTGGCGCCTGCCACCTCGACCGGCAGGCCGGCCAGCAGGCCCGCCATGCGTGCCACGTTGCGGTTGTCCTCGCCCGCCTGGTTGACGCAACCATAGATCACATCGTCGACCCCGCCCCAATCGACGCCGGCATTGCGCTGCATCAGCGCCTTGATGGGATGGGCGGCGAGGTCGTCGACCCGGACCGCGGCAAGCCCGCCATTGTAGCGGCCGACGGGCGTGCGGACGGCGTCGCAGATGAAGGCTTCGGTCATCGTGGGTACTCCCGACACTGACGGTGTTGCCGGGTTAGCATCGCCTCATAGGCTTGCCAATGCCTTACGGGCAGAGGGGCCATGCGCGGGTCGTTATCCTGTCAGGCCCCGGTGAAATACGGCGTATTGGGCGTAGCCGCCATGCGGGCGCTCCAGGCAGTGCAGCGTACCGCCGCGGCCGGCGAGCGCCGCCAGTTCCGCCGCGAGCTCGTCCCGCGGGCTCACGTGGAATCGGGCCAGCCACTGCCGCAAGCCGGTGCGAAACCACCACGGCAGCCGTTCCTGGCCGCCGAAATCGACGATATGCAGCTCGCCGCCGGCCGGCAGCCAGATCAGCGCCTGGGCGAGCGCCAACCGCCATTCGGGAATCATCGACAGGCTGTAGGAGAAGAAGATGCGCGAGAAGCACGGCACGCCGAACAGCCGCGCCGGATCGAACGAGGTAGCATCGCCGCGGGCGAGCTCGATGCGGGCCGCGAGCCCCGCCCGCCCGACGACCCGGCGCGCCGTGTCCAGCATTTCGGCCGAGATGTCGATGCCGAAGAACTGCGCCTCCGGCCAGGCGCGGGCGGCGGCCACCAGATTACGCGCCGTGCCACAGCCGATTTCGAGCACCCGGCTATCGGATGGCGGCGCGAGACCCTCGATCAGGCGATCGCGCCCCAGCAGGTAGTGCTTGCGCGTCAAATCGTAGAAATGCCGCTGCCGGCGATAAAGGCGGTCCATGAGGGCCGCGCCGGCGGCGTCGCCCACGTCAGCCTTCGAAGATGTAGAGATGGAAGCCGCCATAGATCGCCGAGCGATCGCGTTCGGTGAGCGCGCGCGACAACGCCGCTTCGTAGCGCCAGCGCGCGAGCAGCCCCGGGTCGAGGCGACCGGGCAGCAGCGACGGTTCGGCGGCGGTGCGAAAGATCACCCGCGCGCCGGGCCGCGCCGTGCGCGTGATCTCGGCCCACAGCGCGGTGAGCTGCGCGTCGGTCATCCAGTCCTGGGCGTCGAGCAGCACGTAGCGGTCGCGCGAGGCGTCGGGGCAACCGGCGAGATATTCGGTGACGGAGCGGTTCAGCACCTCGACGCGATCGACCCGCGCCCGAACGGCGTCGAACTGCTCGCGCCGCAGGTAAGGCGGCAGCGGCCCCTGCCCGTCACGGCTGTAGCGCCGGCCGAAGGCCTGCCAGGTGAAGTAGTTGTCGTCGAGGCTGAAGCCGCAGGCCAGCCGCTCGACCCTGGAGCGCAGCACCGCGCCCATGTCGCGACCACCGGCCAAAGCCTCGTACTGCGCGGGCGGAATACCGAGCCCGTAGAGCGACAGCCGGTTGGCCGTCGCCCAACGTATCGCCGGCTTGTCGAACAGCGGCGCCAGCACGGTCTCGAAGAAGCGCCGCTGCTCCTCGAGCGACCGCGCGGACAGAAGGTCGCGCAGGTCGACGCCGTAGACCCGTGCGGCGGCATGGGCGATGCCGATGAAGCGGCCGAGCACGCCATGGCGATAGGCGTTGCGGGCGAAGATCGAGATCCGCCGCCGGCCCAGATGCTGCAGGCCGCGGGCCTCCCAATAGGCGCGACTCTGCGGGTCGAGATGGGGTGCGATCAGCCGGTGATAGGCCGCGACGTTGGCCGGATCGTCGGCCGTGCCGAAGAAGCCGTAGAAGGCCTGCCACGAGGGCAGCCGGGTGGCGGCGACCAGTTTCAGGCGATTCAGCGCCACATGGGCTCGGCTGAGATCGACGGCCGTGATGTGTGCCGGGTTGGCGGTCAGGTAGGAGAGCACGTTGCAGCCGCCCGAGGCGATCGCCACCACGTGAGAGTCCGGCCCCAGCGCCAGCGCCTCGAGGTCGATCTCGGGATCCTCCCAGATCTGGGTATAGACCAGGCCTCGGAACAACCGCTCGAACAGCCGCTCCAGCAGGCCTTCACGGGAAAAAGCGCGATTGCGCCGGACCGCCTCTTTCAGACGGACATGGCTCTCGGCCCGCGGATCGACCACTCAAACCCACCCCGGATGGCCTCAATCCCCCACATATAACCCACCATCGATGCCAGTTTGATGACGGCCGTCTTGAGAACGGGGGGTCGGTTTCGCCGAGCCATTGACCGTCCGCAGTGGACGCTTGGTCCCGGCCATCAACTCACGATAGATCTCGACGTAGTCGCCCGCCATGCGGCGGGCGGTGAAGCGCTCTTCGAAACGGGCACGGATCTTGCGGCGCGACAGGTGCGAGAGCTGGGTGTCGATGGCGGCGGCGGCAGCGATTTCGCTGTCAACGATAAAGCCGGTCAGGCCGTGGTCAACGACCTCCGGCACCGAGCCGCTGCCATAGGCAATCACCGGCGCGCCGCACGCCATCGCCTCGATCATCACCAGGCCGAAAGGCTCGGGCCAGTCGATCGGCATGAGCAGCGCCAGTGCCCCGCTCAGGAACTCCGATTTGTCCTTGTCACCGATCTCGCCGATGTAGTCGATGCCCGGCAGGTCGAGCAGCGGCCGGATTTCCCGTTCGAAATAGTCGCGATCGGCGCGGTCGACCTTGGCCGCGATCTTGAGCGGCAATTTGCAGCGCTGGGCGATGCGGATCGCCCGGTCGACCGCCTTCTCCGGCGCGATGCGGCCCAGGAAGGCGAGGTAGCCGGGTTTCACCGCGCGTGGCTCCAGCAGGTCGGCCGGCAGGCCGTGATGGACGGTCCTGAGCCAGCGCGCCTGCGGCAACGGCCGGCGCTGCGACTCGGAAATAGAGATGACCGGCACCGAAGCGAAGGCATTGAACACCGTCTGGTGCTCGGGCAGGTCGAGACGGCCATGCATGGTGGTGATGAAGGGCGTCGGCTGACGCGAGAACACCGAGAACGGAAAATAATCGAGGTGGAAATGCAGGATGTCGAATTCGCCAGCACGCTGCCGCACCTGCTCCAGCATGGCCATGTGCAACGCCATCGGATCGCGCACTGCATTGTCCAGGCGCAGGGCGCGCGGCCACATCGGCTCGAGCTTCGCCGAGGTCTGCGAATCGCCGCTGGCGAACAGCGTGACATCGTGGCCAAGCGCCACCAGCTCTTCGGTAAGCCAGGAAACCACCCGTTCGGTGCCGCCGTACAGTTTCGGTGGGATGGCCTCGGTCAACGGTGCAATCTGAGCAATACGCATGAGCACTATCTCCTTTGAACGCGAACGGTGCGGCAGCCAGACGCTAGCGAACCCCGGCAGAAGCCGGGGTTCGGCAGGTGAGCGTTTCCGATGGAGGTGAAATGCAGCAGATGAGCGGCAACCGTCTTTTTGTCACAGCAAATCTCCCGATAAGATTGTAACGATTTTGGGGCCTTGAGCGTTGCAAGTTGTCGGGGCAGGTTTTCCGGATGGATGGTCTCAGCAGCTACGCCGAACGGCCAATTGCATTTCTGCTGCGCTATGTGCGCCGGCGGATGCTTGCGCATGCCGCGATCCTGGTGGCGGTGCTCGGCGCCGTCGCCTGCTCGGTAAGCACCCAATACGGCGTGAAATTTCTGGTCGACACGCTGTCGGCCGGCCCCCGCGGCAATGCCGTGTGGATCGCGTTCGGAATTCTTGTGTCGTTGATCGCCGCCGACAATCTATTGTGGCGACTCGCCGGCTGGATCGCTAGCCATGCCTTTGTCGGCGTCACCGGCGACTTGCGCAGCGAGCTGTTCCGTCACCTCACCGGCCATGCACCGAGCTATTTTTCCCAGCGGCTGTCAGGGACGTTGACCGGTCGCGTGACCGCGACATCGAATGCCGCCTTCGCGGTCGAGAATCTCTTCATCTGGAACGTTCTGCCGGCCTGTGCGGCAACGGTCGGCGCCATCGCCTACCTGGCGGCGGTCAGCCTGCCGATGGCGACCACGCTGCTGGCGATTGCCACTTTCGTCATGCTGCTGCTGTTCCGGCTGGCGGCCCGCGGGGCGCCGCTCCATCACGGATTCGCCGACCGGGCCGCACGGGTCGAAGGCGAATTGGCCGACGTCATCGGCAATATGCCGCTGGTCAGGACTTTCGGCGCCATCGGCCGCGAGCACAGCCGCTTCGACCGCACCGTCGACAGCGAGATGAGCGCCCGCCGCCGTAGCCTGCAGTACCTCGAAGGGCTGCGTCTGTTGCATGCGGCCCTCACCATCGTGTTGACGGTGGCGATACTGGCCTGGGCGATCGTGCTGTGGCAGCGCGGCCGGGCGAGCGCGGGCGATGTCGTGCTGGTCTGCACGCTGGGCTTCACCGTCCTGCATGCCACGCGCGACCTTGCCGTAGCCTTGGTCGATGTCACGCAGCACATGGCGCGGCTCGCCGAAGCGATCGGCACCCTGTTGCAGCCGCATGACTTGCGCGAACATCCCGAAGCGGTGCCGCTGGTGCCGCGGCGCGGCGGCGTGGCGTTCGAAGGTGTGGCGTTCGAGAACGTGTCCTTTGCCTATCCCGGCGGCAGCAAAGTGTTCGATGATTTCAGCCTCCGGATCGCCGCCGGTCGGCGCACCGGCCTGGTCGGTCCCTCGGGCGGCGGCAAGTCGACCGTGCTGGCGATGCTGCAGCGCTTTCGCGACGTCGACCGCGGACGCATCCTGATCGACGGCCAGAACATTGCGCACATCACTCAGGAGAGCTTGCGCCGCGCCATCTCCTTCGTGCCGCAGGACATTTCCCTGCTGCACCGCTCCATCCTCGACAATATCCGCTACGGCCGGCCCGAGGCATCGGACTCGGAGGTGGTCGCGGCCGCTGAAGCGGCGCGCTGCCGCGACTTCATCGAGGCCCTGCCCAACGGTTTTGCCACCGTCGTCGGCGAGCGCGGCACCCGTCTGTCGGGCGGCCAGCGCCAACGCATCGCCATCGCCCGCGCGCTCCTCAAGGACTCGCCCATCGTCCTGCTCGACGAGGCGACGTCCTCGCTCGACGGAGAATCGGAGGAATTGATCCGTCAGGCACTCGACCGCCTGATGCGGGATCGCACCGTGATCGCCATCGCCCACCGCCTCTCGACCCTGCGCAGCTTCGACCGCATCGTCGTCCTCGACCGCGGACGCGTGGTCCAGGACGGCTCGCCCGAAGAGCTGTTGCGCCGCAGCGGCCCCTATCGTGCGCTGATGGAAAGCGAACTGGCGCGACTGCAACGGGCGGCGTGACACTGCCCACTTGACGGGATGTCCGGTTAGGCGGACCGTGGCGCCGTCATGACCGACCCCACCGACGCAAACGGCTTCGCCATCTTCGAGACGCCGATCGGCGCCTGCGGCATCGCCTGGGGGCCGCGCGGCATCATGGGCCTGCAACTGCCCGAGACCACCGCCCAGGGAACGCGGACCCGCCTGCAGCGGCGTTGGACCGGCGCCACCGAAACAATGCCGCCGGCTGCCGTGCAACATGCCATCGACCGCGTCCTGGCGTTGCTCGCCGGCGAGGCGGTCGATCTCAGCGACATTCCGCTCGACCTCGAGGCGGCGCCCGACTTTCATCGCAAGGTCTACGAGGTGGCGCGCACCATCCCGCCCGGCCAGACTATGACCTATGGCGAGATCGCCAGGAAGCTCGGCGTGCCGCACGAATCGCGCGAGGTCGGCCAGGCGCTCGGCCGCAATCCTATCGCCATTATCGTGCCCTGCCATCGCGTGCTGGGCGCCGACGGCAAGATGGGCGGCTTCTCGGCCAATGGCGGCGTCGCTACCAAGCGGCGCATCCTGGAGATCGAGGGCGCGTCGGCGGTGGGCGCTGGGCCGCTGTTCGACCGGTTGAAGTAACGATGGCCGAATTCGGCTTCGAACCCGCCACGGCCGTTGCTCATCTGCAGGCCGCCGACCTGGCGCTGGCGCGCATCATCGACCAGGCGGGGCCCTTCGCCATGGAGCTCAAGAAGGCGCGCAGCGTGTTCGCTGCCCTGGCCGAAGCGATCGTCTACCAACAACTCTCCAACAAGGCCGCCGCCACGATCTTCGGTCGCGTGTGCGGGCATTTCCCGCGCGGCTCGACGGGCCTGACAGCCGAGCGCCTGCTGGCGCTGTCCGACGCCAGGATCCGTGGCGCCGGCATATCGCGGCCCAAGCTCAAGTCGCTGCGCGACCTCGCGCGCCGCACTGCCGCCGGCGAAGTCCCGACCTTGGCCGCCGCCCGCCGCATGGAAGATGCCGAGATCGTCGAGCGGCTGGTCGCCATCCACGGCATCGGGCGCTGGAGCGCGGAGATGTTCCTGATGTTCCATCTCGGCCGACCCGATGTGCTGCCGCTCGACGACTACAGTCTGCGCAAGGCCTATGCGACGGCCTTCAGGAAGCGCGACCTGCCGTCGCGCGAGGCGCTGGAGAAGGCCGGCGAGAAATGGCGGCCCTATCGCACGGTGGCGAGCTGGTATCTGTGGCAGACGTTGAACAGGTCGTGACGTCGCAGGCGGGTGAAGCCGCATCCACGCAGGCCACTGGAGTGACACGGCCGCCATGACATAATCGGCGCATGGCTCTTCCTTTCTCCAACACCGTCGACCGCACGCTCGAACGCCTGCGTACTGCCTTTGTCGAAACCGCCCGCGGCGCGCGCGAGGTCGTAGGCGCGCCGTTGCGGCCCGATCTGCCCGACGACGACATCCCGCGGCTGAAGAGCCGCATCGCTGCCTGCCTGGCGGGCAAGGGCGGCGAAACGGCACGGCGCGGCCGTGCCGCCGAACTGGGTCAGGCCTACCTGTCGCTGTCGCCGGCCGGACGCAAGAAGTTCCTGCTGACGCTTGCCCATGATTACGGCCTGCCGCGCGAGGCGGCGATGGCGATCGTCGAGCGCTGGCGCGCCGCCAAGGAGCCGCCGCGCGCCTTGCGCAAGGCGCTCGAATCGCCCGCCGTCCGCCTGCTGCACGAGTTCGTCGGCGTGCCGCAGGGCGTGAAGTTCGTGGTCGACCTGCGCGCCGAGCTGATGATCCTGGGCCGGACCGACGCTGCGGCGCGCATGCTGAGCGAGGATCTGCGTCCGCTGCTCGGCGCCTGGTTCGATGTCGGCTTCCTCGACCTTGTGCGCATCGATTGGCGGGCATCGGCGGCGCTGCTCGAGAAACTGGTCGACTACGAGGCCGTGCACGCCATCCGCTCGTGGCGCGACCTCAAGAACCGGCTCGATTCGGACCGCCGCTGCTTCGCCTTCTTCCATCCGCGCATGCCCGACGAGCCGCTGATCTTCGTCGAGGTGGCGCTGGTGAACGGCATGGCCGGCAACGTCCAGCGCCTGCTCGATGCGCGCGCCGAGACGCACGACGCCCGGCAGGCCAACACGGCGATCTTCTATTCGATCAACAACTGCCAGCAGGGCCTGGCCGGCATCAGCTTCGGCAACTTCCTGATCAAGCGGGTCGCCGACCAACTCGCCAAGGATCTGCCCAACATCAAGGACTTCGCCACGCTCTCGCCCGTCCCGGGGCTGCGCCAGCATATCGACGGACGGCTGAAGAACCAGGGCGACGCGGCATTGACCGCGGGCGAAATCGCGTCCTTGGTGCCGGTAACCAGCGAAGCCAAGGGCGCCGCCGCCGTGCGCAAGCTCCTCGACCGCCCGAGCTGGTGGGAAGTGCCGGCCATCAACAAGGCGCTGCGGCCGATCCTGACCCGGCTGGCGGCGCGCTATCTTTTGAGCGACGCGAACGGTCGCGCGCTCGACCGGGTCGCGCACTTCCACCTCGGCAATGGCGCGGTGGTCGAGCGGCTGAACTGGCTCGCCGATACGAGCGCCAACGGCCTCAAGCAGTCCTACGCCATGATGGTGAACTACCGCTACAAGTTGGGCGACGTCGACGCCAACCACGAAGCCTATGCCTCGGGCAAGATCGTCGCCAGCCGCGAGGTGCGGGCGCTGGCGAAGGGTTAGGCACGAAGGACCCGCTGTCAGGACGACAAATCTACTTGTTCAGATACTCGAGCTTCAGCCCCGGCCGCGGCCATTCGAAGCTCACCAGCTTGCCGGTCATGGAAAGCGTGGCGAAGGCGGTGCGCAGATCCTTGCCGCCGAAGCAGACATTGGTGACCATCGGATCGGGCAGCTTGTATTGCACGACCGACTTGCCGTCGGGCGAGATGTCGCTGACCGCGCCGGTGATGAGCGTGGCGACGCAGATATGGCCCGCGGAATCGACGGCGAGCGAATCGAACATCTGGTAGCCGCCGAGGCCCGCGATCACCCGGCCCTTCTCGCCGCGATAAGGACCGTTGGCGTCCTTGATGACGCCGGGCGCGGAAAGCTCGAAGGCCCAGCAGCGCGCGGTCGGCGTCTCGACCACGTAGAGGGTTTTGCCGTCGGGCGCGAGGCCGCAGCCGTTGGGCCGCTCCAGCGGGAAGACCTTCTCCTCGATCTTCGAGCCGTCGGCCCGGGCGTAGTAGACGGCGCCGCGATCGTTGTCGCGCTCGCGCGTCTTGCCGAGATCGGTGAACCAGAAGCCGCCGGCATCGTCGAACACCAGGTCGTTGGGACCGTTCAGCTTCCGCCCGTCGCAGGAATCGTAGAGCGTCTCGAATTTTCCGCTCTCGGGGTCGACCACCTGGATCGAGCCGCCCTTGTAGTCGGCCGATACGGTGCCCGGAAACAGCCTTCCGCCGGGCCGCTCGATCCAGTTAAAGCCGCCGTTGTTGGTTACATAGATCTTGCCCTCAGGCCCCATGGCGGCGCCGTTCGGACCGCCGCCCAGCTTGGCGATGACGTGCTGCTTGCCGTCGGGCATGACCCGGGTCAGCGTCTGGCGCGCGATCTCGACCAGGATCACCGAGCCGTCGGGCATGGCGACAGGACCTTCCGGGAATTTCAGGCCCGAGGTGATCTCTTTGTGCGGCGTCGTCATGGTCATCTCCCCCTACTTGCCCCTGAAGATGGGCTGGCGTTTGCCGAGGAAGGCCGCAACGCCTTCCTTGAAATCCTCGCTGCGGCCCAGCGCGCGCTGGAAGTCGCGCTCGACGTCGAGCTGTTGGCCGAGGTCGTTGCCGCTGGCGCGATTCATCGCCTCCTTGATGCACGCCAGCGACATCGACGGTCCTTCGGCCAGCCGGCGCGCCAGCTCGGTCGCCGTCTTCATCAGCTCGCCGTCCTCGACCACGTCCCAGATCAGGCCCCATTCCTTGGCTTGCTGCGCCGTGATCTGCGGCGCCAGCATGGCGAGCGCCCGCGCCCGCTGCTCGCCCACCCGCCGCGGCAGGAACCAGGTGCTGCCGCCGTCGGGCAGCAGGCCGATGCGGGCGAAGGCCTGCAGGAAGGACGCTGATTTAGCCGCGATGGCGATGTCGGAGGCGAGCACGAAGCTCATGCCGACGCCCGCCGCCACGCCGTTCACCGCCGACACGATCGGTTTGGGAAGGGCGCGCATGAGGCGGATCACCGGGTTGAAATACTTCTCGAGCGCGGCGCCCGAATCGGCGGTGGCGCTTGCCTCGCGGTCGGGATCGGCGAGATCGGCGCCGGCGCAGAAGCCGCGGCCCGACCCCGTCAGCAGCACGGCGCGTACCGCAGAGTCTGCCGCCAGATCCTCCCAGCAAAGCTTGATCTCCGCGATCATCTTGCGCGACACGGCGTTCAGCCGGTCCGGCGCGTTGAAGGTGAGCGTCGCCAGGCCGTCCTTCTTGGCGAGCAGGATCCTCTCGTAGGGCATCGCCTCAGCGTCCGGTGAAGTGGGCCGGTCGCTTGGCGAGGAACGCCGCGACGCCTTCCTTGAAATCGGCGCTGCGGCCCAGCGCGCGCTGGCTGTCGCGCTCGAGGTCGAGCTGCTGATCGAGCGTGTTGGTGGCGGCCGCATTGATCGCCTGCTTGATCGCGGCATAGGACAGCGTCGGGCCGGCGGCGAGGCGATGCGCGAGCTTTTTCGCCTCTTCCATGAGCGCCGAATCGTCCAGCACCTGCCAGGCCATGCCCATGCGGACGGCCTCCTCGGCCGGCACCGAGTCGCCCAGCATGGCGAGGGCGCGGGCGCGGGCATCACCCACGGTATGCGGCAGGAACCAGGTGCCGCCCAAATCGGGCATCAGCGAGATGCGCACGAAGGCCTGGTCGAAGCGGGCCGAGCGCGCAGCCAGCACGATATCGCAGGCAAGCGCCAGGTTGGCGCCGCCGCCCGCCGCCACGCCGTTCACCGCCGCGACGATCGGCTTGGGCAGCGCGCGCATGGCGCGGATCATGGGGTTGAAGAGGCGATCCATCGCGGCGCCGAGGTCGGGCTGGCCGTCGGCATCGGGATCGCCAGGGCCGGTGCCCGCCAGGTCGGCGCCGGCGCAGAAGCCGCGGCCGATGCCGGTCAGCAGGACGGCGCGGATATCGCTGTCGTCGCGGGCGCGCGCCAGCTCGTGGTTCATCGCCTCGATCAGGGCGGGGCTCATGGCGTTGAGCCGTTGCGGCCGGTTCAGCAGGAGGGTGAGGACACCGCCTTCCAGGGCGGCGATGACGGGCGTTTTGTCCATGGCGCCGGAGACTGGCACGGGAGGCCCCCTCGCCGCCACTCTCCCCGCGCCATCCGGTCGCGTCGCATCGCGGCACACGCTCGCTTATCTCGGGACGCGATGTCCAAGATCCTGATCCTGGTCGGCACCGAATCGGGCAATGCCCAGATGGTGGCCGACGCGCTGAAGCCCGTGCTTGAAGGCGCCGGTCACGCCGTCGATGTCAGCGATGCGGCGGCGAGCGCCAGCGACCTCGAGGCGCATGACGTGCTGCTCGTGGTCTGCGCCACCCACGGCTCGGGCGACATCCCGACCAACATCCTGCCCCTCGCCGAGACTCTGGAACGCCAGCGACCCGACCTGTCCGGCCATCGCTACGGCATCATTGCGCTGGGCGACATGACCTACCAGGACACGTTCTGCGGCGGCGGCAAGAAGGTCGACAAGGTGTTCGAGCTGTGCGGCGCCCGGCGACTGGGCGACCGGCTGGAGGTCGATGCGTCCAGCCAGCCGCTGCCCGACGAAGAGGCGCTCGCCTGGATCGAAAGCTGGAAGAGCCTCGTCGACTAGCCCGGCAGGGTGAAGACCTCGACGGGATCGGCAATGCCGCGCAGGTGATGGAAGCCCATCGACACCAGCGGCTGGATGCAGACCTCCTTGAAATCGGCCGAGGCCAGCACCGGCACCTTGAGCTCCTTGGTCAGGCTCTCCAGCCGCGCCGCCCGGTTGACGGCGGGGCCGATGACCGTGAAGTCGAGCCGGTCCTCGGTGCCGACATTGCCGAAGGTCACCTCGCCGACATGCAGGCCGATGCCGAACCGCACCGGGTCGCGGCCGCCGGCGGCGCGCGCCTCGTTGGCCGCCTCGATGTCGCTCATCAGCCGGCGCGCCGCGTTTAGGGCGGCGCCGGTGACCATCGGCAGGAAAAGCGCGTCCTCGGCCGGAAAGTAGCCCATCACGCCGTCGCCGATGAACTTCAGGATCTCGCCGCCATGAGCGCCCAGCGCGTCGCCCACGAGCTGCAGGTAGTTGTTCAGGAGCTCCATCACCTCGGACGGTTCCAGGCGCTCGTTCATGCCGGTGAAGTCGCGCAGGTCGGAGAACCACAGCACGGCGCGGATCTCCTCGCCCTCGCCGCGGCGGATGGCGCCGTTCAGGATGCGCTGGCCGACCTGGCGTCCGAGATAGGTGTTGGCCACCGTCTCGGCGACGCTGCGCTCGATATGCATCTCGATCACCGCGCCCATCATATCGACCAGGCGCGTGAGATCGCCGATGTCGTCGTCGGAGAAGCCCGCGCGACTGTCGGTGGCGAAGGTGACGACGGGCACCGGCCCGTCGCGGCGGATGCGCATCGGCGTGGCAAAATAGTCAGTGCCGCCGGCGTCCTTTACCTCGCGCAGCGCCACGTGATGGTCCTCGCCCACGTCCTTCATTCGGTAGCGCGCCGCGCGGCCCTGCTCGCGCACTTCCTGCATCGGGCTGCCGATATAGGACGGGGTGAACTGGATGCCGTAGGCGCGGGCGATCTCCTGGACCTTCTCGCCGCGCCGCCACATGAAGCCCATCGCCTGCAGCTGCGGATGGATGAGCTGCAAGCCGATATAGACGCGCCACAGCGGAATGCCCGTCTGGAGCACCCGATTCATCAGGCGTTCGACGAAAGCCGCCGGTTTGGGCACGAGGCGGCCCTCGTGCACCAGCCATTCGGCGACCGGTGCCAGGCGGTCGCCCGCGGAGAGGCCGGCGTTCAGGAGCCGACCACCATCGCCACCTCCTCCGACGAGGTCCGGAAGACCTTGCTGGTCGAGAGGTCGGCGATCTTGTCGATATTGTCGGCCACGTCCTCGATGGTGGGCGCACGGCCGTTGATGCGCACGCCGGGCGCCTCGCGATACTCGATGCGCGCGAAGTAGCCTGCGCCTGCGCTCCAGATGTCGCCGGTGCGCTGGCACTGCTCGCTGCACAGATAGGCGACCATGGGCGAGACGAACGCCGGATCGAGCCTGGCCAGCATCTCGGGCGTCAGCAGGCTCGCGGTCATGCGCGTGCCGGCGACGGGCGCCAGGGCATTGACCAGCACGTTGTACTTCTGGCCTTCGAGACGCAGCGCATTCATGAAGCCTACGACGGCGAGCTTGGCGCCGCCATAGTTCGCCTGGCCGAAATTGCCGTAGATGCCGGAGTTCGACGAGGTCACCACGACCCGGCCATAGGCCTTGGCGCGCATGATCGGCCAGGCGGCGTGCGTGACATAGGCGGTGCCGAGGAAATGCACCTTCACCACGAAGTCGAAATCCTCGACCGTCATGTTGTGGAAGGTCTTGTCGCGCAGCACGCCTGCATTGTTGACCACGATGTCGATCGTGCCGAACGAATCGACCGCCGTCTTGACGATGTTGGCCGCGCTCTTCGGATCGGCGACCGAATCGTAATTAGGCACGGCCTGGCCGCCCGCCGCTTTGATCTCGGCCACCACCTTGTCGGCGGCGGCATGGTCTCCCCCTTTACCGTCGACCGCGCCGCCCGGATCGTTCACCACCACCCGGGCGCCGCGGCTGGCCAGCAGCAGCGCATGCGCGCGGCCCAGCCCGTTGCCGGCGCCGGTGACGATGGCGACGCGATTGTCGAAGCGGATTGTCATTCCCCGTTCTCCCCTAGGGTCTTGTCGTTTGGTTGCGGAACCACGGGCTCCATGTTTGTTCTCCCCCGGCCTGTTTCAACCCTCGGAGGGCAGTCTCGCGGTGTCCCTGCGCGCTCAGGCGGCACGCGCGGCAATGATTTTGCGGCGCTGGGCGGGCGACAAATCCTTCGCCGCCATCTTAAGATCGTACCAGCTCTGGAGGTTCATCCAGAATTCGGCACTGTTGCCAAAAAACAATGCGAGCCGGACTGCGGTATCGGCAGTGATGCGGCGACGATTGTTGACGATTTCAGCAACGCGATTGGGCGAGACACCGATAGCATGTGCCAATTCGTTCTGTGACAGGCCATACTCGACAAGAAACTCATGCTTCAGCATGTCGCCAGGCGTTACAGGTGCGTACTGATCCTTCGCCATGTCGTCCTCCCGGCCAAACAGCGAATCGTTTCGCGAAGAGTGTCTTATCTTAAGGTCAACCTAGATAACACGGACGACGGTGTCCGCACTCGGGACGCGCTGCCTCTCTCTAAGGTCGACACGTACCCGGCCTACTTTCGCCAGATCGATGAGTATTCTTTTCGCGTCTTTAATCGTTACCAGAGGCATTGCCATCGCCACGGCCCAAACTTCGTGAGTGGCAAATTGGCTCCTGATTGAGAGAAAGGATTCTACTTCAGCTCGCGCTCTGCCAAGATTTACCTGCCGACGCTCCATTAGGCGACGCGACTCAGTCTCCCCAGCATTTGATGCAAACATATCATCGATGCCAGAACGTTGAGCTCGAACATTCTGTCGAACGTCAAATCGAACACGCTCTTGAACTTCCATCGCGTCAACTTCAGCTTTCCTGAATTCCTCCAGTCCTCGCCAATGCCGCGTCGCGTACACCAAGTGAAAATAAGTTCGTTCAGCAAGGGGCTTCAGAATCGAGGTGTAGGTGACATACGGGTATCCGCCCATTGTCTTAAGCCGATGCATGAATACATCGAGTATCGCCGTTTCCCTTGGCACGCCAGCTGTTATTCGGTCTTGTATTTCCTGCTTCCAACCTTCCCCGCCAAAAGCGACCGTGAGTTGGCTTTGAATATTTGGATCAAGATTGTCTATCTGCCGATTAACAAAGTCGTACATAAAATTGATCAACACTTCGCCTCGGCCTTCGAGCAGTGAGCGAAGTGCTATGAGATCAATATTCCATCCGGTTGGGTCAATAAACGTAAGTGAAAAGGCCGAGCCGATAAACTTTACAACTTCGTCGATGTGCTGATGGAATTCACCGTTAATGGATTGTGCGTTCGCTTTGGGAAAACTCGACAGTAGTTTCTGAAGCTCCCGAAAAGAATTTTGATTGCGCTCAACGAACAAAGCGCTCGTTCGAGTTTGCTTCCCGATTCCCTCGAGCACTTGCCCAACATGCCGCAGCTTCGTTAGTGCAATAGAAACGGAGGTGTCTTCGGATTTTTCACCTTGTGCTTTCCAGGGGCCCGAGTAGCCATCGACGTACACAAAGCCAGGCCATCCGCCGCTCGCGAGGGTAACGAGGGCAACCTTTTCAAGATAACGATCCAAAAATACATGCTTAACGTACGTCTGCTCTCGGCCCTTGTACGACGCGGGATTAGGTAGCGTCCACGGCACCGGAACTACCGATGTGTTGAAGAGCTCACCGGAAAACTACGCTTCCGGCGCCCTAGCTTGGGGAACTCATTCCACTCCTGGCCTTGTAACTTGCGGCCACCTGATTTGGGCGTCTTCCCTCCCCATTGCTTGAAGAAAAACGCAACACCACTGGCGCGGCACTGATTGCGAAGCTCGCAAACCCACTCTTCTTCCATATGACGTGCTCTAGGGCCGCTTTCTCCGCCTGCAATGACCCAATGAATACCGTGAAGATTCACTCTTCCGATCGGACCAATCATCGGCTCGACCGACAAAAAGCGTACTGTCGCGTTAGTTTCTTGAAGGTGTTTGACGCGCGATACCCTTGCAGCATCCTCTACAGAAACACCGAGCCAAATATGATTTGGCGAAGGTGCACTTTGATAACGGTGGTTGATATAGCGACGCATTAATGAACTTCGCTTCGTCAGCACTTGAAATACGTGCCAGTCCGCGCGTTCCATCGTGTCGAACACTCTGTCGATGAATGACGTAGGTATTTCTTTGTGAAAGAGGTCGCTCATCGAATTGACGAAAATCATTCGTGGCCGTTTCCACGAAAGTGGCTGCTCAATGCGTTTGGGTCGCAAAGTGAGATCGAAGCCCGTTTCAAACGGATGGCCATCGACACCACGGAAGCGTTCAGAAAAACGCTCCGCGTAGCAATTGTCGCAGCCAGGGCTGATCTTCGTGCAACCCGTTACAGGGTTCCAAGTCGCATCAGTCCACTCGATAGTAGATTGGTCGGCCATAGGGACCCAGAACAAAGATAGAACATTATATCCACAAACTTCTGATTCGTAAAGCTTTTCCGAGACTTAATAGACATATCTCCAGTCGTTGAAGCTTGCTGGCACAGCCGGGCCAAGCCATGTTCCGAGTCTAACAACCTGGAACATTAAAATGGCAGGCCAAGTTCAGGCAAGAGCCCCTCAAGTCGACGCCACCATCGCCGAGCTTAGGAAGCTCTACGGCGAGCGGGTGAGCACGGCGCACGCCGTGCGCGAGCAGCACGGCAAGGATATCTCCTTCCACGAGGCGCATCTGCCCGACGCCGTGGTGTTCGCCGAATCGGCCGAGGAGGTGCAGCAGATCGTCGAGCTCTGCGCCCGCCACAAGACGCCGATCATCGCCTTCGGCACCGGCACCTCGCTGGAGGGCCATATCAGCGCGCCCAACGGCGGCATCTCGCTCGACGTCAGCCGCATGAACAAGGTGCTGACGGTGAACGAGGCCGACCTCGACGTGGTGGTGCAGCCCGGCGTCACGCGCAAGCAGCTCAATGAATACATCCGCGCCACCGGGCTGTTTTTCCCGATCGATCCCGGCGCCGACGCGTCGCTCGGCGGCATGGCGAGCACCCGCGCCTCGGGCACCAACGCGGTGCGCTACGGCACCATGCGCGAGAACGTGCTGGCGCTGCAGGTCGTCACCGCCGACGGGCGATTGATGCGGCTGGGCCGCCGCTCGCGCAAATCGTCGGCGGGCTACGACCTCGTGAAGCTGTTCGTGGGCTCCGAGGGCACGCTCGGCATCATCACCGAGATCACGCTCAGGCTCTACGGCATCCCCGAATCCATGGCATCGGCCACCTGCGCCTTCGATTCCCTGGAGGGCGCCGTCAACACCGTGATCCAGACCATCCAGTCGGGCATTCCGGTGGCGCGCATCGAACTGATGGATTCCGAGACGGTCGACACCGTGAACAAGTACTCCAAGCTCAGCCTGCCGCTTAAAAGCATCCTCCTGCTGGAGTTCCACGGTACCGAAGCGAGCACCAAGGAGCAGGCCGAGATGGTGCAGGCGATCGCCGCCGACCACGGCGGCGGCGACTTCGCCTGGACCGGCCAGGCCGAGGAGCGCAGCAAGATGTGGCAGGCGCGCCACGACGCGGCGTGGGCGGCCAAGGCCTCCCGGCCCGGCTGGGGCATGTGGGCGACCGACGTCTGCGTGCCGATCTCGCGGCTCGCCGAATGCATCCTCGAGACGCAGAAGGACATCGTCGCCAACGGCCTCTACGCCCCCATCGTCGGCCATGTCGGCGACGGCAACTTCCATCTCACCATGATGGTCAATCCCGACGATCCGACCTACCTGCCGCGCGCCGAGGCGCTGAACGACCGCATGGTGGCGCGGGCGCTGGCGCTGGGCGGCACCTGCACCGGCGAGCACGGCGTCGGCATGGGCAAGATCAAATTCCTGTACGAGGAACACGGCGAGGCGATGTCGCTGATGCGCGCCATCAAGAAGGCGCTCGACCCGGACAACATCATGAATCCAGGCAAGATTATCGGGCCGATCAACTGATCGCGTTTGATCTTTGCGCAGGTCCTGGGCGGTTGGCATGAATTTGCGGTGTTTCCGGTCGTCCGGCAGACCCCCTGTGGAGCGTCATCGGGACGAATGACTTAAGTTGTGGTGGTATAAAGTCAGCCAAAGTTCGCATGTGCTGTTGGGGACACGACGCACATATAATCATTACTTAAGTGAATGTCAAGCAAAACTTTGGAGCGCAGAAGGCCGGAATAAGTAAGCACCATTGGCCGGGGTTTGCGGCTTTCCCGCATTGAAAAGATTGGGAATTTTCTGATTGCTCGCGGGGCGTCGCCACGGCCTCCCCGAGTAAGTGGGCGCCATAGAACCCACAAATGTAATTTCCTTGCCCGGCGACGACGCGTTGCTTGGGCAATTCGCGCCAGCGATCTGCCGCCGGCGATCCGTCGAGCGGCAGCCTGGCGCTGCGCAACCCTAATCGACCGCCATGCCCTTTTTGGCCAGCTCCTTCTTTGCATTCTCGTTCTTGGCCAGACGGGTCAGGCCCATGCCGCGCAGCACGTTGGGCGCCTTGGTGAACTGAATATTGTCGTAGCCGACGATCTCGACGCGGTTGCCCCAGGGATCCAGGAAGTCGAGGAAGGGACCGTCGAGCGTGGCGACGCCGGCCGCCTGCAGCGCCTGTCGCGCCGCCTCCTTGTCGTCGACCACGAGACCGAAATGGCGGCCATCGTCGGGAGCCTGCTTGCGGCCTTTCTGAAGGGCGATGAACTGGTCGCCCAGGTCGATGAAGGCCATGGTCTCGCTCTTGCCGCGCAGCTCGAACGCGAAGAGCCGGCCGTAGAACGCCAGCGCCTCCTCGATGTCGCCCACCTCCAGCGCCACATGGTTGAAGCCCACGACGCGCGGCCTGCCGGATTCTGTCATCGCACACTCCTCACTTGATCTTGGGATCAGGTGGGAAGGCCCGCCCCATCATGCAACCCCGGTAAATCAACAGTCCGCGCTCGGGCAAGAAAAAGGCCGGCATTCGCCGGCCCTTCTACGTTGATGTCGAGCGACTTATTTGGCCGCCTGAATCATGATCTCGACCTTGAGGGCGGGATTGGCGAGCTTGGCTTCGACCGTGGCGCGGGCCGGCGTGTTGCCGGGCGCCACCCAGGCATCCCACACCTCGTTCATCTGGCCCCAGGTGCCGATGTCGGTCAGCCAGATGTTGGCCGACAGGATCTTCGACTTGTCGGTGCCGGCCTCGGCCAGGAACTTGTCGATCTTGTCGAGGATCTGCTTGGTCTGGCCCTTGACGTCGGCCTTGGCATCGTCGGCGGTGAGGCCGGCGAGATAGACCGTGTCGCCGTGCACGACGGCACTGCTCATGCGGGGACCGGCATTGATTCGCTTGACGCTCATAGTGTCTCTCCTCCTTTGAAACCCCAAAACGGCGGCGACCTTAGCAGAGCCTAGATCGCCGCGACGACCATGATTTCGACCTTCATTTTCGGGTCGTTGAGCCGGGCCTGCACGGTGGCGCGGGCTGGCGTCCGGCCGGGCACGACCCAGGCATCCCACACCGCATTCATTGCGGCAAAGTCGGCGATGTCGCTGAGCCAGATCACGGCCGACAGGATCTTGGTCTTGTCGCTGCCGCCGCGCGCCAGCAGCGCGTCGATCTCGGCCAGCGCCTGCTTCACCTGGCCGGTGACGTCGAGCGAGGTGTCTTCGGGAATCATCCCGGAGAGATGCATCCGGCTGCCGTGGACGCTGGCCTCGCTCAGCCGCGGGCCGGGATCGATGCGGCGGACGTCGCTCATGTTCTCTCCTTCGATGGACTCTACGAAACGAACTTCCGCTTCGCAGGACGGCTCTGGCAAGGAACTTCATGCACCCGCGGCCTGCCTCTTCGCGATAAAGTCGCCGGTATGTTCCTTCCCCTTGGGGGAGAGGAGCATGAACGGCAAATCGTTGAGGCAGATCGCTCCGCCGTCTGATTGAGAAGGAAGAGACAACCATGGCCATCCGCCGCCCCCTCGACGGCATGCTCGTCCTCGATCTTGGGCAGATCTACAACGGGCCCTATTGCGGGCTGACGCTGGGCTTCATGGGCGCCCGCGTGCTCAAGATCGAGCCGCCGGAGGGCGACGTCGTGCGCCGCCGCAAGCGCGAGGTCGAGCCCTGGCCGCTGGTCATGCTGAACTCCAACAAGGAGTCGGTGGTGCTCGATCTCAAGCAGGCAAGCGGCAAGCATATCTTCCTCGACCTGGCGGCCAAGGCCGACGTCGTGGTCGAGAACTTCGCCGTCGGCGTCATGGACCGGTTGGGCCTCGGTTGGGACACCCTGCGCAAGCTCAATCCCCGCCTGGTCTATGGCGGCAGCTCCGGCTTCGGGCTCGACGGGCCCTATCGCGATCTCGCCGCCATGGACGTCACCGTCCAGGCGATGAGCGGCATCATGAATTCGACCGGCCAGCCCGACGGGCCGCCGACCAAGGCGGGCGCCGCCGTCTGCGACTTCCTGGCGGGCATCCATCTCTGCGCCGGCATCCTGGGGGCGCTCGTCCAGCGCGAGCGCACCGGCCAGGGCCAGCGCGTCGAGGTCGCCATGCACGAAGCGGCCGTGATCGCGCTCGCCTCGGCCATGGGGGCGGTGATGGATGGCGACACCGACGTGCCGCAGCGCACCGGCAACCGGCATCCCGCGCTCGCCATGGCGCCGTACAACACCTACCCGTGCACCGACGGCCACGTGGCGATCTTCACCTCGGCCGAGCGGCACTGGCACTCGATGTGCGACCTGCTGGGCCGCTCCGACCTCGCGAAAAACCCGGAATACGCGAGCACGGTGGCCCGCGCGCGCAACATGGCGGAGATCGACGACATCGTCGGGGCCTGGACGATCACCCGCGCGAAGGACGAGGTGATGCGGCTCCTGAACGAAGCGCATGTGCCGTGCGCGCCGGTGAAGACGGCGCGCGAGGTGGCGCACGATCCCCATCTCGAGGCGCGCGGCTTCTGGGTCGACATCGACCATCCGCGCCGCGGCGCCACGCGGGTGCCGATCTCGCCCATCCGCCTGCATGCCGGCGGCAAGCCGGAGATCCGCAGCCCCGCCCCGACCTTGGGCCAGCACACCGAGGCCGTGCTCGCCGAGCTGCTGGGGCTGAAGGCGGAGGAGCTGGCGAAATTGCGCGCCGACCGAGTCACCGAACCGGTGACGGAACGGAAGACCTAGGCGCTGAAGTGGCGCTCGTGATTCATGTTCCTCTCCCCCTTGGGGGAGAGGTTAGGTGAGGGGGTACCGAAGACCGTCTCCTGCATCACCCCCTCACCCTAGCGCGAAGTCTACTTCGCGCGACCTCTCCCCCAAGGGGGAGAGGAGCATGAGAGGATGCGACACGGGTTCCGATTACTCCTAAGGCTGTCGAGCGGAAAAATAGGCGAGGTCGAGGATATCCGCGTCGGGAATAGGCTGCAGGACATCGCCCATCGACGCGTCGTATCCAGGACGTATGTTGGCTTTGTACTCGCGCATCGTCTTGACGAGAAAATCCTCCCGCTGACCGGCGATCCGGGGGACGCTCTCGCGGCCAGCCAGGTCAGGGTTATGGCAGACGTTGCAGCGATATTGGCGGACCAGGGCTTGCCCACGGGCCATGCGCGCCGGATCGGTTGCCTCGGCCGTCGGGGGCGGCGGCGGCAGCCTGGAGATCGTGTCGGCAAATGTGCGCAAGTCGTCGTCGGTGAAGCCCTTCACGGCACCGTTCATGACGTCGAGGCGACGCAGCTTTTCACGAAACAGGTAGAGCTGGATGAGCACGTAGGGTGACGGTTGCGCGCCGAGCGACGGCACCTCGAGATTGTACGATTGCCCCTTGTCGCCGTGGCACGACCAGCAGGGAGCGACGCGCTCATCGATCGAGCCTGCCCACGCACGCAGGGTCCAGGCGCAGAGCAGGATCATGGCGACGTGGAGACCCCGCCTCGTTCCCTTCATTCGATGATCGTACCTGCAAACCGAGAACCGCGGGGGTGCTCGGCATCCCCCGGGACGGCCGCGTTCATTTCCCGGCGACGCTCGCGCCGGTGCGGCTGACGCGATAGACGGCACCGTTGTAATCATCGGAGACGAGCAACGACCCGTCTTTCATGGGAAGGACGTCCACCGGACGTCCAACGTAGTTGTTGTTCTGTATGAAGCCGGTAATGAAGGGTTCCATCGACCGGAATGTGCCATCGCCATTCAATCTGATGGTGACGACATCGCCGCCGATCTTCACGCTGCGGTTCCAGGATCCGTGCCGCGCAAGGAACATCACGTTGCGATATTCATTGCCCAGCCCGTTGCCCGTGTAGAACTTCAAGCCAAGCGCGGCCGAATGGGGCCCGAGCAGGGCGATGGGCTTCGTGAACTCGCTGCAGGAGTGCCCCCAACCGAATTCCGGATCGGTGAAGGTGCCCTGGTGGCAATAGGGATAGCCGAAATTGTCCTTGCCGGGCTGGGTGACGCGATTGAGCTTGTCCTCCGGCACGTCCTCCGACAGCCAATCGCGCGAGTTCTCGGAGAAATAGAGTTGCTTCAGCGTCGGATGCCAGTCCATTCCCACGACTTGGCGGATACCGTACGCATAGACCTCGAGGCCCTTGCCATCGAGTCCGACGCGATAGATCTTGCCGTGCCGCTCCGGCGGCATGCAGATGTTGCAGGGAACGCCGATCTGGAAGTAGAGCTTCTCGTCAGGGCCAACGGTGAGGTACTTCCAGCCGTGCGGCTCGTCCTTTGGCAGATCGCCCAGGATGACGGTGGGCTTCGGCGGATTGTCGAGGTTGTCCTCGATCTTCTCGATCTTGGAGATTTGATAAAGCTCGGCGATGTACAGCGTGCCCTTGTGCAGGGCTATGCCGTTCGGCCGATGGAGACCGGAGGCAATGACCTTCACCTCGCGCTTGCCGTCTTTCGTGACGATGGCGTACAGCTTGTCCTGCACACGGCTCGAGACGAAAACGGTTCCCTTGTCGCCGAGCCGCAGCGTGCGTGCGTTGGGAACGCCGGCCGTATAGACCTCGATCTTGAAGCCGGGTTTAGTCTTCAGCTTGTCGAGCGGCAGCTTGTCTGGCGCCGTCGGCAGCGGTGGCGGTGCGATGGGTGCCAGATTGGAATCCGCTATGCCCGCCGCCTGACCCTGCTTCCACGGCGGTGGCGGTTCCGCCGCCTGCTGTGCCTGGAGCCTGGCGGTGGCCGCGGCGACCAGAAGGCCAACCAAGCCGATCGAGGCCGCGAGCCTTGCAACAGAAATGCCTGCTCTTTGCATGATGGGCGTCTCCCTTGGATGTCGATTGTTTCTACAGGGGACCATGCGCACGCCGACGCTTTGTTGCAGCTTACGCCCGGCGCGCGGCCACGGCCAGCGTTGGACGAACCTTCGACTCCCCCTCACCCCAGCGCGAAGGTTACTTCGCGCGACCTCTCCCCCAAGGGGAGAGGAGCATGAGCTTCATCTTTGCTGGGAGCGCGCCACTCTGTGGCGCGTCTTTGTGGATCACAGACATGAGCGCCACGGAGTGGCGCGCTCCCAGCTATGAACGCTCCCTTATGTCCGCGAACTTTATCTTGGGCGAGCGTTCGGCGACGTAGCCCAGTTCCCAGGCGTTGCGCGCCAAAAACACCGGGGCGCCGTCGCGGTCCTCCGACATGCCGCCGCGGTTGGCGGCCATGAAGGCCTCGAGGTCGGCCTTGCTGTCGGCCGAGATCCAGCGTGCGGTTTCGAACGGCGCCGGTTCGAGGTCGATCTTGACCTGGTACTCCGCCTCGACCCGGGTTTTCAGCACGTCGAGCTGCAACTCGCCCACCACGCCCACGATGTGATCACCGCCGATCACGCGGCGGAACACCTGGGTGACGCCTTCCTCCGCGAGATCTTCCAGGGCGCGCTTAAGCTGCTTGGATTTCATCGGGTCTTCCAGCCGCACCCGGCGCAGGATTTCCGGCGCGAAGTTGGGGATGCCGGTGATCTTGACCGTCTCGCCCTCGGTCAACGTGTCGCCGACCCTGAGCACGCCGTGGTTGGGGATGCCGATGATGTCGCCGGGCCACGCCTCGTCGACAATCTCGCGCTCGCGGGCGAAGAACAGGATGGGCGAATTGACCGACAGGACCTTGCCGGTGCCCATCTGGGTGAGCTTCATGCCGCGGCGGAACTTGCCGCTGCACAGGCGCAGGAAGGCGACGCGGTCGCGATGGTTGGGGTCCATGTTGGCCTGGACCTTGAACACGAAGCCCGCGACCTTGGGCTCGGTCGGCTCGATCGGCCGCGGCTCGGCCGGCTGCGGGCGCGGCGGCGGCGCCCAGGCGGCCAGGGCGTCCAAGAGCTCGCGCACGCCGAAATTGTTGTAGGCGCTGCCGAAATACACCGGGGTCAGATGGCCGGCGCGATAGGACTCCATGTCGAAGCCGGGATAGGCGCCACGCACCAGCTCGACCTCCTCGGCCAGCCTGGGATCGGAGATGCTGTAGTTCTCGATGACCTCGCCGATGCGCGTGCGATCCGACGAATCGAATACCAGCATGCGATTGCGCGCGAGATCGTAGGTGCCCTTGAAGCTCTGGCCCGAACCGGCCGGCCAGCTCATCGGCGTGACGTCGAGCGCCAGGACGGAGGCGATCTCGTCCAAAAGCTCGATCGGGTCGCGGCTCTCGCGGTCCATCTTGTTGATGAAGGTGATGATCGGCACGTCGCGCAGGCGGCAGATCTCGAACAGCTTGCGCGTGCGCGCCTCGATGCCCTTGGCGGCATCGATCACCATCACCGCCGAATCGACCGCGGTCAGGGTGCGGTAGGTGTCCTCGCTGAAATCCTCGTGGCCCGGCGTGTCGAGAAGATTGAACACCGCGCCGCCATACTCGAAATGCATCACCGAGGTGGTGACCGAGATGCCGCGCTGCTGCTCGATCTTCATCCAGTCCGAGCGCGCCCGCCTTGCATCGCCGCGCGCCTTGACCGCGCCCGCGACATGGATGGCGCCGCCGAACAACAACAGTTTCTCGGTGAGCGTGGTCTTGCCGGCGTCGGGATGGGAAATGATCGCAAACGTGCGCCGCAGGCCGGCGGGATGGCCGGCCAGACGGGCATCGGAAACAGGGACAACGGCGGAATCGGGCACTTTTTGCGTTCCGGACAGGGTGCGAGGGGGTAGCGGACCGCTTCCGCCGCGTCAACCGCCGTCCGCGCGCCCTTACGCGTGCTGGCGACGCTTCAGGGCGCGCATGTCGATGATGTCCGGGAGGCCCCGCGGATCGCTGCCGGTGGGGTAGATGCTGTGCTTCTGGATCTTCTGCGTTCCCGTCGTCGGCAGGCTCGGCACGATGTGGATCCAGCCCGGCGCCTTGTAGTAGGCGAGGCGCTCGTTGCAATGCTGGAACAGCGCCGTCGCCGCCTCTTTCTCCGCCCGCGCGCGCTTCAGCACGACGCAGGCCAGCACCTCCTCGTCACGCAGCTCGTCCTGCACCGCCATCACCGCCGCCTGCTGGACGTCGGGATGCGTCAGCAATACCGCCTCGACCTCGGCCGCCGCTATGTTCTCGCCGGAGCGGCGGATGATATTCTTCTTGCGCTCGACGAAGTGCAGCATGCCGTCGGGCCCGCGCCACACCACGTCGCCGGTGTGGAACCAGCCGCCCTGCCAGGCGGCTTCGGTGGCGGCCTCGTCCTTGAGATAGCCCGAGAAGCAGCCGCGGCGCGGCGTCGCCGCCGAGTGGCGCACCAGCATCTCGCCGGGCTTGCCGTCGGCCACGTCGCGGCCTTCGTCATCGACGACGCGGACATCGATTCCCGGGCTGGCGCGGCCGAACGCGCGGGTGCCGACCTGGCGCGGCTCGACCGTGTCGCCCAGCACGCGCACCATCTCGGTCATGCCCCAGAGCTCGATCATGGGAAAGCCGAAGCGCTTCTCGAACGCCGCGTGCAGCTCGGGCTCGATGCCGGCGCCGATGCCGAAGCGGACCTTGTGGCGCCGTTCGTACTCGCCGGGCGGTAACTTGAGCAGCACGGGTGCAATCACGCCGAGATAGTGCACGATGGTGGCGCCGCTCTCGGCGACTTCGCGCCACCAGCGCTGCGCATGGAAACGATCGGGCTGGATCTGACAGTTGCCTGTCAGGATAGCCCCCATCAGCGATACGACGCCGGCATTCGCATGATAGAGGGGCAGCGGATTGTAGATGCGATCCGCAGCCGTGCGCAGGCCGGCCGCGCCTCCCAGCGAGGCGTACCAGGCGCCCGACGCAATCTCATAGCCGTGTGACAGCACGCAGCCCTTGGGCCGCCCGGTCGTGCCGGACGTGTACAGGATGCTGGCCGGTGTCTCGGGGAGAGGCCGGACGTCGGACGCCGGTCGCGCGGCTTTGTCCAAGGGTCCGGTGAACGGATCCGACACGACCACGGGCGGCCGGTGTCCGCTCTGCGTCAGCGCCTCTGCGAGCGAGGACTCGCGCGAGCCAAGCGTCAGGATCAGGTCGGGCTCGCTGTGGTCGACGAGATAGGCGATCTCCGCCGCGCGGTAGTCCGGATTGATCGGCACGCAGCAGACGCCGATGCTGTTGAACGCCAGCGTGTGCAGAACGTGCTCGGGATGATTCTCGAGCAGGGTCGCGACGCGGTGGCCCATGCCATAGCCCGCTTGCCGGTAGAGTGCCGCCAGTTCCTCGATGCGTTTGCCGGCCTCGCCGTACGACATCTCGAAGCCCGATGGCAGATAGGCGCGACCTTCATTGGCGGGCACCGCCAGGAACGGGCGATCGGCGTGCGCCGAGACGGCGGCTGCGAAAGCAGCGCCGATGGTCGTGCCGTCCATGATCTCGGCCATGGTGTCCTCCCTGAAGCGATCAGCGCTTGACGACGAGCCCGTCGACGAACACGTCGAGCAGTCGCGTCACGGGCTCCTGCCAGTCGGGCCGATCATAGGAATAGCAAAGGCCGATCAGGGCGCGCAGGAGGTCCTCGGGCGTGATGTCGGCGCGGATCTGGCCCGCCTTGGTCGCGCGCTGCAGCAAGGTCCCGATGGCTTTCGAGAGCCGCTCGGCCGAATAGGCATAGAGATCCGAACGCCCGTCGGCGGCGAGCGCCAGCGCCGCCAGCATGCCTTTCTTGGTGGCAACCAATTGCACGATGGTGCGTAACCATTGACGCAGGGCGTCGACCGGGGCCGATTCCTGCCCCATTTGCTCGGCAAGCTGGGCGACCTCGTCGACCTCGTGACGGTAGACCGCTTCGAAGAGGGCCTCGCGCGTGGGGAAGTGGCGGTAGAGCGTGCCGATGCCGACGCCGGCCCGCTTAGCGACGGCCTCCAGGCTCGCGTTGGCGCCGCCCGTGCCCAAAATACGGGCAGCCGCCTTGAGCAGCCGCTCGCGATTGCGGACCGAATCGGCGCGCGGCCTGCGCGCAATATCTCCAGAACGCACGGCCATGAAAATTAGATAGTCACTCCCCTCTTGAAAACGGAGGGTGCCTCCGCATATTCCTCCCGACGGCCCGCCCCGGACCGCCTTCCGACAACAACTCCGATGGAGGTCAGAGTGTCATTCCCCATCAGCTTAACGGTGAATGGCGTGCGGCGGAACATCGAGCTCGACGATCCGCGCGTCACGCTCCTCGACCTCCTGCGCGAGCGTCTCGACCTGCCCGGTACCAAGAAG